>Ga0137309_100576_pt1 | contig 26855 bp, 21 predicted proteins | sample NAcewiD2O_June_FD_97179 | JGI IMG/M metagenome (GOLD analysis project Ga0137309, IMG submission 97179) | Mouse cecal microbial communities from Vienna, Austria - N-Acetylneuraminic amended D2O_June | ecosystem: Host-associated > Mammals > Digestive system > Large intestine > Cecum | place... | reverse complement strand
TTTGTATTCCGATTTAGGTAAGTCGACTAGTGCAATCAGATTTTTTAGGATGGTCTGAAGTGTTCCGCTCCCGGAAATATGGGGGCGCATCTTATCGTGATCCCAACCATCCAGGGTGACTTGATAGTCTATAATGCCAGCTCGAAAATACTCCAAAAAGGAATCTAGGTCTAGAAGATATCCATTTGTAGTCATCTGGCCCTTGTAGTCAAAGCCATATCTGTGCTGGAGAGACTGGACAAGAGCAGATGTCTCCAGAATTGTTTCTTTACACAGTGTAGGCTCGCCTCCAAACCAGCTAAGGCTGATAAACCTACAATGCGGAGCTTGATTTGCAATATATGTATGAATTTGAGTCAGTATTTCTCTTGACATATTAGCTGATGAATGTGTCTCATAGCAGTAAGGACATGCAAAGTTACAGCCCTCCGTGGGCATAATAGTCAACATGAGACTATTTCCGAGTAATTCTTTGACCTTTGATAACGCACAATCAGCCTCGACCTCGCTTACCAGAAGTTCCTGTTCGTGGAGAAACCTGGTAAGAGGGGTCGAGAGCTCTTGACAGCCACCATTAGAAACAATAGTACGGAATTCATCCTGAATAGCCGGGTCCGTAAGTGCAACTTTATTTTGCAACAGTTTGGAAACAACATAAATGGAGCTGGATTCTTCCGAATACTTAGTATAACCAGGAATGATATACATAAGAATCTCCTTGTGATATATCAAAGTGTGTAGATAAGGGCCCCAAGTTTTCCTGAGGCCCTTGTTGCGGGAATTAGCAACCGCACGGGTGGTACGGATTCTTGTTGTAGGCCGGCATCTGGTAGCGGACCTGCAACAGCTTAATATCCTTCTTTTTGCTGATAACTTCCATGATATGTACGCCTTTCTTCGTATTCAGCTCCGGGCCGCTGGGCCGTGCCTGTTTCGCGTCCCTCACTGTAGCTGTATCATATCATCCGCTGCCAAAAAAGTGAATGACGCCCTGTGTAAGGAAAAACTTTCACAAAACGTCATGTCGGAGTTGCAATCCAATGGAGGCCGTGATATAATTAATTCCACTAAATTTTCAGAAAAAAGGAGGAAATACCTTGGAAATCTTTCGTATCGGGGACTATCTCAAAAAAGCGCGTGAAGACCAAAAGCGGACCCAAGAGGAGGTCTGTGAGGGCATCTGCGAGCCCGCCACCCTCTCCCGGCTGGAGAATAATGAGCGCGCTCCAGCTTATAACCGCCTGGTCGCACTTCTTCAGCGCCTCGGTCTGCCGGATGACCGGTTTTATGCGCTGCTGTCTCCGAAGGAGACGAAGATCGGTGCATTGCAAAAGGAAATCACCTCCGCCAGCATCTGGTATGTACAGCGGGAAGGCGAAGAGAAGCGCCAGATTCGGGAAGAGGGCATTGCAAAGCTCCAGGAGTTGGAAAAGACCGCAGGGAGCGGCGACCGGCTCATTGAGCAGTATGCTCTATCGATGAGGGCTATCTTCGGTACGCAGGAGGGGGACTACAGTCCGGAGGAACAGCTTTTTATGCTGATGGAAGCTATCCGAAAGACAGTGCCCCGGTTTGACCTGGAGGAGATCAACCGCCACCTGTACAGTCTGGACGAGATGCGTGTCATCAATCAAATCGCCATCGCCTATTCCAAGTTTGGGGATCATGAAAAAGTAGCTGACATTTACAGTCAACTGCTCAAATATGCGGAAAATCATTATCAGCAGATCGTACAGTCTGCCGGACATTTACCTCTGATTACCAGCAACTACGCCATTGAGCTGGGCCTCTGCAAGCGATACGAGAAAGCGATCGAAATTGCAGAACGCGGCCGACAGGCCTGCCTTAAATATGGGCATTATTCATTGTTGCCTAACCTGATACATATCCAGGCGGAGTGCTATTACCGTCTTGCGGATATGAAGCAGAGCAGACTGCTCTATCAGCGGGCCTATCATATTTACTGTGCAATCGAGGACAATCATAACTGTTCTATTTTAAAAAAGGAAGCCTTGGAATTTCTGGGAGTAGAATTTTAAGATTTAGAGATTGTTGGATCTATTATCAGGAAACTCATCATCATTCAAGGGCCGGATGGGGTTGCCAGGCTCTTCCGGATCAGTGGGAGTAACGGGCTCCTCGCGGACAGGGGGCAGGGGCTCGTTCTCCCCGGCGCAGAGGGCTGCGGGCGCGGCCAGGGACAGACTCAGCAGCAGAGCCAGGAGCAGGGCGGTAAACTTTTTCATAGGGATCATCCTTTCTTTTATTTGTTAAAAAGAGAATACCACATAACTTGCGGAACGGGAATGACGTTCCGTGTAATTTTTTGCTTACAGGAAACGTCAAGTCCCCAGCCAAGCGGCTGGGGACTTCCTCCTATAGCCGGTATACCCGGTCAAACTGCTTTTGCCGCTCCTCGGTGAGGTGGTGGCTGACGAGGATGAGGGTCAGGTCGGGGTTGCTGAGAAGGCTCTTTTCCACGATATCCGCGTTCTTTTGATCCAGAGCGCTGGTGCCCTCGTCCACCAGGAGGACGGAGCGGTCGTGGATGAGGGCCCGGGCGATGGCTACCCGCTGCTTTTGACCGCCGGAGAGGGCGCTGCCTTCCTCGCCCACCGGGGTGTCGAGGCCAAGGGGCATATGCGCCAAATCTCCGGCGAGGGCGCTGTCCTGGAGGGCTTTCTGCATTTGCTCTTCGGTGAATTCTTCACCCAGGGTGATGTTGTCCCGGATGGTCGTATTGAAGAGAAACACATCCTGTGCAATGTAGCTCATTTGATGCTGGAGCTGTTCGGGAGTGTAGGCTTTTGCGTCCCTGCCGTCGAAGCGGATGGAGCCGCCGTAGTCCGGAAGCCATCCGAGGAGCAGTTTCAGCAGTGTCGATTTCCCGCAGCCGGAGGGGCCGGTGAGGGCGTATTTGCCCCCTTTCTCGAAGGTGGCGGAGAGGGCGTTCAGGACCTGTTTCTCCCCGTAGCGGAAGGTGAGGTTCTCCACCGCGATTTCCCGCTCCACAGGCTTCAGGCTGTCGGGGGAGGCGGGCGCACTGCCGGTGTCACGGGCCGTGATGCGGGAGAAATAGGGCCTGCTGGTGGAGAAGCACAGGCGGTGGCGGGCCATATTGTTCAGGCCATTGGAAATATTGCCGGAGAGCTGTCCGGAACCGAAGAATACGGACATCGGCACCTTGCCCCAAAAGACCATCAGGGCGACATAGAGCGCCACAATCAACTGGGAGAGGATATTCGCCACACCGATGCCGTCGTAGATAAAGCCCTGTTTATATGTCTTCTGATACGCGGGCTTCTCAATCTGGTCGGAGGCGCTTTCGACGCCCCGGCTGAACCGGAGGCTCCCGCCGAAAAAGCGCAGGACGTCATATCCGCCCAGCAGGTCCTTCAGACCGCTGACCGCCGCCTCCTGTCCCCGGGCGCAGACCTCGCCCAGGCGCTGTAAGCGCTTCTCGAACAGCTTGGGCGCGGCAATGATCACCAGCGAGGAGGCCAGCGCCGCCGGGAGGAAGGACCAGTGGAGGGAGGAGAGCATCACCATACTGGCCAGCGTATTGCAGATGCAGGCGGTGAAGGAGAAAAACGCCTGCCAGCCGTTCTGCTCGATCTGGTCCACGCCGGTGGTGAACCAGGAGAGGTACTCCCCCTTGTCCTGGGCGTGGTACTCCCCATAGCTCTTTTGCAGAAGGGTCGCCGCCATATCCCGCCGGACCGCGTTGTTCATCTTCCGCACCGCCCGGCCCTGGAAGAGGGTCAGCAGGCCGTCCAGGAGGAAGTAGCCGCACCAGCCGAGGATATTAGCCGTCATCCAGAGGGCAAAGAGGCGGAGGTCCAGGTCGATAATCGCCTGGCTCATCTGGATTTGGATCAGGCTGAAGCCTGCGTATGTAAAGCTGAGCAGGACTTGAAGCACGATGGCCAGCAGGTTGGCTCTCCAGAACTTTTTCAGATAGTACGACATGTCAATTCTCCTTTTCTTTCCACATTTCTCCCCGTAAAACGGGACGCTTGCGGGGTGTGACGTTGATATAGCCCCCGTCCCCCGCTATGAGCCAGCGGGAGAGGCAGAGGAATGGGACCAGCGACTCCTCGTCGAAGAGCATGTAGCAGTGGATGAGCCCGTCCTTGGTCTCCAGCTCCGTCCGCCGCAGCAGCCGCATATCGGTCAGAGCCTCCAGCAGAGCCTCTGTCTCCGCCAGCTCCAGTCCCAGCGCCCCGGCGATGGCATCCGGCGTGTAGCGGCGGCCAGTGAAGGGCGGCTTGCTGTCGAGGTATTCCAGCAGCTCCAGGCAGTGGGGCCTCGCCAGGAGCTGGAAGAGGCGCCGGTAATTGTCGCTGCTCTCCAGGAAGGGCTCCCAGCCCGTCTCCGGCTCCGGGAAGATGCTCACCCAGGACATATCCTCCGCCCGAAAGCCCAGGATCAAGCCCTCCTCGCCGATGACCCGGATCCGGCGCAGAACGCGCAGGGGTTCTCCGCTTTCCAGTGTGAACACCTCCTGACAGGTCTTGTCACGCTTGCCGCTGAGCAGTCTGTTATCATCAGAATGGGTAGCGACCGTCAGGGAAGCGGCGGCCCAGACCAGTTCGCTCAGCTGGTCCATCCTCTGAGACTGGGGCATGGTGCGCAGCCAGCGGCGGACCACCTCTGCGGCGTCGATTCGCTCCCCCGCGTCCCGGCCGAAGAGGGCGTCGATGGTCACGCCCAGGGCGCCGGCGACGGCGGGGAGGAGCTCCACATCCGGGAAGCCGCCTTTCTCCCACTTGCTCACCGCCTGGGCGGAGACCCCTACCATCTGTCCCAGCTGTTCCTGGGTGAAGCCCCGCTCTTTGCGGAGCGCGGTGATGCGCTCATTCAACAAACCGGACATCCGATCACCTCGTTTCGCTTGATGGTTGTATTGTAGCAAAACCAGTGGTTGAATTCAATGGAGGCAATTTTGCAAAAATCCAACTGGTGATTGAATGCGCAAAGCGGATGCCGGGCGGGCATCCGCTTTACACTGTTTGCGGGGGGCGGGTCACGCGGCGAGGTCGTAGACTTGGGTGAACTGCTTTTGCCGTTCCTCGCCCAAGTGGTGGCTGACGAGGATGAGGGTCAGATCGGGGTTGCTGAGAAGGCTCTTTTCCACAATGTCGGCGTTCTTCTGGTCCAGAGCGCTGGTGCCCTCGTCCACCAGGAGGATGGAGCGGTCATGGATCAAGGCCCGGGCGATAGCTACCCTCTGCTTTTGGCCTCCGGAGAGGGCGCTGCCCTCCTCGCCCACCGGGGTGTCGAGGCCAAGGGGCATGTGGGCGAGGTCTCCGGCGAGGGCGCTGTCCCGGAGGGCTTTTTGCAGCTGCTCCTCCGTAAATTCTTCACCTAAGGTGATGTTCTCCCGGATGGTCGTGTTGAAGAGGAAGACGTCCTGCTCAATGTAGCTCATTTGGGTCTGTAACTGTTCCGGGGTGTAAGATTTGGCGTCCTGCCCGTCGAAGGAGATGGTCCCCTCGTAGTCCGGAAGCCAGCCGAGAAGGAGCTTCAACAGGGTGCTCTTCCCGCAGCCGGAGGGGCCGGTGAGGGCGTATTTGCCGCCCCTCTCGAAACGGAAGGCCGCGTTTTGCAGGACGTCCTTCTCTCCGTAGCGGAAGGTAAGGCCCTCCACTGTGATGGCATCCCGGACCGGGGACAGGCCGTCCGCCTCCCGTGCGGACTGCTCCCCGGCGTGGACGGTGACGTTGGCGAAGTAGGGCTTCGCCGCGGCGAAAGAGAGGCGGACTTTGGCAATGCCGCTGAGGCCGTTGGCTATTGCGCCGGTCAGGTTGGTGGCGGAGGCTATGGCGCCGATGATGATCTTGCCCTGGAAGACCAGGAAGGCCGTGGCCACCATCTGGAGAATCTGGAGGGCGAGAGTCAGACTGTCGGTGACGCACCCGGCTCCGGCCTGGGCCTCCATGCGGCGGCAGGAGGGGGCCTCCATGCTGTCGCTGACGGTGTCCCCACGGCGGAGGAAGCGGGCCTGCTGTCCAAAAAAGCGGAGGACGTCAAAGCCGGAGAGGAGGTCCTTCAGTTCGCTGACGCCCTGGGCCTCGGCGGCGGCGCAGGTCTCCCCCAGGCGCTCCATGGACTTTTGGAACAGCTTCGGGATGACCATCATCACGGCACTGGAGAAAAGGCCCACCGCTAAGAGCTCCCAGCTGAGGCTGAGGAGGGCTAAGACGCTCCAGACCACCGCCGCGGCCTGGGATACGCAGTTGAAGAAGGGGGTCCAGGCCAGGTTTTCGATCTGCCTGACGTTGTTGGTCAGCCAGGAGAGGTATTCGCCGGTGTCCCGGCTGTGGTAGTCGGCGTGGGTCTTGGAGAGGAGGGTGAGGCAGAGGTCGCGGCGCAGGTCGTTGTTCAGGGCCCGCTGGGCCCGGGCTTGCAGGACGCACCGGAGGGCGTCGAGGACGTTGCACGCCAGGTACACGCCGCCCAGCCCGGCGGTCCAGACCAGGAAGCGGCGGGCATCCAGATGGACCGCCGCGTCAAAGGACTGCATCATCACCAGCTGGGCCAGGACCAGGACGGCCTCGGAGATGAGGATGGCCGCGCAGGCGAGGGAGACCTTTTTCCAGTTCTTTTTGAGATACCAGGTCATGTCAAGTTTCCTCCTTTTTTTCAGGCCAGGTTTCGTCCGGCCCCAGGATCGGCGGATCGCCGCCAAATGACAGATAGTTATATCGTCCCTGCATGAAGCTTCTGGTAATATATAGAAAGGGGATAAAGTAGATGGGCATCCGCAGTTGATAGATCTGGAGCGGTCCGCTCTCCATTTCCACGTCGATGGCGATCAGGATGTCGAAGCTGATGAGCTCTTTCGCCAGAGCTTCCAGGTCCTCGCAGGGGAGACGCAGGGCCGCTGCCGCTACCTGGAGGGAGAAAAAGTCCCGTTTCCGGCAGTGGAGCCACCAGAGGAATTCCAGGCAGTTGGGGCGGGAGAGGAGGGCGAAGAGGCGGCGGTAGTCCTCCTTGGGCGCCAGCCATTTGGCGTAGCCGTCTCTGGGGCGGGGGAAGAGGGTGGCGAAGGAGAGGTCCTCCGCGTGGACGTCCAGCAGGATGCCGCCTTTGAACCAGAACTGGGTGTACATCAAGCCGTCGGAATCGCCGAGGCCGTCACCATTAGCAGTTTCCAGGTAGTTCATTTTCGGCAGATTCAAGTTCTCGGGCATGAGGGAATTGATGGAGGAAAAGAGCAGGCGGCAGAAGCGGTCCGGGCGCTCCTCCTCGGGGAAGGTGTTCAGCCAGCGTGCCACTACGCGCTCCACGTCAATCTGAGCGCCGGGCTCGCGGCCGAAGAGGGAATCGATGGAGACGCCGAGGGCGTCGGCGATGGCGGGCAGAAGGGCGACGTCCGGCGCGCCGCCGCACTCCCAGCGGCTCACCGCCTGGGCGCTGACCCCCACGGTAGTGCCCAGCTCCTCCTGGGTAAGGCCCGCGGCCTTGCGGAAACGGGCGATGTTGTCGCCCAGCGTGTTGTTTTCCATAGATTGGCCTCCTTGCTCCGTTTGTTGGGGCAATTATAGCAAAAGCCGCGTTTGCGTGCAAGGCATGGGATTTTGGGAAAAAACAAACAAGGATCGTTTTTACAAGTTTGCATTGATATAGAGAGGGGCGGGTATTCCGTACAGCAAGGCAGTGCCGCCCGCACCATGCCGGTGGCCCAGTAGTCTCGAAAAGAATCGTGCCGCTCGGAGGCGAACCCAACGAAGAAGACCGAAGGGCCAGGGAGTGGTTCCAGCGATTCGACTACCATCGGCCCAGGGAAGGCATTGGGAAAAACCAGACAAACAGGTCGTAGCGTAACCAAATAACCCCCGTAATCAGGGAAGATTCTCAAGAAACTACGTTTCTTGAGCGTCTTTTTGGTGACTTTTTCCACGCGGAAAAAGTCACCGGGGTCTGGGGCGAGGAGCCCCAGGGCTATCAGGGCAGATGAATCCGCCTTCAACAACGGGGGAATTTACAAATTGTTCAAATGAGAAACCAAAAATCGTATTGACAGGGCGGGGCAATGGTGATACACTGCCTTTAGCACTCCAAGGAACAGAGTGCTAAAGGAGCGCCGGAATGGAATTGACAGACCGAAAAAAGCAAATACTGAAGGTGGTCACGGAGCGGTACATCGAGACCGCCGAGCCGGTGAGCTCGAAGTTCATCGCCCAGGCGATGGGCGGTTCGGTGAGCCCGGCGACCATTCGGAACGAGCTTGCGGACCTGGTGGAGATGGGCTATCTGGAGCAGCCCCACACCTCCGCCGGGCGGGTGCCCTCGCCGAGGGGATACCGGCTGTATGTCAACGAGCTGATGGAGCGGCGCTCCATCACGGCCCAGGAGGCGGGGGAGATCGACGCGGCCCTGAGCGGCAGGATGCAGGCCATGGAGGCCGTCATCACCCAGGCCGGTCAGGCGGCGGCGGCTATCGCCGGATACCCCGCCTACTCCGTGGCGGGCGCCAAGCGCAGCGTCACGGTCCGGCGCTGTGACCTCCTGCCGGTGGATGCGGGGAGTTTCATCGCTGTCATCATGACCGACGACAGCCGGGTGAAAAGCCGCCTTTTGCGAAGCGATATCCCCGTCACGCCCGGCGAACTGCCCGCCTTGGCCAACCTGCTCAACACCCACTTCACCGGCATCAGCGCCGAAGAGATGGGACAGAAGCTGATGGGTCTGACCACCCAGCTGGGGGCGGAGCTGTTCATGCCCCTCTCCCAGGTGATCGAGTTCGCCGGCGAGGTCATGGACGAGAATGCCCGCAGCCAGGTCTACACCTCCGGACAGACCCAGATCCTCCGCCAGCCGGAGTTCCAGGACCTGGGCCGGGCCAATGAGATGATGCGCCTGCTCACCGACCAGACCGACCGCCTGCCGGTGCTGGACGAGGGAACGCCGATGAAGATCCTCATCGGCCCGGAGAACGTCAGCGAGGCCCTCAAGGACGCAAGCGTGGTGGTGGCCAGCTACGATATCGGCGAGAACATGCGGGGCCTCATCGGCGTGGTGGGTCCCACGCGGATGGATTACGCCGCCGTGGCCGCCCGGCTGAGCTACTTCGCCGAGAGCCTGACGAAGATGTTCGGCAAAAATAATCAGTTACCCCCGAAGGAGGATGACATATTGTGAGCAAGAAAGACAAAAACGCCCCCCTGGACGGCCAGACGCCCCAGGAACAGCCTGGCGAGGTCACCGAGGAGTACCGCCAGGAGGACGCCGGGGAGACCTTCACCGTCACCCGGGAGCAGATGGAAAAAATGGAGAAGCTGGCCGGGGAGATGGCGGCGCTCAACGACAAGCACCTGCGCCTGGCCGCCGAGTACGACAACTACCGCAAGCGCACCACCAAGGAGAAGGAGGGCATCTATCAGGACGCCAAGACCGACACTATCTCCAAGTTCCTGGAGGTCTACGACAACCTGGAGCGGGCGGTGGGCCAGGCCGGGGACGAGGAGAACGTCCACAAAAAGGGCATGGAGATGATCTTCCACCAGCTCACCGGCGTTCTGGAGAAGATGGGCGTCACCATCATCGACCCCGTGGGAGAGGTCTTCGACCCCGTCCGCCACAACGCCGTCATGCACATCGAGAGCGACGAGCTGGGGGAGAGCGTGGTCTCCCAGGTCTTCCAGAAGGGCTTCCTTCTGGGGGAGAAGGTCATCCGGTTCGCCGCTGTGCAGGTGGCGAACTGACAACGCTGCATCCTGTAGGGGCGGATACCATCCGCCCGCCACAAAACCGCACCGTATGCCGGTCGGGCGGATGATATCCGCCCCTACAGAGCATCAAACATAGCACCTCATCAAATTCGTAAAAAATATTTTTCTATAGTAGGAGGACAATCATCATGTCTAAGGTTATCGGTATTGATTTGGGAACCACCAACTCCTGTGTGGCCGTCATGGAGGGCGGCAGCGCCGTGGTCATCGCCAACGCGGAGGGCAACCGGACCACCCCGTCCGTGGTGGCCTTCTCCAAGACCGGCGAGCGCATGGTGGGCCAGGTGGCCAAGCGCCAGGCCGTCACCAACCCCGACCGCACCATCTCCTCCATCAAGCGGGAGATGGGCTCCGACCACCGCGTCAGCGTGGACGGCAAGAGCTTCACCCCCCAGGAGATCTCCGCCATGATCCTGCAAAAGCTGAAGGCGGACGCCGAGGCCTACCTGGGCCAGACCGTCACCGAGGCGGTCATCACCGTCCCCGCCTATTTCACCGACTCCCAGCGTCAGGCCACCAAGGACGCCGGCAAGATCGCAGGCCTGGAGGTCAAGCGCATCATCAACGAGCCCACCGCAGCGGCCCTCTCCTACGGCGTGGACAAGGAGAGCGACCAGAAGATCATGGTCTACGACCTGGGCGGCGGCACCTTCGACGTCTCCGTCCTGGAGGTGGGCGACGGCGTCATCGAGGTCCTGGCCACCGCCGGAAACAACCGCCTGGGCGGCGACGACTTCGACGAGTGCATCATGAAGTACCTGGTGGGCGAGTTCAAGAAGGCCGAGGGCATCGACCTCTCCCAGGACAAGGTCGCCATGCAGCGGCTGAAGGAGGCCGCCGAGAAGGCCAAGATCGAGCTGAGCGGCGTAACCACCTCCAACATCAACCTCCCCTATATCACCGCCGACGCCACCGGCCCCAAGCACCTGGACGTGACCCTCTCCCGGGCCAAGTTCAACGAGCTGACCGCCCATCTGGTGGAGGCCACCGCCGGTCCTGTGCGGCAGGCCCTCAGCGACGCGGGGCTCAGCGGCAGCGACATCTCCAAGGTATTGCTGGTGGGGGGCTCCAGCCGCATCCCCGCTGTCCAGGACATGGTCAAGCGCCTGACCGGCAAGGACGGCGACAAGGGCATCAACCCCGACGAGTGCGTGGCCCTGGGCGCGGCCCTTCAGGGCGGCGTGCTGACGGGCGACGTGAAGGACCTCCTGCTCCTGGACGTCACCCCCCTGAGCCTGGGCATCGAGACCATGGGCGGCGTCTGCACCCGCCTCATCGAGCGCAACACCACCATCCCCGCCAAGAAGAGCCAGATCTTCTCCACCGCCGCGGACAACCAGACCTCCGTTGAGGTCAACGTCCTCCAGGGCGAGCGGGAGATGGCCGCGGCCAATAAGAGCCTGGGCCGCTTCCACCTGGACGGCATCGCCCCGGCCCGGAGAGGCGTGCCCCAGATCGAGGTGACCTTCGACATCGACGCCAACGGCATCGTCAACGTCTCCGCCAAGGACCTGGGCACCGGCAAGGAGCAGCACATCACCATCACCTCCTCCTCCAACATGAGCAAGGAGGACATCGACAAGGCCGTCAAGGAGGCGGAGCAGTACGCCGCCGAGGACGCCCGGATCAAGGAGTCCGTAGAGGCGCGGAACAACGCCGACCAGATGGTCTATCAGGCGGAGAAGACCCTGGGCGAGATGGGCGACAAGATCGACGCGGGCGACAAAGCAAACGTCCAGAGCGCTATCGACAAGCTCAAGGAGACCCTCAAGGGCGAGGACACCGCCGCCATCAAGGCGGACACCGAGGCCCTTCAGCAGGCGTTCTTCGCTGTCAGCGAAAAGCTCTACCAGCAGGCCGGGGCCCAGGCGGGCGGGCCTGACATGGGCGGCGCGGCCGGCGGCGAGAGCCAGGACGGCGGACAGCAGTACTATGACGCCGACTACAAGGTCGTGGACGACGACAAGAACAAGTAATGACCGAGCGGACTTCCGGTGGGACGGGGAGGGCATCCCCGCCCCACCGCCGGATGTTTTCCGCAGATTGGATGTGAGCGCATATGGCTGAACAAAAACGCGACTACTACGAGGTCCTGGGGGTCCAGAAGGGCGCCACGGACGCGGAGATCAAAAAGGCCTACCGGAAGATGGCCAAGGAGAACCACCCGGACCTCCACCCCGGGGACAAGGACGCCGAGGCCCGGTTCAAGGAGATCAACGAGGCCTACGAGGTCCTCAGCGACAGCGAGAAGAAGGCCCGGTACGACCAGTTCGGCTTTGCCGGGGTGGACCCCAGCTACGGCGGGGGCGGCTACGGCGGCGGATTCGACGGGAGCTTCGACTTCGGGGACCTGGGGGACATCTTCGGGAGCTTCTTCGGGGGCGGCTTCGGCGGCGGAGGCCGGGCCAGGAGCGGCCCCCAGCGGGGCGAGAGCCTGCGCACGAGGCTCACCATCACCTTCGAGGAGGCGGCCTTCGGCTGTGAGAAGGAGGTCAGCATCGACCGGGTGGAGCAGTGCGAGACCTGCAAGGGCACCGGCGCGGCACCGGGCACCAGCCCGGAGACCTGCCCGGCCTGCGGCGGCTCCGGCCAGGTCCAGCAGCGGCGGCAGACCCCCATGGGCGTCTTCGCCACCACGGGCCCGTGCCCCCGGTGCGGCGGCACGGGGAAGATCATCGCCTCCCCCTGCAAGGACTGCGGCGGCTCCGGCCAGGTCCGCAGGCGCAAGACCCTCAAGGTCACCATCCCCGCGGGCATCGACAACGGGCAGATCATCTCCCTGCGGGGACAGGGCAGCGCCGGGAAGAACGGCGGTCCCGCCGGGGACCTTCAAATCGTCATCACCGTCCAGCCCCACCAGCTTTTCCGGCGGGACGGCGCGGACGTCTACTGCAACGCGCCCATCACCTTCACCCAGGCGGTGCTGGGCGGGGAGATGGAGATCCCCACCATCGACGGCAAGGTGAAATACGACATCCCCGAGGGCACCCAGACCGGGTCCACCTTCCGCCTCAAGGGCAAGGGCATCCCCAACGTCAACGGCCGGGGCCGGGGGGACCAGTTCGTCACCGTCTACATCGAGACCCCCCGCAACCTCAACCGGGAGCAGAAGGAGGCTCTGAAGAAATTCAGCAGCACCCTGAAGGAAAACAACTACGAGGAGCGCAAGAGCTTCTTCAAGAAGTTCAAAAAGTGAGGAGAGGGCTATGAAAATTTCCATTGCGTCCGATCACGGCGGGTTCGATCTGAAAGAGGACCTGCGGGCCTGGCTCACCGGGCAGGGCCACGAGGTGGTGGACTTCGGCTGTCACGGCAAGGAGAGCTGCGACTACCCCGACTTCGCCGGTCCCGCGGCCCGGGCTGCGGCGTCCGGGGAGTGCGAGAGGGGGATCGTCATCTGCACCACCGGCATCGGGGTGTCCATGACCGCCAACAAGGTGAAGGGGGTGCGCTGCGCCCTGTGCGGGGACCCCTGGAGCGCGGAGATGACCCGGCGGCACAATGACGCCAATGTGCTGGCGATCGGGGCCGGGGTGACCGGGCCGCTGTTAGCGCGGCAGATCGTGACGGCCTTCCTGACCCACGAATTCGAGGGCGGACGGCATCAGCGCAGGGTAGATAAGGTGATGAGCACCGAAGCGTAAGGCGCGAAGCGCAAAATAAAAGTTTCGTCCACCTTTTCAAAGGTGGTGGGGTCCAGGGGCAAAGCCCCTGGTGGGTTTGGGCGAAGCCCAACATTCGCTCGTACACGTCGCAAGGGGTTGGGGCATCGCCCCAACCCTTTCAGATTCGCAAAAGGAGAAAGCACATGAGCAATCAATCACAAAACAACATCTCCAACCAGCTGGGGACGGCTCCGGTTGGGAGGCTTCTGCTGAAGCTGGCCGCACCCATGGTGGTGGCGCAGCTGGTGAACCTGCTCTACAATGTGGTGGACCGCATCTACATCGGCCATATGCCGGAGGTAGGGCGGGTGGCGCTGACGGGTGTGGGGCTGTGCCTGCCCATCGTGACGCTCATCACCGCCTTTACAATGCTCATCGCCCAGGGCGGCGCGCCCAGGGCCGCGATCGCCATGGGCGAGGGGAACAATGAACGGGCGCAGGAGATCATGGGGAGCTGTTTTACGTCCCTGGTGGCGGCGGCTGTGGTGCTGACCGCCGCGTTCTGGCTCTGGGGGGAACCGCTGCTGTGGATCTTCGGGTGCAGTGAGGAGACCATCATCTATGCCCTGCCCTATATGCGCATCTACTCCAGCGGGTCCTTCTTTGTGATGATGGCCGTGGGAATGAACCTCTTCGTCACCACCCAGGGGTTCACGTCGTTCAGTATGCGCACGGTGCTCATCGGGGCCATCTGCAACATCATACTGGACCCCATCTTCATCTACGTGTTAGGGCTGGGCGTCCAGGGCGCGGCCCTGGCCACGGTGATCTCCCAGGCCGTCTCCGGACTGTGGGTGCTGTGGTTCCTGACGGGAAAGACCACCAGGCTCCGCCTCCAGCGCCGGTATCTGCGCCCCAAGCTGGAGATCATGCTTCCGGTGCTTGCCCTGGGTCTCGCGCCCTTTATTATGCAGGCCACCGAGGCCCTTCTGAACATCTCCTTCAACTCCTCCCTCCAGCGCTACGGCGGGGACCTGGCGGTGGGGGCCATGACGGTGGCGAGCACGGTGATGCAGATCGTCTGGATCCCCACCCAGGGTCTGGGCCAAGGGGCACAGCCCATCATCAGCTACAACTACGGGGCCCGGAACCCGGACCGGGTCCGCGCGGCCTTCAAGGTCCTGCTGGGGGTGAGCATGACGGTGATGCTGACCTTCTGGGCGCTGGTGCAGCTGTTCCCCCAGGTGTTCATCCGCATCTTCAACAGCGACCCGGAGCTTCTGGAGACCGCTGTCTGGACCCTGCGGGTCTACACGGCGGTGGTGGGCCTCTTCGGCATCCAAATGGCCGTGCAGCAGACCTTCACCGCCATCGGCAAGGCCAAGGCGGCCCTCTTCATCGCCTGCCTGCGGAAGGTGATCCTGCTGATCCCCCTGATCTTCATCCTGCCCCACTTCTTTGAGAACAAGGTCTTCGCCGTCTTTCTCGCCGAGCCGGTCAGCGACTTCATCTCCGTCACCGCCGCGGCCATCACCTTCTACTTCGTCTTCCGGCCCGCCATGAAGGAGCTGGAGGCCCCGCCGGAGGGGGAAATTTAACAATTGCATTAAATCAAGATAATTTCTCTTCCATTTCCGCCATGATTGTGGTATAGTGAGGTGCAAAGTTTGTCGAAACGCCCCGGGCTCTGCCCGGAGGGCCCCATACGGAAGAGAAAGTGAGAGCATCCCCATGAAAAAGTTCCCGTGCCTGAGCCTTTGCATCGCACTGCTCCTGGCGGTCCTGCCATCAGCGGCCTACGCGGTGGAGACCTTCACCACCAGCGAGGAGGGCATCGCCTTTATCAAGGAGTTTGAGGACTACCGCGCCACCCCCTACGAGGACAACGGGAAGTGGTATATCGGCTACGGCACCCTCTGCGAGAAGGGGGACTACCCCAACGGCATCTCCCAGGACGAGGCGGAACGCCTCATGCGGGAGTGCGTGGAGGTGGCTGAGGACCTGGTCAACAACCTGCTCTTGACTTACGGCATCGCCGTCACCCAGTACCAGTTCGACGCCATGGTGGACATGGCCTACAACCTGGGCACCCAGTGGATGAACCCCACCTACCGCTTCTGCTCCTACCTCATCAGCGGCATCGGGCAGTACACGGAGGCCCAGGTGGTCAACGCCATCGCCACCTGGTGCCACCAGGGCACCACCGTGCGCACCAATCTGGTCACCCGGCGGCTCCGCTGCGCGTACCTCTTCCTCTACGGGCAGTACCAGAACGACGGGCCCTCGGCCTATACATACATCCACTTCGACCCCAACGGCGGCAGTATGGAGAACCGCACCGTGTTCTACCCCACCGGCTGGGCCTACGGGGAGCTCCCGGCGCCCGTCCTCGCCGGGCAGACCTTCGCCGGGTGGTACACCGCCGAGGGATACCAGCTGACCGGCCAGGAGACCGCCTCCGCCCCCCTGGAGGCCACCGCCCGCTGGGGCGACGGCACCAGCACCGAGGCCCCGCCCATCCCCCAGGAGCCGGAGATCGACCTGAGCGGCTGGGTCAACCCCTACAGCGACGTCAAGGAAGACGACTGGTTCTTCTCCTACGTCCGGGAGCTGAGCGCCTACGACGTGGTGGGCGGCTACCCGGACGGCACCTTCCGGGCGGACCGGACCCTCAGCGCAGGGGAGGCATTGAAGCTCATCCTCCTCGCCGCCGGGAAGACCGACCCCGGCAACAGCGCCGGCGGCCACTGGGCCTCCGGCTACCTGATCCTGGCCGAGAGCCTGGGGTGCGTGGAGGCTTGGGAGGTCCCGGATCTGGACGGCCCCATCAGCCGCGGCCTCATCGCCAAGATTGCCTGCGCCGCCATGGGCCTCACCCCTCGGAGCGGGGCGTCCCCCTTCGTGGACGTGGACAACGGCTATGCCCTGACCCTCTATGAGGAGGGCATCCTCAACGGCACCGTCTCCGAGGGCCTGCGCTTCTTCTATCCGGACAACAGCATCATCCGCTCGGAGATGTGCGCCATCGTCTCCCGCATCCGCAATTGGGACTACGTGGAAGCCGTGGACCCCGGACAGGCCGGGTTCATCCAGTACAGGGACCAGTTCCTGCCCCTGCTGCGCAGCGTGCCCGCCGCCCCCTACAACAAGGACCTCTTCGTCCTGGACGGCAGCACCATGTACTACAACGATCCCGCCTACTCCACCGCCCTGGGCGTGGACGTGTCCTCCTACCAGGGCGAGGAGATCGACTGGGCCAAGGTCGCCGCCTCGGGCATCGAGTTCGTCATGATCCGGGTGGGCTACCGGGGCTACGGCACCGAGGGCACCCTGAACCTGGACAGCTGCTTCCAGAAGAACCTCGCCGGGGCCAAGGCCGCAGGGCTGAAAGTCGGGGCCTACTTCTTCTCCCAGGCCATCAACACCGCCGAGGCCGCTCAGGAGGCTCAGTTCGTCCTCCAGGCCCTGGCGGGGCAGGCTTTGGACTACCCCCTGGTCTACGACTGGGAGGTCATCAGCGCCGACGGCGCCCGGACCAAGGGCCTGGACAACACCACTCTCACCGACTGCGCCATTACCTTCTGTGAGAGCGTCCGAATGGCGGGCTACACCCCCATGGTCTACTACAACCTCCCCGTGGGGTACCTCCACTACCAGCTCGACCGCCTGACCGCCTACGATGTCTGGTTCGCTCAGTACGCCTCTATGCCCTCGATGTACTACAATTACCGCATCTGGCAGTACTCCGATAAGGGCTCCGTCCCCGGCATCCCCGGGAAGGTGGACATGAATATCGCGTTTCTTCCCTACTAGAAAATGGATGGGACCTGAGGGCATCTGCCCCCAGGTCCCGTTACTTTTTGTTCGGACAAAAAGTAACCAAAAAACCGCTCAAGGAACTACGTTCCTTGAGAATTCTCCTTCATTACGGGGGTTTTTTGTTTACGCTACGACCTGTTTGTCTGGTTTTTCCCAAGCTCTTCCCCGGGCCGATGCCGCTCGAATCGCTGGAACCTCTCCCTGGCCCTTCGGTGCCTATCGTTGGGTTCGCCTCCTAAAGCACGCTTCTCTTCGACACTACCGGGCCACCGGCGCGGTGCGGGCGATACTGCCTGCGATACGGCGCGCCACTTCCGTAGGGGCGCGCATTGTGCGCCCGCAATCTTCCGCTGACCACCGCGCTATCATCCATCGTCTGAAAAACAAAAAAGGCCGCCCTCCCAGCAGCCCCTCTTCCAACTGTTCCAATTATAGCAGAAATCCCCCCGAATTACAAGCCTTGTATTTTCCCCTATCTCCGGCTATACTGACCCCATCTCATCGAGCGGAGGCCCCGCCTATGACCACCACCGACCGAATCTACGACCTCTCCCTTCTCTGGAAGCAAGCCGCCGCCATCTTCCCCTGCTTCGACCTCCATCCCCTGGACTGGGACGCCGCATACCGCGACTATTTACCCAAAGTCCTCTCCGCCGGAGACGGCCAGGATTTCCACCTCCTCCTTGCCGAATTCCTGAGCCTCCTCGGCGACGGCCACACCGACTACTCTCTCCCCGCCTCCCTCCTGGAACAGACCGGCTTCCTCCCCTTCTCCCTCTTCTACGCCGGGGGAAGCTACTATATCCGCAAGATCACCTCCGGCGGCGAGCCCTTCCTCCTCGCCCGAGTGGAGGCCGTCAACGATCAGCCCCTGGAGGCCCTCCTAAACGAGGTCTTCCGCTACTGCTACCACGTCGGCCCCTACGCCTACCCCAGCCGCCTGGAGACCCTGCTCCCCCTGTTCCTGAACCCCGCCGGAAACATCCTCGCAACCTCCAAAGGCCCCTATCCCTTTGACCTGACCCCGGCTAGACCGCCTTTGACGGAGCTCCCGTCTCCCTCCGCCTCCCGCCCCTTCCGCCCCGTTGCCTCCGAAAAACTGGACATCCGCCTCTACGAGGGTAACATCCTCTACGTCCGCCTGGACGATTTCCAGACAGGCGGCGCGGCGGCAGAGGTCCGCGAAGCCCTGAAAACCTCCCCCTCCGGCGTCATCCTGGACCTGCGGGAGAATATCGGCGGCATGACCAAATACGGCGCGGACATCGCGGAGCTCTTCCTCTCCGGCCAATTCCACGCCTGCCAAAAGCGCACCCGCCTGCTGGTGGGCGTAGAAGCCGCCTCCGCCACCCAGTTCGCCCGCATGAGCGAGGCGCGCATCACTCAGCTCATCGCAGACGGCCTCTGCGACCGTGAGGAAGCCGGTCAAGCCCAAAAAATCAACGCCGGAACATACTACCGGGAGTATACCGACACCTTCGGCGCTCCCGGCCACCGCGCCCTCTTCGACGGCCCCTGCGTCCTCCTCACCAGCCGCAACACCATCTCCGCCGCCGAGGACTTCACCGCCATGTTCCGCACCAACCGCCGCGCCGCGCTCCTCGGCGCCCCCACCTGCGGCACCACCGGCACGCCGTTCCTCGTGCGCCTCACCTGCGGCGGACGCGCCCGCATCTGCTCCGTGGGCTGCCGCCTCCTGGGCGGCACGGAGTTCACCGGAACCGGCATTCAGCCCGACATCCTTCTGGAGCCCGATCTTCCCGCCCTGGAGCAGGGCCGCGACGCCATTCTGGACGCCGCACTGGGGCGCTTTTAAGCGCCCCAAACTTTTTCTTGACAATGTCGATATTCGATGTTATACTCTGAATATCGATATCGAACATCGATATTTTAGGGAGGAGGGCTAGTCATGGCCAGGGAAAAATTCCAGACCCTGACAGAGCAGATGTTTTACATCCTCCTCTGCCTCCAGCGGGAGTGCTGCGGGGCGGATGTGATGGAGCGCGTGACCACCATGACCAACGGCCGGGTGGTCATCGGCCCCGGGACCCTCTACAGCCTCCTGGAGAGCTTCCTCAGCGAGGGCTTCATCCGGGAGACCAAGGTGGAGGGCCGCAAGCGGAGCTACCTCATCACCCCCCAGGGCCGGGAGCGCTTGGCCGGGGAGGTCCGCCGCCTGGAGCGGCAGACGGAGGATTACCGGAAATTTGGAGAGGGGGAATTTGCGTGAGCAAGGAGAAAAAACGGGAACTAAACTGGTACCAGGCCAACGACAGCGAGGCCATGGCCCGGCGGCTGGAGAAAATGGCCGCGAAGGGGTGGCTTCTGGAGAGCGTGGACAGCATGTGGCGCACCTACCGCCGGGCTGAACCCTCCACCGTCCGCTACGCCGTCACCTACTTCCCCGATGCCTCCGTCTTCGACGGCAGTCCCACCGGGGGACAGGAGACCTACGCCGACTACTGCGCGGCGGCGGGCTGGGAGTTCGTCTCCGCCTACGGCCCCATCCAGTACTTCCGCAGTACCCGCCCTGACCCGGTGCCCATCGAGACCGACGAGGGCGAGAAACTGCGCAGTATCCACAAGACCATGCTCAAAACCCTGGTGCTGGCCCACTGCCTCCTGCTGGTGAGCGTGGGGGTCACCACCTGGAGCCACACCAGCAGCTTCCGGTACGCCCCCCTCTCCGCAGTCAGCAGCAACATGACGCTGGGGCTGTACCTGCTGTTAGCAGTCCTGCTGGTGTACCTCGTCGCCATCCTGGCGGACTACTTCATCTGGTATTTCCGCTCCAAGGCGTCGGTAGCCCGGGGTGGAGCCTGTAAAAAGGTCCACACCCAGGCCCGGCTCATGGGCGGCTGGGTGCTGATCGGGGCTCTGGCCCTGTGCCTCGCGGGGACGCTTTCGGAGGTCCTCAAGCCGGGCATGGCCATCGTCATGGCCTACTCCTTCGGCATGGCGGCACTGCTGGTCGTGGCGATCCCGCTGGGGCTGAAGTGGCTGAAGAAGCGGGGCCTCTCCCGGGGCGTGGTGCGGGGCGGGTATATCGCCCTGTGCGTGGGCCTGGGGGTGCTCTACGCCGCGGGGGCCATCGCCCTGGCCATGCGCCTGGCGTCCACCGGGGCCATGCACCGGGAGCCCGCCGAGGTCTACACCACCAGCTACGGCTACACGCGGGACCTCTACCGGGACGACCTGCCCGTGACGCTGGAGGACCTGGGCTTCGACGTCCCGGCGGAGGCCCACTGCTCCTACGAGGCGGAGGTGGACCGGTCCCTCCTGGCCTCCTTCGGCAGATTCGACCAGGACGCCCTGGAGATCGGCAGTGACCTGCCCATTTGGAGCTATCAGACGGCGATCATCCCCTGGGACTGGCTGCGGGACCTCTGCTGGGACGCCCTTTCGGAGTACCACTCCAACACCCCCTTCCAGCCCGCCGGGCCCCGCTGCGGCGCGGAGCGGGCCATGGTCCGAGGGGGCCGCTGGCAGGACTTCCTGCTGTACTACGGCGACCGGATCATCTGTATCCAGGCGGGCTGGGAGCTGACGGAGGAGCAGGTACAGCTGGCGGCGGACCGCCTGCTGGCCTGGAGCTGAACACACGGAACCTTTTTGGGCCCCGATCAAGAGATCGGGGCCCAAAAACATCTTTACGAAACCTGGGTAGGCTTCCCCTCCCGCGCCAAGCGCAGGTCCTCCACCAGATCGAGGGCCTCCTCCAGCACAGGCGCCTTGCCCCGGAGGGTCAGCGTAAGCGCGGGCACGTCCCCGGCGGCGAGAATCAGCCGCTGGCGGTACTTGGGCCCGGAGCACACGGAGACCACCGCCTCGGGGTCGAAGTCGGCGATGGTGAGCCTCAGCTTGTCGCCCCGCTGGGAGATGTCGCTGACCCCCGCCTTGGCGGCGGCGGCCCGGAGCATGGCCACGTCCAGGAGGGCGTAGACGCTCTTGGGCGGCTCCCCGTAGCGGTCCATGAGCTCGTCGAGGAGGTCGGATGCGTCAGCGTCCGTGCGGATGGCGGCGATGCGGCGGTAGAGGTCCATGCGCTGCTGGCTGGAGGGGACATAGCGCTCGGGGATGTTGGCGGAGATGGTGAGGTCGGCGGAGCACTCGGTGGTGACCTTCTTTTTCTCCCCCCGCTCCTCCAGCACCGCGTCCTCCAGGAGCTGGAGGTACATATCGTACCCCACGGTCATCATATACCCCGACTGCTCGGGCCCCAGCAGGTTCCCCGCGCCGCGAATTTCCAGGTCCCGCATGGCGATCTTGAACCCGGAGCCGAATTCCACATACTCCCGGATGGCGGTCAGGCGCTTGCTTGCCACTTCGCTGAGGACCTTCCCCTGCCGGTAGGTCATATAGGCGTAGGCCCGGCGGGCGCTGCGGCCGATGCGGCCCCGGAGCTGGTGGAGCTGGCTGAGGCCGAAGCGGTCCGCGTCCTCGATGATGAGGGTGTTGACGTTGGCGATGTCGATGCCCGTCTCGATGATGGTGGTACACACCAGCACCTGGGCCGTACCCTCCACCATCTGCTGCATGACGGAGGAAAGCTGTTTCTCCTCCATCTTTCCGTGGCCCACCACCACGTTGACGCCCCCGCCCACCAGCTTCTGGATACGGGCGGCGGTCAGGTCGATGGTCTCCACCCGGTTGTGGAGGTAGTAGACCTGCCCGCCCCGGTCGATCTCCCGGCGCATGGCGTCGGCCAGCATCTCCCAGTTGTGCTCCACCACATAGGTCTGCACGGGCTGGCGGTTGTGAGGGGGCTCCTCCAGGGTGGACATGTCCCGGATGCCGGAGAGGGCCATGTTCAGCGTCCTGGGGATGGGGGTGGCGGAGAGGGTGAGCACGTCCACCTGACGGCTCATCTCCTTGAGCTTCTCCTTGTGGGTCACGCCGAAGCGCTGCTCCTCGTCCACCACCAGAAGGCCCAGGTCCTTGAAGCGGATGTCCTTTTGCAGCAGCTTGTGGGTGCCGATGAGGAGGTCGATCTTCCCGGCCTGGAGGTCGTAGAGGATCTGCCGGGCCTGCCCGGGGGTCTGGAAGCGGCTGAGGACCCGGATCTCCACCGGGAAGGAGCGGAAGCGGTTCACCGCCGTGGTGAAATGCTGCTGGGCCAGGACGGTGGTGGGCACCAGGATGGCCGCCTGCTTCCCGTCCAGCACGCATTTCATCACCGCCCGCAGGGCCACCTCCGTCTTCCCGTAGCCCACGTCGCCGCAGAGCAGCCGGTCCATGGGGACCGGTTTTTCCATATCCTTTTTGATATCCGCGATACACCGGAGCTGGTCGTTGGTCTCCGCGTAGTCGAAGGACTCCTCAAACTCCTCCTGCCAGGGGGAGTCCGGGGAGAAGGCAAAGCCGGGGCGGCGCTGCCGCTCGGCGTACAGGGCGATGAGGCCCTTGGCCAGGTCCTTGGCCGCGGCCTTGGCCCGGGTCTTCTGCTTGGTCCAGTCGGTGCCGCCCAGCTTGTTCAGCCGCGCGGCGGGACGGCCCTCCTCATCGGTGGCCCCGCCGCCGCCGATGTACTTGCTCACCAGGTCCAGGGCCGTGGCGGGGACGTAGAGGCTGTCTCCTCCGGCATAGGCGATCTTGATATAGTCCTTCTCCACCCCGTCCACGGGCATCTTCCGGATGCCCTCGAAGCGCCCGATGCCGTGGTGGACGTGGACCACCAGGTCCCCGGGGGTCAGGTCGGCGTAGCTGAGGAGCTTTTGCCGGTTGTCCTGCCTGCCGGACTTGGCGGGCGTCCGGCGTCCGGCGGTGGCGGCGGTGAGCTGTCCCTCGGTGAGCACCGCCAAGTTCAGCTGGGGGTACTCCGCACCGGCGGAGAGGGCCCCCACGGTGATACGGATCTCCCCCGGGGCGGGCATGGCCCGGCCGTCGAAGTCCAGGGACGCCGGCAGGTCCCGGCCTTGCAGCATCCTCTGCATGTTCCGGCACCGGCCCTCGCTTCCGCAGAGAAGCAGCACGGCAAAATCAGCCTCCCGGTAGTGCTCCAGGTCTCCGGCGGCGGCATCGATGCTCCCGCCGTAGGCGCTCAGCTGCTTGGCGTTCACCGCCAGCAGGGTCTTTGGCGGCAGGGGGTACCGGGAGGTGGGCAGGGCCTCCATCATACACACCGGGAAGCGCTCCAGGGCCTCCAGCCACTCGCTCTGGGTCAGGAGCAGGCGCGTCAGGTCCCCGTCCTTCTCCCCCGCCGCCAGGAGGGATTCCGTGTCCTCCTTGGCCTGCCAGAGGACGTTTTTCACCCGCTCGGCCACCCGCCCCGTCTCGCTCAGGCAGAGAAGTGCGTCCGGCGGCAGGCAGTCGAAGCAGGACGCCAGTCCCGCCTCCGGCAGAAGCTCCGCCGCGGGCAGGAGGAGGGCGCTGTCCAGGTTTTTCGTCCGGCGCTGGGTGGCGGTGTCGAAGGAGCCCAGGGAGTCGATCTCATCGTCGAAGAACTCGCACCGCACCGGCTCCTCCATGAGGGGGGAGAACACGTCCAGGATGCCCCCCCGCAGGGCGAACTGCCCCACGCCCTCCACCTGGTCCGCCCGGGTGTACCCGGCGGCGGTGAGGCGGCGGGACAGGTCCGCGAGGTCGCACCGCTCCCCCATTTTCAGCGTGACAGCCGCCCCCTGGAGGGCATCCGCGGGGCTGGTCTTTTGCAGGAGGCCCTCCGCCGTACACACCAGCACCAGGGGCCCCTTCTCCTGCCCCAGCCGGCAGAGGGTCCCGATCCGGCCCAGCTCCCACTGCCGGGAGATGACCGTCCCCGCCCGCACGAAGAGCTCCCGGGCGAAAAGCCGCAGAGGGCTCACTCCCAGCAGGGTCTCCAGGTCCTCCGCCAGACGCACCGCGTCCCCCTCGTGGTCGCAGACCATCACCAGGGGACGCCCCGTCCCCTCCGCCAGCGCCGCCCCCACCTGGGCGCGGTGGACGCTCCCCAGGCCCGTCACTGCCGCGGGGCACTCCCCCCGCTCCACCGCCTCCACCAGGCTCTTGACCTCCGGGATACCCAGGAGGGTGTTCAATAACTGCTTCATACTGGAACTCCTTTCCTTCTTTTTTTCTTTATGTATAAAGAAAAAAAGAAGCAAAAAAAGAAAAACTTTTTATCTTCGCTCTTCGGTCTGCGCGATTCCGGCTTCTCCGCACGGTGACGGCAGAACGCAGGAAAAGGCCCACGCCAGCCCGGAGAGGGGGCGTGTGCCGTTTTATTTTGGAGCGCGCCTCTGCGGGCTTCAGCGCAGCTTCAGCCGCCTGCTTGGCACCACTGTGCGGAAAATCTCCCGCAGGGCGGCGCACTCGCCGGACACATCCGTCATCTGGGCCTTCGGCAAAATCCACGCCTGCCCCGGGGCAAGGAAGAGGTAGAAGGCCCCCCGGGTCTCCCGGACCTCCTGGAGGCGGTCAAAGTCCAGCTTCGCCCTGTCCTGCCCCACCGTGACCCGGATGCCCAGGCCGCTGATCTCTGTCTCCTGGACATAGCTGGTCCGCCCGGACCGCCGGAGCTGTCCGTGGACCTGGAACCACGCGGCGGTCAGGACGCACGCCGTGGACAGCGCCGCCCCCGCCAAAAATCCGCCCAAAACGGCGGCAGCCTGCATCCCGGCGGACAGGCTGACGCGGCTGAGGTACATCCACGCCGCCAGGGCCCCCGCCGCGCCGAAGCCCAAAATGCCCCTGCTCCATTTCCCCAGGGTCAGCATCCGGTAGAAGCGCTGGGTCTCCCTCTCGCCGATGGTGAAATCCCGCCGGTAGGTCTCCATTCCGCCGCCCCCTTTCGTATCATTTGCAGAGATAGCTGAACCAGCCCTCGGACTGCCCGGTCTCCAGGACCTGGAAGCCGTTTTTCTCCAGGGCGGCACGGACCTCCTCCTCCCGGCCCTCGATGATGCCCGAGCAGAGGAAGCGGCCGTCCTCCTTCATAAGGGGCCGCACCGCTGGGGTGAGGGCGATGATGACGTCGGCGACGATATTCGCCGCCACCACGTCGTAGCCCGCGCCCATCTCCTTTTGCAGGCGGGTATCGCTGAGCACGTCCCCGCACCGGACGGTGTAGCGGTCCGGGTGGATGCCGTTGAGGGCGGCGTTGGTATAGGCGGTATCCACCGCCTTCTCGTCGATGTCGCAGCCGAAGGCGGTCTCCGCGCCCAGGAGCAGGGAGGCGATGGATAATATCCCGCTCCCGCACCCCAGGTCCAGCATCCGCATACCGGGCCGCACGCATTTTTCCAGGGCCGTGAGGCAGAGCCGCGTGGTGGCGTGGCTCCCGGTGCCGAAGGTGAGGCCGGGGTTGAGGCGCACCGTCACCCGGCCCCCGCTCTTGGCCTCCTCCCACTCCGGGACCACCATCAGGCGCTCCCCGATCTCCATGGGCTTGTAGAAGACCTTCCAGTTGTTCTCCCAGTCCGCGTCCTCCACGCCGTCCATGGTCATGAGGAGGGGGGCGTACTCCGGGTGGTCCTTCTTCAGCGCCGCCAGGGCGATGCGCACCGCCGCTGCCTGACCGTAGCCCTCGGCGCTCTCCTCCACGTAGAAGGTGACCCGGCACTTGCCGGACATGGAGCGGTCCAGCTCCTCGTCCACGTAGTCCCAGTACTGCCGGTTCTGCTCCAGGAAGCGGCGGAAGTCCTCCTCGTCCTCGATGACCAGGCCGTCGATGCCCAAGGCGCTCAGAGCGGCCTCCACCGGCTCCAGGCCGGCGGGGGAGGTGTCGATATGCAGGGCAAGCCATTTCATGGCAGGTTCCTCCGATGTAAAATTTCCGGGTCAGCCCGGGTAGTAGGGGCAGTGCCGCCGCAGGCACTGCTGGTTCTCCTCATAGTGGGTGCAGGCGATGGTCTCCGGCAGCTCCATGGCCGCCCCCAGGTGCTCCTTCACGAACGCCGCCGCCGTTCGGATGGCGGTGTAGGAGTTGCGCTTACAGCACCGGGGCCCGCCGGTCTCGCCTATGGCGTCCAGGGCGGCGGCGGTGAGGCGGTTGCCCAGGCCCCAGCTCTTGCCGGAAAGGGGAGTGGTGCCGGTGGCGATGCTCCAGAACATCCCCGCGCTGACCGCCGCGCCGCAGCACCCCCAGAAGCCGCAGGACCCGCCGGGGTACTTTGACCCCCTGGCGCGCATCTCCTCCAGGGCGGCGTCCAGGTCGATGTCCCCTCCGGCGTTGCGGTAGGCGGTCAGGAGCACCGCGCCCACCAGGATGTGGTGCTCGTTGCCGTGCATGTAGATGTAGGGGTCGGCCATGATCTCCCGGGCCAGGGCGACAGGGTCTCTGGAGGCGCTCTTTTTGCAGTGCTCCAATATCACCTCCACCCCCTGCCGGGCGTGGCATTCGTCGCAGACGTAGTGGCCGTCCATACAGCTCGCGCTGCTGGAGAAGGTCTTGCCACAGAGTGCGCAGGTCAGCTCCCGCTCGGTCTCAAAATATTGCAGGGGCTTGCCGCAGACCAGGCAGGCGCCTCGTTTGTTATCCATAGGGGGACCTCCCATTCTTCTTTTTCTTGATTTTTCCATTATATCGGAAAATGTTGGAGAAAACAAGGGGGTTTTTGCCGGATAGCAGGGTAATTGAATGAGGAAATAAATCATGAGCAGAAAGCGGAGCGGACGATTTTGTCCAAGACAGATTTATTGAGCAAACCTTTGAACCGCTGATTGAGAGAGCTGCCGCGCACAGAGGTTTTGGATTTCAGGAGATCATAGGCCCAGT
>Ga0137309_100575_pt1 | contig 26856 bp, 22 predicted proteins | sample NAcewiD2O_June_FD_97179 | JGI IMG/M metagenome (GOLD analysis project Ga0137309, IMG submission 97179) | Mouse cecal microbial communities from Vienna, Austria - N-Acetylneuraminic amended D2O_June | ecosystem: Host-associated > Mammals > Digestive system > Large intestine > Cecum | place... | reverse complement strand
GGCGGCGCGGGCGCTGGCCTTAGAGCGGGTGGGGAAAGAGATTACTCTGTGCGGGAAATGTATTGAGGTGTGCCCGTATACCCAGGCATGGATTGGGAAAGGGGCCTGCTGAGCCTGACAGTTTAGGGCAACGGCATCTCCCCTGGTTACAGCCAACAGCTCCCATCTTAAACCTCATACTATAAAGTATAAGTTACCATACTCTACATAAAGGAGACTGCAACCATGAACTGCGACGGCGTCATTTTTGATTTGGACGGCACCCTGTGGGACGCCACAGAAGAGCTGGCCGCCTCCTGGGCCCAGGCCTTGGCCGGAGAGCCCGATGTGCCCCGCCCCCCTACCAAGGAAGAGCTGGAAAAAGTCATGGGCATGACGGACAAGCAGCTGGTGGCGGTAATCTTCCCCCAGGTGGAGCAGGCCAGGGGGCTGGCCCTGTTCGAAAAGTGCTGCGCCGCGGAAAACATCTACCTGCGCCAGCACGGGGGCCGGCTCTATGAGGGCCTGGTTCCCGCCTTGGAGGCCCTGGCGGAAAAACTGCCCCTGTTCATCGTCAGCAACTGCAATTTGGGCTATATTCCCGCCTTTTTGGAGGCGCATAAGCTGGAAAGCCTTTTTCAAGACTGGGAATGCATCGGCCGCACCGGAAAGGAAAAGTGGGAGAACATCCGTCTGGTGGCCGGGCGGAACGGACTGAAGCACCCTGTTTATGTGGGCGACACCGCAATGGACCAGGCCGCGTGCACAAAGGCCGGGGTGCCCTTTGTGCACGCGGCCTATGGCTTCGGCCAGGCTCCGGGCGCGCCCGCGGTCCACAGCCCCCAGGAGCTGCCAGGGTTGCTGCTGCCATGAACCTGGACCTGTTGTTTTCCAGCTTCCCCTTTTACACCGGCCACGGCGTCACCCTGGCCCGCATGACCGACCTGGACCTGGAGGCCCTGTGGGAAATCTGGGGCGATGAGGAGAACTTTCGCTGGGCCCCCACCGCCGCCCTGCGGTCCCCGGCCCAGTGCATGCGCAAGCTCCAAAGCGCCGGGGCCATGTTCCGGGACCGGACCGCCATCATGCTGGGCATTTACCCCGACGGGGGCGGCAGCCGGCTGGCGGGGGTCTTTGAAATATACAGCCTGGACCCTGTGGTGGAGTCGGCCACCATCCGCTTCACCCTCAGCCGCCGGCGCACCGGCCGGGGCTATGCCTCGGGGGCGGTCCGGGCCAGCGTGGACTACCTGATGGCCGCGATCGGCGTCCACCGGATTCAAGCCTATGTGCTGCCCACCAACCACCGGGGCATTCTGGTGCTGGAGCGCTGTGGCTTTGTGAAGGAGGGCACCATCCGGGAAGGCTTCCTCTGGCCGGACAAAGGCATTGTGGACCTAAGCCTCTATTCCCTGCTGCCCACAGACCTGCGCCGGGAAGCCAGCGGCATTGTGTTTTAGCCGCAGCCCTGCCCCTTATGCGCGGGCCCATTGCCCCTGGCGCTGTTTGTCCCTTGCCGGGAGTTGCCTTTGACCGTCTCCCCTTGCCTCTATCCCACAAAAAGGAGCCATTTATGGAACCCATCCTATACCTAGCCTATGGAAGCAATTTAAACCTGGAAGACATGGCCCGGCGCTGCCCCCAGGCCCAGGTGGCTGGCCGGGCCCGGCTGGAGGGCTGGCGGCTGGCTTTTCGCGGGGGCGGCAGCGGCTTTTATTTGACCTTGGAGGCCTGTCCCGGCTCCAGCGTCCCGGTAGGCGTTTGGGCTGTGGAGCCAGAGGGCCTGCAGGCTCTGGACCATTATGAGGGCTATCCCCGGCTCTACACCCGGGAGTTCTGGCCCACCGCCTATCAGGACCAGACGGGCCGGGAGCACCAGGGCCGGGCTCTTATCTACCTGATGCGCCCCCACTTTCCAGCGGGGCGGCCCACCCAGACCTATTTGGAGGCCTGCCGGGCCGGATACCGCAGCTTCGGCTTTGACCCGGCCCCCCTTGAAGCCGCTCTGGACCGCCTCTCCGAAAGGCCGGAGCCCTGGAACCACCAGGGAATTGCCGCCCCGTAACGGACAGATTCCCGCCGCATGCGCCCGTTTTTGCGCGGCGGAAAGGCCCGCAAATGCTTTGCCGCCAGCAAGCGGAGCTGGCCCCTTATGAACTTCCGCCGAAAAATCCACCGCAAAAAAGGAAGCCGGGAATCTCCCTGGCTTCCTTTTTTATGCCTATTCACAGCGCCCGCTCCAGGCTACCCGGCCCAACCCCTGCTGCGCTCCACCGCTTTGTGCCAGCGGGCCAAGTCCGCCTCCCGGCGGTCCTGGGGGTAATCCGGCGTAAAGGCCGCGTCTTCCCGCCAAATGGCGGTCAGCTCCTCCGGGCTCTCCCAAACGCCTACGGTCAGACCCGCCATCATGGCCGAGCCCAGGGCGGTGGTTTCCAGGCACTGGGGGCGCAGCACCCGGCGGTCCAGCACATCCGCCTGGTACTGCATCAAAAACCGGCTGCGGGAGGCGCCGCCATCCACCCGCAGCTGGGTCAGGGCCGTGCCGGACTCGGCCTCCATAGCCTTAACCAAATCGTAGCTTTCCAGGGCGATGCTCTCCAAAACGGCGCGGCACAGGTGGGCCCGCTTGGTGCCCCGGGTCACGCCCAGCAGGGCTCCCCGGGCGTACATGTCCCAATAGGGCGCGCCCAGGCCCGTAAAGGCCGGCACAAAGCTGACGCCCCCCGCGTCCTCCACGGTCTCGGCCAGCTGGTCCGCCTCCTGGGGGGTCTTGATGATTTCCAGCTCGTCCCGCAGCCACTGGATGGCCGACCCGGCGTTAAAGGCGCTGCCCTCCAGGGCATAGACGGTTTTTCCCCCCAGCTTCCAGGCAATGGTGGTCAGCAGCGCCTGGGAGCGCACCGGCTCTTCCCCAGTGTTCATCAGCACAAAGCAGCCTGTACCGTATGTATTTTTTGCCATGCCCTTGTGGAAGCAGCACTGGCCGAACAGGGCCGCGTGCTGGTCCCCGGCCATGCCCGCGATGGGGATCTCCCGGCCCAGCACATCCGCGCCGCACAGGCCCACCACCTGGCCGCACTCCACCACCTGGGGCAGGGCGCTTTCGGGAATGCCCAGCTCCTGTAAGAGAGTCTGGCCCCAGCATTGGCGGCGGATGTCAAAAAGCATGGTGCGGGAGGCATTGGAAACGTCGGTGACAAAGGCCCGGCCCTCGGTAAGGGAATAGGCCAGCCAGCAGTCGATGGTGCCAAAGCGCAGGCGGCCTTTTTGAGCCAGCTCCCGGGCGGCGGGCACATGGTCCAGAATCCACTTCATTTTGGTGCCGGAAAAGTAGGGGTCGATGAGCAGGCCGGTGGTCTCCTTGATGTAATCCCCCAGCCCCGCCGCCTGCAGGCGCCGGCACTCTGGAGCGGTGCGGCGGCACTGCCAGACAATGGCGTTGCACACAGGAATGCCCGTGGCTCCATCCCAAGCCACGGTGGTCTCCCGCTGGTTGGTGATGCTGATGGCCGCAATATCCCCCGCCGAGGCCCCGGCGCTCTGCACCGCCTGGCGCATGGCGTAGAGGGTGGTCTGCAAAATCTGTACCGCGTCGTGCTCCACATAGCCCGGCTGGGGGTAAATCTGCCGGAACTCCTTTTGGCCCATTCCCGCGATGCCGCCAAAGGCGTCGAACAGCACCGCCCGGGAACTGGTGGTACCCTGGTCAATGGAGAGAATGTATTTCCCGACTGTCATAATTGCCCACTCCTTTTTGGGGGATGGGGAATTTGCCATGCCCGCAAATCCCCTTGAGATGCCCTGTAAGCTTCCGCGCGCAGGGCGGGCCTCCGCCCCGCGTGCTTTGCGCATATTGTAGCACAAATTCAGGCCCCTTGCAACACGGTACGCCCCGCAAAACTTTACCTTATGAGAGCTTTTGGTGATGATACGCCACCACTCCTGTATCAAATCCATCACAGCCGCCCGGCTTTATCAATTCCCTAACATGCCGCGAAGGGACACTTCCTTAATTGAAGTATCCCTCCGGCGCTCCGTCTTTTTTCTCCGTTTTTAAGCAAATGCGCGTGCGGCAGAGGCTTCCGCTTCCCCAAAACCGATGGCGCAAAAGCCGAAGCACGGGCAGGAGCGTAATGTTACCAAAATGTGTAGGTTTTTGCAAAGGCTGGCAACCAGTCCTTTTATGATGATAATACCATAAATTCCCAGGAATGGCAATAGTTTCCACCACAGAATTTCGTTAATTTGCCAAAAGCGAAATTCTGTCGGAAAGAAGCAGAAACCTACACATTCTTGTGATTTTTTGAGAAATACCGCATGAACGCTATCCGGCATTCGGATAGACTTGGCTGGACAGGCCGCAGGGCACGCCACCGGCTTCGGGTACGCGAAAAACAGCCGCCAGCCGCAGGGCACAGATGAATACGCTGGAAGACCGCCTGTGCGGCCCGAGGCTGATTCATAAATTCAGCAAGGAAAGGGGGGATTCGGTTATGAATCTGGGAGGGATGCCGCCGTAAGCGCCACCCGCGGCACGCGCCGGAACGCGGGCGAAACCAGGCGCAAGGGCAAACCACTGGAAACAGTGGGACCGCAAAGCTATGGGAACTAAGGTATCGAAACGATGCTATGTTAGCCCGGCTGCTGGCACTTTAGTAAACCGGCCGAAAGGACGGGACACAAAGCAAGGGGCCTAAGGCAAACGCACTACGCTATGGCAGCCCAGCCGCCGGATACTTTGCATCCGACAAGCAAGCAAAGAGAGGTATGAAGATGAAACAGTATAAAAACAAATTCCACCAGCGGGTTTTGGCCCTGGCCCTGGCGCTCATGCTGTGCGTGGGCATGCTGCCCATGGCCGCCTTTGCCGAAGACGCCCCCGAGGCCCCGGCCCCGGAAGGCCCCCAGGTGACCGAGACGACCGTGGGCGACCTTATGGCCCTGGCCGGCGGGGAGGACGGAGCCCCCGTGGACGAAACTCCCGAGGACGCCGATGCCCCCGAGGAAGACGAAACCGCTGATGAGGACGGCAACACCGTTACCACCGAAGACGCCGTTGGCAAGGACGATGCGGAAAAGCTGGAAACCGTCCCCACCCCCGCGCCCGAGAACACGCCCACCCCCGCGCCCTTGACGGACGAGGAGCTGGCGGGCGTTGAGCGCCCCGGCCAGAGCGGCACGGTTGGCGTAAAGCCCGGCGAAGGCTTTGCCACCCCCGCGCCGGGAGAAGACAACCCCGAGAACCAGGAAGTCAATGCCGATGAGCCGCTGTACGTTCCCACTCCTTCTCCGGAGCCGGAAGCGTCCGGCACTCCCGCGGCTTCCGAGCCCCCAGCGGAGACCGAGGCCCCCGATGCCACCCCCGGCGAGACCACCGGGTCTACCATTGAGACGGGCAGCTCTACGGTTACCACAGAGGGCCAGACCAACTGGGAAATCTTCTATGATGAGGAGACCGACACCTACAAGATCACCTATGTCATAGACGAAGAGGCCGAGGGCGACCAGACCCTAGACCTGAGCATTGCGCTGGGAATGTTGAACGCCTATGCGCAAAGCGGCAAGGTTCAGCTTGAGAAAGAGAAAGCCGAGCTGGAGGCCAAATTGGCCGAAAACGAGGCGTATGCAAAGTATCAAGAGGAACTTGCTAAATACGAAAAAGCCCATGAGGAAGACATGGCGGCTGTCAAACAGATTTTGACGATGCATGGCAGTGGTTACGACATTACTGGTAAAACCGAGGAAGAGCTTATTGCGGAATTTGACAGACAATTTGGCAATATGTTCGGTGAACTTGCCAAGAAGCCTGAAATTCCTGATGACATTAAAGAACTGGAAGCACAGATGAAGGAGCTGGAAGAGAAGTATAATCATCGGAACGAAGCCGATGTTCTTCAGCCCGGCGACATCCTCAAGTTCCAGTTCGACATCGTCAGCAAGTCCGGTCACACCTACCGCTACAAGGATGGCAGCTTTATTCTGGCCACCCCCAACTGGACGGAAGGAAACGGCAGCGGCACCACTGGCTTTGATGGCCAGGAACTGCCGGAAGAGTATGTGGACAAGGCGAACTATCATGTAACGGTGAGAGCGGAACCCATTCAAGAACTGCTGAAGGAGGCTGGTATTGACGACTGGGGCCGCTTTAACGGTTCTTGGACTAAGTACGATGAACGACAGATCAAGAAACTCCTGGACAAATATGGAAACGATTCGCTTCAGGAGAACATGAACGCGTATCTGCTGGAGTATTACCGGAAGAAGACCGGCGTTGCGTACAAAGATATCGCTGACCTGGTGGCCAAGAACGAAGAGGCGCGTGCCGAGCTTTCCAAGACCGCAACCAGCGGCAACAAGTACTTCAAAATTGACAAGGAAGAATTTGTTGTGGAAGCCCACATGGGCAGTGTCCTGTATGATGAGTTCTACAAGAACCTCATCTCCTTCGTGTTTGGCGATAAGGAGGACATTGACGAGGCTACTGGCGGCAAGAAGTACCAGCATGCCGATGGCTCTTGGGCTTATGAGAACGAGAGCTGGAACTCCAAGCAGAACTATGAAAAGATGCTGGCCGAATACATGCAGCACAACGCCGCATGGGTGCAGGCCAACGACTATTTCAAGGCGCTGCTGAAAGCTGGCGTTTCCGCCGAGGCCGCTACGTGGACCTCCTTTATGATGGCCATGAACCTCGATGGCGAGCTCATGGGCAATGACTGGCAGGACACCAAATGGCCCTGGTACAACTCCATCCAGCTGGAGCAGCGGGATGAGGACCTGACCATCAACAAGACCGATGAGGACGGGCAGGTTATCACCGGCAGCGAGACCGGCTTCCAGATTTGGTACAAGGATGAGGAAACCCAGACCAACATGTACTGCATGTTCGATGAGGAGAAAAACTCCTTCACCTTTGTGTCCGACCCCAATGCCACCATCTACACCCAAAATGGCGTGCTGGACGTGGAGAAGGCCCTGATGAAGGACATTCTCTACTACCTGCAGGAGGTTGTTCCGCCCGAGGGCTTTGACCAGGACACCACCATCTACATTGTCTGCGACCCCACTTTGGTCGATGTGGAAAAGGCCCTGGCCGAGGCGCAGGACGAGTATGGCGAGGTTGCCAAGTACCTGGGCAGCCTGGGCGATGGCAAGCTGACGGTTAATTTCGTCAACGTGCGCACCCCGGAGGAAACTCCCGCCCCCACTCCTTCCGAGAGCCCTGATCCCTCCGAGAGTCCGGACCCCTCTGAGAGCCCTGAGCCCGATGAGCCCATTGAGGACCCGGATGTCCCGCTGGATCCCTCTCCGGAAGACCCGGATGAGCCTATTGAGGACCCGGACATACCCCTGGACCCCACTCCGGATATTCCGGATGAGCCCATCGACGATCCGGACGTGCCGTTGGATCCCACCCCGGAAGACCCGGATGAGCCCATTGAGGACCCGGACGTGCCCCTGGCTCCCGGCGAGCCCGAGGAGCCCATTGACGATCCGGAGGTTCCCCTGGCCGACGTGCCCAAGACCGGCGACATGGCCGGCCTGTGGTTCCTGCTGGCCCTGGCGGCCGCTGCCGGCCTGACCGGCGTGGCCCTCGCCAGCAAGAAGCGGGAGGCCTAAACGGTCCGAAGCTTTCGCTGCTTCACAGCACAAAAACAGGCTGGACCCTGAAGGGTCCAGCCTGTTCGGTTTCTTCCGGGCCTCTTAGGGCAGCAGCTGGTTGTAGATGCTGTCCACCCGGCCCCCTTTCAAGTACACCCGGGGCACCCGCTTGGAAAGGGCGCAGACCACCTCATAGTGAATGGTCCCCTCCCAGCCGGCCACCTCTCCGGCGGTAATCTCCTCCTGACCGTCCCGGCCAATGAGAGTGACCCAGTCGCCGGTCTTAATCTCCTCCAGGCCGGTCACGTCCGCCATTAGTTGGTCCATGCAGATGAGCCCCAGCACCGGACAGCGCCGCCCGTGGATGAGCACCTGAGCCCCTCCCGGAGAAAGGGCCCGGGGGTAGCCATCCGCATAACCCACCGGCACGGTAGCCACCTGCATCCGGCGCGGGGCGGTAAAGGTCCGGCCATAGCTGATGGCGGCTCCGGGCTCCACGGTCTTGACATGGGAGACCACCGAGCGCAGGGCCAGCACAGGCCGCAGGTCCGGCTGGGACCGCAGGTCCGCGGAAGGAGCCAGCCCATAGAGCACCACCCCGGCCCGCACCATGTCCAAATGGGAGAGGGGATAGTCGAACACAGCGGCAGAGTTGGCGCAGTGCCGCACCTGGAACGGAACTCCCGCCCGCTGCAGGGCCTCGGCCATCTCCTTAAAGCATCCAAATTGGCGCATGGTAAAAGCGTCCCCGCCGGGGCCTTCGTCCGCTGAAGCGAAGTGGGAGAAAAGCCCCTCCGGCCGCAGGCCGGGCAGGGCGCAGGCGGCCCGCACCTCCTCCACAGCGGCCTCGTCCCGGTTGATGTCTTGAAAATAGAAGCCCAGGCGGCTCATGCCCGTGTCAATTTTTATGTGGACCTTCACCGTCACGCCCGTCTTGAGAGCCTCTTGCGAAAGGGCCTGGGCATAGGCGGTGGAGTAGACGCACTGGGAGATATTCCGGCCGGCAAGGAGGGGGGCCTCCCGGGGCGGGGTAAAGCCCAGCACCAAAATGGGCTTTTCGATGCCCTCCTGCCGCAGCTGCAAGGCCTCTTCCAGGTTGGAGACCGCAAACCAGGCGGCTCCCAAGGCTTCCAGCTCCCGGGAGACCCGCTGGGCCCCGTGGCCATAGCCATCGGCCTTGACCACACAGCAAACCTGGGCTTTTGGGCTGGCGGCGCGGCGGACCTGCTGGAAATTGTGGGCCAGCGCGTCTAAATCAATTTCGGCCCAAGTCCTTCTGATAATCTCTTCCATTGTGGTGAAACAGCCTCCTTTGCGGGGAGTAATCTTGATGCATAAACAGCGCGCGGCAAGCCAGGAAACATAGCGCCTTACCATGTACGCATTGGGTACATTATAGCACGGATGGCAGGGAATGGCAAGGCGGCGTTCTTCGGGGGATTGTCCAAACCACAGAGAGAACTATCTGTGTTCCCCCCGCCCTACGGGCGGGGGGAACACGAAAAGCTCTCCGAAACGGACACGCCCTTCTTCGCCCCTCTTAATACCCCATCCGCCAACTATACGTGGACAAACAGGCGAGCCGGGCGGACGCGCCCAAAAAAAGCTCCCCAAACCAGGACGCCGGTACGGCCTGATTTGGGGAGCTTTATCAAACGCCCTTGGCGGAAGCGGCCCGCCGGGCTAGGCGTTTTCGGCAATGTAGAAGAGCAGCTTGCGGGTATCGGCCCAGCCCAGGCAGGGGTCGGTAATGGACTTGCCATACACCCGCTCCCCCTCAATGGGCTGGCAGCCCTCTTCCAGGTAGCTCTCGATCATGACGCCTTTCACCAGCGCCTTTACCCGGGGGTCATAGCCCCGGCTGTGGAGCACCTCGCTGACGATGCGCACCTGCTCCCGGTACTTTTTGTCCGAGTTGGAGTGGTTCACATCCACAATGGCCGCGGGGTTTTTCAGGTCCCGGCCCTGGTAGAGCTGGCACAGGCGCATCAGGTCCTCATAATGGTAGTTGGGCACGCAGGTGCCGTATTTATCCACGCCGCCCCGCAAAATGGCATGGGCCAAAGGGTTGCCCCCTGTGGTAGCGTCCCAGCCCCGGTACAAAAAGTTGTGGGAGCTTTGGGCCGCCTGGATGGAATTGAGCATGACGGAAAGATCCCCGCTGGTGGGGTTTTTCATGCCCACAGGGATGTCCATGCCGCTGGCGGTGAGCCGGTGCTGCTGGTTCTCCACCGACCGGGCCCCCACCGCCTCATAGCACAGCACATCGTCCAGGTAGCTGCGGTTTTCGGGGTACAGCATCTCGTCGGCGGCGGTAAGGCCGCACTCCTCCATTACCCGGATGTGCATGCGCCGGATGGCGATGATGCCCTCCAAAAGGTCCGGGGCTTTGTCCGGAGAGGGCTGGTGGAGCATGCCCTTATAGCCCTGGCCGGTGGTGCGGGGCTTGTTGGTGTACACCCGGGGGATGAGCACCAACCGGTCCTTTACCGCCTCGTTCATCTCGGCCAGCCGGTGGACGTATTCCAGCACCGCGTCCTGGTTGTCGGCGGAGCAGGGGCCCACAATGACCAGAAACTTATCGGACCGGCCCTCGAATACCGCCCGAATCTCCTGGTCCCGCTGGGCCTTCAGCGCATGGTTGGCGGGCGAGAGGGGATACTGGGCCTTAAGCTCAGCGGGCTGGGGAAGCTGGCGGTTTAGCTGCATGGACATGGGTATCACGCTTTCTGTTTCAAATTTAGCCGCACTGTTTTCACTGGAAGTATTCCACCCCGGACTGGAACAGCTTCTGGTCCTTATGTCCGGGCACATTTTTGTAGAGGTCCCGGCCCCGGCGCTCTGAGTGGCACATCTTGCCGAGGATACGCCCATCCGGGCTTGTGATGCCCTCAATGCCGCACACCGAGCCGTTGGGGTTCCACAAGATGTCGCCGCTTACCGCTCCGTCCGGGTCCACATACTGGAAGGCGATCTGGCCGTTTTCAATCAGCCGCGCCAAAGCGGCCTCGTCCGCCACAAACCGGCCCTCGCCGTGGGAGACCGGGACGGTGTGCACGTCCCCGGGGTTCACGCCCCGCAGCCAGGGGGATTTCACGCTGGCCGCCCGGGTGTACACCATGCGGCTGACATGGCGGCCCAGGGAGTTGAAGGTCAAGGTGGGCGCGGTAGCAGAGGGCTGGGTAATCGTTCCATAGGGCAGCAGGCCCAGCTTAATCAGCGCCTGAAAGCCGTTGCAGATGCCCAGCATCAGGCCGTCCCGGTTTTCCAGCAGGTCCGCCACTGCCTCGGCAATGCGGGGGTTGCGGAAGGTGGTGGCAATAAACTTGCCGGAGCCTTCCGGCTCATCGCCGCCGGAAAAGCCGCCGGGCAGCATGATGATCTGGCTGGCCCGGATGGCCTTTTCCATGCGCTCCACGGTTTCCGCAATGTCCTGGGGGCTCAGGTTGCGCACCACCAGCACATCGGTAAGGGCCCCCGCCTTTTGAAAAGCCCGGGCAGAGTCCACCTCGCAGTTGGTGCCCGGGAACGCCGGAATAAACACCCGGGGCTTGGCATACCGTACCGCCGGGGCCAAACCGCCGCGCTGGCTGTACAGGGGCACGTCCCGGGGCATGGGGGCGGGGGCGGCGCTGCTGGGGAAGACCCCCTCCAAAACGCCGGTCCAAGCCTCCGCCACCTGGTCCAGAGGAATTTTTTCCCCTTCAATCTCCACCGCGGCGCAGCCGGTGGCCCGGCCCAGCAGCGTGCCGTTGACTATGTGGGCCTCCTCCGAGAGGGCCACCACCAAGGAGCCCTGCAGAGGGGCGTACAGATCCTCCTGGGTCAGGCCCTTCTCAAACTTGAAGCCCAGCTTGTTGCCCAAGCACATGCGCATGGCGCAGGCCGCCGCGCCGCCTTCCCGCACTACCCCGGCGGCTACCACATCGCCGCAGTGAATGTGCCGCAGAAGGCTCTCGTACATGGCCTTCAGCCGGGGCCAGTGGGGCATGCCGTTCTCTTCCGCCGGAACCCGCAGCAGCACCAGCTGGGTCCCCGGATGCCGCACACAGGCGGAAAGGGTGCGGCTGGCCTTGGTCATGCACAGGGCAAAGCTCACCAAAGTGGGCGGCACATCCAAATCCTCAAAGGAGCCGGACATGCTGTCCTTGCCGCCAATGGCGGGCAGGCCCATGCCGGTCTGGGCGCTGAGGGCCCCCAGCAGGGCGGCGGCGGGCTGGCCCCAGCGGACCGGGTCCTGGTGCAGGCGGGGGAAGTATTCCTGGAAGGTCAGCCGGGCGGTCAAGGGGTCCGCGCCCACGGCGGCCAGCTTGGAGAGGCTCTCCACCACCGCGTAGGCCGCGCCCATAAAGGGGGAATACTTGCTCACCCCGGGAATGTAGCCATAGCTCATGGCGGTAGCGTCGTCGGTCTCGCCGGCAAGCACTGGCACCTTTGCCACCATGGCCTCCTCGGGGGTCAGCTGGTAGCGGCCCGCGTAGGGCATCAGCACCGTGGCCGCGCCAATACTGGAGTCAAACCGCTCTACCAAACCCTTTTGGCCGCAGACCTCCAGCCGGGCCATGTTGGCCAGCAGGGCCTCGCCGCCGGTTTTGCCCGCCAAAGCCTGGGGCACGGCGGTGCGGTAGTCCGCTCCCTCCGGCGCGGCGATCACCGCCTCCGCGTTCTGGGTAACGCCGTTGGTGTCCAAAAAGGCCCGGGACAGGTCCACCACCTGGTCCCCCCGCCAGCTCATTTTCAGCCTGGGTTCTTCCGTCACCACGGCCACGGGCTGGGCGTCCAGGTTCTCCTCCGCCGCCAGGGCCCGGAACGCCTCCACGTCCTCGGGCGCCAGCACCACGGCCATGCGCTCCTGGCTCTCGGAGATGGCCAGCTCGGTCCCGTCCAAGCCCTCATACTTTTTCGGGACCTTGTCCAGGTCGATGGTAAGGCCCGGGGCCAGCTCGCCAATGGCCACGCACACGCCGCCCGCGCCGAAGTCGTTGCAGCGCTTGATGAGCTTGGCCGCGGCGGGCTCCCGGAAGAGCCGCTGAATTTTCCGCTCGGTGGGCGGATTGCCCTTTTGCACCTGCGCCCCGCATACCTCCACGGACTTCTCTGTGTGGGCCATGCTGGAGCCGGTGGCCCCGCCAATGCCGTCGCGGCCGGTGGCCCCGCCCAGCAGGACGATTACATCTCCCGGCGCGGGCCGCTCCCGGCGCACGTTTTCCTTGGGAGAGGCTCCCACCACCGCGCCGATTTCCAGGCGCTTGGCCACATAGCCGGGGTCGTAGAGCTCCGTAACCTGACCGGTGGCCAGACCCACCTGGTTGCCATAGCTGGAATAGCCCTGCGCCGCGCCGGTGGTGATCTTCCGGCTGGGCAGCTTGCCCTGCAGAGTGGCCTCAATGGGCAGCGTGGGGTCGCCGGAGCCGGTGACCCGCATGGCCTGATAGACGTAAGCCCGGCCAGAGAGGGGATCCCGGATGGCCCCGCCCAGGCAGGTGGCGGCCCCGCCGAAGGGCTCAATCTCCGTGGGATGGTTGTGGGTCTCGTTTTTAAACTGAATCAGCCAGGGCTGGATCTCTCCGTCCACGGTAACCGGCGCTTCAATGGAGCAGGCATTGATCTCCTCGCTTACGTCCAGGTCCGGGCAGAGGCCCTTTTTGCTCAGGTACTTGCCGCCAATGGTGGCCATATCCATTAAAGAGACCGGCCGGTCCGTGTCCGGGCCATAGAGCTCTCCCCGCAGGGAGAGATAATCCGTCAGGGCCTTTTCCACAGCCTCCCGCAAGGGGCCATCCTCCACCTTAATCTGGTTCAGCCGGGTGAGGAAGGTGGTGTGGCGGCAATGGTCGCTCCAATAGGTGTCGATGACCCGCAGCTCGGTCAGGGAGGGGTCCCGATGCTCCTGGTCCCGGAAATACTCCTGGCAGAAGAGCAGGTCGGAGAGGGTCATGGCAAAGCCCATGGAGCCGTAAAACTGTTTCATCTCCCCATCGTCCCAGCCGGTAAAGCCCTCAATCCGGGCCACATCCGGCGGGTTGGGGCTTTCCATTGCCAACGTGGCGGGCTTGTCCATAGAGGCCTCCCGGCACTCCACCGGGTTGATCAGGTAAGACTTCACCCGGGCAAAGTCCTCCTGGCCGCAGTCCCCCTTTAGGCCGATGAGCTTGGCGGTGCGGCACAAGGGGCGTTCGCCGCCGGTAAGCAGCTGGATGCATTGAGCGGCGGAATCGGCCCGCTGGTCGAACTGGCCGGGAAGATACTCGGTGACAAACCAGCGGTGGTCCTCCGGCAGGGGGTAGTCTTCCGGAAACACCTGGTCCACATTGGGCTCGGAGAGAACCGCCTCTACCCCAGCCTGGAACTGCTGGGGGGACAGGCCCTCCACGTCGTACCGGTTCAAAATACGCAGCCCGCTTAGGCCCCCAAGGCCCAGGCTTTGCTTCAAGTCGGCCAAGAGGCCGGCGGCCTCCACGTCATAGCCCTTTTTCTTTTCCACATAAATCCTACTGACCATATGAAACCCTCCATGACCCAGATGTGGGGTGAAATAAAAATCCCGCGCGCTTGGCGCTGTCTTTATTTTAGCATAAGAAGGGCGGAAAGGCAACAAGATTTGCGGCAGGGCGGCGCGGCGGGAGCTTGCGGGCTTCTTTTTTTGCTTTGTCCCTTTTTCCCCGCTTTTGTAAACATTCCCCTTGCTTTTCTCCCCCAAATGCGCTATCCTTATACCAATATCCCAAAGAAAGAAGGTCCCCTCTTATGGAAAAAGTCAAACTGGGCGTTATTGGCCTGGGCAATATGGGCAGCGGCCACACCCAGAATATTCTGGCCGGAAAAACCCCCGAAATCACCTTGGCCGCCGTTGCCGACCGCCGGGAGGCCCGCCGCGCCTGGGCCCAAGACAACCTGCCCGGCGTTCCGCTCTTCACCGAGGGCAGCCAGCTCATCCGCAGCGGCCTGTGCGACGCGGTGCTTATCGCCACGCCCCACTACCAGCACCCCACCCTGGCCCAAGATGCCTTCTCCCAGGGCCTCCATGTCATGTGCGAAAAGCCCGCCGGGGTCTACACCAAGGCCGTGCGGGAGATGAACGCCGCCGCGGACCAGAGCGGCAAGGTCTTCGCCATGATGTTCAACCAGCGCACCAACTGCCTCTACCGCAAAATGCGCCAAATGGTTCAAGAAGGCCAGCTGGGCCAGCTTAAGCGGGTAAACTGGATTATCACCGACTGGTACCGCACGCAAATTTACTATGATTCCGGCGACTGGCGCGCCACCTGGTCCGGCGAGGGCGGCGGCGTCCTGCTGAACCAGTGCCCCCACCAGCTGGACCTGCTCCAGTGGATCTGCGGCCTGCCCCAGCGGGTTCAAGCCTTCTGCCACGAGGGCAAGTGGCACGACATTGAGGTGGAAGACGATGTGACTGCTTACCTGGAATTCCCCGGCGGGGCCACCGGCGTGTTCGTCACCACCACCGGCGACGCTCCGGGCACCAACCGCTTTGAGGTCACCGGCACGCTGGGCAAGCTGGTCTGCGAGGACGGAGCCCTGCGCTTCTGGCGGCTGGCCCAGGATGAGCGGGACTTCTGCCGCACCTCTCAAGAGGGCTTCCAGAAGCCGGACTGTCAGGAGGTCCCTATTGAGACCGATGGGGAGAACCCCCAGCATGTTGGAGTACTGAATGCCTTTGCCGCCAACATCCTGCGGGGCGAGCCTTTGGTGGCGGATGGCCGGGAGGGCATTGGCGGCCTGACCCTTTCCAACGCCATGCATCTTTCCAGCTGGCTCCAGAAGCCGGTGGACATCCCCTTTGACGAGGAGCTGTTCCTGCAAGAGCTGGACCGCCGCCGGGCCGGCTCCCGGAAAAAGGAAGGCGCTGCCATTACCTTCAACACCGAAGGAACCTACTAAAGGCGGCTCCGGCAGAACTTTATAAGCTTGCTCTGCCAGCGGCCCAGCAAGGCCAAACAGGCGGCACAGGACTGCAAAGGGTCCTGTGCCGCCTGTTTTTATTAGCAGAAAACTTATACTCGAATACCGCCTAAGGAGCGTCTGTTTCGGAGAGCTTTTCGTGGGAACACAGATGATTATCTCTGTACAATCCCTACCGCCTACCTGGCCTTGACAATGCTCATGGAGCCTGACGTGGTGTGCATGATCAGGGCGGTCGCGCCGTTGCCATAGATGCCTTTGCCCTTCTTTTTGTCCAGGCTTCCCGTCAGGGGGAAGTCTGAGCTGAAGCCGCCGCTGGAAGACTTGTAGCCAACGGTAAATCCATCGTTTTCCGGCATAACCATGGCGACCTTGCCGGAAACCGAGGTGAGACGGGCCTTTTCCGGGCACTGGTCCACCTGGAGCTCCGCCTTGCCGGAGGTGGTGGAGACCTCGAAGCTCTCCGCGTTGGCATGGGCCAGAACCTTACCGGACACAGAAGAGAACTTGGCTTTCTCCGCCGCCAGCCCGCTGGCCTCCACCACGCCGGAAACCGAGCTGAGCTGGATTTTTTCCGCCGAGCTGCCCACCGCGTACACACGGCCCGACACGCTGTTGAGCTTCATATGCTCCGCATGCAGAGCGCTGGCGTTGACCTCTCCGGAAACCGTGTCTATCTTAAAATCTTCCCCGCTGAGCTCCGACACGCGGACTCCAGCAGACACACAGTGAATTTTCAGGTTTCCCACTTGGCCGCAGAGCTCTCGGGGGATTTTTACCGTCAGGTGCTTTTCCGGGAAAAAGATATTCCAGCCCCGGCCGAATGCCCCGCTGAAATTGTGCTGCTGGGCGGTAAAGTGGATGGTCAGCTCCCGGGCGTCCAACACATAGACCCGCATTTTCTGGTCCTGATTGAGGGGCTTCCGGCTGCGCTCCGAGACTTCCACATAACCGCCGTCCCAGGGCACGGCCTCCACCGAGCCGGAAAGCCAGTTGACGTCCAGCTTTTCCAGGGCGCTTAAAGGGCATTGGCTGGTGTTGACGTACCAGCCGTCCGCCGTCTGCTCCCCTTGGGCCGGCTGGGGGACGCGGCCGTCTTCCTCCTCGTCCTCGTCTTCCTCCCAATCCTCTTCGTCCCAGTCCTCTTCGTCTTCGTCCTCTTCCTCGGCCCAATCCTGCCAGGCCTCGGCAACCTCCCCCAGGGAGTCCTGAACCTCGCTCATGGCGTCCTGCAAATCCTCCATGGCTTCCTGGACCTCATCGCTGATCTGAGCCCCCAGGCCCTGCATGGCCCGGCGGATCTCCGCGCCAATGTCCCCAAGGCGCGCGCCCCAGCAGCGGGTGCGGTCCTGCCAGTCGCCGCCGGGCTGGGCGTTCTGCCGCTTTTCTTCCTGTGCCTGGCGCACCGCCTCTTCAGCGGCCTGGGCGGCCTCCCCGCACAGCTCGGACAAGCGGGACTGGCCCTCAGGCGTATTCAGCCCCAGCTCCTCCACTTCCGGGTATCCGGCGTTGTATACCTTTTCATAGGCCTGGCCATACGCGCGGCCATATTCCTCGTCTGTCAGGGGCCAATAGCCGCTGTCCGGCCCGGCCTGCGCGGAGCCTTGCCTCTCCATCCGCCGCTGGTACTCTTCCAGCTGGGCCTGGTGGCGCTCCCGCTGCTCCTCGTTTCGCGCCTGATACGCCTCCACCCGCTCCTGATACCGCTCCATCTGCTCCTGGTACCGGTCCATTTGCTCCTGATACCGTTCCTGCCCCTCTTCCAACCGCTGGTAGTAGGCCTCCAGCCGCTCCTGATGCCGCTCCAGCAGTTCTTGGCATGTTTCCTGGAAGCGCTCCACCTCTTCGTTGTAGCGCTCCAGAGCCTCCGGGTCGCCGGAAAGGGGCGGCGCCGGCGCGGCGGGCATGGCCGGCATGGCGGGCGCTTCCGGGGGCGTGGGAGGTACGGGAGGGACCGGGGGCACAGGCAGCGTTTCGGCTCCGCCCGCCCCTATAGCCTCCGCCCCGCCCTGGCCGTCCAGGACCGTCTTCATTCCTTCGCCCGGACTGACGGTTATGCTGTCCGGTTTTTTCTCTTCCGGGGCCTCCGCCTGGCTGGCGGGAGCCTCCTCCCCGGCCGCTTCCTTCGCGTCCAGCGCGTCCAGCAGCCGGGCGGCCTCCTCTTCCGAAATCTTTCCCTGTTCCAGCATTTCCAAAATCGCCCGATTGTTCTCGCTCATCTTATTTCCCGCCTTTCTTCCCGTGTTTTTTAAGTTCATGCCGCAGCATGGATTCCCACCGTTCCTCCGCGGCCAGCCGCAGGGCCGCGTCCCGGCTCAGGTCGCTGTAGGCCAGCATTCTAGGTAAGCCTTCCTTTTTCATGGTCATTTCCCGCCTTTCAACTGTTTCAGGGCCTCCACGGCCGCGTCCACGCTCAGCTCCCCCTGGGAGAGCCGGGACAGAATCTCCTGCCGGTCCTCTTCCTCCCTGGCCTCCCGCAGGGCCGGGTCCTCGTCCAGCCGCAGGGCGGAGAGGGCCGCTTCCAACATGTTCTTCACCGTGGGGTAGCTGACCCCCATGGCCCGTTCCACCTCTTTGATGGATCCCCGGCACCGGAGGAAGACCTCCACAAAGCGCAGGTTCTTCTCGTCCAGGGAGCAGAACCGGCAGGGGCTGAAGCTCCCTTTCAGCTCGGTGCCGCAGCCGGGGCATTTCAGCCCCGTAACCTGCATGGAGCCGCCGCACACGGGGCACCGGGCGGGTGCGTTATAGTTCTTTGTTGACATATTGCCCATCTCCTTTGCGATGCAGCTTAGTTTGTGCCCTTATTATAGCGCGGCTCCTTAAATATGTCAATAGGTATTTTTAACTTTTTTAATCTCTCAATTAACTTTCTTAATTTTTAGCCTCTTGAGAGGCATAACCTCCCCCATTTCCCCTTTATGCACCCGCAAAAGGGGAATTCCCACTCCAACATAGGGCTTTTTCCCCGCAGTCCGCCGCTTCCGGCGGGCTGCAAAAAGAAAAGGGACCGCTGTGGAGGTATTCGTTGACGCGGTTCAAAAGGAACTTGGCTTCTTTTTGAACTGCGTTAGCAATACAACTCTACAGCGGCCCCTGCGTCTTGCAGGAACGCTTTCTAACATATATGAATCTTCTAAATTAATCCAATTAACACAAACGGCCTGCGAAGGAACTCGTTGACCTCCATGGCCTTGTGGTATGCGGCCCTGCGCAAAAATATGTTTTCTCATTCCGCTTCCACGCGGAAGCCTGTTTTAAGGCGGGCCGCAAAAAGCGCCTTAACTGGAGGCCGCCTTTTCCGCTGTCTCGGAAGCGGTGGGCTGGGGAAGCAGCTTGACCCGAATCTCTTCCGCCCGGTTGCCCGCGGCTTTGGTGACCAAAAAGCTGATGTTTTGATACTGAAAGCTGTCTCCCGTCTGGGGGATGCGGTCCAGCTGCTCGGCAATCCACCCATTGACCGTGGTGGAGTCCGTGCCGCTTTCAATGTTCAAAAGCTGAAATAAATCGTCCAGGGCCGCGGAGCCGTACACCCGGTACAGGCCCTCGCCGGTGGGCAAAATGCCCTCTTGGACCACGTCGTCGTGTTCGTCCCAAATTTCGCCTACCAGTTCCTCAATCACGTCCTCCAACGTGACGATGCCCTCGGTGCCACCAAATTCGTCCACAATCACCGCCATATGGGACTTCTTCTGCTGCAAAAGCTTCATCAGGTCAGAAAGCTTCATGGAGGGCGGGATGAACTCCGCTGGTTTTAAAATGCTGAGCACCTGGGCCGGCTGGCCCCAAACCATGCTGTAAAAGTCTTTTTCGTGGATTACGCCCACAATGCTGTCAATGGTCTCCTCATAGACAGGCAGGCGGGAGTATCCGGTTTCCCGAAAGAGCTGAGAGAGCTCCTCTTTGGAGACGTCCTTGGGCACAGCCTCCACATCCACCCGGGGGGTCATAATCTCAATGGCCTGGATGTCGTCAAACTCGATTACGTTTCGCAGCATAGCGCTTTCGTTTTTGTCGATGCCCCCTTCCTGCTCCGCCTCCTCCACAATGGTAAGCAGCTCGCTGTCCGTCATGGACTGGCTGGGGCCGCTGCGGACCAGCTTGCGCAAGCCGCGCTTGAGCAGGCTGAAAAGGAAGTTCACCGGCCGCAGCAAAACAATCAGCAGCCGGATGAAGGGGCCGGAGAACATGGCGAAGGACTCGGCGTGCTCTTTTGCCATGCTTTTGGGGCTGACCTCGCCGAAGACCAGCACCACCACGGTCATAACAATGGTGGAGACGGTGGGCCCGGCGCTGCCGCCCAGGGCTTTGACGAACAGCAGGGTAGAGATGGTGGTGGAGGCGATGTTCACCAGGTTGTTGCCCACCAAAATGGTGGAGAGCAGCTCATCGTAATTCTCCGAGAGGGCGTAGGCCAGCTGGGCCCGCCGGTTGCCAGCGGAGGCCAGGTTCTTCAGCCGGATGCGGTTGAGAGACGAAAAGGCCGTTTCGGTGGCGGAGAAATAGGCGGAGAGCGCGATGAGAACGATGAGAACCATAATCAAGGCCGTACTGTGACTGTCCATAGAGGAAGAAACCAACACCTTTGTCATAAATTTTCCGCGCCATAAGGCGGCGCCATGGCAGGGACACCATAGGATGGAGTATATGATACCACATTTTTGGGGAAAAAGCAAGCGGGGAATTGGGGCGGGGTGTGTCCCAACCGCAGAGATAATCATCTATGTTCCCCCCGCCCTAAGGGCGGGGGGAACACGAAAAGCTCTCCGAAACGGACACTCCCATTGGGGCGGGCTGCCCCCGGCCGCTTTGCTAACAAAAAGCCGCCCTCCGCGCCAGCGCAAACCTTTCCCAGGTTGGCGAATCCAACGGCAACGAGGTCTTTTCCCTTTCTATAATAATATGCAATATGGCTCAGAACGCTTCCGCCGCGGCCCCGCGGGCGGCTTATTCCGCCTGCCAGGCCTCCCCCAGCCAGCCCTGAAGCTGCTCCATGCCCTTTTCGGTCATAGGGAAGGCCCCCTCCCGCTTTTCTAGGGCCCGCTCAAAGCATTTGTCCTCTTTCCAGCTCCAAGCCAGAAGCTGGCTGTTTTCCTTGTCCGGCTCCACCCGGTAGCGCAGCAGCTTGGGCCCGCTGGAATAGCTGCCCGTAAAGCTGTTCCCTTCGGTGAAGTAATAGAGTTTCTGCATGTCAAACGTCATCGGTATGACTCCTTTCCCGCCTGGGCTTCTCCTTGCAGCCGCAAAACAGTTCCTGGCCCACTGCCAGCCTCCCGGCTACTCCGCCCTGCGGTATAAATAGGCCCGGCCCCGGTTTCCTATCCGCTCCACCACGCCCAGGGCCTTGGCCGCGCTTAAGGCCAGCGAGCCCTGCATAGGGGAGAACCGCCCGGCCTTTCGGAACTCCTTGGCGGTGAATTCCTCCAAAAGCCCCGGCGGCAGCAGCTTCCCCGCCTCCTGGGGGCCTTCCACCGCCGTTTGATCCAGCAGCCGCACAGGCATGCGCTCCCAGCGGGTATAGCCCCGGCGTCCTTTGCCATCCCGCAGGCGGTACTCTTCCACCTCCAAGACCGGCACCAGCAGCCGCAGGCCGGGGTGGCCCAGATACTCCTTCACCGCCGCCAGCTCCGGCAGAATCTGCCAGGGGCCCTCGGGCTTGGGGCTTTTCCGGCGGGGCGCGGCCGCACCGTCCGGGCCCACATTGACCAGCCACTTAATGCCCGCCACCGGGTACACCAGCCGCACTGGGTAAGCCTCCAGGTAAAAGGCCAGCTTCTCCCGCAGCCTCCCAAAGCCGCTGGTTTGAATCTCCGTAACGCCCTCTTCATTGAGGATGTCCGCCACAAAGCGGCCCACCAGCACCTCCCGGCAGCCCTCCCGGGGCTCCAGGCAGAGCTTCAGCGCCGCATGCAGGGTCTTTTCGCCCAAGGTGCCGATGCCCCCGCTCCGGCTGGGCGCCTCTATCACCTGGCGGCAGGCGGCCAGAAAGGCGCCCTCATCCACGGCGGCTCCGCCCGTCCAGACCGAAGAGCCGGGCAAAGTTGCCATATAAAACAGCCCGGTTCACCGGTTCCTCCAAGCCCAGCCCGAAAAAGGCGTTCAGCTCCTTCTCTGCCCGCCACATGGGAAAGTCTGTGCCGAACAGCACCCGGCCCCGGCCAAAATGCTCGATGCTTTCCAGGGCTTCCTCCCGGCTGAGAAAGCCCAGGGAGCTGGAAGTGTCCACATAAACATTGGGATGGCACAGGCACTCCCGGGCCTCCGCCCACTGGGTGTAGCCCCCCAGGTGGGCGGCAATGCAGATCAGGTCCGGCACCTGGTCCAGCACCCGGGCCAAACGCCGGGGCGAGGAGAAGTCCCGCCGCGCGTCCCCGGTATGGAAGAGCACAGGCAGCCTGCGCTGGGCGGCGGCCCGGTAAAAAGGCAGCATCTTGGGGTCGTCAATGCAAAATTCTTGAAAATCCGGGTGCAGCTTGACCCCCCGCAGGCCTCGGGCTTCCAGGTCTTCCAGCTCCCCCTCCAGGTCCGCCACATCCGGATGCCAGGCCCCCAGGCCCAAAAAACGGGGAAATTCCCGGCAGGCCCGCTGAATAAAGCAGTTGATGGAGCGCACCTGCTCCACCTTAGTGGCCACCGAACAGACCAAAAAGCGGTCCAGGCCAGCCTTTTGTCCGGTTTGGTCCAGCACCTCCGGCAGGCCCACATGGCTCATGGAGAGGCCGTAAAAGTCCCCCACGGCGGCCGTTGCCTTTTCCGCGATTTTCGCCGGATAAATATGGGCATGGGCATCGGCGGCAAAATAGCTCACGCCCTGATGTGTCACTGGCATCTTGTTCCGTCCTTTCCTGTGGGGAGGCAGTCCGCTTCCCACAGCGCGTCATAAATTTCTTGGTTCCTCTCCATCCGCCCTGGCTCCAGAAGCCGGGACGGCGGGGCGCTTGCTGTAAAGGCACCCGCAGTAGTTCTGCCGGTAGAGGCCGTACTCCCGGGAGAGGACGATGGACCGCTTGTAGCCCTCCCGTTTTTTAAAGTCCGCGGGCAGATGCTTCACGCCGTACTTCTGGGCCAGCTCCTGGCCAATGCGGCCCAGAACCTGGGCGTTTTTCAATGGGCTGACACTCAGGGTGGTGGTAAAGTATTCCAGGCCGTGGGCGGCGGCGGTTTTGGCGGCCTCCTCCAGGCGTAGGCGGTAACAGCCCGCGCACCGGGCCCCGCCCTCGGGCTCCCGCTCCAAGCCCTGGGCCATGCGCTGAAAGGCCTCGCCCTCATAGGCGCAGGGCAAAAGCTCCGGCGGAGGATTCAAAGGCATTTCCGCCAGCAGCCGCCGGAGCTCCGCCAAGCGCTTTTGGTACTCGGCTTCCGGGGCGATGTTGGGGTTATAATAGGATAGGTAAAGGGCAAAATGGGGGTTTAAATATTCCAGCACGGCGCTGGAGCAGGGCGCGCAGCAGCAATGCAGCAGCAAGCCCGGCCTGCGCCCCTTCAGCTCCCCAATCAGAACCTCCAGCTCCTTGGCGTAATTTTTCACCTGGGCCACCGGCATTCCTCCTTATTATTTTGCTTTAATTTTATCACAATCTCCCAAAAATTGCAAGCTCCCCTCGAAGCCAGGATGTGTCCCAACCACAGGGGATTATCTCTATGTTCCCCCGCCCGTAGGGCGGGGGAACATGAAAAGCTCTCCAAAACGGACACTCCCTCAAAGCCATCGCGCGGGGATGATGAAAACAGGGCCCTTTCCTGACCTGGCCGGGAAGGTTTCCACCTTTTGCCCCCGCGGCTGTGGAAAAAAGCCCGCATGCAAGGAAAAGACCGGCCTTAGGCGGGCCGGCCTTTCCAGGAGGGACGCTTATTGCGGTGAAAAAAGGTGCAGCGTGGAATCTTCCAATACCAAGTCCCCGGCGGAGTCCTTTGAGAAAGTATTTTCCTCAAAATAGAAGAAGCAGCGCAGCTGTTGAGAGGAAGTATCCGGAACCAAAAAGAAAAGATGATTGACAAGCTGCCTGTCGTCCTCAAAAACGTCCAGCCCGGCAATCGGAATGGCCGGAAGCTCCTTGCCCGGGAGCGGCGCGGGCCCGCCAAGCCAAGAATGGTAGGCGTTAAACAATTCGTCCTTAGTCAAGAAAAATCACTCTTTCTCTTCCGGCGCTGGCCAGGGCGCCAGAAAGTCGTTTCCTGCGGCATGGCAGGCCAGCCAGGCCGCGATTTCTTCTTGGGTGCTCGTTTTGACGCGGAGCGGGGAGCGGAACTGCCGCAAACCCATTTGTTTCCCATAGGCGGTTTCCAAGCAAGTCACCCCCTTTCCCTGCCATAAGCATAAGGGAGAATCCGGCCGCCCGGCTAGGAAGACGATTTCCCAAAGGCGAAGTGATCAAAAAAATGTCCGAATTGATCAAAACGGCACCCCGCTTTCTCAGTATTTGTTGTTTATTTAAAAAAGAGGATTGAGACTTCTTTTTCTTCACCTTTGCCTCAGGCGCCAGAAACCCCCATGGCGTCCGCAAAACGGAAGCCTCTTTTCCGATTTGCCGCCGGACCGCAGCCCTTTCCCCTTTGAGTTAGCCCCTCCTTTTCCCGCGGGATTGTCCAAACCACAGAGAGAACCATCTGTGTTCCTCCGCCCCACGGGCGGGGGAACACGAAAAGCTCTCCGAAACGGACACTCCCTTTTCCCGCCCGCCTCTGGACTTTTCCGCCCCCATGTGCTACAATGTACCAAATACCTATATACTGGAGTGACCTCACTATGGATTTCAACCCCTTCGACCTCATACAAAACGCCCTGGCTCAGGAGCTCTCCCAGCAGGGCTTCCGGGACCCGGAGCCCCTGGAGGACCCCGCCGGACGGGCGGTTCTTTTTGCCACGGACGAGGTAGCCTACAGCGTGCTGTATGACAGCAAAAAGCAGAGCTTCATCCTGCGCTCCACCACCCTGGACGAAAAGGGCGCTCCCAGCGAGTGGCGGCAGCTTTCCACCTGGCTGTTTGACCTGCGCTCTGGTGAGAGAAGCGACGCGGAGAGCATTGTTAACGACTTTACCGACGTGGTGCGCGGCCCTAAGCGGGTGGCTATGGTGCAGCAGCGGAAAAAAACCGCCAAAGGCGAAGACCGCAACGTGGACCCCCTCTTTTTCATCAACCGGCTGGTGGGCCTCTTCCCCGAACTTAAGGAGGAGCTCAACCGGGAAAAAATCGTCTATGGGCAGGTGCGCTATGTCACGTTTATCAAGTCCCATGTGGTAGAGCGCTGCGACGGCCTGCTGCGCCAGTACCCGGACAGCGAACCGGCCGCCAAGCTCTGCGCCCTGCTGGACGACATGTATAAAAGCGGCGACCTGGATTTGCGGTCCATACTCACCTACACCCTGCTCAACGGCCTGAGCCAGGAGGCCTTTTCAGCCGCCCAGGAAAAGCTGGGAGACGAGCTGAAAAAGAACGCCGGGTTCTCCCGCCGGCTGATTGGCAAAACCATTAAGCCCGAAAAGAAAAAGAAGCGCCCTGGCAAAAAGGTGGAGGCCCGGCTGCCCGGCTGAAAACCGGGAAACTTCCCGGAAAACCGGCGGAAAGGCCCTTGACAAGCCTTGTTTTCCTGTGCTATACTAAAGATACCTCGAAAAGGGGTTTCTTTTTTTGCCCGGCTTTTTGAGGGAGGCAGGGGCCAACGCCCCAAATATTTTGGACGTTCCCGGCGCTGGCCGGGCGTCTGCCGGAAAGGATGGTCTTGAAAGTATGCGAGTGAAGATCGTGCTGGCCTGCACCGAGTGCAAGCAGCGGAACTACCTGACGAAGAAGAACAAGAAAAACGATCCCGACAGGTTGGAGATGAACAAGTACTGCCGGTTCTGCCGGAAGCACACCCTGCACCGGGAAACCAAGTAAGGAGAGGAACCCTATGGCGGAAACCGAGAAGAAGACCGAAGCGAAAGCGAAAAAGCCCAACGCCTTTTCCGCTTTCGTGAAGAAAGCCGCGAAGTTCCTCAAGGACTGCAAGGGCGAAATTAAAAAGATTGTCTGGCCCACGCCCAAGGCGGTGTTCAAAAACACCGGCGTGGTGCTGGCAACCATCATCGTGCTGGGCCTGTTTGTTTTTGCGCTGGACACGGCGTTTATGAGCCTTTTGGGGCTGATTATGGACGTGGCCGCGTAAAAACCACACACTGCGAGAAAAGGAAAGGCGGATAGCATGGCGGAGGAAGCGAAATGGTATGTGGTGCATACCTATTCCGGATATGAAAACAAAGTGGCCTCAAACCTGGAAAAGACCGTGGAGAACCGGCAGATGCAGGAGCTCATCCAGGAGATCCGCGTGCCCACGGAGATGGTGACGGAGATCACTGACGACGGACGGCGCAAAGAGGTGGAGCGCAAGATTTTTCCCGGCTATGTCATCGTGAAAATGGTGATGACCGACGAGAGCTGGTACGCTGTGCGCAACATTCGGGGCTGCACCGGCTTCGTAGGACCTTCGTCCAAGCCGGTCCCCTTGACGGACGCGGAAGTGGCCCGGCTGGGCATTGACCAGCGCCAGTATGAAATCAGCTATCAGGTGGGCGACTCGGTGAACATCATCGACGGCCCCCTGGAAGGCTTTGTGGGCACTGTGGAAGAGCTGGACCTGGAAAAGAACCGCATTCGGGTCACGGTCTCCATGTTTGGCCGGGACACCCCGGTGGAGCTGGAGCTGGACCAGGCGGAGCCCATTTAACGGGGCTCCGGGGCGTTCCTCTTGGAGAGGCGCTTTTGCAACGCTCCCGCTGGTTATGGACAGGGGAGCGGGAAAAGCTTTTGTATAATTTTTCTTCCAGGGCCTTCCCTTTTTTAGGCCGGTTTTTGGAAACTGCCCCATGAATCATTCCAGTACGCAAGCCAGACGCGCGGAGCCCGCTCCGCGTTTACGTGGGAGGTATGGGTAAAATTTTCGATGCCCCTACCGCTTGAACCACAATATTTGGAGGTAATGTTTAAAATGGCACAAAAGGTAACGGGCTATATCAAGCTCCAGATCCCTGCCGGGAAAGCAACCCCGGCCCCGCCGGTCGGCCCCGCTCTGGGCCAGCACGGCGTAAACATCATGGCGTTTACCAAGGAGTTTAACGAGCGCACCAAGAACGATGTGGGCCTGATCATCCCCGTGGTGATTACGGTGTACGCTGACCGCTCCTTCACCTTTATCACCAAGACTCCCCCCGCGGCAGTGCTGATTAAGAAGGCGGTGGGCATTGAGACCGCCTCTGGCGAGCCCAACAAGAAGAAGGTCGCCAAAATCACCAAGGAACAGATTCAGAAGATTGCCGAGACCAAAATGCCCGACTTGAACGCCAGCTCCATTGAGACCGCCATGAGCATGATTGCCGGC
>Ga0137309_100574_pt1 | contig 26889 bp, 23 predicted proteins | sample NAcewiD2O_June_FD_97179 | JGI IMG/M metagenome (GOLD analysis project Ga0137309, IMG submission 97179) | Mouse cecal microbial communities from Vienna, Austria - N-Acetylneuraminic amended D2O_June | ecosystem: Host-associated > Mammals > Digestive system > Large intestine > Cecum | place... | reverse complement strand
CCTTGGTCTGGGATATGGCAAGATTGCTGACATGGATGCCGTAGCGCTCCTTGACCCATGCCTGGATGTCCTTGTAGGTGGCGCGTTTCGTCTGTAAACGCGTTTCGCCCTCATAGCCGTCTATCTCGACTATAAGGGCGAACACGTTACGATACACCGCCAACCTGATTCTTGACGTGGTGTTCGTATACTTGACGTTTGGTGGACGATATGGGATTCGAACCCACGACCTCAGCGTTGCGAACGCTGCGCTCTCCCAACTGAGCTAATCGCCCGTTTGAAATTTTGGAGGTGATAACAGGAAATCAAAATTTGTAGTTGCGAACCGAGTGGCGGCCACATGAGATACATCCCTAAAAAGTGGGTCATATAACCGTACCAGGTGGGCTCCCAGCTGCGCTACAGGCCCAAATATGGGAACCGCCTTGCGACTTTTATAAGTTTATCATAGTCGGACCGAAATGTAAAGTCTTTTTTGCCTTCTCACAAAAATTTTCCTTTTTTCGCCCTTGCTCCCCCTGTCCTCTCGGAGTTTTGGCAGAATTGCACAAAAAAACGAGACCTGGCTTCCCGCCAAGTCCCGTTACGAGCGGAAGGTAAACCGGTCCTCCTCCCGCTTGTCGCGCTGTTAGAGTCCCAGCACGTCCCGCAGATAGATACGGGAAACCTCTGCCGAGTGGAAGTTGCACACCTCGGGCCGGTCCAGCTCCACGCAGAGCACACCGTCATAGCCCACCTCTTCCAGGGCGGCCTTCACAGCGGGGAAGTCCACCGTGCCGTGGCCCAACGCCCGGAAAGAACCCATCTTGTCCCGGCCCTGGGCTTTGCTGAGGGCATAGCTGTCCACATCCTTCAAATGCATATAGGCAATGCGGCTGCCATACTGCCGGACCAGCGCCGCCGGGTCCATGCCCGCCAGGGTGGTGTGGGCCGTATCCAGGCAGAAGGACACATACTCCGGCTTTGTGTGGGCGGCAAAATAGTCGATGTCGCTTTGGGAAAAGACGCAGGTGCCAAAATGGGGATGGAAGCATACCGTCACGCCCTTGCCGCTGGCATACTCGCCCAGGCGGTTGGCGATTTCGCAGATTTTGTCCAGCATCTCCGGGTCGGTGGGGCGCTCATAGGGCTCTTCTCCAAAGCCGCCGTGCTGGCAGTTATACCACTTGCCTCCAATAGCGGCCAAAAAGTCCACCTGCTCCATGGCAATTCGCAGGGATTCCTCCACATCCAGGGTGAAATGCCCATACAGGTTCACCAGCTCCACCCCGCAGCGCTTGGTCATGTCCACCAGCTCCTGGGGGTTCTCCACAAAAAAGTCCCGGATAAAGGCGAAGTTCTCCACCGTGTCATACCCCAGGAACTTGCACTCTTTAAAGCTCTGTTCCAGCTGCTTTTTGGCTTCCTCCGGCTCCTTGGCATTAATCCAAGTCCAGCCTGTGTATGCTGCTTTCATAGTAAACGCTCCTTTTGTTTTTTAGGATATTTTGTATTGTTATAGCCTCCGGCCTAACTCTGGGACAAGCCCCACCGTTCCTGCTTTACCGCTCCGGCACAATCTCGATCCAGTAGCCGTCCGGGTCCTGGATAAAGTAGATTCCCATCTCCCGGTTGTCAAAGCAGACGCAGCCCATCTCCTGGTGCCGGGCGTAAAACGCCTCGTACTCATTGGTGACAAAGGCCAGGTGGTACTCCAAATCCCCCAAATCATAAGGGGTTTCCCTGTCCCGCAGCCAGGTCAGCTCCAGCTTGAAATCGTTCTCCCCGTTTTTCAAAAAGACAATTTTGAAACTGCCATCCGGGGCTTCCACTTCCCGCGCGGGGGCCAGTCCCAAGGCCTTTTTGTAAAAATCCAGGCTCTGCTCCAAATCGAACACATTGAAGTTAAAGTGGTCAAAGCGAATCATCACGCAGCCTCCTTAGCCGGTTTTGCACTAATCTAAAATGCCGTGCATGGGGTTCAGCTCCATCGGCGCTGTGCGGGTATATTTTGTCTCCATGGGCAGGTAGGCCCGGCTCTCGCAGGACTTGCTGAAGCTGGTCATCACCTCCAGCACATGGCGCTGCTGCTGGTAGTTTGCCCGGTGATCCCGCCCGGTGCGCAGGGCCTTGCACATATCCGCAAGCCCCAGGCCCCGGCTGTTTTCCGGATAGTCATAGAGCAGGGGCATTTCCTTCCAGCCAGCATAGAAGTCCGGCACCCCGTGGCGGGCAAGGCCCGGATCGGTCTTGGGGGCGGCGGCAGCGTCCTCGGGCCGCAGCAGAAGCACCGGCCCGCCAAAGGTGTTGGGGTCGGGGACCATCAAGCTGCCTTTGGTGCCATACACCTCAAACCGGGACTGGGCGGTGTAATGCACGTCAAAGGTGGTGAACACCTGGGCAATGGCTCCGCTGGTAAATTCCAGGTTCCCCGAGAGCCAGGTGTCCACGTCCACCTGGATGGTCTCTCCCCGGTGGGGCTCTGAGGTAATCAGCCGCTGGGGGAAGGTTTTCTTCGTCATGCCCATCACGCCCTTCACCTCGCCCAAAAGCTGCACCAAGGCGGTGATATAGTAGGGCCCCATGTCCAGCATAGGCCCGCCGCCCCGCTTGTAGTAAAACTCCGGGTCCGGATGCCATGTCTCATGGCCGTGGCATACCATGGCGCAGGAAGCCCCCACCACATCGCCAATCATGCCGCTGTCAATGAGATGCCGGGCGGTTTGGATGCCCGCGCCCATAAAGGTATCCGGCGCGCCGCCGATTTGCAGCCCCTTCTCCTCTGCCAGGGAGATAAGCTGGTTTGCCTCCTCCATGTCCACCCCCAAGGGCTTCTCGCTGTACACATGCTTGCCGTGAAGAAGCGCCTGCTTTGTGACCTCAAAGTGCTCGTAAGGCCGGGTCAGGTTCAGCACCACCTCTACCTCCGGGTCGTTAAATGCCTCGTACATGTCCTGGTAGATTTTGGGCTGGGGAGCCTCCGCCCCCTGCTGGATGGCCTCCCGCACATAGGCCGCGCCCTTTTCCGCCCGCTCGGGGATCAGATCGCACAGGCCCACCAGCTCCACTTCCCGGAAGGTGTGGGTCATATTTTTCAGATAAATGCCGCTGATGGCGCCCACGCCGATCATGGCAACTTTAACAGGTTTCTGTTCCATACCGCAAAGTCCTTTCTCCGTTGTGATGTAAATGTTTATGGGGCGAACGAGCCCCGGGCCCTTCCGGCCTCACCCGCCCAAGGCCTGGGCGATGCCTGCCGCCAGCTCCACGGAACCCACATTGTAGCCCGCGCAGGCGTAAAGGCCATCCCCTTGCCGTTCGGCCAGAACAAGCAGGGGCAGCACCCCGGGCTCCAAATAGAACCGGCGGGCCACAGCTTCGGGAAGCCCCGCCTCGCAGCGCCACCAGCCGGGACCATCCCCCACAAAGAGGGTCTGGCACCCCAAAGCCGCCAGCCGGGCCGAGGCCGCCTCCACCTCGCCCAAAAGATGCTCGGTGGGTTCCGCCCCTGGGTCCAGCCAGCACAGCAGGGTGTAAGGAGACCGGCCCAGCAGCTCCCTAAGAGAGAGGGACTGGCCCTCCCGCTCCAAAGCCGCCTGGGGCAGGGCCAGCCGGTGGACCAGCTCTTCCGCCCGGGCCTGCCGGAACTCCGCCAAAAGGGCCAGCCGCTGGCCGGAGGCCAGGGTGAAATCCTGAGCCCTTGCCAGCTGGTTGCCATTAGGCAGCCGGGTGGAGCAAATCAGCCGGTACCGGCCTGGGGGCAGGGGCATAGCCTGACCGGGCTGGGGGGCGGGCAGAGGCGTCCAGCCCTCATCCAAGCGCATCAGCCCCAGCTTCTGCCCGCCGCCGGGCTTTCCGGAAAGACTCAGCCAGCCATAGGCCTGGCCCGCCGCCGGGTGGAAAGCTCCAGCCCGCCAATATTCGGGCCAGCCCCCCGCCCCCAGCCGGGCCGGAACGCCCTCTGCCCGGCACAGGGCGCAGTACAGCGCGGCCATGCCTTTGGCGTTTGCCCCTTGCAGGGCCCAAGCCCCCGCCGGGGTTTGGGGCAGGTCCTGGAAGCTGTCCAGCCGTTCCACATGCTCTTGCAGCCAAGGCCACAGGTCCTCTGGGGACTGGTCCGCCGCTCCGGCCAGCTGGGCCCGCCAAGGAGCCAGCGGCTCGGTGCCAAACCGGGGGGAGAGCAGCCCCTCCTGGAAGACTTCCTCCGGCCAAAGCCCGGCCAGCTCCCGGGCGCTCCGGCAGTCTTCCAGCACAGCCGGGTCCACCTTCTGGGCCCGGTCCTTTTTGGTCAGGACGCGCAGCACGTCCGCCCACTCGGGCCCTGGCGCCTCCCCAACCAGAGAGCCCCGGGCTTTCCGGCAGGCCCGGGCCCGGGCCAGAACCTGGCCTTTGGCCTCCCGCTCCGCCGGTGTCAGAGGCGTGCCAATGCTTCCCCGGTCCGGCGGGGCTGTGAAACAGAAGGAAACCGGCTTTTCCCCAACGGGGCTCTGGCCCAGCACCAGCTCCAGGGTGTTCTGCTCCCCCGTGTGGACCAGAGCCTCGGCGGCGCGCCCCTCCTGCTGGGCCAGCACCCACAGGCTGCCCCGGCCCAGGTTCAGGGCGGTTTGACCGGCCTTGTCTGTCAGGCGCTGGGCAATGGGCCACAGGGCCCCCTCGTTAAGCAGGTAGAAGCCTACCCGGGCTCCCGCCGCCGGACCATTGGGGCCGGTAACCTGTACCTGGAAGGCCCCTGTGGGGGCATAGCGGCCCGTGACGCTTTCATAGGCCAGGCCTTCCCGCATATCCAAATCCAGGGGGTCTGTCTCTGGGAAGAGCCAATGGCCATCCGCCGCCCCGGCAAAGGCCCGGGTGTGGATGAGCATGGCCCGGCCCGCCGCCGGGGGAAACCAGCCCATATCCAGCCGGGGCTCGGGCTCGCAGGCCCCCAAAAAACGCCAGCGCGCCCCGTCCCAGGCCTCTACCCAGGCGTGGTTGTCATCGCAGTGGGACCAGCGGGGGGCGTAGATCTGCCGGGCGGCAATGCCCACGCTGCGCAGGGCGTTCACCGCAAAGAGGGATTCCTCCCCGCAGCGCCCCCAGCCCCTGTGGTACACTGCCAAAGCGGAGGCCGTGCGCTCGTCCGTGGAGCGGTAGGTCACATGTCCGGCACACCAGCGGTTTACCTCCAAAATAGCCTCCGGCAGGTCCAGGCCGGTCAGGCGGGGCTCCAGCTCCCGGCGGAAGAGTTCCCGGCAGGGGCTCAGCTCCTCGTTGTTCACCCGGGGGTAGAGCACATCTTTCCAAAACATCCGCTCCGGCAGGGCGCGGCACCAGCCAAAGTCCTCCCGCGCGACCAGTCCGTCCCGCAGGACGGAGAGGACCAGCTCCGGCGGGTAATCCCCCAGGTCCGTGGCGGGCAGCGTGGCCCCCAGGGCCTGGAAGGCGGTCTGCTCCTGGCCGTTTAACTGGGCCAAAGCCTCCGGCCAAGCCGGAGCCTTCTCCCACAGCCCAGCCCGGGCCTGCCAGCCCGCCTGGGCCCAGCTTTGAAACTCCTGAGAAAACATGGACGCTTATCCTTTCAAGGTTACTTTCAGCACCGTGTCCACTGGGTCCGGCAGCACCGGGTCCGGCCCCAGGTCCGCGAAGACCACATCGGGGTAGTTGTCGTAAATCCAGTTTTTAGCAATGCGGATTTCCGCCCCGGTTTCCAGCCAGCGCACCGACTCCACCTGCTCCCGGGCCAAGCCCTGGAGAGGCATGCAGCCAATGGTATTTTCAAACAGATGATAATACAAGGTGTTGCCCTTGCGGGTGATGCGCCCGCTGTCGGGCTTCTCCATGCCGGCCTTGCCGCAGCCGTAGATGCTCTCGCTGTTGCGCTCCATCCACTTGCCAATTTCCGCCAGAATCTCCAAAGACTGGGGCGGAATGTTGCCGCGGGCGTCCGGGCCCACATTGAGCAGCAGGTTGCCGCCCTTGGAGACGCATTCCACCAGCTTTTTAATGAGCATGGGGGCGGGCTTAAAGAAGCGGTCTGTGGCGCAATAGCCCCAGTTGTTGTTCATGGTGACGCAGGCCTCCCACACCAAGTCCCGGCCCTGCTTGTCCTGCAGGCCGTTGGGGGGGATAATCTGCTCCGGGCTGACAAAGTCCCCGTGGTAGGGCTTGGGGTCCCCTTCGGCCAAAGAGCCGAAGCCCTCGCCGCTGACCTCCAGCCGGTTGTCCAAGATAATGCCCGGCTGGAGCTCCCGCACCATGGTGGCCATCTCGGTCCCCCGCCATTTTTCGCCCCGCATGGCGTCCTCACCCTCGCCGTAGGAGAAGTCGAACCACATAATGTCCAGCTTGCCATAGTTGGTGCACAGCTCCCGCACCTGGCCGTGGAGGTAGTCCAGGTAGCGGTCAAAATCCCGGTTTTCGTTGGAGAAGGCCGGGTTGCCGCGCATGGGGTGGTACATGTCCCCATAGTGGGGGTAGTCCGGGTGGTGCCAGTCCAGCAGGGAGAAGTAGAGGCCCACCTTCAGGCCCTCGGCCCGGAAAGCGTCCAGGAACTCCCGCACAATGTCCCGGCCAAAGGGGGTGTTGGTAGATTTATAGTCCGTCAGCGCGCTGTCAAAGAGGCAGAAGCCGTCGTGGTGCTTGGCGGTGAGCACCGCGTACTTCATGCCCGCCGCTTTGGCGGCCTTGGCCCAGGCCTTGGGGTCGAAGTCCACCGGGTTGAACTCCCGGAAGAAGGTCATATACTCCTCCTCGGGCATCTGCTCGGGGCTGCGCACCCACTCGCCCCGGGCGGGGATGGAATAGATGCCCCAGTGGATGAACAGGCCGAACCGGGCCTCTTGGTACCATTCCATGCGCTTTTCGTACTCTTCACGGTTGAATTGATACATGATTTTGCTCCTTTTTATGATTCTGTTTCATACACATACACGTTTTCGCCCTCATCGGTTTCCCCGGTGTCCCGAAAGCCAAACTTCTCGTACAGGTGGACCGCCCGGGCGTTTTTCTTTTCCAGCGTGACATAGATCTGTTGGTTGTGGTACTGGGCGCGGATCTGCTCCACGATCAGTGGCAGGGCCCTTTGCCCATAGCCTTTGCCCTGCTGGTCAACGTCAATGGTGTACCGGCACAGCAGAGGACGGGTCTCCTTCCAGAGGCCATAGAACACAAAGCCCACCGCCGTCTCGCCGTCATAAATGATCCGGCAGTCCCAGTTTTCCTCATAGACCGCCTGGAGCATGGAAAAGGCCGTGCTGGTGACCCACTCCTCATCCAAGGGGTTCCGGCGGTCCGGGTCCGTGGTGAGAAAGACTCCATCCCGCCAGTTTTCTCTTGTAACAGGCTCCAAATGAAGCATCGCTTATCCCTCCTTGTCCAGCAAACACACCGCGCTGGCGGCAATGCCCTCGCCCCGGCCGGTGAAGCCCAGGCCCTCCTCGGTGGTGGCCTTTACGCTTACCTGCCCCACTTGCAGGCCGCAGGCTGTGGCCAGCCGCTCCCGCATCTCCGGGATGTAGGGGGCCAGCTTGGGCTTTTGGGCAATGAGGGTGGCATCGATGTTGGCAACCCCGTACCCCCGGGCCCGGACCAGCTGGCAAACCTGCCCCAGCAGCTCCAGGCTGTCGGCTCCCTGGTACTGGGGGTCGTTGTCCGGAAAGAGCTGGCCAATGTCTCCCAAAGCCGCCGCGCCCAACAGGCTGTCGGCAATGGCATGGGCCAGCACGTCCGCGTCGGAATGGCCCAAAAGCCCCCGGTCATAGGGAACGCGCACCCCGCCTAAAATCAGGTCCCGGCCTGAGGCCAGCCGGTGTACGTCGTACCCCGAACCAATGCGCATCGCGCCGCTCCTTTCCCCCACCATGGCCCGGGCCAGCAGCAGGTCCTCCGGGGTGGTGAGCTTGAAATTGTGATACCCGCTTTTGGTCAGCCGCACCCGGCCCCCCGCCGCTTCCACCAGCTGGCAGTCGTCCGTGTAGCGGCGGCCCTGGGCCCTGGCCCGCTCCAGGCCGTAGAGGTACAGCTCCCGGCGGAAGGCCTGGGGCGTCTGCACCGCCCACAGCCGGTCCCGGTCCGGGGTGCCCTCCACAAAGCCGTCCGGCCCGGCCAGCTTGCAGGTGTCCTTGCTGGGCACCGCCGCCGTGGCCGCGCCGTACTCCAACGCGTCCCGGCACACAGCCTCCACGGTGGCCGGGTCCACCAGGGGCCGGGCCCCGTCGTGGATGAGCACATAGCCGCACTCGTCCCCCAGGGCCTGGACCCCGTTCCATACGGAATCCTGGCGGTCCCGCCCGGCCAGGGCAAAGCGGATGGTCCGCCCCCCCAGGGGCCCGGCCTCCCGCACCAGGCGGGCCAGCTCGTCCATCTCCCGCTCCCGGCACACCAGGCAGAGCGTTTTCACATGCCCGCAGGCACACAGGACGCGCAGGGGCCGCAGCAGGGCGGGCTGCCCCCCCAGTGGGGCCAAGACCTTGGAGCGCCCCCCTCCCATGCGGGTGGAGTCCCCGCCCGCCAGAAGGACCGCGCCAAACCGGTCATTCATGGAGAAAGCCCCCTTGCCTTCATAAAGAATCAGGCCGGGCATACAAGGGGGGAAGCCCCCGCCCTGCCCCTAGAGTCCGTTTTAAAACAGACTCTAGGCCTGTTGGCTCCATCATACCACAACCGGGCTCAGAAAGCTATCCCTGTTTGCCCAAATTTGTCAATTCTTTTTGCGTTTTCCTTGGGCCCCGCTCCAAAAACAAAGAGCGCGGAGGAAAAAATCCTCCCCGCTCCCTTCCCGCGCCTGCGCGGCGCTTATTTTTCAAAGGCCAGCATCTTGGTCTCCCCGCCCTGGGAAACCCACACGGACGCAATGTCCAAATTCTGGTCCAGCACCACCAGGTCCGCCGCCTTGCCCGGCTCGATGCTGCCAATCTCCCCATCCAGCCCAATGGCCCGGGCGGGAATGAGGCTGGCGGACTTGACCGCCTGCTGGAAAGGCACGCCCCAGCTTACCAAATTTTTCACTTCCTGGTGCAGGTTGCTTACCGACCCGGCAATGGTGCCATCCGCCAGGGTCGCTTTTCCGCCGGTTACGGTGACCATCTGCCCGCCCAGATCAAAGGCCGCGCCCTCGGGCATGCCGTTGGCCCGCATGGAGTCGCTGACGATCAGTGCCCGGTCGCCCAGCGCCTGGAAGGCGGTTCTCAGCACCGCCGGGTGGATGTGCTGCCCATCGCAGATCAACTCGGCCCGAACCCGCCCGTCGTCGAACACGGCGCCAACCACGCCGGGGTCCCGGTGGTGCAGGCCGTTCATGGCGTTGAACAGATGGGTGGCGTGGGTCACGCCCCAGTCAAAGGCCTCCTTGGCCTGGTCATAGTTGGCGGTGGTGTGGGCAATGGACACGGTGCACAGCTCCCTGGCCTTTTTCACAAACTCCTCGCCGCCGGGCTGCTCAGGGGCAATATCCACCAGCTTCACCAAACCGCCGCTCAGGTCGAACAGCTCCTGGAACAGGGGGAAATTGGGCGCCACAATGTCTTCCTCTTTTTGAGCGCCTTTGCGCTCTTTGGAGATGAAGGGCCCCTCCATGTTTACGCCCACAACCTTTGCCCCGTCCTCCAGGGGAGTGTCGTGAAGGTCTTTTGCCGCCAGCAGGGCCTTTTCAATCACCTTCCGGCCAGTGGTCATGGTAGTGGGACAGAAGGAGGTCACGCCGTGGGCCAGCAGAAAACGGGCCATGGTGTGCAGGGCCTCGGGGGTTCCGTCGCAGGTATCGGCCCCATCGCAGCCGTGAATGTGCACATCCACAAAGCCGGGCACAATGGTGTATCCGGCGCAGTCCACGGCGGTTTCCTCGGGCTTGCGGGGCAGGGCCGGACCGGTCCGCACAATTTTCCCCTCTTCCACCTGAATGTCGCCTTCGGCCAGGCGGAAGTCCTTGTCCAAATATTTGGCGTTGATCAGATACATATTTTTACTTCCCTTCCATGGGTTTTCTCAAAGCAATATGGCGTTCAGCAGAACAAGCAGCGTAACCCCCGGCACGCCCAGCACGCCAGAGGCCGCCAGGGTCAGCCGGTTCAGCGGGAGGACCACCCCGGTGTATTGGGCGGTCAGGTTCACCAGCGCCAAGGCCAAAAAGCCCAGCACGGCAGAGAGCAGGAAGCTTTTCATGGGGAGGTTTCCTTTCGGGTCGGGTTTGTTTCTTCTCTACCCCTATCTTATGCCCGTCCCTGGGGGCTTATTCCCAAAGGCCCCAAGACTCCGGCAGGGAAAACGCGCTCCACCCAGCGCCCTCGCGGGCAGCTGACCTGTCTCAGTCCCCTGAGCCCTCACGCGCGTTTGGGTCCAGCGTCACGCTGAAAAAGTAAGTCCCTGTCCCCGCAAAGCGCCCTCGCGGGCAGCTGGCCTGTCTCAATCCCCTGAGCCCTCACGCGCGTTTGGGTCCAGCGTCACGCTGAAAAAGTAAGTCCCTGTCCCCGCAAAGCGCCCTCGCGGGCAGCTAACCTGTCTCAGTCCCCTGAGTCCTCACGCGCGTTTGGGTCCAGCGTCACGCTGGATGGGACAAAGTCAATGCGGCCGGTGGCTACGTCCGCCGCAGCCACAATAATGGGCAGCTCCTGGCCCATCATCAGCACCCGCCCGCTGCGCAGGTCCCGGTGCATAATCTCCCCGTCATACTCAAAGTCGCAGTCTTGAAAATCCTGCAAGCTGACAAAGCCCTCGGCGTTGTTGGGAAGCTTTACAAAAATGCCCTTGGGCGTCACCCCGTTGATAACCCCCACATGGTGTTCCCCCAAATGCTGCCGCATATATTCCGCCGTGTAGCAGTCCTCCGCGTCCCGCTCGCCGGTAACGGCCCGTACCTCCGTCTTAGAGGACTCCGCCGCCGCTTCCTCCGCAAAGGTCCGGTAGCGCTTGCCCAGGTCCTCCGGGTCCGCGCCCCTTACCAGGCCGCTGAGAATGCGGTGTATGGAGGTGTCTGGGTACCGGCGGATGGGTGAGGTAAAGTGGCTGTACTCCGCCAGGGCCAGGCCAAAATGGCCCAGCTCCCGGTGGTCGTACCGGGCCTTATCCATGGTGCGCAGAATGCGCTGGTTCACCACTGATTCTTTCCCCGTGCCCTTCACCCGGTTCAGCACAGCGGCAAAATCCTTGGCCTCGGGGTTGCCCCGGGTCAGCTCCTTGCAGGACACGCCCAGCCGCTCCAGCAGGTCGCACAGCTCCAGCACCCGGTCGGGGGAGGGATGCTCATGCACCCGGTATAAAAAGGGAATCCGGGCTTTGAGCGAGGCTTTGGCCGCCGCGCAGTTGGCAGCCACCATCAGCTGTTCAATCATCTCCTCCGAGGCCCCCTGGGTCCGGGGGAGAATATCCACGCAAATGCCGTCCTCGTCCAGCACAAACTTAATCTCATCGCTGGTCAGGTCCATCTGGCCCCGGGCCTTGCCGTTGGCGGCCAGAATATCCGCCAGCTCTTTGGCGGTTTGTAGGCTTTCCATAACAGGGGCGTATTTGTCCCGCAGCTCTTTGCTGGCCGTTCCCGCCAAAATGGCGTTGACCTCGCTGTAAACCCCCCGGACCTGCGAGTTGATCACCGTCTTTTCAAAGCGGTAATCAATCATGTTGCCCTCCTGGTCAAAGTCCATCAGGGCGGAAAAGGTCAGCTTCTCCGTGCCCGCGTTTAGGGAGCAGACCCCGTTGGACAGGGCCTCGGGCAGCATGGGAATCACCCGGTCCGCAAAGTAGACCGAGGTGCCCCGGCGGAAGGCCTCCAGGTCCATGGGGGTTCCGGCCTTTACATAGTGGGACACATCGGCAATGTGCACCCCCAGCGTGTAGCCCTCCGCGGTCTTTCGGGCGGAGACCGCGTCGTCCAGGTCCTTGGCGTCGGCGCTGTCGATGGTGAAAATGGGCTCCTCCCGCAGGTCCAGGCGGTGGGCAAGGTCCTCCTCTGTCACGGTCATCTGGCTGATCTCCTGGGCCTGGGCCAGCACCTCCGGGGGAAACTGGGTGGGAATGCCGCAACGCTCAATGATGGCGTCGGCACAAACCCGGGCCCGGTCGCCGCAGCCAAATACCATCTTCACCGCTGCCTGCCGCCAGTCGCCGCGGCCATCCTGCCGGGGCTCAAGCAGCACCTTGTCCCGGTCCTTGGCGCCGCCCAGCAGAGACTGGGGCACCTCCAGGTCGTAGCGGATGGGCCCATCCGGGGTGACCCTGGCCCCATGCTCGTCCACATGGACCGTGCCGGTGATTTTATTCTCGCCCCGCTGTACAATGCGCTTAACCCGGCCGCTGGGGCCCCGGTCCCGCTTTTGCAGGCCGCAAAGGATGACGGTATCCCCTACAAAGGCCCCGTTCAGGTCCCGGCCGGGGATAAAAATATCCTCCCCCGCCTTGGTGGGCCGGGCAAAGCCAAAGCGCTCGGAAATGGACACCAACGTGGCCTCAATCTCCGTAACCGGCGGGGCCAGCTTGACCCAATGGTCCTTGTCCACCAGCACCTCGCCGGACTCTTCTAAATGATGGAGCGCCCCATAAAAGGCGTCCTTGTCCCGTATGCCGGACTCCCGCTGCAGGGACCGGGAGGGCACGCCCTCGCCGCCGCAGCGCTTTAAAGCGGCTACAATAAATTTTTCCTCCAAGCTATGGGCCGCGCTGGATGGAGAGTAGCTCTCCGCGCTGGAAGGCCCGGAAAAGGTCCGGGGCCCAGCATTCCTTCTGGGCGGTCTTGCGTTCTTCTTCATATTATTTTCATCCTTTCTTAAGGCCGCCCCGGCGGTCAATCCTCCTTGGCGGGCCTGCGGGAACCTTCTCGAAAGAAAGCCCCTTCACAATCTTCAAAGACTTTTATTCCATTGGGGCGGGCTGGCCTTCTCCTACTCCTCCCAAAGGCCGTCCCGCTGGCTTACAGCTTGTTGACCAGCTCTTTAAAATGCCGCCCTCTGGCTTCAAAATTGGGGTACCGGTCAAAAGAGGCGGAGGCCGGAGACAGGGATACCAGGTCCCCGGGCTGGGCGGCTTTCCGGGCCAGGGCCACGGCCTCCTCCATGTCCTTGGCGTGGAGGATGACCGGCGCGCCCTCCCGGTAATTTTCCGCGGCCCGTACCGCCGCCTCGATCTTCGGGCCGGTGTCGCCCATCAAGATCAGCGCCTTGGCCTTGCCGCAGATGGCGGGCCCCAGGGGCTCGTAGGGGATGTGCTTGTCGTAGCCCCCGCACAGGAGCACCAGGTTCTTTTCACAGCAGGCCAGGGTGCCGGAAATGGTCCGGCTGGGGGAGCTGGCAATGGAGTCGTTGTAATATTTTACCCCATCCAGCTCCCGCACAAACTCCATCCGGTGCTCCACGCCTCCAAATTCTTCCGCCACCTCGATCATGCGCGCCGGGTCCACGTCCCCCCAGGCGGCGGCTATGGCGGCCATATAGTTCTCCACATTGTGCCAGCCGGGCAGCTTGATTCTGGAGACGGGCAGCAGCGGCTCCCCGTTTACCAAAATGCTCTCCCCATCGCACCACACGCCCCGCCGGGGCCGCTCCTTCCGGCTGAAGCCCCACAGGTCCCCCCGCGCCTGGGGCGCGAAGCCGGCGGTAATCTCGTTGTCAAAATTCAAAACGGTGCGGGAAAAGGCGTTCTGGTGCACAAAAATATTCTTTTTCGCGTCCACATATTCTGCCATGTCCTTATGCCAGTCCAGGTGGTTGGGGGCCAGATTGGTCACCACGGCCACGTCCGGACTCTGGCGCATGGAAATCAGCTGGAAGCTGGAAAGCTCCACCACGGCCGCGTCTTCCGGGCCAACTGCCTCAATCTCCGGCAAAAGGGGCTTGCCAATGTTCCCGCCCAGGTGGACGTTCTTCCCCTGGGCCCGCAGAAACTCCGCCAGAATGGTGGTGGTGGTGGTCTTTCCATCGCTGCCGGTAACGGCGAAAATTTTGCAGGGGCACAGCTGGAAGAAAACCTCCATCTCACTGGTCACCACGCCGCCCCGCTTCCGGGCCTCCGCCAGCTGGGGCAGATGCCACGGCATGCCCGGGGTGCGGAAGATAACATCCTCGGTCAGGCTGTCCAAATAATGTTCCCCCAAAATAAGCTCCACGCCCAAAGCCCGCAGCTTCTCGCCGTTTTCGCCCAGCTGGGAAAAGCTCCGCTTATCCCGGACCGAGACCTTGGCCCCGTGGCGCTGGAACAGCTCCGCCAGAGGCATGTGGCTGCGGCCAATGCCGCACAGGGCCACGCGCCTGCCCTCCAGGCTTTTATAAAACCGCTCCTTGTCCAATGTCCTCACTCCTTCTCCCCGCTGTATGTATTGTACAGATGATAGTATGTCCCGCGTTTTTCCATCAGTTCCTCATGGGTCCCCTTTTCCTCAATGCCCTTTTCGGTCAGCACCAAAATCACCGTGGCGTTGCGGATGGTGGAAAGCCGGTGGGCGATGGTAAAGGTGGTGCGGCCCTGGGAGAGCTTTTCCAGGGACTCCTGCACAATCTTCTCGCTCTCGTTGTCCAGGGCGCTGGTGGCCTCGTCTAAAATGAGAATGGGCGGGTTTTTCAAAAAGGCCCGGGCAATGCTGATGCGCTGCTTCTGCCCGCCGGAGAGCTTTACCCCCCGCTCGCCCACATAGGCGTCATAGCCGCCGCTCAGCCCCATAATGAACCCATGGGCCCCCGCCTGCCGGGCGGCTTCCTCCACCTGGGCCCGGGTGGCCCCGGGCTTGCCGTACTGGATGTTCTCAAACACCGTGCCTGAGAACAGGTATACGTCCTGCTGCACAAAGCCAATCTGCTCCCGCAGGGACCGCAGGGTCACCTGCCGGATGTCCTGTCCGTCAATCAGGATGCGTCCCTCGGTCACATTGTAAAACCGGGGGATCAGGTTGCACAGGGTGGTTTTGCCGCTGCCAGAGGGCCCCACCAGGGCCACGTTCTGGCCGGGCTTTACGTCCAGGTTAATCTCCGAGAGCACCTGCGTGCCATCATCGGCATAGCTGAAGCCCACATGCTCAAAGTGGACCCGGCCCTCTTTGAGGCTCAGGGGCCGGGCCCCTGGCTCGTCGAAAATCTCCACGTCCGCGTCCAAAATCTGGAAAAAGCGCTCAATGCCCGTCATACCCTGCTGGAACTGCTCGGCAAACTGCACCAGCTGGCGGATGGAGGTGATCAGCGTGCCCACATAGAGCATGTAGGCCACCAGATCCGCGGGCCGCACGCTGCCGTTCATCATAAAAAGCGCCCCGGCCAGCAGCACTAAAAAGTGCATCAGTCCGTCAAACATCCGGTTGCTGGCCTCAAAGCCGCCCATTAAATAGTAGCGTACCCGCTTGATGTTGTAAAAAAGCCGGTTGCCTTTTTCAAATTTTTCCGTCTCCAGCCCCTCGTTGGCAAAGGACTTAACCACCCGCACGCCCAAGAGGCTGTCCTCCACCTGGGCGTTGATCTCGCCGATCTGGGCCCGCTGCTGCCGGAACTGGTCCCGCATCTTCATGTTGAAATAGGCGGCGGCCAGCACCATAAAGGGCACCACGGAGAACACAATCAAGGTCAGGGGCACATTGACCCCGCAGAGGATGACAAAGGCCCCAATGATTTTGATGCCCGCCATAAAGATTTCCTCCGGGCAGTGATGGGCAAACTCCGTCACATCGAACAGGTCCGAGGTGATGCGGGACATAATCTGCCCCACCTTCATGTTGTCAAAATACTGGAAACTCAGCTTTTGCAGGTGGGCGAAAAGCTGAGAGCGCATGTCCGTCTCCATTTTCGCGCCCATAATGTGCCCAATGGAGGCCCGAAAGAACGTGGCCCCCGCGTCCACCAGGCAGAGGAACAAGTACAACGCCCCAATTTTCAGCACCAGCTCCAAGGTCAGCCCGGCCAGGTTGTTGATGCCCAGATCCGTTACATAGCGGACCAAAAGGGGCAGGGTCAGCTCGCACAGGGTGGTCAGGGCCGCGCAGAACAGGTCGAAGACCAAAACCGCCTTATATTTGCCAAAATAGGGCAGAAAGCGCCGTACCAAGCCTTTCTGCCGCTTGTTTGATGAAGTTGGGTCCATAATACAGCTCCTTAAAATTGATAAATTAAATGACCGCGCGGCCATTGCGTACGCGCAAAGCGTGATACCGCCTCCAGGGGTACGGTCCCTTGAATCCTCTGGCCGCTCCGTATTCCCAATAAAACAGCCTAAGCTTTCCCGCCCTTTTCCGGCATCATCTTCAGCAGCAGGCGGATGAGCTCTTCTTTCTCCTCTGGGGTCAGCGCCGCTGTGGCCTGGCCGCCCCACTGACCCAAGTATTCCCGGATCACCGGGGCCAGTGCCCTGCCTTTTTCCGTCAGGTAGAGCTTGTTCTGCCGCCGGTCCAGCTGGTCGGTTTCCCGGCGGATGCACCCCAGCTCTTCCAGCCGCTTGGTCCGCCGGGCCACGCTGCATTTGTCCAGATACATGTGGGCCGCGATGCTGTCCTGGCTGGTGCCTGGGTGCCGGTCCACATGAAGCAGAATCATATACATATTTCCCGTAAACTCATGCTCTCGCAGCTTTTCGTCCATAAACCGCCGCCTGCCCCGGAACAGGCAGGTCAGCGCCCGTCCCAGCTCCCGGGTAAAGTGCATGGTTCCAGTTTCTTCTTTCCGCTCCATCTTCCAGCCTCCTTTTTGGCGTGTATGCTTTTTAAAATTATGAGGGGGCAGGGCAAAGGCTCTTGCCCCTGGCCGCAACCATTTGCCCCAAACCAGGCTTCTTGCTTGTTAAAGGCCCTTCTGGTCCTTAAAGGCCCTTCTGGTCCCGCAGCCACACCCGGCAGGCCTCTTGAAAACACAGCCCCGGCGCGGGCCGGTCTGTAATGGCCGCCCGGTATAGGTCCTCCAACGCGGCCCGAACCGCCCTGTCCTCCGGCGGCGGGGGCTCTGGCCCCAGGCTGGCGGCGGGCAGCAGCATAATGTGGTAGTGTACCCCAAACAGCACCGAATCCACCCCGGTGGCCAGGGCTCCGCCCCGCCGGTAAAAAGCCACCCGCCGGTTCCGGGTCTCCGTCTCCTCCGGGGTGGACCCGTCTTCCGGGGCCTCCACCTCAAAAATAATCCAATGGGCGGCCATCTGGTCCGCCGCCCGGCGCAGCAGGCCCAGACACGCGGTGCCCACACCCTGGCCCCGCAGCTGGGGCTGCACCGCGTAGTAGTTAAGCAGCGCGGCCTCCCGCCCATTTTTGATGAACACCCCATAAGCGGCCAGCTCCCCCGCCCGGTAAAATCCCAGAGAAACCTGGCCCCCGGTCTGGGTCAGCTCCTCCATGCGGGCCAGGGGCATCCGCTCGTCGGGGGGAAAGTCCCGACGCAGGCACTCTTGATAATAGGCCCGCAGCTCTTTGGCGGACCATTCCCGCATTGTCCAGTTTTCCATACTCTCCCGCTTTCCCTCTGTGGTTTCCTTCTCTGTTTCTCTATTGTACCAAAAACCGCCGGGAAGGGCAAGGCGCAAAATGAGAGTTTTTGCCTTTTACAGGCTTCTGGCGGGAAATTCCAGCTTTGTTCCCACTCTTGGTGTTGCCTTTTCGACAAATTTCATGTATAATACTTAGTAATCCCGCGCGCTGGGCTCCGGGCCTTTCTCCGTCCCGCCGCCGGTTTTTCCATAAGAAAGGACCCGATCCCATGAAGATAAACCGCGCGATTTTTCTCTCAGCCACCTTTATTCTGGTTGCCGCCATTGTGCTGCTTTCCGTTGCCATTCTCTCCCAAGGCCCCCGCACCAGCATGGTGGAGCTGCTCACCCAGGACGGTTCCTCCGCCCAGGTGGACGACCTAAACGATGGCCGGATGACCATTCCCTATTACGAGGGCCTGCCCACCTCTCAGTATGAGCCCGACCAATTCCTGGAGAAGGATGGGACCGTCAAATATCTGGCCGGCAACTCCTTTATCGGCATCAGCGTTTCCGGCAAGCGGGGGGGAGACATCGACTGGGAGCAGGTGGCCGCCAGCGGCGTGGACTTCGCCATGATCCGGGTGGGCTGGCGGGAGCAGATTAAGGGCCGCATTAAGCTGGACCCTAAGTTTCAGCAGAACATAGAGGGCGCCACGGCCGCGGGCCTGCCCGTGGGCGTGTATTTCTTCTCCCAGGCGGTTTCCGACGCGGAGGCCCAGGCGGAGGCCCAGTTTGTGCTGGAGCAGATTCGGGACTATTCCGTGACCTACCCCATCGCCATCTATTGGAAATACGCCGTGAACGACGACGGCTCTCAGGACCCCAACTCCCGCAGCGTCCGCTGCAACGGCGAACAGGTCACCGGCTTTATTGAGACCTTCTGCAAAAAAATTGACGCGGCGGGCTTTACCCCCTGCTACCTGGCCAGCAAATCCATGGCCTATGAGAGCCTGAACCTTTCCCGCCTTTCCAACATTGAGTTCTGGTATGCGGAGTACAAGCCCCAGCCCAGTTTTTACTACGATTTCCAGATGTGGCAGTACACCGAAGAGGCCGAAGTGCCCGGTGTGCCGGAAAAAGTACCCGTGACCATTGCCCTAAAGGAATATAAGGCCAAGTGATCCGGAAGCGCTGGAGAGGCGGCTTTCGAACCAGGCCCCCCAGGGGTCCTGATATTGTAAGGCTTGCGGAATCTCTTGCGCAATTCCCAATCTTCATCCCAACAAGGAGGGCAGGATGTTACATTTAGAAAAACGGCAGCTGCGCCAGTTTTCCCTTATTTGTGCCGCCGCGGCGCTGGCGGTAGTGCTCATCACCCTGTTCATCGTTTTCCTCACCAGCGGCCAGGAGGACGAGCCGCCCGCCCCTTCCAGCTCCGGCGTGGAGGGCCCGGTGATTCCCGAGGGCATGCGCCTGTTTGAGGACCTATATGAAGGGGAGGTCATTATCCCGGACTTTGACGTTCCTGACAACAAGCTGGACTTTGAGGGCTTTACCACCGGCCCGGAGGGCCGCCTGGAGTACAAAGGAGCGGTGCTGGGCGTGGACGTCTCCGAGTTTCAGGGCGAGGTGGACTGGTATGCGGTAAAAGCCGCTGGGGTCCAGTTCGCCATGCTGCGCACCGGCTACCGGGGCATGACCCAGGGCCTGCTTAAGGAGGACCAGTCCTTCCGGCAGAACCTGGAAGGAGCGGCCAACGCCGGGTTGGACCTGGGAGTCTATTTCTTCTCTCAGGCCGTAACCCCGGAGGAAGCCAAGGCCGAGGCGGACTTCGTGGTGGAGCAGCTGGAGGGCGTGGAGCTCACCTATCCCGTTGTGTTCGACTGGGAGGACCCGGTGCCCACCGAAGAGCTGCCCGCCAACACCCTGCGGGCCTATGGCCTGTCCGGCCAGGTGGTCAGCCAATGCGCCCAGGCCTTCTGTCAGACGGTGAAGAAAGCCGGTTACACTCCGTGCGTCTACTTTAACAAGCATCAGGCCTACTTTTTCTATGACCTAGACTTGGTTAAGGATTATGACTTCTGGTACGCCGAGTACAACCCCCTTCCCGCCTGCTGCTACGGCTTCCGCATGTGGCAGTACTCCGACAGCGGCACCATACCGGGCATTGAGACAACGGTTGACTTGAACCTGTGCTTTAAGCCTTACGAATAAACCCAAAACGCCCCTGGCAAGGGATTCCGCTTGCCAGGGGCGTTTTTTACCCAGCGCGGCAGCGGCCAGTCCAAGGGCGTGGGCATACCCGTGCCGCTGCGTTAACTATAACAAAAAACCGCGGATGGAGTCCGCGGTTTCCGGCGTTGCGCCGGGTCTTGCTATATGCCCTTTGCCGGGCTCTCAATGCTCCATGTGGGAGTAGGAGGATTTCACCCGCAGCCGGTTCAGCGCTCGGGCCAGGGTGGCCTGGGCTACCCTGTGCTCCTGGCGGCTCCGCTGCTGCAGCAGGGCCTCCTTGGCCTCGTCGGCCTCCCGGCGGGCTCGGGCGGCGTCGATGTCCTCCGGCCTCTCCGCCGAATCCACCAGCACCAGGACCTCGTTCTGCTCCACCTTCACCATGCCCGGGGAAACCGCCGCCAGGCGGCTTTCCTCCCCCGGCAGCCGGTAGCGCATGGTCCCCGGCTGGATGGCCGCGATCATGCTGCTGTGGTGGGCCAGAATGCAGTGCTCCCCATCGGAGGTGGGGATGGTCAGGCTCTCGCAGGGGCCCTCGTAAAAGGTGTGGTCCGCCGCCAAGATGTGCACCTGAAAGGTCTCCATCAGGCCTCACCCGCTTCCAGCTTTTCCGCCTTGGCCACCACGTCCCGCCAGCCGCCCACATTGTAAAAGGCCGCCTCCGGGTACTGGTCCAGCTCCCCGTCCACCAGCTTGCCAAAGCTCTCCAGGGTCTCTTTCAGGGGCACATACACACCGGGGATGCCCGTGAACTTCTCCGCCACATGGGTGGGCTGGGCCAAGAAGCGCTGGAGCCGCCTGGCACGGCCCACGATCCTCTGGTCCTCCTCGCTCAGCTCATCCATGCCCAAAATGGCGATGATGTCCTGCAGCTCGTTGTATTTTTCCAGAATCTCCTGGCATTTGCGGGCAATGCGGTAGTGCTCCTCGCCCACCACGTCCGCTTCCAGGATTCGGGAAGAAGAGGCCAGCGGGTCTACCGCCGGGTAGATGCCCTGCTCGGAAATCTTCCGGCTCAAGACCGTGGTGGCGTCCAGGTGGGCGAAGGTGGTGGCCGTGGCCGGGTCGGTCAGGTCATCGGCAGGCACGTACACCGCCTGCACCGAGGTAACGGAGCCCTTTTTGGTGGAGGTAATCCGCTCTTGCAGCTCGCCCATTTCGTTGGCCAAAGTGGGCTGGTAGCCTACCGCCGAGGGCATGCGGCCCAGCAGGGTGGAGACCTCGCTGCCCGCCTGCACAAAGCGGAAAATGTTGTCGATAAAGAGCAGCACGTCCTTGTGTTCCTTGTCCCGGAAATGCTCGGCCATGGTCAGGCCCGAAAGGGCCACCCGCATACGCACGCCGGGGCTCTCGTTCATCTGGCCAAAGACCAGGGCGGTCTTGTCGCTGACGCCGCTTTCCCGCATCTCCCGCCACAGGTCGTTGCCCTCGCGGCTGCGCTCGCCCACGCCGGTAAAGATGGAGTAGCCGCCGTGCTCCATGGCCACATTGTGGATCAGCTCCTGGATGAGCACGGTTTTGCCCACGCCCGCGCCGCCGAAGAGGCCGATTTTGCCGCCCCGGGGGTAGGGCTCCAAAAGGTCGATGACCTTGATGCCCGTCTCCAGAATCTCCACCGCCGGGCTCTGCTCCTCAAAGCTGGGGGGATTCCGGTAAATGCTCTGCACAGGAGTGCCCTCGGGCACGGGGCCCTCGCCGTCAATGGGCTGGCCCAGCACGTTGAACATGCGGCCCAGGGTGGCCGTGCCCACGGGCACCTGAATGGTGTGCCCCGGCACGTCCACGGCCAGGCCCCGGGCCAGGCCCTCGCTGGCGGAAAGCATGATGCACCGCACCGTGGTGCTGGAAAGGTGCTGGGCCACCTCCATGACCCGCACGGTTCCGTCCTTTTCCACGGTCAGCTCCTCCCGCAGCCGGGGCAGCCGTCCGCCCTGGATCTCCACGTCCACCACAGGGCCGGAGATCTGCACGATGATTCCTTTTTCCAAAGCCCTCACCTTTCTTTCTTTTGACGCTGGGCCCTGGCCCCCGCCGAGACCTCGGTGATCTCCTGGGTAATGGCCGCCTGGCGGACCCGGTTGTATTGAAGGGATAGCTCCCCCATGAGATTTTCCGCGTTCGTGTTGGCGCTGTCCATGGCCGTCATGCGGGCGTTCTGCTCGCAGCAAAAGCTGTCGATCAGCGCGCTGTAGATGAACCCGGAAACATAGCTCTGCATAATGTTGTTGAGCACGCCCCGCACGTCCGGCAGAAACTCGAAGCCCTCGGTCACGGCCTTTTCGTGCTGGGCCGTGTCCGCGAAATAGGTGCGGTGGAAGGGCAGCAGCCGGGTGCTTCTGGCCCGGAAGGACATGCTGCTCTCCATGTCGGTGTACACCACGAAAATCTTCGTCAGCTCCCCCCGGTCAAAGCCGTCCAGCAGCAGGGCGCTGATCTCCCGGGCCCGGGCCATGGTGGGGTTTTGGGCCGTGTACAAAAAGCTGTGCTCAATGGGCACCCGGTGCTGGGTGAAAAACCGCCGCCCATACTCCCCCACCACGAAGAGCTTGGTGTCCGGGTGCCGCTCCAAAAGGGCCATGGCCTCCTTGATGGCGTTCTGGTTGTAAGACCCGGCCAGCCCCTTGTCCGCCGTGATGACCAGGCACCCGAAGGCGCCCCGGTCCAGGCCCTCGGCCCCCTCGGGGGGATAGAAATAGTGGCTGTCCACATCGTGGGCCGTGCGGAAGATGCGCTTGATCTCCCCCCGCAGGGCCTCGAAATAGGGCCGGGTGTTGTCCAGGTCCTGCCGGGCCCGGCGCAGCTTGGTGGAAGCGATCAGGTACATGGCGTTGGTGATCTTCCGGGTCTCCCGGACGCTGTCGATGTGGGTCTTGATCTCCTTGGTCCCGGCCATCTCAGCCACCACGCTTTCTCTGCTTTAAGAAGTCCTCCCGGTACTTCTGGGAGAGGGCCACAATCTCCTCCCGGTCCTCTTGCGAGAGCTGGCCGGTCTGGTCCACCCGGCGGCACAGGTCCGGGGCCTGGTCCTCCACATAGGCGGTAAGCCCCGCCCGGAAGCGGTCCATCTCCCCAAGGGGGACGTCCTGCATGGCATGGGCCATGGCTGCGGCCAGAATGACCACCTGCTGATGGTGGGCGAAGGGCGCGTACTGGGGCTGGCGCAGCAGGCGCATCAGCCCCTGGCCATAGCTGAGCTGCCGCTTGGTGGCGTCGTCCAGGTCGCTGGAAAACTGGGTGAAAACCTCCATCTCCCGGTACTGGGCCAGCTCCAGGCGGATGGCCCCGGCGGCGGCCTTCATGGCCTTGGTCTGGGCATCGCCGCCCACGCGGGAAACGGACAGGCCCACGTTCACCGCGGGCCGCTGGCCGGAGAAGAACAGGTCGCTCTCCAGGAAGATCTGGCCGTCCGTGATGGAGATGATGTTGGTGGGGATGTAGGCGGACACGTCCCCCGCCTGGGTCTCCACAATGGGCAGGGCCGTCATGCTGCCGCCGCCCCGCTCCTCGGAAAGGTGCGCCGCCCGCTCCAGCAGCCGGGAGTGCAGGTAGAACACATCGCCGGGGTAGGCCTCACGGCCCGGGGAGCGCTCCAAGAGCAGGCTCAGGGCCCGGTAGGCGATGGCGTGCTTGGAGAGGTCGTCGTACACAATGAGCACGTCCCGGCCCTGATACATAAAGTATTCGGCCAGGGCGCAGCCCGCATAAGGGGCGATGTACTGCAAAGCCGCCGAGGCCCCCGCCGGGGCGCTGACCACGCAGGTGTAGTCCATGGCCCCCCGGCGGCGCAGGTTCTCCACCATCTGGGCCACAGAGCTGGACTTCTGCCCAATGGCCACGTAGACGCACACCACTTTCTTTCCCTTCTGGTTCAAAATAGTGTCCAGGGCAATGGCGGTCTTGCCGGTCTGCCGGTCGCCGATGATCAGCTCCCGCTGGCCCCGGCCAATGGGGAACATGGAGTCGATGGTCAAAAGTCCGGTCTCCATGGGGGTGTTCACGGGCTGGCGGTCCAAAATGCCCGGAGCGGGAGCCTCGATGGGCCTGTGGGTCTCCGCCTCGATGTGGCCCTTGCCGTCCACGGGGATGCCCAGGGCGTCCACCACCCGGCCCAAAAAGCCCTCGCCCACCCGCATGGCGGCAGTCTTCATGGTGCGGCGCACCGGGCTGCCCGCCGTGATCTCCTCGCTGTCGCCGAAGAGGATGCAGCTCAGGTCGTCCCGGCGCAGGTCCTGGACCATGCCCTTCACGCCGGAGGCGAACACCAGAATCTCTCCATACTGGGCGTGGGTCAGGCCGCCCACCGTGGCGATCTCGTTGTCTACGGTAAGCACCTGGCCAAACTCTTCTGGGGCCACCGCCGGGTCCCAATCGTCCACAGCCTGACGCATCAGGGGGATGATGTCCTCCTGGCCGGGCCGCAGCTGGCGCAGGTAGTCCTGGAACTGGCGCATCCGGCCGTAGAGGGTCCAGTCGTACACATCGGACCCCACCTGCATCTGGAAGCCCTCCTTAATGGAAGGGTCTTTCTCCCAGGCCAGGGGGACCTCCCGCTGGTAGGTTTGGGTCAAAAACTGGGAGAAGCGCTCGTACTGCTCCGCGCTGGGCTCTTTGGCGCTGTGCAGCACCGCGTTCAGGCGCCCCCTATCGGCCCTCATGCGCCCCGCCTCCCTCTGCCAGATTCAAAAACTGGTCGAAGGGGTCCTGGTCTGTGCCGAAGGCGATCTTTTCCGCCGCCTCTGTGGCCAGCTTCTTCAGCTCCCGCTGAGACTCCTTCATGGCCTGCTCCTTGGTGTGCTCCGCCTGGGCCCGGGCCTGGGCCACAATCTCCTTGGCCTGCTTCTGGGCCTGGGCCAGCTGTTCCTCGGCAGACTGCTGCACCATCTGCTGGGTCTTCTGCCGGGCCGCGTGGATTTCCTCCCCGGCCTTCTCCAGCTTTTGCCGGTAGCTCTCTTGAATGCGCTCGGCCTCCCGAAGCTTGCCAGCGGCCTGCTCCTCCATCTCGCGGTAATGGTCCTCCCGCTTCTCCATAAACTGCTTGACCGGCTTAAACAGCAGGAAATAGAGCCCGCCCGCCAGAATGGCCAGGTTCAGCCAATGCAGCAAAATCTGCTGCCAATCAATATTCAATGGGATCGGCACTTGATGTTTTCTCTCCTTTCGTTCTGTGGAACAAAAATCGTTTCAGGGGCAACCCCCGCTTTTAAAGGACGAAGATAATCAGAATAACCACCAGCAGGGCGTAGATGATGGCGGTCTCGATAAAGACCAGGCCCAGCATCAGGGAGGTGCGGATCTTTCCCTCCGCCTCGGGCTGGCGGGAGATGCCCTCCGCCGACTTAGCGGTAGCCAAGCCCATGCCTACCGCGCCGCCCGCGGCGGCAAGTCCTACGGCAATGCCGGCGGCAACGGCCTTGAGGCCCAAGCTGTTGTCCGCCTGAGCGGCCTCGGGGGCAGGCGCTCCCTCGGCGGCGGCCAGAGCGGGGGCGGCCAGGGCAACCACCACAAAGAGGGCCAGAGTCAGGGCAAAAATCAATTTCATACGGCGAGATTTCTTATGCATTGTAAATATCCTCCTATTATGTTTGATAATCAGCCTTTTGTCATTTCAAAGCACTCAGCTCTTTTTGGGCTTCGCCTTCTCCTTGTGCTCCTGCTCCGAGACCTCTCCATAATACAGGGCCGTAAGCATGGTCAGCACATAGGTCTGAATAATGGCGTGGAGCAGGGTGAACATCACACCTACCACCACAGGCAGCACAAAGCTTAGGTTCACAAAGTAGTAGACCAGCTCTGTTACCAGCAGGCCGCTGAGCAAAGCGCCAAAGAGACGGAAGCTCATGGAAATGGGCAGGGAAAACTCCTTAAGGGCTTTTCCAATGCCTTTCACACCGTTGCCCGCAATGCCGCCGGAAACGATGACCAGATAGGACAGTACCCCCAGGCCAATGGCCGCGTTCACATCGGAGAGGGGGGCAGGCAGGGTGATAGGGTGGCCGCCGGTGGTAACAGCCTGCAAGCCCAGCAATTCAAAAAGCGTACCTACAAAAATGTAAGCCCCCGCCATAAAAATGTAGGCTCCTAAAAAACCGTTGCGGTGGGGACTGTTGGTCTTGGCCATGTTGTCGAATAGCCCCACCACTGTTTCCAGAATCAGCTGAAACTTGCCTGGCACCAAGCGGAATTTGGGGATGACAAAGACCCGGAGGAACACGGCGGCCAGCAAGAGGATTGCCGTGACCAGAAAAGCGGAAACCAGCCCGGGATTGACCACTTTTCCTCCAACGAACTGGATTTGGTTGACATTGTGCAGCACTGCGTCCCGCATTGACTCTTGGACGCTTTCCGCCCGGCCGTGATATCCGGCAATGATTGTGCCAGCCAGCAGAAGGACCACGACCCCCAGCCACAACGCCAAACCTTTTTTGTGTTGCTTCATCGCGCACTTCCTTTCTTGATCGTTCAGAAAGGGCTGATCAAACCAGCCTGGCCCAGGGGCCTTCCACCGAAAAACCACCGGAACTCAGGGGATTTCATCAGGGCTTCCCTCATATTCGCTCCAAAACTTCGGAGCTACTCCAGCTTGAATTATAGCGCGTACCAGAGCGTCTGTCAAGGCGGAGAAAAGGCCTGGCAAGTCCCAATTTTTTAGGGATTTTCAAAGGAGTCTCCCTAAAGGTTTCGCGAAAAAGCATGAAGCCACTTTCTATTCTGCCAAAAGCCCTGTACAAACTGCCGGGCCAATAGAAAAAAGCGAGAAAAGCACTTGACAAATCGAAATTTTACTAAAATATGAAGAAAGCAAAAAAAATCCTCTTTCCAAATGGAAAGAGGATTTTTGGTGCAGGTAACAGGACTTGAACCTGCATGAACTTTCGCTCATATGGACCTGAACCATACGCGTCTGCCAATTCCGCCATACCTGCGCACCAGTCATTGGGCTATCGCCTCAACGCTTGCTTATTATAGCATCATTCGGCCCATATGTCAAGGGGGTTTTTCGAAAATTATTGAAAAAGTTCGAATAAAATTGCAAGGGCACGTCATCTGGGAAAACAGCGAAGACCGCCTGTTTTATACCAGACTGTCCATTAGATGCTACTAAGGATATCAAAATTTCAAAAAAGAAAAAGTCTACAGATAAATAACCTGTAGACTTTGGCTCCCCCTGTTGGACTCGAACCAACGACCCTGCGGTTAACAGCCGCATGCTCTACCGACTGAGCTAAGGAGGAAAATATGAGTATTGCAAACTTATAAACCCACCGAGTTTAGCTTGCTGAACTCATGGTGACCCGTGCGGGAATCGAACCCACGTTTGCGGCGTGAGAGGCCGCCGTCTTAGCCGCTTGA
>Ga0137309_100570_pt1 | contig 26987 bp, 18 predicted proteins | sample NAcewiD2O_June_FD_97179 | JGI IMG/M metagenome (GOLD analysis project Ga0137309, IMG submission 97179) | Mouse cecal microbial communities from Vienna, Austria - N-Acetylneuraminic amended D2O_June | ecosystem: Host-associated > Mammals > Digestive system > Large intestine > Cecum | place... | reverse complement strand
GTATTCCTGGCAGCTGAATAAAGCCGTGGAAAAAACCACTATGACCACGGTCAACGAGTTAGCCCAACACGACAAACAGAGTGTAGAATCACTAATCAGGACTTATTGGACGGAACTGGATGGCATCGCCCGGCGTCTGGAGAGCTACGGCAATTTAGAGCTGGAGAGTGAAACCACCGGTTTTGATAGTCTATACCTGCTGGCAGAAGATGGAATGCTCTATTGGGACGATACGCCTGTTGATCATTCGGAGATACTGGGAAAACCGTTTTTAGACTGCTTTGAGCAGGGAAAAGAGCAGGTTGTGGACCATTGGGACGGAAAACTGTCCGAGGGCGGTGCTGTCGATGGCTATCTGCTCTGCGGCGTCCGTTTAGACGGGGAAAAGATTGGGAAATCCGGTACGATTGCCCTGATCGGCACGATCAAAGCCGGTACTGTTCTGGATCATATTGTCCAGGATAGCTATATAAAAAACGGCATACGCCGGGGATACGGTCTGGTTGTCACCGACTCCGGCAATTACATCACCGGCACAAAAGGAACCGGTTCCGGCTTTGACAATCTATATAACGAGCTTGCCGCCGGTTCCCGAACAGAGCTGACCGCCGGGGAGGTCGAAGAAAAATTTCAGTCCGGCGAGACATTCCAATTCCGTTTCCGGGACGAAGAGGGCCGCAAAAAGCTGATGTATTTTGTCCCCTTCTCCGGCGATACGGGCTGGTACTTTATGATTACAATAGACGAATCGTCTTTTGCGGAACAGAATAACCGCTTTATTGCCGCAACAGTTATGATGCTGCTTGTAATTATCCTCGTATCGTTCCTGTTGATTCTGTCCCTGGTATCTGTCCACACAAGGACGGTGCGGACGGTAGAAAAAGCGCGGGCGCAGAGCGAGTTTCTCTCCAACATGAGCCATGAGATCCGTACCCCGCTGAATGGATTGATTGGCTTGAACCATCTGATCATGACCCATATAGACGATGGAAACAGTGTAGACCAGATTAAGGATTGGCTGCAAAAATCCCACAGTACGGCAAACTATCTCCTCTCCCTGGTCAACGACATTCTGGACATGTCCAAACTCCAGGCTGGAAAAGTGGACATTATCAGCGAACCCGTCATGGTGGAAAGCATTATAGATTCCATCTGGTCCATGCAGCGGGATAACATTGAGAGCCGCGGCGTGGAATTTATCGTCAACCAGGACATCCCCTTCCCCTGCGTCATAGGCGACAGCACCCGCATAAAGCAGGTTTTAATGAATATTGTCGGCAATTCTGCCAAATTCACGCCGTCCGGCGGCTCCATCACCTTGTCCGTCCATCAGGAGGAGACCAGCTGCGGTATTCTGACCGTCTACCGCTGTCAGGACACCGGCATTGGAATGAGCGAGGAATTTTCCGAGAAAATTTTTGACGTCTTCAGTCAGGAGCGGAACACAAATTCTGACAGTGCCAAAGGCACGGGTCTGGGCATGCCAATCAGCAAGCTGCTGGTAGACGCCATGGGCGGAGACATCCGCGTGGAGAGCAAACTGGGCAAGGGAACCACCTTTATCGTCTCTATCCCCTCTATGATTTCCAACGCTGAGCCGTCCCATATGGACCAGCACACGGCGGACACAGCGGCAGACTCAAAGAGCATTGCAGAGTCAATCCACTCCGGCAGGCCGCTGAAAATCCTGATGACCGAGGACAACGAGCTGAACGCGGAAATTCTGCTGGATATCCTGTCGGCAGAGGGATTTGAAGTGGACCACGCTGAAAACGGCCAGATTGCCGTGGACCTCTTTGAGAAGTCTGGAGAAGGCGAGTACGATATTATTCTGATGGATATGCAGATGCCGGTGATGGACGGCTGCACAGCGGCATCAGAAATTCGCAGTCTGGACAGACCGGATGCAAAAACGGTCATCATCTTTGCCTGCACAGCCAATACATTCCAGGAGGACCGGGAGAAGGCCATTAACAGCGGCATGAACGATTTTCTCACAAAACCCATTGATGTAAATGTTTTGTTGGATAAGCTCAGAACCGAGAACAAGACATAAAGACAAAGCGGACCGCAATTTTATCTGCGGTCCGCTCCATTTTTATTCTGTCTCTACTCGTTCTCAGACTCTTCCTCGTTGTTTTCCTGTTCCTTTTCCGCCAGGGCGATGGAAATTACCTGGTCGTCCTCCTCCTTAAAGCGCATCACGATAATTCCCTGCGCTGCCCGTCCACAGACATTGATGGTTCCCACGTCGGTACGAATCAAAACGCCCTTTTCCGTCACCACCAGCAGGTCCTCTCCGCCGTCCACAACCTTGATGCCAACCACTCTGCCGGTTTTTTCCGTCACGCCGTAATTCTTGATTCCGATTCCGCCCCGGCTGGTAATTCTGTAGTCCTCCACAGGCGTCCGCTTTCCGAAGCCCTTTTCTGTGATGGTCAGAACCGTTTTTCCCGCAATGGCTCTGGCGGCGCTGACAACATAGTCGCCTTCCCGCAGCCGGATGCCCCGTACGCCCATGGCATCCCGTCCGGTGGGCCGCACGTCGCTCTCATGGAAGCACACGGCCATGCCGTCGTGGGTGGCAATGAGAATCTTTTTATCGCCGTCAGTCTCCCGCACGCTGATCAGCTCGTCCCCTTCGTCCAGCTTCAAAGCCCGGATTCCATTGTTCCGCAGGTTTTTCAGCGACGCGCAGGGCAGCCGTTTCACCGTGCCGTTTCTAGTGACCATCACCAGGAATTTCTCTCCGTCGGAGATATCGTCGGTCTTAATCATTGCGCTCACGCTCTCCCCCGGCTCCACGGGCAGAACGTTGACGATATTGGTTCCCTTGGCGGTCTTTCCGGACGCCGGAATCTGGTATCCCTTTCTCCGGTAGACCCGGCCCGTATTGGTAAAGAAGAGGATATAGTCGTGGGTAGAGGCGGTGAACACGGTGTTGACGTAGTCCTCCTCTTTGGTGGACATGGACTTATTGCCCTTGCCACCCTTCCCCTGGATGCGGTACTCGCTGGCAGGCGTGCGCTTGATATCCCCGCCGCTGGTCAGCGTATAGACGCACTGCTCCTCTTCGATGAGGTCCTCAATGTCGATCTCGTCCTCCAGGTCCTGAATCTCGGTAATACGGTCGTCGCCGTACTTGTCGCGGATAGCGGCCAGCTCCTCCCGCAGCGTCTGCCGCAGCAGCTCGCCGTCTGCCAGAAGCCGCTGGTAGTACGTGATTTTTTCCTCAATCTCCCGGTATTCCGCCTCCAGCTTCTCCCGGTTCAGTCCCTGCAGGGAGATCAGACGCATCTCGCAGATGGCCTGGGCCTGCACGTCGTCCAGCTGGAACCGCTCCATCAGCCGCTCTTTAGCGTTGCTGTAGCTGCTTCGAATAATCTGGATGACCTCGTCAATATTATCCTGGGCAATGAGCAGTCCCTCCAGCAGATGGGCCCGCTCCTGGGCTTTTTTCAGGTCAAACCTGGTCCGCCGGATAATCACTTGCTCCTGAAATGCGATGTACTCGTCCAGAACGTTGCGCAGAGACAGAATTTTCGGCTGCTTCTGGTCGTCCACCAACGCCAGCATATTCACAGAGAAGGTGGTCTGCATCGCGGTCTGTATAAAGAGCTTGTTGAGCACCACCTGGGGATTGGCGTCCTTTTTCAGTTCAATGACAATCCGCATACCGTTTCGGTCGGTTTCGTCCCGGATATCGGAGATCCCCTCCAGCCGTTTGTCCTTGACCTGGTCCGCCATATTTTTAATCATCTGCCGTTTGTTGACCTGATACGGCAGTTCGGACACAATAATACGGATTCTTCCCTTGTTAAACTCTTCAAATTCAGTTCTGGCCCGCAGAATAATTTTACCCCGTCCGGTGGCGTAGGCGGCGCGGATGCCGGACCGCCCCATAATAATCCCTTTGGTGGGAAAGTCCGGACCCTTGACATGCTCCATCAGGTCGTTGATCCCGGCGTCCGGGTTGTCCAGCACGCAGATGGTGGCGTCAATGACCTCCCGCAGATTATGGGGCGGGATATTGGTGGCCATGCCCACGGCGATGCCGCTGGAGCCGTTCACCAGCAGATTGGGGAACCGGCTGGGCAGCACGCGGGGTTCCTTGCGGCTCTCGTCGAAGTTGGGGTCCCAGTCCACAGTCTCCTTCTCGATATCCCGCAGCATCTCGTTGGAGATTTTGGACAGACGGGCCTCGGTGTAACGGTAAGCCGCCGGGGGGTCTCCGTCCACGGAGCCGAAGTTGCCGTGACCGTCCACCAGCATATATCGCATGGAGAAATTCTGCGCCAGACGTACCATAGCGTCATATACGGAGCTGTCGCCGTGGGGGTGGTAGTGGCCCAGCACGTCACCCACGCAGGTGACGGATTTTTTGAAGGGCTTGTCGCTGGTCAGATTGCCCTCGTACATGGTGTAGAGAATTCTTCTGTGGACAGGCTTCAGGCCGTCCCGCACATCCGGCAGGGCGCGGCCTACAATCACGCTCATGGCGTATTGCTTATAGCTGTCCTCCATTTCCCCCACCAGATCGGATACGGTGATATGCTGGTTTGGAAATGCGATATCCTCCGGTTTGTAGTTTCTGTTGTGACCCATACTGCGCCGCCTCCTTAATAGTCAAGATTGATTGCATACTTGGCGTTCCGTTCGATCCACTCTTTCCGCGGCTCTACCTCTTCGCCCATCAGAACAGTGAAAATCTGGTCTGCGGCCACAGCGTCCTCCAGAGTAATCCGCCGCAGCGTACGGGTCTCCGGGTTCATTGTCGTCTCCCACAGCTCGTCCTCGTTCATTTCACCCAGACCTTTGAACCGGTTGATCTCAATCTTGACGTTTGGATTGTCTCCCCGCATTTCGGCGGAGACCTTGTCCCGCTCCTCGTCGGAGTAGGCAACTCTCTGCTGTTTGCCGCGGGTGAGCTTATAGAGGGGCGGCACGGCTGAATAGACGTACCCTCTCTCAATCAGCGGACGCATATAGCGGAAAAAGAACGTCAGCAGCAGCGTCCGGATATGGGCGCCGTCCACATCGGCATCGGACATAATGATGATTTTATGGTATCTCAGTTTATCAATATTGAACTCCTCGCCGATGCCCGCGCCAAGGCCCAGCACCAGCGGGTACAGCTTGTCGTTTCCATAGATTTTATCGGCTCTTGCCTTCTCCACGTTGAGCATCTTCCCCCACATGGCAAGGATGGCCTGGAACCGGCTGTCCCGGCCCTGGATGGCGGAGCCGGCTGCGGAGTCGCCCTCCACGATGAAGATTTCGCACAGGGACGGGTCCCGCTCGTTGCAGTCCTGCAGCTTATCCGGCATCTGGCCGGACTCCAACGCGCTTTTGCGCCGTACGGACTCCCTGGCTTTTTTTGCCGCCTCCCTGGCCCGGTTTGCCATCATAGCTTTGTCCAGGATAATCCGGGCGGTCTTGGGATTTTCCTCCAGGTACTCCTCCATTTTTTCGCTCACCACGGCGGCGGTCAGGGTCCGGATGGAGGCGTTGCCAAGCTTGGCCTTGGTCTGGCCCTCAAACTGGGCGTCCGTCAGCTTCACGGAGATCACGCAGGTCAGGCCCTCCCGGCAGTCCTCCCCGGAGACCTTGTCCTCGCCCTTGAGCAGATTGGTCTTTTTGCCGTAGGCGTTCAGAGCGTTGGTCAAAGCCCGTTTGAAGCCCTCCTCGTGCATACCGCCCTCCGGCGTGCGCACGTCGTTGGCAAAGGAGACGATGGACTCGCTGTAGGTGTCGGTGTACTGCATGGCCACCTCCACTGTAGAGTCGTCCTTCCGCCCGCTCATATAGATCACGCTGTCATGGACTGGCGTTTTGCTCTGGTTCAGCCACGTCACATACTCCCGGATACCGCCCTCATAGCGCATTTCGTCCCCAGCCTCCCGGCCAGGCCGCGCATCCCTGGTGATGATCTTCAGCCCCGCGTTAAGGAATGCCTCCTGCTGCATACGGGTGTGGATGGTATCATAGTTGAAGACAGTGGCGTCAAACATCTCCGGGTCCGGCTTAAAGGTGACGACCGTACCGTTCTGGTCCGTGGTCCCCACCACCTGCATCGGCTGGGTGATCTCGCCCCTGGAGAATTTCATCTCATAGATCTGTCCGTTTTTATGGACCTGCACCTCCAGCCATTCGCTGAGGGCGTTGACCACGCTTGCGCCCACGCCGTGGAGGCCGCCGGATACTTTATAGCCGCCGCCGCCGAACTTACCGCCGGCGTGGAGCACGGTAAAGACCACCTCCAGCGCAGGAAGGCCGGTCTGGGGCTGGATATCCACAGGGATGCCCCTTCCGTTGTCCGTGACCGTGACGGTATCCCCCTCGTTGATGGTAACGGAAATCTCCGTACAGAAGCCCGCCAGGGCCTCGTCGATGGCATTGTCAACGATCTCGTAGACCAGGTGGTGGAGCCCGGATTCACTGGTAGACCCGATGTACATGCCCGGCCTTTTGCGGACTGCTTCCAGCCCCTCCAGCACTTGAATTTCCGAGCCGCCGTACTCGTGATCAACAGGGGCGACGTTCACGTCGTTCAGGGCGACGGCCTCTTTTTCGTTCATTGCAATTATTTCAGACATATAGTAACCTCCGGGTTAATGTTAGGAACAGAGGATGGAATCCAGCCGGCCCTGCAGGGTAGCCGGAGCCAGGGGGGATATATAGACCCGCTGCCAGCTGCCCTTTGGACAACAGACTACCAGGGATTTAGGGAGCTCGCTGCCCACGGGGACGATCATGCCGTCCTCCTCAGCGGCTTTCAGGAAATCGCGGGTAATGCGGGATGTGGACACATGGTCCAGGTCGAAAATACCGATAATATCGCTGATTTCGACGGAGATATGGCTGCCCAGGTGAAGAAACATAGCGGACACCTCAACGCATAAATATACAGTTTTATTCACTCCCATCCGGGCGGATGATTCCATTCTGTATATGGAAAACTTTTCCGCTCAGCAGCGCGCTGAGCCGGTCATCCTCGCAGCAGGTGATAAAAACCTGTCCCCCGTTGATTCGGTTCAACACAAATTCCTGCCGTTTTGGGTCCAGCTCGCTGAGCACGTCGTCCAGCAGCAAAACCGGGTATTCGCCGAGAATTTCCCGGTGGATCTCCCGCGCTGCCAGTTTCATGGACAGCGCCGCCGTCCTTGTCTGTCCTTGGGAAGCAAACGACCGCGCAGAGAGGCCGTTCAGCGTTACATACAAGTCGTCCTTATGGGGACCGGACAGGCATTGGCGGCTGGACAGCTCCGCCTGATAGTGGGATTTTTGGTGCTCTAAAAGCTGCAAAACCAGTGTTTTATGGTCAGAAAAAGGGTCTAAAATGGTTTTGACAGTGGCGTATTGAATTTCCAGGCTCTCACGTCCGCCGGAGCAGTCCCGGTGGGTATTCTCCGCGTATGCCGACAGCAGTTTTGCAAATCTGGCCCGGTAGTGGATCAGTACCGCGCCGGCCTCCGCCATGCGGCGGTTGAAGTCCGGCAGCGTATCCAGCAGGTCCGGTTTTTCATCCCGGTCCCGCAGGATACGGGTTTTGTGTTCGTGGAGCCTGGCGTATTCATTGAGGGCGATTCCATAATTTGGTCTGAGCTGGCAGAGGGAGACATCCATGAAACGCCGTCTTGCGGCGGCTCCCTCCCGGATCAGCTGTAAATCTTCTGGACAGAAGAAAACGGTGTTGAGGGTTCTGCTTAATTCAGATGCATTTTTTACAGGAACTTTATTCACTGTAATCTGCTTTTTTTTTCCTGTTTCAGCTTTGATGCTGCTGAAAAAGTCCCGGTTTCTGGTCAACAGGGCTCCTTCAATTTGGAATCCCCTCTCGCCGAAGCGAATCAATTCTCTGTCGCTGCGGGTCCGGTGGGATTTGCCGGTGGACAGGCAGATGATTGCCTCCAGCAGATTGGTTTTTCCCTGGGCATTTTCTCCGTAAATGACGTTGCAGGACGGGTCAAAGGAGAAATTTTGCAGGGAATAGTTGCGGAAATTTTCTAATAACAGTTTATGAATCAGCATAAACTACAGAAAAGTCACGGTTTTGGAATGTAACCGTTTGACCTGGTTTAATTTTTTTCCCTCTTTGCAGGCAGGGTTCGCCGTCTACAGAGACCTGTCCGTCTTGAATCAGCATTTTTGCTTCTCCGCCGGAGCTGACCAGGTCGGCAAATTTAAGCAGGTCCTGCAATTTGATAAATTCGGTTGTAATTGTGACTGTTTGCATAAAATTATACCCAAATCAGCTATTTTTTAGACGAACAGGCAGTACCATGTAGAGGAAGGAATCCTCCTCGCCTTCTACTGGCGTGATGATGCAGGGAGAAATCCCGGTGTTCAGTTCAATGCGCACGCTGTCTGCTGGAGCATATTTCAAGGCTTCCATCAGATAGCGGTTGTTGAAACCAATTTCCAGTCCGCCGCCGTCGCCGGAGACCGGACAGATGTCTTTTGCCTCGCCGGTGCCGGTTTTGGCGGATAAAGTGACGCTGTTGTCTCCAAAAATGCAGCGGATCGGGCTTTTTTGTTTTTCAGAGATGACAACGGATACCCGGTCAATGGAATGAATCATGGATTTTGTTTCTGTAATAATAGAAATCGGGTTAGATCTGGGGATAGCGGCCTTGTAGTCCAGGAAATCTCCTTCCAGACGGCGGCAGATCAGCTGGGTACTGCCGGCTTCAAACATGAGATGGCGGTTGCCCAGCGTAATGGCGGCGGGTTCGTCGGTGTCTTCGCAGATTTTTTCCACTTCGTTAAGGGCGGAACCCGGCGCAACAAAGCTGAAAAACGGACTTTGTGGTGTTTCCAGCTGTTCTTTTCTCAGAGCCAGCCGGAAGCCGTCCACGCTGACGACGGTGAGGCTGTCGTTATTGATTTCAAAAAGGGAGCCGGTATGGACGGGCCGGACCTCGTCGGTGGAGATGGCGAAAGAGGTTTCGCTGATCATGGAGCGCAGAATATTTTGCTGGATTTTTATGGAAAATTCGTCCTCTACATCCGGTAATTCGGGGTAATCGTCGGCGGAAAGTGCGATAATATTGTAAAAAGCGTCGCCGCAGGAGAGTTTGACGTTTAGATTTTGGTCGGCTTCAAAGGAGACAATGTCGTCTGGCAGTCGGCGGATGATGTCGCCGAAGAGCCGGGCGGGCAGAACCAGGGCGCCTTCTTCTGTGATATTGGCGTCCAGGGTGGTGCGGATGCCTGTGTTCATATTATATCCAGAAATTGTAAGTTTTGTATCCGCTTGTAAAAGGATGCCTTCCAGAGCGGCAATAGAGCTTTTTGCTGCTGTAGCTCTGGCCGCCGTAGCAGTGGCAGTTTGCAGAAGTGTTTTTTCACAGGAAAATTTCATGTTGGTTATTCCTTTCTTTTCAGTTTAACGGGAATAGTTGAGGGAAGAGAAGAATAAACTATTTATTTTCAGCAGTAGGAGCGGTAGGGCGAAATTTTGTGGATAACCTTGTCAAACCGCTGCCATTATTGAAAAAAGTAGCTGCATTACGTCTGTTGAAAACTTTTTTACTTGTCCACAGATTTCCACAGCCCGGTATTCCAGATTTTTTTCCACAGGCTTCCCTCTGTGGATATGGAAAAGATTGTGGAAAACTTCGGGGAAACTGTTGATATTTAGCGGGGCTGGTTTTACTTGGTAGAATTGATATTGGTGATGATTGCTTTTACCGTTCCCGCATAGTTGACGTCGGTTTTCATCTTTTTTTCGACTTTGCCGATGGAGTTAAGCACAGTGGAGTGGTCCCGTCCGCCGAAGACCTGTCCTGTTTCGTCCAGGGACAGGCTGGTCATACGCCGGATCAGGTACATAGCGATTTGGCGGGCGTTGAGGCAGTCCCGGTTGCGGGAGGGTCCTTTGATCTGGTCTTCTTCGATTCGGAAGTAACGGCAGATTTCCCGGAGGATTGTCTCCGGCGTGATAATGAATTCGTTGGATTTGCTCATATCCTGGATAGCGCGGTCCACCGTCTCCCGGTCGATGGAGATACCGCCGTCCAAATCGCGGAAAGCCTTGATTTTTTTGACGGTTCCTTCCAGCTGTCGAACGTTTGCGGTAATCTGGGTAGCGATATAGTGAGCGGTGTCGTCTGGGATGATGAAACCCAGCTGCGCCGCCTTGTTTTTCAGAATAGCAATTCTGGTTTCCAGGGTCGGCGGCTGCACGTCGGCCATCAGGCCCCACTCGAAACGGGTGCGGAGGCGGTCGTCCAGCTGCGCCATTTCGTGGGGAGGCCGGTCGGAGGTGAGGACGATTTGTTTTTTACTCTCATAGAGGGTGTTGAACGTGTGGAAAAATTCGTTCTGGGTCTCGACTTTGCCCGCAACAAATTGAATATCGTCTACCAGCATCAGGTCCGCTTCCCGGTACTTGGTACGGAAGTCCCCCGCTTTGCCGGAGCGGACGGAATCAATAAAATCGTTAATAAATTCATCGCCTTTGATGTACAGAATCCGGCAGTTGGGACTGTTTTGTCGGATTACATGGGCAATTGCATACAGCAGGTGAGTTTTTCCAAGGCCGGAGTCCCCGTAAATAAACAGGGGATTGTAGTGCTGGCCGGGTGCGTCGGCGACGGCGCGGGCGGCGGAACAAGCCAGACGGTTGGACGGACCGATGACGAAGGTATCGAAAGTAAATTCGTTGCTGTCCATCATAGACTGGGGCTTTTGCTCTTCTTGGTTCTGGTAGCTGGCCAGCCCGGCGTCGTCCAGAAGCCTGACGGTCATGTCGGTGGAAAAGATATCCTTTAAGCTGGCTTCGATGTTAGGGAGGAAACGGTCCTGAATATTGGTACGTTTGAATGTGTTTGGACAGTGGAGTACCAGGTGATTTCCCTCCAGGGCCACGACAGTTGTGTCATCGAACCAGGTTTTGATTGTCGTCTCCGACAAGTCGTCCCGCAGTCTGGTCAAAATCATGGACCAGATATCGGAAACAGATTGCATAGATGTCCTCCCTTTCTCTCTTAGTCATAAAGTTTCAGAATCAGTATAGCAGAAAATAGGGAATAATGCAATTGACACTTATTCTAATAAAATGACTTTTGCTTTCCACAGGGAAGGGAGAAATTGTTCTATTATACCAGCAGGGCGTCCAGGTCTGAGACGGTCAATCCGGGCTGGAGGGCGAGATTGATGCCGTAGGCGATTATTTTAGACAGTTTTTTTATTTTTTCGTCAATGGCGTCCGGGGTGAGGAAGAACCCGTTTCGTGGTGGATTTCCACAATCGTCCGTCAAATCGTGGATAATGGTCTCAAGGCTGACAACGGTAGGCACGCCTACGGAGATGACTGGCACGCCCAGCGTCTCCCGGTTAAGGGCCATCCGGTGGTTACCCACGCCGCTGCCGGGGACAAGTCCGGTGTCGGAGAGCTGCACGGACTGGCAGAGCCGGTCCAGGCTCCGCGCCGCCAGCGCATCCACCACGATCACCGCCGCCGGTTTCATATGCTCCGCCACGCCCCGCACCCATTCCGCGGCCTCCAGCCCCGTGGTCCCTAGGACCCCGCCGCTGAGAGCCGCTGTCTCCCGTAGCTGGGGCAGGACATTTTTCAGGTGCCGGGTAATCAGCAGGTGGTCCATGCACCGGGGACCCAGCGCGTCCGGCGTCATAGCCGGGTTTCCCAGGCCGGCAACCAGCGCCGGGCCTTCCTCCGGGAGGAGCGGCTCCAGCAGCTCTGCCACCGCTCCAGCGGCTTCCTGGAGGCCCTCCGGCCCCTGACAGCGGCTCACGTCCAGGGTCAGGTATGTTCCCTGGGGTTTTTGCAGCGCCGCCGCCCCCTCGTTATCCACAATCTCCACCCGCGTCAGTGGAAAACCCCGCAGCGTTTCTTCGCGGGCAATCACCCCTTTCAGCTCCGAGGTCTCCCCCGCGCTCTCCTTCCAGCAGGCGTGGGCTTCCATCGCCAGGTCGGTACGAATCATCCGCATAAATTGTGCCGCTCCCTTCCAAATCCTACTAAATCTTGTACTTCTCTCCTATTTTTTCCGGGGCTAAGGGAAATATGTAAAAAAATTAGAGAAAATTAAAAAAATTCCTTGCATTTTTTATCAAACCGTGATAAAATACATTTCTGCGTGGGGAGGTTGAAAAAACCGTCCCATAGCTCCCATTGGAGGAGGTGTTTGGTTTGCCGAATATTAAGTCTGCTAAGAAACGTGTGCTGGTGGCGCGTGTCCGCAACGCCCGCAATAAGGCTGAGAGATCCGCCATGAAAACCGCCCTGAAAAAGTTTGAGGCCGCTGCCGCTGATGGCAATCGCACCGAGGCCGAGGGCGCATACAAGGTCGCGGTCAAGGCGGTTGACAAGGCCGCTGCCAAGGGCATTCTGCACAGAAATAACGCTGCGCACAAAAAGAGCGCAATGACTTTGAAGCTCAACCAAATGAACTGAAAAAAACCACCCTGTAAAGGGTGGTTTTTTCTGTCTTTTGTGGAAATGCCGCCGGTTCAGCCGCGCAGCAGCTCCACAATCCGGCGCACCAGTTCCTGTGCGACGGCGATGTCTTCCAGGTGTTTCTCCGCGATGTGCTCCGCACGCGCCCTCTGCCTTCCCTTCATTTGAAGAAGGGATGCCGCGTCGTGCTCGCAGTAAATAGCCCAGGAGGTCAGTATATTCAGGAGGCGGTCGGTCTGGTATGGGGTCAGCTCGATTGTTAGATTTCTGTCCATGGGGTCCCCCCTTTTGTGTCCCCCTCTTTGCGCGCAGTTGAAACAAGGGCTCCCCTTGTCGGGGAGCCTCGGCCTCTGTAAGGCTGAAAGAGAGGGGTTATATATTCTCGCCGGGTCTCCCCAGGAGCGGACAGGGCCGTCCCCCGCCCGCTCTGGAGTTTCCCGCCGAGACAAACAAGAAAGCGGTGCAGGAATAATCCCACACCGCATGTATTTACAGACACAAAGTCCCTTCTGCCAGTTGGAAAACCGTTTCGCCCTATTGCAAACAACGGACGAGTTTGGTATAATGGGGACCAGGGTGCAGCAAATGCTGTTGTGTAGGAGGTTCTGTCTCCTACATAGGGGTATGGGGAACCCGCATTCCTCATGCCCTGCCTTTTTTATTTGTCTCGTTGTCCCTATCATACCACTTTTTCTCTGGGATGACAAGTCTTTTGCGAAATATTTTCAACGTTGGTTCCTTGAAATTCTACTTGCATAAATTTCAATTAGCGTAGATGCTTTGTTCAACAAATTGGAGTCGGAAACATGACATTTGCCTTTACGCCGCAATTCCAAAAACATTTTAAGAGGCTAACCATCCAGGAAAAGAAGCAGTTAAAAAGCAAATTGACGCAATTAGCAGAAAATCCTTTTCATCCCTCGCTCCATACAAATATATAAACAAAGCGAGGAATTTTTGTGGAAAACCCGGCTGTCTCATATACCGAGACAACCGGGTTTTGACAGCAAAGTCTGCTATTTTACCGTTTTTCCACGGAAAGCGCGCTCAGAATACTGCCTTCGCCAGGGTGGTAGGAAACGGAAACCTGGTCGCCGTTGCTGAGAATCACCACGCCCGGCGCGTCTGCCGCGCTGATGGCGTAATAGACGTCGCTGCCGATGAGCTTGATATAATAGACGGTGTTGCCGTTGAGCACGGCGGTGCGGAGATCAGCAATTGTCCCCTCTATCGTTTCTGCGCCGCTGGCGCCTGTGCCGGAGGCAATGCCGTTTTGACTGAGCATAGCCGCATAGTTTTTCTCGCACTCCGCCACGGTGTCGCCGGTCGCCACAATCTGGTATTGCTGCACGTTGACCATAGCGTATTTCTTCACCAGCTGCGCCTGATCCTTCATCGCCATAAAGTAGGTGGGCTGACCGCCGATGTTCAGCAGCAGCGGGAAGGTTGCTTTGTACCGCAGGTTTTGCAGCTCACCCTCTGCGCTGTCCACAGCGGAATATTCGGTTGCACCGGCGCAGGAGTAGTATTTGCTCTCCTTGGTCCGCTGATTGGTCAACAGGAAGCCGATGTTGGACTGATCGCCGCCGGTAGAGGTGATGCCGGTATAGATATAGACGTCGTCCTCCAGGGCGATATAATTGTAGCCAGCCGTAGTGATAGTGACGTCCTTCTGTCCGAACAGGGAGTTGAAAAAGCCGTTGTGATACATGCCGTAATAGTTGTACTGCTGGATAATCAGGTCCGCGGAATACAGATTATCCACCCAGGCGGGGACCTCCTCGTAATACTGGCTCTCGCCGGTAATAGCGTTCACCAGCACCGCGCCCCGCACGTCCGTGCCGCCGAACAGGCCGATAGTCCGCACCAGCTTCGGGCAGATCCAGTAGGGCGTCCCCTCCTCGTCCACCTCCATCACCGGCTGGGAGAAAAGGTAGGTGGGATAGTGGAAGCGGAGGTGGCGGTAGAGGTTGCGGCCCAGGTGTTCGGCGGTGGTGTACTTGATGCCCTCCTGGAGCCGGACCAGCTCCACGTTCTGCGTCACCATGTCGATCACCAGATAGGCGGGCAGGCCGTCGGACCGGTTGGTGAACCACTTGATGAGGTCCGCATACATGAGCGTGGCAATCCGCACGGGACGGCCTTTGTAGTTGATCTGGGTGTAGTCGTCCACCACCTCGAACTGACTGACCATATCGCTCAGCTCTCCCAGCTTCCGGTCTCCCAGCCGCTCGGCGGAATCCCGGTCCAGCATGGGAATCTGGTCATAGGAGATTTCGTCCACCTCGGCGGCAAAGTCGCCCGCCTCAATGTTCAGCAGCTTGGAGTATGCGCCGGCCCGGAAGATGACGCTGCCCATCAGGGAGCCAATCACCGCCGTGACCAGCAGGGCGACCGCCACAAACAGGGGTATGGCGCACTGCTTTTTTAAGAATTTGAGGTAGTGCCTTACCCCCTGGCCCTGGAAGCCGGAGGTCAAAATAGCGCAGAAGCAGTAGGTGAGGCACAGCAGCAGGACAAAGGTGTGGAAATCGGGGGATTGGAGATTGATGGGCGGCAGTTCTAAATAGAAGTAGACGAAGCCCACCAGAACAGTGACCCCCAGATTGATGAGGATGCGCGTTACAGGACTGCCCACAGGTTTACGGGGTTTTCTCTGTTTAGGCGGACGGTTTTGGGACGGCGCCCCGCTGTTGAAGCCTTCCCACTGGAAGCCGCCTGCATCGGAACCGGAAAATGGCATTACATGCTCCTTTCTTTCTCATCGGGAGATAAGCGTACAAGGGCCGCGGGAGCGGCCCTTGTCTATAGTTTACCCTATTTTTACCATAATAGCAAGCAGATTTTCCCCGGCGGGGTTCACTCATGCGGCGAACGCCTCGTCGGAGAATCTGCGCCAGCGTTTGACGCAGACCAGTGCGCCGGTGACTGTCAGCGCGGCCCCCAGAGCGAAGCCAATCCGGACTGCCGTAAAGCTGCACGGCTCGATCATCAAGAAGGTCCCCATAGCGGCGATATCCTGGGGGGTATAATCATAGTAGTCCTCCAATTCCTCCTGGAACCAGCCGGACAGCTCCTCGTCCATCACCGCCACGCGGGCATCCAGCACAAGCTCCGCCGACGGCTCCGGACCGTCAGCCGTGGTCAGGTATTCATACGTTTCCTCCACCAGCCGGTCCGCCGCGCCGGCGTTGCTGGCGCCGATGGACAGTCCCGCGCAGCCGTCGCCGCAGGGGAGGACATAGTAATACCGGGAAGTTTTTTTCGGGGTGCGGGAGTTGTTGGATTTGTCCTCCTGCCAGGTCTCCTCCAGAGCAAAGGCATCCAATAAGAAGGGTACCTGCCCCTTTACCCGGTCTCCCGCCTCCAGTCCGCCATCAGCAACTGCATCGTCAAAGGTTTTGGGGCTTTTGAAGGAAATCAGCAGGTCGCTGGAAGTGGAAACAAGGATCATAATGCCCGCCAGCATAAGAAGAATGCCTGTCCTGCTGAGCTTCTGAAAAAATGTACCCATAAAACAATAGTCCCTCCTGAAATTCATGATAAGTTCCCTGTCCAAGCAGACGGGCATCTGGATGGACAGGGAAATCTTTCCATATTGTACACGAATATTCTTCTATTTTCAAGAGGAATTTTTGTGTTTTGTTTCCAGTGGGGCATGGCGATTGCCATGTTCTTTGATAGTCCAGGGAAAAGAATTCTGCCGTCCGTTTTGGTTCAAATTGTTCGAAAAATTGTTTATTTCTGACGTAATAATCAATAACCTGTTCCGCCTTGATTTGCTTCCTTATCTTCTGCGTCATGGACAGCGGGATGGCGCCGTGGAAAAAGAATCTGCTGATTTGCCGGGTTCCTCTTTCTTCACAACAATCTTGTTATCTTCCACACACAACACCAAAGAATCGCCGCCGGTAAATTTCTTGTTCAAAACGCCCTCTGCAATGGGGTCTTCCACATACGCATGAATTCTCCGCCGAAGAGGCCGCGCGCCGTTGGCGGGGTCATACCCCTCTTTTGCAATCCGCGCCACAGCCTCCTTGCCGGCCCGGAACCCAAGTCCCAGAGCGGCAATCCGCTCACCGGCCTGCTCCAGGAGCCGCCGCGTAATCTCGCACAGGTCCTCCTCCCCCAACTGGCGGAAAACGATGGTTTCATCAATACGGTTGAGAAATTCCGGGCGGAAGGTCCGGCGCAGTTCGTCTGTCACAGACCGGCGGATTCGTTCCTGCCGCTCCCCCTCGCCGTCCACCGTCCCTGCAAAGCCCAGGGGACTGGTCCGGGTAATCTGCTGCGCCCCCACGTTGCTGGTCATCACGACCACGGTGTTTTTGAAATCGGCTTTTCTCCCGTGGCTGTCGGTGAGGCTGCCGTCCTCCAGGATTTGCAGCAGCAGATTCCACACCTCCTGATGGGCTTTTTCCATCTCGTCAAAGAGAACCACAGAATAGGGCTTCTGCCGCACCTTTTCTGTCAGCTGTCCCCCCTCCTCGTGGCCCACGTAGCCCGGCGGGGAGCCGACCAGACGGCTGGCAGCATGGCCCTCGGCGTATTCGGACATATCAATGCGGATCATGGCGTCCTCCTGGCCGAACATGGCCTGAGCCAGCGCACGGCACAGCTCGGTCTTGCCTACGCCGGTGGGACCCAGCAGCAGAAAGCTGCCGATTGGCCGGTTCGGTTCCTTCAGCCCCACGCGGCCCCGGCGGATCGCCCCCGCAATCGCCGCCACCGCCTGGTCCTGCCCCACTACCCGCCGCTTCAGCTCCTCCTCCAGCCGCAGCAGCCGCTGTCCCTCGTCCTCAGTCATGCGCTGTACCGGAATACCGGTCCACTCCGCCGCCACCGCCGCCACGTCCTCGCCGGTCACGGCAATCAAATCGTCGGTCCGGCCATTGCTCCACCGGGTCTTCTCCGCCTGCAGCTGTCGGGAGAAATCCTCCTCCACATCCCGCAGCTGCGCCGCTTTCTCAAAATCCTCCCCTGCAATGGCCTCCGCCTTCTCCTTCCGCACGATCTCCAGCCGCTCCTCCAGCTCCTTCAGGTCCGGCGTCCAGGTCTCGCACTCCATGCGCACCCGGCTGCACGCCTCGTCCATCAGGTCGATGGCCTTGTCCGGCAGGTACCGGTCCGGCAGATACCGCTGGCTCATGCGCACAGCCGCTTCCACCGCCTCGTCGGTGATGGCCAGTTTATGGTGGGCCTCGTACTTGTCCCGCAGGCCCAGCAGAATCTCCACGGCAGTCTCACCGCTGGGTTCCTCCACCGTTACCGGCTGGAACCGCCGCTCCAACGCCGCGTCCTTCTCAATATACCGCCGGTATTCATCCCGTGTCGTCGCGCCGATGACACGGATTTCCGAGCGGCTGAGAGCGGGTTTCAAAATATTGGCGGCATCCACCGCCCCCTCTGCGCTGCCCGCGCCCACAATGGTATGGAGTTCGTCAATAAAGAGGATGACGTTGCCCATGCGCCGGATTTCCGCCAGCGCGTTTTTTACCCGCTCTTCAAACTCGCCCCGGTATTTTGTCCCCGCCAGCATGGCGGACAGGTCGATGGACAGAATATTTTTCCCCAGCAGCTCCTCCGGCACGTCCCCTGCCACAATCTTCTGGGCCAGGCCCTCGGCTACGGCGGTCTTGCCCACCCCCGGCTCCCCGATGAGAACCGGGTTATTTTTGGTCCGGCGGGTGAGAATACGGATGGCCCGTCCGATCTCTCGTTCCCGTCCAATTACCGGGTCCAGCCGTCCTTTCACCGCCAGGGCGTTCAGGCTCCTGGTAAACTGCTCCAACGCCTTGGACACAGGGGCTGGTCCGGAGGCGGACAGAGATGACCTTGGTCCGTCCTCCCGTGCTAACAGGGCCTGCCGCTGGAGCGGCTGGTAGACGCTCATGCGCTGGAGCAGTGCGGACTGCAATTTTTTCGGGTCCGCCCCGGCAGTCTGGAGCACCCGCATCGCCATGGTGCCGCTCTCCCGCAGGATACCCAACAACAGGTGTTCCGTACCCACGTAGCCGCTCCCGGCCCGCACGGACTCCCCCACCGCGTTTTCAATCACCCGCTTAGCCCTGGGCGTCAGCCCCTGAGTGGGGGCCAGCCCTGGCAGACCTGCCCCGATGATCCGCACGATGATCTCCCGCGCCCTTTCCATGGTCACAGACTGCTCGGACAGACAGCGGTGTGCGGCCCCGTCTTCCTCCCGCAGCAGACCTAATAACAGGTGCTCGCTGCCCACATAGCTGTGGCCCAGCTCCTCCGCCGATTCCTGCGCCAGACGCAGCGCGCTCTGCGCCCGCGGTGTGAACCGATTATCGTACATAGCGCTTTCACCATTCCTTCCACGCTTGTTTTCCACATTTTATCCGCCGGTTGTTGAAAAATAACTGCCAGATTTCCAGTTATCACAGCAAAGAATAGTAACAGTATGCCCGCAGAGAAAACTTTTACACATTTCTTCTCTGCTCTGTTGAAGAAAGCCGGGCAGCCACCTTCGTCAGATGACTGCCCGGTAATACAGTAACCGTTTTTCCCTCTGGGAGCTGAGCTGATTATAGCGCTGCAAGATGTCCTGAACGATCCAATCGGGAATTGAGATCTCTCCAGGAATGGTAGGCTCTATCGGAACAATAGGCGGTTCTGAAAGAGCAGGATCATCAGCTTTCTGCCGCGTTTTTTTCGCCCTGCTCTGACGGATGCTTGGCGTTCCCGTACCGCCACGGTTCAAAAACCACCTCCTTCCCGTCCGATTTTAGAATCATGGTAACTTTCTCGCCGTCATAACCAACAGACAGGGCCGAGTCATTTGAAATCTTCAGACTGCCAACGCCATCCCTGCCGCATAGATAAACGCAGTCGGAATCCATGCGGTTGATAAAATACAGCCCCTGGCCGGTGAGGCAGAAGTCATAAGCAACAACATTCCGAAACGGTCGCGTCTTGTGGGTCTTGGTGTCATACGCTGTCAGCAAAGAATTTTCATTGATGAAGTAGATCGTCCGCCCATCAAACGCTATATTCCCCCTGGTGGGGATGTCTAGCGTTTGCGTTCGCTGGATCGTCCTGCTCACTTCCGTAATCCCGTCATTCGTAATGAAAAAGAGGCTGTCGTTGTTCAAGAAAAAGCCATAGCAGTATTGCAGAAACATCCAGGTATCCCCCACGGTATAGTCAATTCCCAGCAAAGATCGCCCGCTGTCCGTTATTTTCTCAAAAATAACCTGTTCCTCAAGGGTTTCTGTATTAAGTTGGACGATGGACACCTGGGTAGCTGTGCTGTTGTAACTGCCGACCCGATCCACATACTGTTCTGTGCGGGAGGCCATATAATAAATGTACGGGGCATCCATATAGACGGCCTTGACGGATTCCCCATCCGAAAAGGCCCCGAACAGCGGAGAGAGCGCCAAATCCGTCAAAGCGCCGGTTGCCCGGTTTTCCAGGGCGTATGACCGCGTCTGGTCATCGTAGATTACACTGTAAGTTTCCGACACACTTTGCGAAGATGAATTGAATATCCCGTTTGTGGATTCTGCAACAGAGCAGCCGGACAGCGAGAGCAAAATCAGAAGTCCCAACACTGTGGCTCCACGCCGTCTGACGAATTTTTTTCCAGACTGCCAGCAGTTTGTGTTTTGCCGCAGGACCCACCATATCATGAGGGTGCAGCACACAGCGGACAGGCTAAGCAGGGCCAGCAGCTCCTGGGAGGAACGCTCCGAAAAAGTTACAATTGGTTCACCTGTCATTGAATCCTCCACAGAGGAAGTCCCTTCCAGGAATCCGGTTGCCAGCAGGAACGGCAGGGGCAGCGGCAAGCGGAAGCAGATCTGTCTGGACAGGCCGATATACGGTATCAAGGTGGATGCCGCTCCGATCACCACCGTCAAAGCATATTTCTTCGCCAAAACGGAGGTAAAGAGCAGCAGGGCGGCGAGATACGCCGAGCCAAAACAGCGCAGGACGGTCAGAATCAGATATGCGGCCAGCAAAGAGATATTTTTTGTACTGCCCCCAAAACTGGCGATACTCTGGATAGGGTACTCCCCGTGGGGCAGACCATATTTCATCCCGAAGAATACAAAACGAATCAGGGCCAGCCCTCCGCAGAGAGCGAACACGGCGCAGAGAGTCATCCCGGCTTTGCTTCTGGCGCTCCGGCGGCTCAGTGGAGCCGTCCGCAAAAGCGCATCCATCTGGCAGCTATACTCCGGGCAAAAAACCATAGCTGCCAAAATCAAAATGACAAGGAACAGCGGGAAGTCCAGCGTTTGGGAGGAAAACAGCCCCGCCCAGCCGTTTGTTTTCAGAAAGTAACGATTGCCGGTGTTCTCGCAGATATATAAATATTGCTGATACACAGCTTCAAAGCCATGCTCATGGGCCAATACAGCGTTGACCTCCGCGATCTGCCGCTCATACTGTTCCGCTGTGATCTGGCCGCTGTAATAGCTTTCCTGGGATTGAGAGCGGGCATAGCGGGCCTCCGTGATGGCCTGGGCCTCCTGCTCCAGCCAAGCGGCCTTTTCCTCTGTGTACGCCCCGTCCAGCCGTTCCAGATACCACTCGTATTCCTCACGGTATTCTTCCATCGCGCTGTTCTGCGGCCTGTCGGCTGCAGCCATCCAAACCGTACTGACCAGGAGCGCAGCCAGGATATAGAGCAGGCCCCGCTGCATGACCATCAGTTTTTTCCATTCATAAGAGAAAACACTCATTTTTCCCTCCGAACACAGCGGCGGCAGTTTTCCGCTGACAGAAAATAGATTGCAGCTACAAGCACAAGGCCCGCGATCAGAGCAAACCATATTGCGGCCTGCCAGGTCAGGACGGGGAATCCGCCCAGGTTTATAAACTCCGTTTTGCCCAGGAGAACACGGTTTGTCAACAGAGAATAAGGGTTCAGCGCCTTTGTCCAGAAGAAATTGGAGTAGGCGCAGGCGGCTCCGCTGGCGATCAGCGCCATACAGAGGGACAAACCCATGACAAAGGGGAGCAGGGCATTTTTCCAGAACATTGAAACCAGCAGCCAAAGCATCCCGATCGTCCATGCGCCGGCGCATTTGAGCGCCGCAGACAGGAGGACATACTGAAAAATGCTGAGATTGACGGATGCCTCCGCAAAGTTCGGAATTGCGAACACCGGCAGGGCCAGCCCTTCAAAGGTCTGAAAAGATGCCGCAAAGCCAATCAGGTCAAGAAAAGAAAACCACAGCGATGTCAGGAGCAGAAACAGGGTGGCCGCGAGAATTTTTGCCAAGGTTGTTTTTCTGCCGCCGTTAGGACTTACCAGCAGCAGCATATCCATCTGCGTCTCCCTCTCGCTCACAAAGGTTCCGATAGTCCCATAGAGACAGAGCAGGAGGGTCAGGACAATGGAAAAATCATAGTTCAGATAGTAATTGCACATTTCCCGGTAGGCAAAGGCGGGGATGGTGCGGCCAGCATAAAGATTATAGATCGCGCCGCTCTCCCTCTGCTGATAGACCGCTCCCCGTTCCCCATAGAGCGCGGCGCTTTGCCGCGCTCTATTTGCCACTTGCTCCGACTGGCCGCTGTACTCATAGAAATATTGCATAGGCTGCACAAAATACTTGTCCAGCAGGTTCCTGTCGCTATACAGGTTCCCGGTCATCGTGTTGGGGTCATCGGTGGCTGTGCTTGCGGTCATATCCGATGTGGCCTCCACAAGAGGCTGATAAACCGCAAGCAGGCGTTCCACCTTCTCCGAGGTGATTTCCCCCTGAAATTCCTCATAGAGCTGCCAATGAAGCGTGTGCCAGCTCCGCACTCCCTTCCCATCCGTCAGATAGGAATAGGATTTGTACTCGCCGTAGATTTTGAACAGGTTGGCAAGGCTGAACACCACAAAGAGCGCCAGAATGGAGCGTTTACAGAACTGCTTAATAAACTCATACCGTATCAGACGTATCATGGCGCTCCCCCCTGCAATAGTATAAGAACACATCCTCCAGGTTGGGCTGGACAGGCTGTGCGGTCTTGAACGGGCGTCCATCCTCAACAATGCGGAGGGTAAACTGCCCGTCCTCCTGTTTCATGTTGCTGACGCAGTACATATCGGTCAGCAGCGCGGCGCTTTCAGCCCCGGCGGTCACATTCCACACCTTGCCCTCAATGTTCCGCTCCAGCGCGGCGGGCGTTCCCTGCATGAGAAGCGCCCCCTGTTTCAGCAGCAGGATTTCCCGCGCGATGCACTCAACATCTGAAACGATGTGGGTTGCCAGCAGGATCGTCCGGCCCTGGGCAAACCGGGAGATCAGGTTCCGAAACCGTATCCGCTCGCTGGGGTCAAGACCGGCGGTAGGCTCGTCCAGAATCAAAATCTTCGGGTCGGACAGCATGGCCTGTACAATGCCGGCTCGTTGGCGCATACCGCCGGAGAGCGCACCGATTTTCTTGTCCTGTGCGTCTGTCAGGTTTACTGTGGACAGCAGCTCCGCAACCCGGTTTTGCGCTTCATGGGTGGGAATGTCTTTCAGCGCACACATATAGAGCAGAAAATCCTGGACGGTAAAATCCCGGTAGAAGATAGGGTACTGGGGCATATAGCCGATTTGGGACAGGAACGCTTTGCCCAGCGTCCCCACATCCTGGCCGTCCACCCGGATCGTGCCGCTGTCCCCGCGCAGGATACCAACAAAGGTATTGATAAGCGTGGTTTTCCCGGCCCCATTTTCGCCCAGCAGGCCGTACACGCCCTCGTTCAATGTGGCGGTAAAGTTTTTCAGCGCATACTTGCTTTTGTATTGCTTCGATACGCTTTCAAATGTGATCTCCACATTATTCACCAAAGGTAAATGTAGACACCAGCGTATCCACGTCACCGATGCTGCCTCCGAGAAGCGCCACAGCGGTCTTGGCCTCCTCCAGAAGGTAAATGCTGGGGATGCGGTAGAAGTATGTTTTATTGGAATTTTGAATGACTTTAGTGGCAATCAGCTTGCCGGAAGCCGTTTCATAGACACGAACGGTCAGGCTGCCGTCCAAAACGGCGGTGGCGACATAGTTCCCCCGCTCCGAACTGTACACACCGTTACGGCCTTCGTTCTTGGTTGCGAAGGAGAGCTTGCTTTTGTCTCCGGTTTTCCGGTCAAGCCAGAGCAGCGTCCTGTCATTGCGTGTAAAGGTCTGCGGGAAAAACAGGCGGTCGGTTCTGCGTTGGATTTCCTCGATGCTGTAAGAGGACGGCTTCGTGAGCTTCAAATTGCTGCCGTCCAAGGAAAGGCTCCCATAGATGGAAAAACTGTTCTCACCCTTTTTTGCGGGAATGGACTGACCTCCGCCATAGAACATGATCTGGCTGTTGTCCTGAGAAAACGCGGCGCCATCCACAACGGAAATTTGAATCTTGGATGTACCGGCCTTTTTCGTCAAATCAAGCAGAGTGGTGAGCTTTTCTTTTTCCAGATCATACAGATACAGTCCTCTCAGGGTGGCGATTGCCAGCTTCTTTCCGTCCGTGGAGGCCGCTACACCGGTTTCGCTGACCACGAAATCCTCCGTCAGAAGATGATTGACCGCAATTTTCTTGGTCAGCGTAAGGGCGCTGTCATAGATGTACGCCATCATGCCGTCATCTCCCATGCCGGAGAGAATGTAGCCCTTGTCAATGGCCTGGACCTCAAAGGAGCGCAAGGGTGTTTCCGTTTTGGCCAGCGCCGAGCCTGTGGCGGTATCATAAAGGTACAGCTTATCCGCCACTACGAAAAGCTTTCCGTCCCCGGCATAGGCGCACTCCCGGATTTTTCCGTCAAACTGGGAGGAACTGAACGCACACTTTACGGGGCCGGCTGGCGCCGCCAGAGCGTTGGCTTGTCCGAAAGACAGCGACGCCACTGTAAGGAGCGCGGTTAAAAGAAAACAGATCGTTTTTTTCATGTTTGGATTCTCCTTATATACATTAAAATTACGTTGTGCTAAAATTCAAATACAGATACCAGCGTATCAAGTTCGTCGATACTGCCACCGAGAACAACTACGGCGGTCTTGGCCTTGTCTAAAAGGTAAATCCTGGGGATGCGGTAGAAATATGTGGGGTCGGAGTTCTCGATCACTTCGGCGGCAACCAATTCGCCGGAGGCCGCATCATAGACGCGAACGGTCAGATCGCTGCCCAGAACGGCGGTAGCGACATAGTTCCCCTGCTCCGAGCCGTACACGCCGTCTTTGCCCTCGCCGCTGGCAGAGAAGGAGAGCGTATTGGCGCTGCCTGTTGCCCGGTCCACCCAAAGCAGCGTTCCATCGGCCTGGGTAAAGGTTTGCGGGAAAAACAACCGGCTGACGCTGCTCTGCATTTCTTCCATTTTATAGTCGGACGGTTTTGTGAGATTCAAACCGCTGCCATCCACGGCGATGCTCCCATAGATGGAAAAGTCTTCCTCGCCATCTGCCGCGGGAATTGAGTTGCCGCTGCCAAAGAACACGATCTGGCTGTTATCCTGGGCAAAGGCAGCGCCGCTCAGCATGGAAATACTGATGCTGGCTGTCCCCGCGTTTTGGGCCACGTCCAGGAGGGTAGTCAGGCTCCCACTTTCCAGGTCATACAGATACAACCCGCCCATAGCGGCGAACGCCAGCTTCTTTCCGTCCGTGGAGGCCGCTACGCCCCCAGTTTCGCTGACAACAAAATCCCCCTGCAAAAGCTCATTGACTGCGATCTCCTTGTTCAGAGAGAGCGAACTGTCGTAAATGTACGCCATCATGCCGCTATCGCCCATGCCGGACAGAACGCAGCCCCCGTCAATGGCCTGCGCTTCAAAGTCGCGCAGGGGCGCCTCTGCGGTGGCCAGCACCGAGGAAGTCCCGGTGTCGTAGAGGTACAGCTTGTCCGCCAGCACAAGGAGCGTCCCATTCCCGGCATAGGCGCAGCTTTGGAGCTTGCCGCCAAACAGGGCAGGGTCGAAGGTGCAGGATGTACCAGCCTGGGAAATGGGCTGGTTTTGCTGTCCGTCAGAGGGCGGGGCAGCGGCGGCCACAGATGTATCGGAGGGGGCGTTTCCTGGAACCGCAGGAGCCGGGGAATCCGCCTTACCGCAGGCGGACAACGCCAGGGTAAAAAGCAGCGCCAGCGTCATGCAGAATGTCTTTTTCATGTTCAGTTCTCCTTATACAATAAAATAGAATTGGTCTTAAAGACCGGGCCGGAGGCTCCGTCCTGGGGGACGGCCACACAATAGAAGGTGTGAAACTGCCCCAGTTTTTCCGGGTCGATCACGGTCTCAAGCGCCATGACGCCTCCCTTGCTCAAGGTAACGGAACAGGAACTGCTTTCGTCAAGTTTCACCGGCTGATGATCCAGAAAAAAAGCGATGCTGTAACTTGTTCCGGCAGCGCCGCACATGGTAAACCGCAGGGGAACGGGAGCGGAGACCCGCAGATTGTCATAGGTGGCGCCGCCGTCACAGGAGAATGTGTAATAGATTCCGCCATCCAGCGTGTCCATGCTCACACCGCCCCAACCGTATTTGGGAAGCTCGTTTTCCACATACTGCGCTGTGACCTTTTCCTCCCGCACTTCGCTTTGTGAAAAGATTTCCCGGACAGGCGGAAAGTCTGAATGGGCGGCGGGCGCATCTGCGTTGAACTTCAATTCAACACAGGATTCCAGCGTCTTATGATACCAGCCATAGCTGGAGGTGGATTCCATATCCGGCTGGAAGTCCGGGTTTGTGATGCTCACCACGGTCAGGGCCAGCGTATCGCCGGCGCTGCCGGTCACAGGCTCAAAGAGGAAGGAAAAGCTCTGATCCTCCTCTGCGGGGAAGCTGTGACAATACGCATACTCCGCTGCGGTATCGTTCACCTTGTAGGGCTGGGGCCGGCCGTCCAGGAACAGGAGAAATCCAACGGTATCCATCTTGCCGGTGAGAGAAAACTGGTAGTCCAGCCGAAACTCGCCGCCGTCATAGGGGAATGGCAGACGCTCCCCACTCTCAGAAAAATCAGCCGAAGCAGCCCCGTGGGTGAGCATTGCCAGAAATCCGGCATCCTCCTCCGCCTCCTCAAACGGGTTTGCGGCGGCGGACTGTGACGGCGGGGGCGTACTGTCCGGAATGGAGTAGTTCCCGCAGGCGGCGAGGGATAAAAGTGCGCCGCATATCAAGGGAACGGCAATCAATCGTTTTCGCATACATGGCCTCCTTTGCTTTGGTGGGTCGAGTATAACGGGCAAAGGTCAAAATTCGGTCAAGAAAAGCAAAATGCCGCCCAAGTTTTTTGAGCGGCATCCGGGGGATGGTTTTCAAGTGAAATCCCCCGTAAAATTAGAATCTACAATCGTCAAAATGACAGAATAGGCAGTGAGCCGAATAGCCCACTGCCTGATAAACGATAATTTCTAAATATTTTCAGTGCTTTTTTGAAGAAACGGTGGCGCAAACTACAAGCAAAATTAAGTCAATCCAGTATCCAATACAAATGTACCCAACAATCGGATGTATCAATTTTATTTCATTCGTCAAAACAACAGCAAGCAGAAGACCTATCAAAAGAAGGACAATGCCGGTACCTGCCGAAAAGCGAACAATCTTGTCCATCTGTGCAAAAG
>Ga0137309_100567_pt1 | contig 27094 bp, 27 predicted proteins | sample NAcewiD2O_June_FD_97179 | JGI IMG/M metagenome (GOLD analysis project Ga0137309, IMG submission 97179) | Mouse cecal microbial communities from Vienna, Austria - N-Acetylneuraminic amended D2O_June | ecosystem: Host-associated > Mammals > Digestive system > Large intestine > Cecum | place... | reverse complement strand
AGGGGACTTCATCACCGACAAGGCGGATATTTACTCCGTGGGCGTGATGCTCTATGAGATGATTACTGGCCGCCTGCCTTTTATGGCGGACAACGCGGTCTCTGTGGCGCTGATGCAGCTTCAGGCCAAGCCGGTCATGCCCCGGGACCTGAACCCCAGCCTGCCGTTGGGCCTGGAGCAGATCACCATGAAAGCCATGGAGAAAAATCCGGTGGACCGGTTCCAGTCGGCGGGGGAGATGTTGGACGACATCGACCGCTTCCGGCGGAACCCGGGGATGGTGTTCCACTACGACATTCAGTCCGGGCGGCAGAATTACGACTCGCCCCGCAATGTAGAAACCCGCTTTACGCCCAACTATAACGACAGCTATGAGTATGAAGAAGAATATGTCCGTTCCCAGCGAGGGGCCCGGGGCGCTATGGTGGTCAAGGGCGTAATGGCGGCGGCCATTATCATTGCCTTGACCGTTGGCGCGGTGTGGCTGCTGAATAACTGGGAGAATCTGCTGAATCCCAAGGAAGACGAGCAGCTCAAAATGCCCCAGCTGGTGGGCAAGCTTTACGAAGAAGTGCTGGCCAATCCGGAGTATTCGGAGAACTTTACCTTTAAGACCACCGAGGGCAATAACCCGGACCTGCGGCCCGGCGAAATTATGAACCAGACTCCCGGCGCGGGGCTGTTGGTCAAAAAGGGCCGTGAAGTGGTGCTGCAGGTCAACGGCAAGGTGGAGAAGCGGGAATTGCAGGACCTGCGCAACTACTCTCAGGCGGACGCCATCGCCCTGCTGAAAGAGCTGAACCTCCAGTATAAAATTGAAAGCGTGGCAGATGACGAAGTGGAAGTGGGCAAGGTAGTTTCCACAGTACCGGCCAAGGGCACCATGGTGGATTCCGGCACCATCATTACCCTTAACATCAGCAAAGGACCTGCCACCAAGAAGGTGGAGGTCCCCGCAGACCTGGAAGGGCTGAGCCTGGAAGCCGCCACCGCCAAGCTGGAAGCTGTTAAACTGAAGGTAGGCAGTGTGCAGCGGGACGACAGCAGCACCTTGGAAAAGGACACGGTCATCAGCACCAACCCGGCGCCTGGAGCGAAAATTTCCGAAGGAGCCACAGTTGACCTGGTGGTCAGCTCGGGCAAGGGGACCATAAAAACAGTCAGCACGGACATCCACCTGCCCACTGAGGTGAACATGGAGCTGAACCTGAAGGTCTACAAGAACGGCGTTGTGGTAGAAGAGCAGACTGTGAACCCGGCCTATGGAGGGTCCTATCCCTTGTCCTTTACCGGCACCTCTGGCTCGGACACTGTAACGGTCTGCCTCAATGACCAAAACTATATGCAGCTCTCTTTCAACTATGACACGGGAACGGCTTCCATCATAGACAGCTGGCCGTTTGCGCCCCCGGAGTCTCCGGACAGCAGCGGCGGTGAGGACTCGGAGAGCAGCGAGGACTTGGAGTCTGGCGGCAGCGCGGGCGGGAACATCCGGCCCTCCGGAGATTAGGGCAGTCCATGGGTTTAGAGGGTTTTGTACGCAAATGCCTGGGCGGCTTTTACACGGTGGAGACAGCCCAAGGGGTCTATACCTGCCGGGCCAGAGGCCGCTTCCGCAAGGAGGGGATCTCTCCCTGTGCCGGAGACCGGGTGGAAATTTCTCTGGAATCCGGGGAAACCGGAGCTCTAACGGCCATACTGCCTCGAAAGAACTACTTGCCCCGTCCGCCTGTGGCGAACCTGGACCGGCTGTTTGTTGTGGTCTCCATGGCGGAGCCTGCCGCGAACCGGCTGCTCATCGACAAGGCTGTAGCCGCGGCGGAGCTGGCGGGTATTGAGCCGGTGGTGCTGGTCACCAAGGCCGACCTGGCCCAGGCGGAAGAACTGCTCGCGGCTTACCAGAGGGCGGGCATTCTCTGCGGGGCGGCCTCTGGTCAAACTGGCGAGGGCCTGGAATTTGTCCGGTCGCTGACAGCGGGCAAGGTCTCGGCTTTCATTGGCAATTCCGGCGTGGGCAAGTCCACACTGCTTAACGGGGCCTTCCCTGGGCTGGAGCTGGAGACCGGAGGCATCAGCCAAAAGCTGGGCCGGGGCCGGCATACCACCCGCCAGGTGGAATTTTACCCGCTGGAAGAGGGCGGCTATGCGGCGGATACTCCGGGCTTCTCCACCTTCGATTTGGAGCGCTACCGTTTGACCGACCGGGAGCGGCTGATTTTTGGCTTCCGGGAGCTGGCGGCTCATGTGGGAGAGTGCCAGTTTACCTCCTGCACCCACACCGTTGAAAAGGGCTGCGCGGTGCTGGCGGCAGTGCGGGCGGGCAAAGCCGCCCGGTCCCGGTGGGAAAGCTACGTGGCAATGTATCAAGAGATAAGGGATGTGAAAATATGGGAGCAGAAAAACAGGCGTGCATGATCATCGGCGCGGCGCCAATAGATAGCGGAAGAATCTTTAAAGAGTTCGACCCCCGGCGGTACTATGTCATCTGTGCCGACGCGGGGTACGAAACCGCCTTGAAAGCCGGCGTGAAGCCGGACCTGATCGTGGGGGACTTCGACTCGGCCAAGGAGCCCCCCGCCAAGGGGCAGAAGGTCAAGATCCTTCCTACGGAGAAGGACGTGACGGACACCATGTTCGCTGTGATGAAGGGATTTGGCCGGGGCTTTCGCAGCTTCTTGCTTTTGGGATGCTTGGGCGGGGCCCGGTTTGACCACAGCCTGGCCAACCTGGAGGTGCTGCAGTACATCCGGGAGCACGGCGGCCATGGCATTATGGCGGACCGGAACACCAAAATTTTCCTGCTCCACGATGAAAAGCTGAAAATGACCGGCATGAACGGCGCTATGGTGTCCGTGTTCCCCTATAACGGCAGCATGTGCTCCGTGACCTATACGGGCCTAAAATACCCATTAAACCGGGACACCCTGACCTGCGGCGGCTTTCCCATGGGGGTGAGCAACCAGGTGGTGGCGGATGTGGCGGAGGTGCGGGTACACAGCGGCACAGCCCTGGTGGTGGTAGGGCAGTAACACATTTTCTCCCTTTGTATATACTGGAATAACGAGCAAAAGGGAGGCGGCCGCCGTGTCTAAGCGCAAATTTCAATGCACCTGTCTCAAGGATTTTCAGTGCCGGAGTATGTGTACCATCTGCTTTGGGCTGGGCATTTCGGTTTCCTGCTTTTGCCCCGTGGGCTTTTCGCTGTTTTTGGCGGCGGTTATTTTGGTGGCCTTGGGGGTCTCGTTATTACGCAATTGAAGCGGAGGGATCGGGATGAAGGTAGTGATCGTAGAGAAGCGCAAGGGTTTTTGGGGCTTCTTTTTGAGAAAGCTCTACGGCATACGTAAGGCGGAAGACGCTTAAAACAGTACTTAATTTCACAGGAAAAGGCCATTTGGCTGGGGCGGGCGCTCCAAGCCGGATGGCTTTTTCTGTTTGGGCGCATATTTTCCCGGACAACGCATAGATATGGAGTAGCAAAGAAAGCAAAAGGAGAGGATAGTATGCAGGCCCAAATCAAGACCGCGCCCTATGAATATTTTGACCCTGTATTTGACGGGCACTACGAAGCGCCGGTGGATATCGAATACAACCTTCCCGACTACTGCCCGGACATTCAGAAAATTCTCAAATGCCGCGCGGTGCCGGAGGTGTCGTCCTATCTCATTGCGGGGGACACGCTGACCTGCGACGGGGTCTGCGACGTTCGGGTGCTGTACCTGGACGGCAAGGGGGACTCGGTGCGCTGCTGCGAGTTTACCAAGGACTTTACGGCCAGTATCAAGCTCAAAACTGCGGAGGAAAAGGCCGTGGCCTCTGTGGAGGCCTCCATGGCCCACATGACCTGCCGGGCGGTCAGCGCCCGCCGGGTGGACCTGCACGCGGCGGTGAGCCTGAACATTTTGGCGGTGGTTCAGCGCAGGGAGCGCATTACTTGCAGCCTGGAGGACGAGACCATTGAGAAGAGGGGCGAGAGCTTTTCCGCCCATCAGGCGGTAAACGCCCTGTGCCACCAGTTTACCATTGAGGACGCCCTTCCCGTAAAAAACGGCAAGCCGCCCATCGAGTCCATCCTACGCCGGGAGGTTTCCTGCCGGGTGATTGAAAGCCGGGTTTCGGAAGAGCGGCTGACGGTTAACGGCGCGGTGGATATAAGTTTTCTGTACAGCGCGGCTAACGCTGCCGCAGAGAAGCTGACCGCCTCCATTGATTTCAGCCAGATAATCGACTGCGCCGGGGCATCGGAGGACTGTGTCTGTGACATTCGCGCCATAACCGGCGAAAGCAGCCTGCAGCCCCGGGAGGACGATGTGGGGGAGAATTCCAGCGTCAGCGTGGTGGTGAAGGTGTTCCTCATCGCCTTTCTTTACAAGCCCTGCGAGGTGGAGATCATCAACGACGCCTACTCGGTGAAAGCCCCCTTAGAGCTGCGCTATGCCCAGAGCGCCTTTACCCAGGTTCACGGAATGACGTCTCAGTCCCTAAAAAAGAAAAGCAGCCTCACAGTCAGCGATGGTGAAATTCAGCGGGTGCTGGACCTTTGGTGTGAGCAAGTGACCGTACAGGCGGCCTGTGAAAAGGCAAAGCTGAATTACCGGGTGAAGTACACGGTGTGCATGCTCTACGAGAGCTCCCAGGGGCGGATTCTCTACACAGAAAAACAATTTGACTTTAACGCCTCGGCGGAGCTGGAAAACCAGCTGGCCAAAAAGGCGGAGACCACCTGGCGGGCGGACCTGTGGGAATTCCGCATTGCCGACCGGAACACGGTAGAGGTTTCCGTGGAGGTGACAGCCTCTTCGCTGCTGCTGAGCCTCAACAACGTGAAATACCTGACCTCGGCCGGGGTGGACGAGAACGGGGAGAGCTTTACGGTTAAGCCGCGCATTCTGGTGTACTATGCCTCCCAAGGAGAAAAGCTGTGGGACATCGCCAAAAGCCACCATGCGCTGCTGGGAGACATCCGGTCTCAAAACGAGCTGTTTGACGACATTGTGCCAGAGGCCAGGCCCATCATCATCTGCAACCGCTAAGGCGCGGCACCCGCCAAACGATACTACATATCACAGAGAGGTAGGAATATGGAAGACTTCAACGTATACAAGGATATCCAGGACCGCACCGGCGGAGAAATCTACATCGGCGTGGTGGGGCCTGTGCGCACAGGCAAGTCCACCTTCATCAAAAAGTTTATGGACACGGTGGTCATCCCCAACATCCCGGATGGCCTCCAGCGGGACCGGGCGGTGGATGAGCTGCCCCAGTCCTCGGCGGGGCGCACCATTATGACTACGGAGCCCAAGTTTATTCCGGAGCAGGCCGTGTCGGTGGAGATTGACAGCGACGCCATGTTCAATGTGCGGATGATTGACTGCGTCGGCTACATTGTTCCCAGCGCCATTGGATACATTGAGGAGGACCAGCCCCGCATGGTTCGCACCCCCTGGTTTGAAGAGCCCATTCCCTTTAATATGGCGGCGGAAATCGGCACCAAGAAGGTTATCACAGAGCATTCCACCATTGGACTGGTGATCACCACGGATGGCAGCATCAGCGACATTCCCCGGGAAGAGTACGCCGAGGCGGAGGAGCGGGTTATTGAGGAACTGAACCAGACCAACCGTCCCTATGTGGTGCTGCTCAATTGTGTGGACCCAGCCGCCCCAGAGGCCAAAGCTCTAGCCGGACAGCTGGGGGAGCAGTATGGGGTGCCAGTTCTGCCGGTGAACTGCATTGACATTACGGAGGATGGCATCAAGGACATCATTGCCAGCTTGTTATACCAGTTCCCTGTACGGGAGGTGGAGCTGGCGGTTCCCGGCTGGGTGGCCTCCCTGGAGCCCTCCCATTGGCTCTATGTCTCGGTGTTCGGCGCGGTGAAGGCCTGCTGCTCCATCAGCCGGATGCGGGAAGTAAAGGGCATGCTGGAGCGGATGCGGGACTGTGAGCCGGTGCAGAGCGTCCACAGCCGGAAGATCGACCTGGGCAGCGGCCGGGCGCAGGCGGAGCTGATTTTTGACCAGTCCCTCTTCTACCGGATTCTCAGCGAGAAGACCGAGCTGGAAATCAGCGATGAGTCTGAGCTGCTGACCCAGCTGATTGAAATGACCCAGATCAAAAAGACCTTCCAAAAGCTGCGCCAGGCCTATGACGATGTGTTGGAAACCGGTTATGGCATCGTTATGCCCGATGTGGAGGAGCTGACCCTGGAAGAGCCGCAGATTCTCAAGCAAAATGGCAAGTACGGCATCCGGCTTAAGGCCACGGCTCCTTCCATCCACATGCTGCGCACGCAAATCAACACGGAGATCACCCCCATTGTGGGTTCCGAGCAGCAGTCGGAGGAGCTGGTGCTGTATCTGCTCAAAGAGTTTGAGGAGAACCCGGTCAAAATCTGGGAGTCCAATATTTTTGGCAAGTCCCTGCACTCTTTGGTCAATGAGGGGATGCACAACAAGCTGTACCGCATGCCCAACGATGCCCGGGAAAAGGTGCGCGAGACCATTGAGCGCATCATCAACGATGGCTGCAGCGGCCTGATCTGCATCATACTGTAATGCGGGACCCAGAGGAGCTGCGGGAAATTGACGCCTTGGGCCAGGAAGAGGCGTGGGAGGATGAATGGCAGGAGGAGCCAGAAAGGGAAGAGCCCCGCTGGGGCGGCGCACTGCTCTTTCAGGGGGTGCTCTGCGGCCTAGCGCTGCTTCTGCTGCTGTATATGAAATATGCCAGCCCAGACCGGTACCAGGAAGCCGCCAGCTGGTACCAGCGGGAGATGTCGCAGGAAATTGAACTGCCCCGGATCGGCCTTGGCACACCCGCGCCCAGTCCGTCTCCGGAACCGGCGGCCAGTCCGGCGCCCTCGGGGCCCTTGAGCCCGCCGCCGGAAGCGCTGTAATGCTCACCTTTGTTTGGGGGAGCTGCCGGGTAGAGGTGCGTTTTTCCTGTTTCGCGCTGCTGGCCTTCTGCTGTATTTTTACAGGGATGGACAGCGGCGCGTCTTTTTTCGCGGCAGCCGCCCTGCATGAAGCCGCCCATCTGGGAGCCATGTGCGGCCTGGGGGCCCCGCCGGAGCGGGTGGCGCTTTCCGCGCTAGGCTGCCGGGTAGAGCTCCGCCGGAGCCGCCCCTTGGGAGATGGGGCTCAGGCTTTTGTATCTCTGGCGGGGCCAGGGGTGAATCTGTTGGCCTTCCTTTTGCTGTCGGTATTCGGACTGCGTTCGTTTGCCAGGGCAAATCTGGCCCTAGCCCTGGTTCACAGCCTGCCGGTGGAGCCCTTGGACGGCGGGCTGGCCCTGCGCTATCTGCTGCGGGGGCTGCTGGGAGCCGGGAGGGCGGAGAAAATCAGCCGGATTTCCTCGGCACTGTGTGTATTTCCCCTGGCGCTGCTGGGATTCTGGGTCCTTCTGCGCACCCGGTACAACTATTCTCTGCTGGCGCTGAGCCTTTACCTGATGCTCTACCTGGTGCTGGGGAAGGATGACGCCCAGGCATAGGTACTTGCAAAAAAGTAAAAAACAGGCTATAATGGGTGCTATGGAAAAAATCCCGAAAGGCCACAAGGGAAATACAAAAAGGAAAAGGGATGAGCATGTACCCAAAAGAATTGGAGCGCGCGTTGCTGAACGTGCAAAAGCCCGGCCGTTATGTAGGCGGCGAAGCGCTTTCGATGGTGAAAGATAAAAAGGACGTGGAAGTCCGGTTTGCCTTTTGCTTTCCGGATATTTACGAAATCGGCATGTCCCATCTAGGCATCAAAATTTTATACGGAGCCTTTAACCAGATACCTTATTTTTGGTGCGAACGGGTTTTCGCCCCCTGGATCGACATGGAGGCGGAGATGACCGCCCGGGGTGTGCCTCTTTATGCCTTGGAAAGCGGCGACCCGGTGAAAGACTTTGACTTCATCGGCTTTACCCTGCAATACGAATTGAGCTACACCAATATCCTCAATATGCTCAAGCTCGCCGGTATCCCTCTGCGCAGCGCGGACCGGACAGAGCTGTTTAACATTGTGGTGGCCGGCGGCCCCTGCGCCTGCAACCCAGAACCGCTGGCGGATTTTTTTGACCTGTTCTTTTTGGGGGACGGGGAAGAGGTAGACCTGGAAGTGATGGAGCTGTACCGCCAGTGCAAAAAGGAGGGCGCGTCCAAAAAGGAGTTCCTGCGCCGGGCCGCCCAAATAGAAGGGGTTTATGTGCCGTCTCTCTATGAGGCGGCCTATAATCCAGACGGTACCGTGAAGTCGTACACCCCCAAGGAGGGCGCTCCGGCTACTGTCCGCAAAAGCTCGGTCAAGGATATGGACGGAGCTTATTTTCCCGAGTCCTTCCCAGTCCCCATGATCGAGGTGGTCCACGACCGGGTCTCCGTGGAGGTGCTGCGGGGCTGTATCCGGGGATGCCGCTTCTGTCAGGCGGGCTTTCTCTACCGGCCCTTTCGGGAGAAGAGCATCGAGACCATCGACCGCCAATGCCAGGCCCTCTGTGCCTCCACAGGGTATGATGAGATATCCCTCTCGTCATTGAGCACCAGCGACTACAGCCGTCTAAACGACCTGCTGGACCAGCTTCACACCTGGACCGAGGATCAAAAGATCAGCCTCTCCCTGCCTTCCCTGCGGGTGGATAATTTTTCACCCGAGCTGATGGCCCGGGTGAACTCGGTGCGCAAGTCGGGCTTGACTTTTGCGCCGGAGGCGGGTTCTCAGCGGCTACGGGACGTAATCAACAAAAATGTCACCCAAGAGGAACTGATGCGCACGGTGACTGTGGCGTTCCAAGAGGGCTGGACCCGCATTAAGCTCTATTTTATGATCGGCCTGCCGACTGAAACGATGGAAGACGTACAGGCTATTTTAGAACTGGGCCAGGCTGTGGTGGACGCCTTTTACCAGTGCAAGGACAAGCCAAAGGGGAAAGCGGTGGAGGTTTCCCTCAGCGCGGCGGCTTTTGTGCCTAAGCCCTTTACGCCGTTCCAGTGGTTTGGCCAGGACAGCATGGAGGTCCTGCAGGAAAAGCAGCGGGAGCTGAAAGGGAAAAGGCCGCCCCGGCGGGTCAGCGTCAGCTACCACGGAGCCCAAACCAGCTTTTTGGAGGCGGTTTTCGCTCGGGGGGACCGGCGGCTGTGCGCTGTGCTGGAAAAAGCGGCGGAGTATGGCCTGCGGATGGATGGCTGGGACGAGTGCTTTGACTATGCCAAGTGGCTGGAGGCCTTTGCCGCCTGCGGCCTGGACCCGGCCTTTTACGCCAACCGCCAGCGGAACTTTGACGAGGTGTTCCCCTGGGACCACCTGGACTATGGCGTAACGAAAGAGTTTTTGATGGAAGAGTGCAAACGGGCCTATGCGGCCCAGACCACACCCAACTGCCGGGAAAAATGTTCCGGCTGCGGGGCAAGCTGCTTCAAGGGGGGAATTTGTGTTGGGGGACGTTAAAACAGTGCGGGTTTGGTTTCAAAAGACCGGCGCGGCCAAGTATATTTCCCACCTGGACCTGACCCGCTGCATGGCCCGGGCGCTGAAGCTGTCCGGCCTGCCAGTGTGGTATACGGAGGGCTTCAATCCCCACATCTACATGACCTTTGGCATGCCTCTCTCTCTGGGAACCGGCGGCCTGCGGGAGTGTATGGACATCCGCCTGACGGAGGAGGCCAGCCTGGAGGATGCGGCGGAACAGCTGCGCCGCCATCTGCCCCAGGACATTTCCGTGCTCTCCGTTACCATCCCGGAGGATCCTTTTGACGCGGTGGCCTACGGTGAGTATGAGCTGCGCTTGGAGGCGGAGGACCCGGAGTCCCTGTGGCAGAAGCTGCAAGAGCTGCTGGCCCAGGATGTGGTGCTGGTGAAGAAGCGTACAAAAAAAGGGGAGAAAGAGGTGGACGTCAAGCCTCACTTCACGCAAATAGAGAGCCGTACTCTTCCTGGCTGGTTAGTGCTGCTGGCGGTTTTGCCCTGCGGGCCCCAGGGCAGCGTCAACCCCAGCCTGTTGTTAGAGGCTCTGGAGGTTCACAAAAATCTGCGTCCCTATGGTGAAATCACCCGCTGCCGGCTGCTAAAAAAAGATTTTTCCGATATACGGTAAAAATTTCTTGCCTTTTACTAGCGGTTGTGGTATAATAACAACGCATTTGAGGTTCCGCGGGCTTTCTCGACTTTTTCGCTTGCCCGTGGGGTTCACAAGGCGGGGAGACCCGCCGGAAGCGGGCAGTCCGCTGCCAAAAGGCATGAATGCCTGACATCATCTTATGGAGGAATAATCAAATGGACGCGATCAAACTTATTTCCCAGAGCTCTCTGAAAGAGGAAGCTCCCCAGTTCAACATCGGCGACACCATCCGGGTGGATGTAAACATCCGGGAAGGTGAGCGTGAGCGCATTCAGCAGTTCGAGGGCACTGTGATCGCCCGCAAGGGCAGCGGGGTCAGCGAGACCTTTACGGTGCGCCGGGTTTCCTATGGCGTCGGTGTGGAAAGGGTCTTCCCTTTACACTCCCCCAATGTCAAGGCCGTTAAGGTGGTCCGCCAGGGCCGGGTCCGCCGGGCCAAGCTGTATTATCTCCGGGACCGGGTGGGCAAGGCCGCCAAGGTCAAGGAGCAGATTCGGTAACCATATTCACGCGGGGAGAAGGGACATTGCGTCCCTTTTTCTGTTATTCGGATGGAGCGGCTATGAAAACTCCCGAAAAAATAGAACGGCCCCCGCTGTTCCGGACTGCCGCTGTGCTGGAATGGCTGGAGGAACTAACGGCCGCGGTGGTATTTATCGCGGTAGTCTTTACCTTTCTGGTCCGGGTAGTTACGGTCAGCGGCACCTCTATGGTCCCCAACTACCAGGACCAAGACCGGCTGCTGGTGGCTGGCTGCTGGGGCGGCCCCCGGCAGGGAGATGTGGTGGTGCTGCTTGGCGTGTTGAAGGAGCCCATCATCAAACGCGTCATTGCCACGGCAGGGCAAACAGTCAGCTTTGACGAGGAAGCCGGCGTGGTTCTGGTGGATGGCCAGCCGGTGGACGACACCCAGTTCGGCCTGGAAAATGGCTGCACCTACTTGCCCTTTGGCTCGCCGGACCGGATGGAATTTCCCCAGACCGTGCCGCCTGGCTGCATTTTTGTGCTGGGCGACAACCGGATGGTGTCGGAAGACAGCCGGTTTCGGGCGGTGGGCATGGTGGATGAGCGGCATATTCTGGGCCGGGCGGTGTTCCGGCTCTACCCAGCGGAGAGCCTGGGACCGGTAGTGTAGAGGTTTCAAACAAGGAGGCATTCTTATGGACGAAGAACGGGTTTTGACGGAAGGGGAGCAATCCCCGGAGAAAAAGCGCGCCACGTTCAGCGAATGGTGCATGGAGTGGATGGAGACCATTGTGGTGGCCTTTGTGGCGGTAACCATGGTGTTTACGTTTGCGGCGCGGGTCATTACAGTGGACGGTATTTCCATGGAGCCCACCTATTTTGACGGCGACCGGGTTTTGGTTACCAAGCTGGCTGGGGAAGCCCAGACAGGGGATGTGGTCATCATTGTCCATGCCTTGCAAGAGACGATCATTAAGCGCGTGGTGGCCACAGAAGGTCAGTTGGTTGACTTTGACCCACAATCCGGCGAGTTGCTGATCGATGGAACGCCTTTAAAAGGCGAGGAATTCGGCATTGAAAACGGCATTACCTTTCTTCCAGACAGCCCTGGACAGGTTATGGAGTTTCCTCAAGAAGTGCCGCAAGGCTGTGTGTTCGTTCTGGGCGACAACCGAATGCACTCCACAGACAGCCGCTACGCAGTGGTAGGCATGGTGGACCGGCGGAACATATTGGGCCGGGTTGTCTTTAACTTGATGCCCTTCTCCAAAGCGGGAGCCGTGGGCTGAAACCCTGCCACAACCTAAATCAGGAGGGCCTGTGCTATGGACAGCAACCCCATCAACTGGTTTCCCGGCCATATGGCCAAGACCAGACGGAAAATAACGGAAGATTTAAAGCTCATCGATCTGGTGGTGGAGCTTTTAGACGCGCGTATTCCCAAGAGCAGCGCCAACCCAGTGCTGCGGGAGATCATCCGAAGCAAGCCAAGGGTGGTGGCGCTGAATAAGGCCGATTTGGCCGACGCTGGAAAAACCGTCCAATGGGTCCAGCGCCTGAAAGAGCAGAACTTGACCGCCGTGCCTGTGGAGAGCAAAACTGGGAAGGGGCTTCCCGCCTTATACGGGGCGATTCGGGAGGAACTGAAGGACCAGACCGCTGCCTGGGCTCAAAAGGGCATGACAGGCCGGCCCATTCGGGTCATGGTACTGGGGGTGCCCAATGTGGGCAAATCCTCCATCATTAACCGGATGATTTTAGGCGGCGGGGCAGGCAAGGCTGAGGTGCGGGACAAGCCCGGCGTGACCCGCCAGAACCGCTGGTTTACCGTGGGCAAAGGCTTTGAACTGCTGGACACTCCCGGCGTGCTCTGGCCCAAATTTGAGGACCCGGAAGTGGGAGAACATCTAGCCTATACAGGCGCGGTCAAGGATGAAATTCTGGACCTGGAGGGCCTTTCCAGCCGCCTGCTGGAAAGGTTGGTGAAGCTGTATCCTCAAGCGGTCGCCAGCCGTTATAAGCTCCAGCAACTCCCGGCCGGTCTTCCTGGCCATGAGCTGCTGGAGCTGGTAGGCCGGAAACGGGGAATGCTGGTCTCTGGCGGCGGGATTGATACTGAGCGGGCTGCGGTTGCGGTACTGGATGAGTTCCGGGGCGGAAAACTGGGCCGCATTACCTTGGAGTGGCCATGATGGATTGGTATTTTCATCAGCGGGAGGCCCAGAGCCGGGGATATTTGCGGGTTTGCGGCATTGACGAGGCTGGGCGGGGCCCCCTGGCGGGACCTGTGTGCGCGGCGGCGGTAATTCTGCCTGGTGGGTTGGAAATTGAGGGTCTAAACGATTCCAAAAAGCTGACGGAGAAGAAGCGGGAAGCCCTGTTTGATGTGATTACAGCCCGAGCGGAGGCCTATGGAATCGGCTGGGCCAGCGAGCAGGAGATCGACCAGGTGAATATACTGCAAGCCACCTTTTTGGCTATGGCCCGAGCCGTGGAGGCTCTTTCCCTTCCGGCGGACTTCGCTTTGGTGGACGGTAACCGCATGCCGCCTCTGTCTATTCCAGGCGAGACCATCGTAAAGGGGGACGGGAAAGCGGCCTGCATCGCGGCGGCTTCAGTGCTGGCTAAGGTCAGCCGGGACCGGGCGCTGCGGGAACTGGACCAAAGGCACCCGGAATACGGCTTTGCCCAGCACAAAGGCTACGGTACCAAGGCCCATTATGCGGCCATCAAGCAGTATGGGCTGCTGCCGGAACACCGGCGGAGCTTTTTGAAAAATCTGAACGAAAAATAGCGTGAAGCGGAACCCTATATAGGAGGCGGCTATGAGCGGAGGAACTGGCAGGCTGGGAGAGGATTACACCGCCCAGTGGCTTATCAGCCGGGGCTACCGAATCACCGCCAAAAATTTTCATTCCCGGTATGGGGAGATCGACATTATTGCTGAGGACGAAAAATATATTGTATTTGTGGAGGTCAAGACCCGCCGCAGCGGGGGGCTGGTTACGCCGTTGGAGGCGGTCACGCCCCAGAAACAGCGGAAAATCTTGTTGACCGCCCAAGCTTATCTGGCCCAGCATTCCAGTCCGCTTCAGCCCCGGTTCGATGTGGCGGCAGTCACCACGGTGGGCGGGAAGCCCCTGGGAATGAAGTATTACGAGAACGCTTTTGGGGCGTAAAAGGGGGAAGCTATGCGCTATTTTGACCTACACTGCGATACCATCACCGAGTGTTGGCAAAAGGAATGTCACCTGACGGAAAATTCACTGCAAGTAGACTGGAGTCGAATCCAGGGATGGGAGGCCTATGCCCAGTGTTATGCGGTCTGGCTGCCGGACAGCCTGCACGGGGAGGAAGCTTTCAACCGGTTTTGCGCAGTGGCAGACCGGTTTTCTCAGGAAATGGAGCGAAACAGTGGAAAATTTTCTCCCAATGGCACATATTCTGCCCCGAAAGAAGCCGCAAATAGGTGGTATGGCCTATTGACTGTGGAAAACGCCGCGGCCCTTGGTGGAAAAGTGGAAAACGTGTTGGAATTTGCCGCGCGAGGCGTAAAGCTTTGTACCTTGACCTGGAACGGAGAAAATGAACTGGGCCGGGGCGTGCGGGCTCCTGGCAGCGGCGGACTGACGGATTTTGGCAGGCTGGCGGTACGGGCCATGGAAGAAAACGGCATTTATATCGACCTTTCCCACGCCAGCCCGGAGCTGTTTTGGGACGCGGTCCGGCTGGCGGAGAAGCCGGTTTTTGCAACCCATTCCAACGCGCGGGCCCTTTGCGCCCACCCGCGAAACTTAACCGGCGATCAGTTCAACGCCATTCGGGATTCCGGCGGGTTGGTTGGGCTGAATCTCTATACGGCTTTTTTGCATGATGACCCAGCCAAAGCTTCGGTGGAGGATTTGCTGCGCCATGCGGATTATTTTTTAAATCATGGTGGAGAAAACACCCTGGCTTTTGGGGCGGACTGGGATGGCGCGCGCCCGGAAGATTTTCCCGTTCCGGGCTTGGAGGGCCTGCCGGAACTGCGCCAGCGTTTCGTGAGAGAATTTGGGGAAGAGATCACGGAGAAAATTTTTTACCAAAACGCGGCAAACTTTTTTCAGGACCTCCTTTGACAGCCTGCCTTTTTTGTTGTATAGTGATAGCAGTAAAATAAAGCGATAGGATGATGCTGATGCGATACAAAAGCACCCGAAACTCAAACCTGCGTCTGGAAGCCTCCCAGGTGATCGCTCAGGGCATTTCTAGGGAGGGAGGGCTGTTTGTGCCCGAGTCCCTGCCCAATGTGGCGGAGAAGCTGGCCGCTTGGTCTCAGCTGGGCTATCAAGAATTGGCTCAAGAGATTTTCAGCCTGTTTTTAACGGATTTCACCCCGGCGGAAATTGAGTCCTGCGTAAAAAAAGCCTATGCCCCGGAGAAGTTTGGCGGAGAAGCTGTGAAGCTTCGTCCCTTTACAAAAACTGGTAACCGCTGCCTGCTGGAGCTTTGGCATGGCCCTACCTGCGCCTTTAAGGATATGGCCTTGCAGATTCTGCCCCATTTTCTGACTATCTCCCTGGAAAAGACCGGGAAAGGCCGGGAGGCTGTGATTTTAACTGCTACCTCTGGCGACACCGGCAAGGCCGCTTTGGAGGGCTTTAAGGACGTGCCCGGAACCCGGGTTATTGTCTTTTATCCCCAGAATGGGGTAAGCCCCATGCAGAAACGGCAGATGGCCACCCAAGAGGGAGGAAATGTGGCTGTTTGCGCCATTGATGGCAATTTTGACGATGCGCAGGCTGCGGTAAAGCGCATTTTCACGGATCCTGCCATGAACGCCGCATTGGAGAAGGGCGGCATGCTCTTTTCCAGCGCCAATTCCATCAACTGGGGGCGGCTTCTGCCTCAGATTGTGTATTATTTCTACGCGTATTTCCGGATCTGCAAAGAGGGAACTCTGTCTTTGGGAGAGCCGATGAATGTGGCGGTGCCCACTGGAAATTTCGGCAATATTTTAGCGGCCTATTATGCCAAATCCATGGGGCTGCCCATTCGAAAATTTCTCTGCGCCTCCAATGCCAACCGGGTTCTGACAGACTTTATTCGAACCGGCGTATATGACCGCCGCCGGGAGTTTTTCGCCACCATTTCGCCTTCTATGGATATTTTGGTGTCCAGCAATTTGGAGCGGCTGCTCTATGGGCTTTCCGGACAGGACAGCGGAACGCTGGCTGGTTGGATGGAGGAACTGGCGCAAAATGGCTGGTATGATGTGGGAGAGGAAGTCCGTCAAAAGGTGCAAGCCCAGTTTTATGGCGGCTTTTGCGATGACGCGGCCACTGCCCGGACCATTGCGGAAACCTGGCGCACCGAGGGATACCTTTGCGACACTCACACGGCGGTGGCGCTGGATGTGTACCGGCAGTATGTGGAGGAAACTGGAGATGGGGGCACGCCCACGGTAATCGCCTCTACCGCCAGCCCTTATAAGTTTGCCGCCGACGTGCTGGGCGCTTTGGAACCGGTGTCCTGTGTGGACGAGTTCCAGAACATCGCCCGGCTGGAGGAACTGACCGGGACCCAGGCCCCCGCCCAGTTGACGGGTCTAAAGGACAAGCCCATCCGGTTCCAGGACATGGTGGCTAAGGATCAGGCGGCCGCCTATGTGCTGGCTGGGTTGAACCTAGGCGGTGCTTAAATATGGCGCTGTTTGTCATAGCGGACCTGCATCTTTCCCTAGGGGAAGACAAGCCCATGGACGTCTTTCCCGGCTGGAGGGACTATGTGCAGAGGCTGGAGGAAAACTGGCGGAAGACGGTTGGCCCAGAGGACACGGTGGTCATTGCCGGGGATATTTCCTGGGCAATGAAGTTGGAGGACTGCAAAAAGGACTTCGCCTTTATCAATGCTCTGCCTGGGGAAAAGCTGCTGATGAAGGGGAACCATGATTATTGGTGGTCTACCCGGAATAAAATTGACAACTTCTTGACCGCCAATGGATTTTCTACCATGAAGGTCCTTCACAACTGCGCCTATCGGGTGGGAACCCGGGCGGTGTGCGGCACAAGGGGCTGGCTCTATAACTCGGAGACCCCTGAGGACCAGAAGATCGTCAACCGGGAAGCGGGGCGGCTGCTGGCCTCTTTGAACCAAGCTGAGGCTTTGGGGGGCGTTCCGGCGGTTTTTCTCCACTATCCGCCGGTGTATGACACAATGGAATGCAAGGAGATTTTGCAGATTCTTGTGGACCGCCAAATTCCCGACTGCTATTTCGGCCATATTCACGGGCAGACCGCCGCAAAAAAAGCCTTGAAAGGGGAATACCGGGGGGTGCGCATGCATTTGGTCTCCTGTGATTTTGCCGTTTTCTGCCCTGTGCGGGTGGAGGATGGGGTTCCGGGAATTTCCTTAGAAGAAATCTGAAAAAAGTATAGATTCTTACGCGGACATGTGCTATAATAGGCCGGAAAGGGCATAATTCCGTCTTTTGGGCCGGATTAGGGCCCGCTGTTTGGGGTCCACGGGACATGCCGCGTTGTAGTTTATTGAGAAAAACAGTATAGTTTAAGATGGAGAGGGAATCAGAGAAATGAATTTGAAATCTTCCAACAATGTCGCGACCAACCAGTACGCTCTAAAACTGGAGGTCAGCCCGGAGGAGCTGGACAAGGCTGTCGCTGAGGTGTACAAAAAAGAGAGCAGGCGCATGAGCATCCCCGGCTTCCGCAAGGGCAAGGCGCCCCGGGCTTTTATTGAAAAAATGTACGGCGAGGATGTGTTTTTCCAGGCTGCGGTGGACCATCTGTACACCCCCATGATGAACACAGCCATTGAGGCTTCCGGCTTGGAAGTGGTGGGCGTGAATACCTTTGATATTAAGGAAATCGGCAAAGAAAAGGGCATTCTGGCCGAGCTGACCGTAACGGTTCAGCCTGAGGTTAAGATTGAGGGCTACAAGGGCATTGAGGTAAGCCGCTCTCCGGTGGAGCCCACGGCGGAGGATATTGACGCGGAAATCGACCGGGTCCGCCAGCGCAATTCCCGGGTGGTGGCTGTGGAGGACCGTCCCGCTGAAAATGGGGATATGGTGGTCATCGACTTCGATGGATACATGGATGGCAAGCAGTTTGATGGCGGCAAAGCGGAAAACTTTGACCTGACTTTGGGATCCGGCCAGTTTATTCCCGGCTTTGAGGATCAGGTGGCTGGCCATAACCCGGATGATGAGTTTGACGTCAACGTAACCTTCCCGGAAGACTACCATGCCGAAGAGCTGAAGGGCAAGCCCGCGGTGTTCAAGGTAAAGCTCCATGAGATCAAGCGCCGGGAGCTGCCGGAAGTGGATGACGAGTTTGTCAAGGACGTAAGCGAATTCGATACTTTGGACGAGTATAAGAAGGACCTGGAGAACACTCTGCGCAGCCGCAAGGAAAAGGCCGCTGAAGCCGAGGTGGAGCAGCAGCTGGTTCAGGCGGTAATCGACCGGGTTGAGGCGGAGATTCCCGACATGATGGTAGAGCGGGAGATTGACGAGATGATCAACGCTTTCGAAATGCAGCTGCGGGACCAGGGCATGAACCTGGAGGCTTTCCTCAAGTATACCCAGGGCACCGTGGACAGCCTGCGGGAGCAGTACAAGGACCGGGCGGAAAAGCAGGTTCGGGTGCGGCTGGGCCTGTCTCAAATCGCGGCGCAGGAGCATTTGGAGATCACCGATGAGGAAGTGGAAGAAGAGTTCAAAAAGATTGGCGATGCTTATGGCGTCCCGCTGGAGAACGTAAAGGGGCTGATTCGGGAGAAGGACGTGAGAAAGGATATCGCCAACCAGAAGGCGGTGGACTTTATTAAGGCAAACGCCGTCATCACCGAAAAGCAGTCCGGCGGGGAAGAGGCCCAGGAATAAGGAAAAAACTGGGCTAAATCCATCAGGCGCGGAATAAAACTTACTGTTTGGTCCCAAACTAATCCATGGGTTTTGGAAAGGAGCGATTCCAATGAGCTTAATACCTTATGTAGTGGAACAGACGAACCGAGGCGAACGCTCTTACGACATTTTTTCCCGGCTGTTAAACGACCGGATCGTTATGCTTAACGAGGACGTCAACAACGCCTCCGCGGGAGTCATTGTGGCCCAGCTGTTGTATCTGGAGGGCCAGGACCCGGAGAAAGACATTGCCCTGTACATCAACAGCCCCGGCGGGGTCATTACCGATGGCATGGCGATTTATGACACCATGCAGTATATCAAGTGCGACGTGTCCACCATCTGTATTGGCATGGCGGCCAGCATGGGCGCTTTTCTGCTTGCCGCGGGAGCCCCTGGCAAGCGGTTCGCCTTGCCAAACAGCGAGATTATGATCCACCAGCCCAGTGGCGGGGCCCAGGGTCAGGCCACGGATATCAGCATCCACGCCAACCACATTCTCCGCACCAAGAAAAAGCTGAACCAAATCCTCTCCGAGCGCACTGGCCAGCCCCTTGAGGTGGTGGAGCGGGATACCGAGCGGGACAATTTTATGACAGCCCAGGAAGCTTTGAACTATGGACTGATTGACAAGGTGATCGACAAGAGATAACTTGAGGTGAGGAACCCATGAACCACGAAACCGAAATCGCCTGTTCCTTTTGCGGCAAGCCCCAAATTATGGCTGGAAAGCTCATTGCTGGCTCGGGCGCTTATATCTGTGATTCCTGCGTTAGGCTGTGCATGTCCATCATCAACGATGAGGAGCGGCTGAAGCGGGGAAAAAGCGGCGACCACGACGCCAGTATGCTACTGCCTAAGCCCGTGGAGATCAAGCGTAAGCTGGACGAATATGTGGTGGGCCAGGATAGCGCTAAAATGGCTCTTTCCGTGGCGGTTTACAACCACTATAAGAGAATATTTTTCTCCGGAGACGGGGGAGTGGAGCTTGCCAAAAGCAATGTGCTGCTTCTGGGTCCCACTGGCGTGGGTAAGACCTATTTGGCCCAAACCCTGGCAAAGCTGTTGGACGTTCCCTTTGCCATTGCCGATGCCACCACCTTGACGGAGGCCGGCTATGTGGGCGATGATGTGGAAAATATCCTTTTGCGGCTGATCCAGGCTGCGGACTATGATATTTACCGGGCCGAGCGGGGCATCATCTACATTGATGAGATCGACAAGATCTCCCGCAAATCGGAAAATCAGTCCATCACCCGAGACGTAAGCGGCGAAGGCGTACAGCAGGCGCTGCTGAAAATTCTGGAGGGCACCACCGCCAGCGTACCGCCTAAGGGCGGGCGCAAGCACCCCCAGCAGGAGGCCATAAATATCGACACCGCCAACATCCTCTTTATCTGCGGCGGGGCTTTCGATGGGCTGGAAAAGGTGGTCCAGAAGCGGGCGGCTTCCAGCGCCCTAGGCTTCGGCGGAGAGGTCTACGGCAAAAAGGAGCTGGACGAGAAAGACTGGATGCGGGAAGTGACCCCCCATGACTTGGTGAAGTACGGCCTGATTCCCGAGCTGGTAGGCCGTGTACCGGTTATCACCTCTCTCTCCGCGCTGGATGAGAAGGCTTTGGTGCGCATCCTCAAAGAGCCCAAGAATTCTTTGATTCAGCAGTACCAAAAGTTGTTTGAGCTGGACCGGGTGGACTTGGAATTTACCGATGACGCCCTGACTTCCATTGCCCAAAAGACTTTGGAGCGCAAAACCGGCGCGCGGGGCCTGCGGTCTATTTTGGAGGACCTGCTGATGCCGGTTATGTACCAGGTGCCCAGCGAATACACCGTGGAAAAAGTGATTGTCACCCGGGAGATGGTGGAATCCCACGCCAAACCCCAGGTGTATCACAATAAAGAACGCAAGCCGATGAAGATTAGAATTTCCGCTCCCAAACGCAAGGAGAACCGGGATTCTTCCGCTTCATAACAATCAAACAGTTAGAAGGCTGCCGCCGCGAACCCGGCCGCAGTCTTTCGCTGGTTTTAGGAGAACATCATGGAAAATTTTACTGATAAGACCATAAAAACCGATAAGAACCTGACCCTGCCGGTGCTGGCGGTCCGCGGCCTGGTGTTTTTTCCAGGCATGATGCTGCAGTTTGATATCACCAGAAAAAAGTCCGTGCTGGCGGTTACAGAGTCCATTCCCCGAGACCGGCTGATTTTCCTGGTGTCTCAAACCCATATGTCAGACGAAGAGCCTGTAGGCGACGACCTGTATAAGGTGGGGGTAATTGCCCGCATCAAGCAGGTGCTCCACCATTCGGAAGACGGGGCGAAGCTCCATGTGGAGGGCTTGTGCCGGGGCGAAATCATGTCCCTGGTTCAGGAGGACCCCTATCTGCTGGGAAATATCGTGAAATGTCCGGTGATGACCTATAAAAAATCCTACCGCTCCGAGGCTCTCATTCGCATTGTTCACGAAAAGTTTGACGAATACCTGCGGCTGTTCCGCCATGTGCCGCCGGATGTGCTTTTAGGGGTGCTGCAGGAAAAGGACTGCGGCCGGCTGGCCGACTACATTGCTTCTAACATCTCCATTGATTTTGAGCGCAAGCAGTTCATTTTGGATGAGCTGCGGCCTCTCAAGCGGATGCAGAAGCTGATTGCCGTGCTGACGGAGGAAATCCAGATTCTGCAAGTGGAAAACGAAATCAACCAGAAGGCCCAGGCGCAGATTGATGAAAACCAGCGTGAATATTTTCTCAAGGAGCAGCTGCGGGCCATTACCAGCGAGCTGGGGGAGGACGACAACCCCCAGCAAGAGGCGGATGAGCTGAAGCTGCGGGTGCTGAGTATGGAGCTGCCTGCTGTTTGTGAGGAAAAACTGCTCAAAGAGTGCGAAAAGCTCTACCGGATGCCCTTTGGCTCCCATGAGGGCAGCGTGATCCGTCTCTACCTGGAGACCTGTCTGGAGCTGCCTTGGCGCAAATCTTCGAAAGAAAAACTGGACCTAAAACGGGCCCAGAAGGTGCTGGATAAAGACCATTACGGCATGGTTAAGGTGAAAGAGCGCTTCATTGAGACGTTAGCGGTCAAAAGCTTGTCTTCCGCTCAAAGCGGGCAGATTATCTGTCTGGTAGGCCCTCCCGGCGTGGGAAAGACCTCCATTGCCCGTTCCATTGCCCGGGCCACGGGCCGCAAATATGTGCGGGTCTCCTTGGGCGGGGTCAGTGATGAGGCGGAAATAATGGGCCACCGCAAGACCTATGTGGGCTCTATGCCGGGACGCGTCATCAACGCTGTAAAGCAGGCTGGGGTGAACAACCCGCTGATTCTTTTAGACGAGATTGACAAGCTGGGCACAAACTTCAAGGGGGACCCCGCTTCGGCTTTGTTGGAGGTGCTGGATCCAGAGCAGAACGGGGAGTTTACGGATCACTACATAGACCTGCCCTTTGACCTGAGCCAGGTGCTCTTTATCACCACCGCCAACGATGCCGCCCGGATTCCAGGCCCTCTTTATGACCGTATGGATATTATTGAGCTGGGCAGCTATACCTTGGAGGAAAAGCTGAACATCGCTGTGAAGCATCTGGTGAAAAAGCAACTGGAGAAGCACGGGATCAAGTCCTCCCAGCTGAAATTTACCAAGCCCGCCTTGCGCCTGCTCATTGAGGGCTACACTCGGGAAGCGGGGGTCCGCACTTTAGAGCGGCACATTGCCGCTGTTTGCCGGAAGGTAGCGAAGCAAATTGTTACAGATGAAGACTTTGAGAGCCGTACCATTCGTCCAGAGGACCTGGAAGAGCTGCTGGGCCCCCGGAAATATACCCGGGACAACACCTCTAAGGAGGACCTAGTCGGGCTGGTTAACGGTTTGGCCTGGACCAGTGTGGGCGGCGAACTGCTGCCCATTGAGGTGGCGGTGATGGAGGGGACAGGCAAGATCCAGCTTACCGGTTCTTTGGGCGATGTAATGAAGGAGTCGGCCAACGCGGCCATTACCTGCATCCGCACCCGGGTCAATTCTCTGGGAATTTCCCCGAAGTTCTATGAAAAATGTGACATTCACCTCCATGCGCCGGAAGGAGCGGTGCCCAAGGACGGTCCCTCTGCGGGAACCGCTATGGCCACGGCCATCACCTCGGCCCTGTGCGGCATTCCCGTGCGGCATGACGTAGCCATGACGGGGGAGATCACCCTGCAAGGCCGGGTGCTACCCATTGGCGGATTGAAAGAAAAAGCCATGGCAGCCTACAAAAACGGTGTACGAACCGTGCTCATTCCCGCCGACAATGTACCGGACCTGGCGGATGTGGACGAGGTGGTCAAGGAGCATGTGCAGTTCGTCCCGGTAAAGCGAGTAGATACCGTGCTGGAACACGCCCTCACCTACATGCCCCGGCCGTTGCCCCAAGAGGCTCCGCTTCTGCAGGCAGAATTGGGTCAAACCCCTGCCACTGGGTACGCCTGCGAGGGGAACAGCCAGAATAGGAGCGTCCAGTGAATTTTATCAACGCGGAATTTGAACTGGCTGCCGGTACCGCAGCCCAACTGCCTAAACCTGGTCTGCCCGAGATTGTCTTTTCCGGCCGGTCTAATGTAGGAAAATCTTCTCTGCTCAACAAGCTGGTGAACCGGAAGGCTTTGGCCCGCACCAGCGCCACGCCAGGAAAAACAGCTACCATTAATTTTTACCGGCTTCCGGAATGCCGTTTTACGGACCTGCCCGGATATGGTTACGCCAAGGTCTCCAAAAGTGAAAAAGACCGCTGGGCGGCTCTGGTCAATGGGTACTTCGCCCAGGAGAGGCCGGTGGCTTTGGTGCTCCAACTGGTGGACATGCGCCACAAACCTACGGCGGACGATCTTCAGATGGTGGATTTTTTACTGGCTTCCAGATACCCCTTTGCGGTGGTCTGCACCAAAAGCGACAAACTGAACCAAGCGGAAACACGGACCCAGAACCAGCTGTTTTCCGAGCTTTTCCAAGCGCGGGGAATCTCTTTTTATCCTTTTTCCGCCACAAAAGCCACAGGGGTTGAGGATGTGAAGGCGGCGATTGCCCAAGCTGTGGAGGGCAGGCTCCAACAATAAAGAAATACTTTAAAATAGGTAGAGTCCGTGCCGTATCGCTTCGTGCTGGTTCTAGCAGTGTAAAGGAAGTCCCCTTTGCACCACTTGTGCGCCGGGATGCGGAACAGACGCTAAGAAGGGAATGGTCAACCTGTACACCCCATGTTTGAGCATCAATGAGAAGGGCTATCTGGCTATTAGTGGCTGCGATGCTGTGGAACTGGCCCGCCAGTATGGCACGCCTCTCTATGTGATGAGCGAAGACGAGATCCGCCGGGTATGCCGGAGTTATGTGGAGTCCTTTCAGAACTTTTACGGCGGCAATGGGCGGCCAATCTATGCCAGCAAAGCTTTCAGCTGCAAGGAAATGTGCCGCATTGTGACCAGCGAGGGCCTGGATGTGGAAGTGGTGTCCGGCGGTGAACTGTACACTGCCCTGGAAGCGGGGGTCTTAGGAAAGCATATTCATTTTCAGGGGAATAACAAGAGCTCCTCAGAACTGGCCTTTGCCGTAGACAGCACTGTGGGAAATATTGTAGTGGATAATTTGCAGGAGCTGCGCCGTTTGGATCAGATCGCCGGAGAAAAAGGCGCTGTCCAGCCAGTCTCTCTGCGGGTCAAGCCGGGCATTGACGCTCACACCCATGAATTTATCCGCACAGGCCAGGTGGATTCCAAGTTCGGCCTGGATCTGGCTAGCGGCGAGGCGTTCCAGGCGGCAAAGCTGGCAGTTAAAGCGGATCATCTCCGGCTCATTGGGCTGCACTGCCACATTGGCTCACAAATCATGGAGAAAGAGCCCTTTGTTCATGCCGCTGAGGTAATGCTGGGGCTGCTCCGCCAAATCAAAGAGGAGCTGGGTCTGGAGCTGGACCACTTGAACCTGGGCGGCGGTTTTGGCATCCACTACAAGGAAACCGATGATTTTATCCCCTATAACGAATATATGGAGGCTGTTTCAGCTAAGATTCATGAAAAATGCGCGGCATTTGGCTTAAAGCTCCCCCAAATATACATAGAGCCGGGCCGCTCCATTGCGGGCGAAGCGGGTATTACCCTGTATACTGTTGGCGCCATCAAAGAGATTCCTGGCGTGAGAAACTATGTCTCCATTGATGGCGGCATGTTCGAGAATCCCCGTTATGCTTTGTATCAGGCGGACTATACCTGCCTTTTGGCCAACAAGGCCAGCCAGCCAGCGGACTACATTGCCACCATTGCGGGAAAATGCTGTGAAAGCGGCGATTTAATTCAAGAGCACACGCCGGTACAGCGCCCAGAGGAAGGAGACATTTTGGCGGTTCTCTCTACCGGAGCCTACAACTACTCCATGTCTTCCAACTATAACCGAAACCTGCGTCCGCCCTGCGTTATGGTGCGGGAAGGCCAGAGCCGGGTGGTAATCAAAGGGGAGACCTACCAAGATTTGATCCGCAATGATATGTAACCAGTTTACTTTTTTCATGTGATGTGGTATACTGGTGAGGATTCTTCACTTCAACTTGTCCATTTTTTATAAGTAAAAATCAGGCCATACTAGACGTTTCCACCAGGTTGGAAAAGCGGCTGCTGGGGCCTATCCTCTGGAATAGTGCGCCATATGCCAGCTGAAATACCCGCTCCGCTTGCAAAGCGGCAATATGAGAGAGGAAAGCAAGATGAACGGAAAATTACAAGACGAAAATATGGATTCACTTTTCCAGGCGATCCTGTCATTAAAGGACAGCAGCGAATGTTATCGCTTTTTTGAGGATCTTTGCACTGTGCCAGAACTGAAAGCAATGGCCCAGCGCCTGGCCGTGGCGGAGATGTTGACGGAAAAGTTGATTTACACGGACATTGTAGCCAAAACCGGAGCTTCTACCGCTACCATCAGCCGGGTGGCTCGAGCCTTAAATTATGGCAGCGATGGATACAATCTGGTCTTCGAGCGCATGGGCAAGAAGACAAAAAACAGCTGATATGGCTGGATATTCTGTTTTCGCCCAGTACTATGACCGCCTGACCGCCAACGTCGGCTACTCCCGCCGTGCGGAATATTTTCTCGCGCTTCTGGAGCGGTTAGGCCATGCCCCGGGGCTCACCCTGGACTTGGCCTGCGGTACAGGGTCCTTGACCTTAGAGTTGTTTCAGCGGGGCGTAGACGTATACGGCGTGGACGCTTCGGTGGAGATGCTCTCCGAAGCTCGGGCCAAATGTGCTACCGCTGGGACGGACATTCTGTTTTTGCGCCAAAATATGACGGACCTGGACCTGTATGGCACTGTGTCCACCATTGTCTGCTCGCTGGACAGCATCAATCATTTGCAGGGAGCGGCCCAGGTGCGGCGCGCCTTTGAGAAAGCGGCATTTTTTCTGGACCCAGGCGGTTATTTTGTGTTTGACATAAACACATTATATAAGCACGAATTTGTATTGGGCAATCACACCTTTGTCTATGATTTGGAGGAGCTTTTCTGCGTTTGGCAGAACCATTTTACTCCGGCTGCGGGAAAGGTGGATATTCGTTTAGACTTTTTTCAGCGGGACGGACGGTGTTACCGCCGGAGTGGCGAACATTTTTCTGAGTATGCTTATCCTCTGGAAAAGATCGAGCTCTGGCTGCGGGAGGCCGGTTTCGTCCAGGCCGATGTATTTGACGAGCTGACTTTTGACCCGCCGGGGGAGACGAGCCAACGTCTGGTGGTAGCGGCAAGGAAAGGAGAGTGGCAAGGCAGATGGACCGGATCATCCGAATGATTACAGCGGACGGCAGCCTGATGGCTTCGGCCATTGATTCGTCCGACTTGGTATATACAGCCCAACAGCTTCATGGGCTATCAAAAACCGCTTGCGCGGCATTGGGGAGGCTTCTGACAGGGGCCTCCTTAATGGGCGCTATGCTTAAGGAGGCGGGAGCCTCTTTGACTGTCAAGGTGGAGGGTGGCGGGCCTCTGGGCTGCCTCCTGGCTTTGGCCGACAGCAAGGGGAATGTGCGGGGCTATGTAGACCATCCTGCAATAGAGCTGCCCCTGCGTCCAGATGGCAAGCTGGATGTGGGCGGCGCGGTGGGGAAGGAGGGCCGCTTGGCGGTTATCCGCGACTTTGGGACCGGTGAGCCCTATGCGGGGCAGGTAGAGCTGGCCAGCGGAGAAATTGCCGAGGATTTGACCAACTATTATGCGGTCAGCCAGCAAATCCCCACCGTATGCGCTTTGGGCGTATTGGTGGGCAAAGAGGATGGCCTTGCTATGCTGGCGGGCGGCATGCTCATCCAGGCCCTGCCCGGCGCGGACGAGGCTGCTTTGAGCCGCTTGGAGGCCAATATTGTTCAGCTTGAGTCTGTTACCACTATGCTGGCTCAAAACCGCAGCCCTGAGGACATGTGCCGGGCCGCGCTGGAAGGCTTCCAGGTGGAGGTGCTGGACACCTTTCCCGTGCATTACGTATGCAATTGCAGCAAAGAGCGCTTTGCGCAGGCTCTTCTGACGCTGCAGCCCCAAGAGCTGCGGGAGATGCCCTTAGACCAGGAGGGCCGGATGGAGACTGTTTGCCAGTATTGCAGCCGGAAGTATTA
>Ga0137309_100559_pt1 | contig 27349 bp, 15 predicted proteins | sample NAcewiD2O_June_FD_97179 | JGI IMG/M metagenome (GOLD analysis project Ga0137309, IMG submission 97179) | Mouse cecal microbial communities from Vienna, Austria - N-Acetylneuraminic amended D2O_June | ecosystem: Host-associated > Mammals > Digestive system > Large intestine > Cecum | place... | reverse complement strand
ATGGACCGGCCCAGGACAATGAGATGGAAAAATACTGGGAAGATCTCTTTGAGGTGAATCTGGATATCCAGTGGATCAACTGGGAGGATTACGATCAGAAGGTAAACACTATGATCGCTGCGGGAAGTATTCCGGATGTAGTGCAGATCAGCAAGGAGGGAAATGGTTCTTATTACTATCCGATCTTCACCCAGGCTATTGATGCAGGCGTTTTCCTTGATATGACACCCTATCTTTTTGACAATGGAAACGGGATCGCAGAGACCAACGCGGTTATGAATAACTGGAGTGGGGATATGTGGGATCAGGCAAAATATAATGAAGGTATTTATATCATGCCCCGGTCCAATACGGAAAAAGGCCAGTATTCCGGCATTGAAGTCCGCAGGGATCTGATGAAAAAATATGGGTTTGAAGAAGAACCCACTACGATGGAAGAGCTGAAAACATGGCTCATCGACCTGTCCAATGCGGCTACAGAGGGAGAAGGCAAAAAAATCTATGCCCTGGAATACTTTGGGGACAACTTCATGGATACCCATCTGAAAGCTTTTGCAACTGCATTTACGGGACAGACAGACTGGGCTATAGATGAGAACGGAGAGTACCAGTACATGCAGTTCAATGAGAAATATATTGATTTTCTGAACTGGGTAAAAGACCTTTATGACGCGGGCGTCATTGACCCTGAATTTGCATTGAATAACAGCGATACTTCCAAGTGGAAAGCCGGAAATTCCATTGCCTATCTGGCAACCTGGTATAACTGGAACCAGTCCGCAGACCTGGTAAGCGATAAAAACTTTGATGAGAGCGCGCCGGAGGGATGTGAAGCATGGTGCCTGAAGCCGGTGAAAGGACCGGAGGCGTATGCGGTAAGTCCAAACTATACAGACATTGATTCCTGTATCGCCATAAGCGCAGACTGTTCTGAGGAAAAACTGGAAAAGATCATGGATATGTTCAATGCAACAGAAGAAAAATATCCGGGATATAATGATGTGATGAAATATGGTATCCAGGATGTACATTATACTCTTCTGGATGACGGAACAAAGGATACTACAGACGAAAAATATAAAAAGGCCAGACAAGATGGATATGTAGGTGCGTGGAACCAGATTTTCCTGAAAACAGACGTGGACCAGATAACAGACAAATTTATGAAGGACGGTGCAAAGAGGGCTTCTGATGAGAGTATTCAGAGAGCAAAAGAACTGAAGGAATTTGTCACCAATGACCTGCAGGCCACAGGAATGAAAAATGAGATCCAGAACCTGCAGTCAGAGACATACAACAATCAGTGGAATGTGCTGACAGACGATGTGAATACCATGTGTACACAGTATGTCATGGGGCAGATCGGTGAGACAGAGTGGGAAACTTTTGTGAAAGGTATCGTTGACTCTGCCGACTACAAGGCAATACAGAAAGAGTTCAAAGACTCCGCTAAGGGCAGAAAATAAGAAGATTCATGACAATAGAAAGTTCGCAAGGCGTGCTTTCTATTGTTTAACTGCGGCAGCAGAGAAAAGCCTCTTCAGTACAAAAATATATCAGGTATTTGGTACTGAGGGGGCTGTTTTTACAGAATGGGAGGAATAATGGAACAGATTACAATAATCAAAAATGAGACTTGCAGCGTCAGAATAGAACTGGGAATCCAGAGGATCACAGAAGCACTCCAACATGCAGGATATGCGGTGGCAGAGGAGAAAATGCCTGAAAATTTTGAGGATTACCGGAATATACCCGGTAAAAAGCTTTATGCAGGGGTCCAGAAGCAGGATAGATTTCTTCAATGGCTGGAGGAAAATGAGATTCTGGTCTTTCATACAAAGGAGCCGGAGGAGGAAGGATTTTACATAGAGTCCTGCCCTGCACGGCTTACGGTCATCAGCGGAGGAAGTGAGACGGGAGCCATGTACGGCTGTATGGAACTGAAGGAGAGAGTGGAACGGATGGGGGAGATGCCGGCAGAGATCACCTTTGGAGATGCGCCGGTATTCAAACTGCGCGGTCCGGCCGTTGGCCTTCAGAAGACAAAAGTGGAGGCTCCCCGCCTGACCTATGAATATCCCATCACACCGGGGCGTTTTCCCTGGTTTTATGACAGGGAAATGTGGACGAAATTCATGGATATGCTGCTGGATATGCGGTGTAATGTCCTCTATATCTGGAGCGGACATCCGTTTTCCTCTCTTGTAAAGGTGCCGGACTATCCGGAGGCATTGGAAGTGACAGAGGAGGAATTTCAGCAGAACAGAGAGCTTTTCGGCTGGCTCACAAAGGAATGTGACAGAAGAGGGATCTGGGTGGTACTGAAGTTTTACAATATCCACATTCCGCTTCCGTTTGCCCGTGCTCACGGGCTGGAACTGCTTCAGACCAACATCAGTCCCCTGGTGGCGGATTACACAAGACTATCCATCCGGGAGTTCATCAAATCCTTTCCTCATATCGGCCTTATGGTCTGCCTGGGAGAAGCGCTTAGGGGCACACAGAATAAGACGGACTGGTTTATCGACACCATTATCCCGGGCGTAAAAGACGGGGTAAGAGAAGCGGGGCTTGCGGAGGAACCGCCCATTATCCTGAGAGGTCATGATTGTGACCCTATTGGGGCCATGGAGGAGGCCAAGAAAAAATATACCAATCTGTACACCATGTGGAAATATAACGGGGAAAGCCTTACCACCTATTATCCGAAAGGGAACTGGCAGAAGATCCATCAGTCCCTTTCCGGTCTCGGAACCACCCATATTATGAATATTCATATTCTGGCGGATTTAGAGCCATTCCAGTTCAATGCACCTCTCTATATCCAGAAATGCGTACAGGCAGGGCAGAACCGCTATGGCTGCAACGGACTTCATCTTTACCCGCTGTTTTACTGGGACTGGCCGTACACACCGGATAAAGTTTTACCTCGCCTTTTGCAGATGGACCGTGATCATATCTGGTTTGCCGCATGGTTCAGGTATGCATGGAATCCGGACAGGGAGGAGAACACGGAGAGGGAACACTGGGAAAATGTTTTTGCACGGCATTACAAGATCTCACGGGAAATGGCAGTAAAACTTCTGGCAGCACAGGAAAATGCCGCCCAGTGTGCGCCAAAGCTTCTGGGCCGTGTGGGCATTACGGAGGGAAACCGCCAGACACTCAGCCTGGGCATGAGCATGAGCCAGTTTACCAATGTGACAAGATTCCGGCCCAACCGGGAACTATGGGGATCTGTGGCAAGAAAAGGGGAGCAGCCGGATGACTATATGATAAAAGAGTTAAACAAAGAACCGCATCTTGGTGAAACGCCTTATGACTGTGTGGAAGAGGTCATGGCCCATGCAGAGAAAGCGCTTGATCTGTGCGAGGAGGTGGTAACGGCCCAAGGGGAGGACCGGGAGGATCTTAACCGCCTTTATACAGATGCCCGGGCTGTCTACAGCATGACCATTTCCTACTGCAAAAAGATCGAGGCGGCTATGGAAATCCTGCGTTATAAGTATACTATGGATGAAAAATGCAGGGGAGATATAAAGCTTCTTGAAAAAGCAGAACAGAAAATGGCAGAGTCCCTGGAGGAGTACAAAAAGCTGGCGGCACTGACGGAAGAGACCTATTTCTATGCCAACAGTATGCAGACGCCCCAGAGAAAAATCCCGTTTCCAAATGGAGAGACCTACGGACACTGGACAGCCTGCCTGCCGGAATACCGGAAGGAATTGGAACATTTCAGAGCACATCTGGCGGAGCTGCGGCAGGGGATCCTGCCCACAGACCATGCCAGGGAAGTCACTGCCGAACCTCTGAAACCAGCGCCTTATACGCTTTTGGGATCCGGAAGCTGTGAGACTTATGGGTTAAAAAAGGGAGAGAGCGTATTTTCTGACTGTTCCTGCAAGATCATCAATCTGGCGCCGGAGCTTGCCAATCTTACAGGTGTGCGCATGGGACTGGGAGCAGCCATTGAGGAGGGCGTTACGGTGAAGCTTGCACTGCCCCAGGATTCTTATGTGCTGGCAGGGTATATGAACGCAAAGGGCGTGGAGTGGCTGCAGCTTCCGGACCTGGAGACCAACACCCATGCAGATGACAGGGGAGGCCTGACTGTGGTCTATGCAAATGCCATAAAGGCGGAGGCGTGCCCACCGATCAATATACATGCCTACCGCTATGAGAAGGGAACCCATGACATTTATTTTGGTACAGGGGCTTTTTTGATAGCCGGCGTGGTAGCTGCAGATACAGTGATGAAGCCGAGAAATGCAAATTTGGCCGGAGAGGGACTGGAAACCCTGGACTGGCTATATGAGGAATAGAAAACGCAAAAGGAGAGAATTTTAAGTGGCAGATAAATTACCAAGAGAGATGACGGGAGCAGAACTGAAATCCATGCTGAAAAGCAGCATCAACCTGAAAAGCCTGGGAGGTGTCAAATGCCCGGAGCTGAAGCTTGCGCCGGAGGATCTGCAGTGGTGGAGAGATGCCAAGGTGGGCATGTTTGTGCATTGGGGTCTGTATTCCATTCTGGGAAGAGGAGAATGGGCGCGCTTTAATGAGCAGATACCAAAAGAAGAGTATGAGGCACTGGCGGATGCGTTCATTCCCAGGGATTTTTCCATGACCGAGTGGACAGATTTGGCAAAGGATTTCGGCGCGAAATATATGGTGATGGTTACCAGGCACCACGATGGGTTTGCCCTTTGGGACAGTCCTGCAAGTTATGAAGGGTTTACTTCCTATGAGAGAGGGGCAAAAAGAGACTTTGTAAAAGAGTATACAGAGGCGGCAAGGGCGGCAGGCCTGAAGGTGGGGCTTTATTATTCCCCTATGGACTGGAGGTTCCCCGGATATTTTGACCCGGAAGGACTGCCAGAGAATGCACAGCTTATGAAAGAACAGTGCTACGGGCAGGTGGAAGAACTGTGCAGCAAATATGGCCCTGTGGACATTATGTGGTACGACGGAGGCTGGCTGGCTCATAAGGGAAGTGACACTTCCAGCGCCTGGTTCTGGGAGCCGGTAAAACTCAACAAACTGGTGCGCAGATATAATCCCAAAACACTGTTAAATCCCCGTTCCGGTTATGAAGGTGATTTTTACTGCGATGAGGGGTCTCATGAGATCACCGGAAAGATCCTGCCCGTGCCCTGGGAAAAAAATATGTGCGTATGCAGCGGCTGTTCCTGGGGCTGGATGGCAGATGATCCGGTTTCCAGTTTTGAAAGGCTGATAAAAATGCTGGTGGATGTTATCTGCCGTGACGGCAACTGGCTTTTGAATGTAGGGCCTGACAGAAACGGAAAGCTTTCTGATGAAGTGAAAAACCGTATGCGGGAGATCGGCGCATGGCTTGCAAAGTTCGGGGAGGCCGTCTATGGAACCAGAGGCGGGCCTATTGAGCCGCTGGACGGGGTTTACGGCACTACATCAAAAGGGAATAAAATATATCTTCATGTACTGGATACCGCAGCGTGCAGCAAAAGCCGGATCATGTTCGAGGGGTATAAAATTGAGAAGGCGGCCCTGTTCCACGGGGAGAAGGTGCCTTTTGAGCAGAAGGAGAAGGCATTTTTTCTGGATTTAAGCAGCGTAAAAAATCCGGAGACAGACACCATTGTCGTGCTGACCCTGGATAGAGAAGTGGAGAGAAAAGAAAATTCGGAGATACATTTCACCGGAAAATAAAGAGAGCAGGAGGAAGAATCATGCAGTATGGAGTGGCATATTACCCGGAGCATAAGAGCGACGGGGAACTGGACCATGATATGGAGCTTTTGACAGCATCCGGCATCAATACAGTGCGCATGGGAGAGTTTGCCTGGTGCAGAATGGAGCCGGAGGAAGGCAAATATGATTTTGAGTGGCTGGAGGAGTCGGTGGAGCGTCTCGGAAAAGCAGGGATCCGCAGTATCATCTGCACGCCTACCGCCTGCCCTCCGGCATGGCTGGTTCACCGGCATCCGGAGATGCTGTATGTGGATAACAGAGGAAAAAAACGGCCTTTTGGCGGCCGCCGTTTCTACTGTTACAATAATCCGGTGTACCGGGAGTACTCTGCAAAGATCACAGAGGAGATAGCAAAGCGTTTTGGGAAAAGTCCGTACGTTTCAGGATTCCAGATTGACAATGAGCCGGCTCAGGAGGCTTCCGGCAGGTGCCATTGTCCGGTGTGCCGGAAAAAGTTCTCCAGGTGGATGGAAAATAAATTTAAGACGATCCGTGAATATAACAGGCGCAGCGGCAATATCTTCTGGGGACAGGATTATGAGGATTTTGACCAGATAAAGCCGCCGGTAAATACAATAGAGGTCAGCGCTTGGCAGGATATGCCGGTATACTTTGAAAATCCCACTTTAAGGCTTGAATTTGAGCGCTTCAGCAGCCGGTCCCAGATTGAATACCAGAATATCCAGGCAGATATCCTGCACAGATATACAGACTATCCGGTAACAACCAACGGAACCGGACTTGCCACCAACAGTATTGACTATTATGAGAGCACGAAAAATCTGGACTGCTACGGATTTGACTATTATCCGGGCCTCAGGGACGCGGCGGTAGATTCGTTCCCTTATGCATTTGCCAGGGGAGTAAAGGCGGGGAAGCCCTTCTGGGTTATGGAATTTATGTCGGGCGGCGGCCATCGGTTCGGAGGTTCCGGGCGTGTTCAGCCCAATCCGGGAGCACTGAAACAGGCGGTCATCCAGTCTTTTGCCCACGGAGCCGACATGATGCTGCATTTTCAGTTCAGAACATTTCCGTTTGGAGCGGAACAGCTCAATTACGCCATTGTGGATATGGATGGTGTTCCAAGACGCAGATATTATGAAATGCAGGACACAGCAAAATTACTTACACAGCTTGCCCCTGTGGAGAGAGCGGAATTTTCCAACCAGGCTGCGGTCTGTGTGGATTATGATTCCCACTGGGCACTGCGCATTAAGCCGGTCAATGATCCGGACTTTCAATATCTGGACTACGCGGGAAGGATGTACCGGATCTTGGCGGAGCGGGGATATAATTCGGATGTTATCAGCTATGACGCTGATTTTTCCAAGTATAAACTGTTGGTGCTCCCAGCAGCGTTTATCACGTCCGGGGCGTTTCAGATGAAGCTGCGCAGATATGTGGAAAATGGAGGCATTTTGCTTGCCACATTCCTGACATCTGTAAAAAACAAAGACAATGTGGGATATACGGAAACACTTCCGGCAGGCCTCACAGATGTGTTTGGTGTGTCTGTGGAGGAGGTGGAACCAATCTTTGCGGGCAACCAAAATCAGGTACATCTGACCTTAAAGGATACGGAGACGGACAGCGGGGACGGTATGTGGTGTGACCTGCTCGGGGGAACGGCGGAGGCTCTGGGAACCTATACCAGTGACTACAAAAAGGGCGCTATGATCGTCAGCAAAAATTCCTTTGGAAAAGGAAAAGCCTGTTATCTGGGGACCGATCTGGGTGAGAGGGCTATGGGTGAACTTTTGGCAGGCCTGTGCAGGGAAGCAGGAATGGCCCCCAGTCCGGTGAGGGCAGAAAAGAATGTGGAAGTGGTGCACAGGGTGCTGGACGGCCATGACTATTATTATATCTTTAATTTTACAGCCGGGGATACTGTGGTAAAGACAGAGGTTCCCGTATACGATTATCTGAAAGGGTGTGTGTATGAAAATGACATACCAATGGAGAGAAACGGATTTGTACTGGTAAAAAGGTGGAGGCAGAGATGATTAAAAAGACAGGATTTATTACCCGTGTGGTGTGTACTCCCGATGGGCTGGTGAGAGAACCGGGAATGACCATAACAGAACCTGGGACCTATGACACGGTTGTGTGCACCCCGGAAATGGAAAAAGAAGCTGTTATTTTTGAAAACCATAAGACACAGTTTCTTGTACAGACAGAATATGAATTTACTCCACGGGAGATCTGCAGGTTCATGATCGAGGGCGGAAAAGCCAGGATCGTCACAAAAAAGACCATTGACGGAGAGCGCTCCTTTGTGGAGAATGCAGCCACAGTGAAGACTGGGGATTCCTATTCCTGTACGCTTAAATTTAAGATAAGCGGGGAGGAAGCCATCTACGGACTGGGACAGCATGAGAAAGGGACTTACAACTACAGAAACACGAAAGAGTACCTCTATCAGAATAACATGCAGATCCCCATGCCGGTGTTTCTGTCCTCCGCCGGATATGCGGTTGTTTTTGACGCGGACTGTCTGATGACTTACGAGGAAGCCCAAAATGAGATCCGTCTGGACTTCGATGCTGCGGATCAGATTAATTATTATGTGATCGCCGGGGAAGGCTTTGACAGACTGGTTGAGGGGATCCGCTGCCTGACAGGGAAAGCTGTCATGCTCCCGCGCTGGGCATTTGGGTACATACAGTCAAAAGAGCGGTATGTATCCCAGGAAGATATTCTGGATACCTGGAAGGAATTTAAAGACAGGCAAATTCCCCTGTCCTGCCTGGTGCTTGACTGGAAATCCTGGGAGGATGGCAAATGGGGAAACAAGATCATGGATAAAAACCGTTTTCCGGATCTTTCATCCATGACGGAGCGGCTCCACGGAGATGACACGGCATTCATGGTATCTATATGGCCGAATATGAACCGGGGATGCGAAAATAACCGGGAAATGCTGGAGGCCGGAAAGCTTTTAGCAAACCTTTCCACCTATGATGCCTTTGACCCGGAAGCCAGGGATCTGTACTGGCGCCAGTGTGAACAGGAATTGTTTTCAGGGGGGACGGATGCCTGGTGGTGTGACTCCACAGAACCCTTCACACCGGATTGGAATGGGCTGGAGAAAAGAGAGGATGAGCAGCGGTATGAGCTGGCAAAAAGTGAGCTGACAAAATATTTCGATGCAAGGAGGGCAAATAACTTTGCACTGGCTCACGCCAAAGGTATTTATGAACATCAGACGGCAGCGTGCAGGGAGAAAAGAGTAGTAAACCTGACCCGTTCCGGTTCCCTTTCCATTCAAAAATACGGAACGGTTCTCTGGTCAGGGGATATTATGGCCACCTGGGATGTTTTCCGCAGGCAGATCGCCGAAGGGCTTTCCATGTGTATGTCAGGCATCCCTTACTGGACACTGGATATCGGCGCCTTTTTTGCTGGCTCCACCCAGGGATTCCGCCGCTTCAGCAATGTGCGTGAGGGGGAGGCTCCCTGGTTCTGGCAGGGGCTTTTTGAAAAAGGTGTACAGGATCTGGGATACAGGGAATTATATACCAGATGGCTGCAGATGGGAACCTTCCTTCCTGTCATGCGCTCCCACGGAACAGATACACCGAGGGAGCCATGGAATTTGGGGGAGCCCGGGGAGAAATATTATGACACCATAGTATCCTACATCCGTTTCCGGTATAAGATGCTTCCCTATTCCTATTCCCTGGCCCATATGGTTGAAGAAGATTCCTATACCATGTTCCGAAGCCTGATGTTTGACTTTGCCTGTGATCCGCAGGTAAAGAATATGGCGGGAGAGTTTATGTACGGCCCTGCCTATCTGGTCTGCCCCGTGACAAAAGCCATGGAATACGGTCCTGAAAATGAGAAGCTGAAGGGTCCGCAGAGCTGGGAAGTATATCTCCCGGCGGGTGCACAGTGGTATCACCAGAAGAAAAAGGAATTATATGCAGGAGGCAGGACTTATGAGGTGGAAGCCCCTGTGACCTGGCAGCCTGTTTTTATCCGGGCTGGCTCCATAATTCCCGTGGACAGCAAATGCGGCAAAAAAGGCATTGCCGACACCATTGAGGTTTACGAGGGTGCAGATGGCCGTTTCTTATATTATATGGATAACGGTATGGACTACCGGTACCGGGAAGGTCAGTATGCAGCCATTTCCATGCAGTACGATGATGAGACAAAGACCTTATCTCTGGACAAAGTGCAGGGCAGCTATAACTATCCAGGGACTTTTGGCATCCGCTTTTACAGGAAGGACGGCACGCTGAAAAAGGGAAGGTTGGATTACCGCGGAAAAACGGCCTCCTACATGTTTGGCTGAGACTTACGCCTGGGGGATTCCAAGGGTTTCAGGAAGCATGGGAGGGATCCGGAAAGTTACCCGGAATCCATGGTTTCCAAAACCTCTGGAGACATGCAGGCCGGAATCCTTGCCAAATACCAGCATCAGCCGTGTATTTACATTGGAAAGTGCAAAACCGTTATCCTCGTTACGGTTTAGGACAGGCTGGGAAAGTTTTTCCTCCAGTGCAGCCAGGTCTTCTGAAGATATGGAATAACCGTCATCGTCAATGTAGAATTCCAGCCAGTTTTCCCCATTCTGTTTCACCGGCTGCACAGAAACGGTAAGAAAATTGTCATCCCGGTCCGGGACAAGGCCGTGTACAAAATAATTCTCTATAAGGGGCTGCAGGGTGTTTTTGGGGATGCCGTAAATTTTCAGGGAACCTCCAATGATGAATTCGTAGTCAAAGTTACCATAGCGGTACATATACAGGTTGATCAGATTTTCACAGAGATTCAGTTCCTCGCCGATGGAGACATAGAGGTTGCGTCTTGTCTGGTTCCGGTACATTTTTGAGAGAAGCAGCAGCATCTGGGAGGCATCACTGTACTGACCCTTCATGATCTGAACCCGGATCTGTTCCAGGGTGTTATACAGGAAATGGGGGTTGATACTGGTCTGCATGGCATACAGCTCTGCCTTTTTCTGGGATATTTCATAGAGGTATGCTTTTTCCACGTTTCGCTGGAGCTCATCGCACATGCCGTTGAAGCTGCTGATGATCTGTGTGAATTCATCATTGCTTTTCGGTACGGGCAGCCGGTAATCCAGATTGTTTTGGCCTACAAGTCCCATACCGGCCTGGATGGTCTTGATCTTCCGGTCTGAAGTACGCAGGGTGACCACGTAGAGAAGAATGGATGAAAGGCAGATAAAAAGGGCCAGGGATGCCAGGATTATCTGGGAAAAGCTGTTTTCTACCGGGGAAGCAGGAACCTGATAGCCGGTATAATATTCATAACGGCTGCTGCCTGTCCAGGCATGGTAATAAGGCTCCCCATGCAGCATCCGGCGGACCGCAGAGGTCTGCTGGGTATTGCCCTCAACAGAGGTAACGTCAGGAAGGATCAGATCTTCCGGGGAGGTGTATTCACCTGCGGAGTTATAGATAATATGATCCTCCTTGTCCGTAATGGTGAAGACTCCGGCTTCGTTCATATGGGAGTCTGCTATGGCATTGGAAAACTCTGATACCCCATACAGAAGGATCATCTGTCCAAAGGGGATCAGCTCGTCTCCGGAGTAGTCAAAAACTGTTCCTGTAAGGCCGTACACATGATCCCCCGGTTTTTCATATTCTGAGCTGAGGGAATCAATCTGGGCGTCAGAAAGGACACGGAGCTGGTAAGGTTCCATCTTATAAGTGTTCTGACTGAGCTTCAAGGGAGTGATGGTGTCGTAAGCGGGGCTGTACTGGTAAAGCCGCCCTGTTCTGGTCAGCAGAAGAATGCCGCGCAGATTCTGGTCATACCGGCAAATTTCCCCCAGCATCTGCACAATGGAATAGTTTGTGGAGGAATCAGGGGAAAAGTCTTCCCTGTAAAGCCTGCAGAGTGTCTGGTATCTGGATGCGCTGGAAAATACAGGGGCCAGGGTGTTGGCCATGGAATTCTGCCGGGCAGTCAGGATAGCGGAGAGATTGCTGATCACAATATCATAATCTTTGAGAAAATCATTTTTTTCCTGCTCTTTAATAAGGCGGCTGCTTAAAAGAAAAAGGGAAACGGTAACCGTACATACAGTGATAATACAAATCAGCAGCATTTTAGAATAATATCCGGATGCCAGTTTCTTGATCATGGGAATCTCCTTGTATATGGGAATGCATAATGTTATCTGTTATAATGAAGACAGTAAAATGACGGTTTTGAGGTGCCTATATTATAGCAGTGGATATTGAAAAATGCAATTACAGCAACGATAGGTATCGACGATGCAGATACAAGGTTACAGTTCCGGCAGGTCTGCGCATTCACTGCGCTGACCGTACGGAGGCATGTAACGGTTAGCTGTCTGAATTGTTACGATACCAAAGGGTGCGGATACGGGAGGAAGAGGAAATGGCTGGATCAGATAAGGACAGAAGGAAACAGGCTGAAACAGGATGGAAAAGAAGGTTGTTTCTGGCTGGGACGGCAGTTCTGGCTCTGACAGGATGCGGAGCCGGAGGCAAAAGTGCTTTGGCTGAGGAAAACGGGGCAAATGATGTAGTGCTGACGGCTTTTGTCCAACAGGCAGTTACGGCAGAGGCAGGGATCTGGGAAGGATGGGCTGCCAGGAAGCTTTATGAGGATACGAATATCAAAATAGAATTTTATCCCACCGGGACCGGAGTGGAGCAGAAGCTGAAGCAGTATATGGCATCCGGTAATCTTCCGGATATTATTGGCTTTAAAGATTTGGACCAGGCACAGATAGCCATGGACGCCGGGCTGCTGCTGCCGCTTGATATGTATGAGAAGCTTCTTCCATCCATATTCCGGACAGAATACTATGAGAAGGCAGTGTCTTATTCCAGAGAGTACAACAGCGGCGGAACAGGACAATTATATATTATGCCCACTTCCATAGGCCCTGTTTCAGATAATGCTTACAACTGGATGCCCATGCTGCAGTGGGACACTTACAAGAAAGCAGGAATGCCTGAGGTGGAAACACTGGAGGATTATCTGGATGTTGTGGAGAAAATGGTGGAGATCAAACCATACACCCAAAACGGGGAGAAGGTACACGGATTTTCTCTTTTTACCGACTGGGATAAATATTCGGTTTTGGAGATTGCAGCTCTTTCTTATTTTTATGGGATTGATACAGAGTATATTTCACCGCTTATGGAGACGAATGTTCTGACAAAGACCACCAGCTCCATCCTGGATAAGGACAGCTTTTATAAACGGGCACTTCATTTTTATTATGAAGCCAACCAGAGAGGCCTTCTTGACCCGGACTCCATGACCCAGAGCTACAGTAATCTGGAGAAAAAGTTCAGTCAGGGACGGATCATGTTTTCTTGGTTTTCCTGGCTGACAGGAACCTACAACGACGTCCCTTCCGGGCATGTGAATAACAAATACATTCCGGATGGCTATGTGAATATACCGGCAGACGATATGAAGATTTATGAAGCCCCGGATCAGAGTATCGGAAGAAACTGGTACTTTGCGGTCAGTAATAAATGCAGGAATCCAGAGAAGGCATGTGAATTTCTGAACTGGTTCTATGATCCTCAGGTGGAAAAATATCTGTATAACGGGCCGGAGGGATGCCTGTGGAATTACGATAAGGAAAAAACTCCAAAAGTGACAGAGGAGGGCTGGAAGATCATCAATAATAAGTCGGAGGATAGGATGCCGTTTGAGAACGGCGGCTCCTTTGCAGACGGGATTGAACCCTTCAATGCCCTTGGCCTGCAGGCATCCACAGTTATGGAGGACGGATACACCATCAGTTACCGATACTGGCCGGACAGCAGGAAAAATAATGAGACACTGGTTCAGAGAGAAGTCAATGAATTTTTAGGTACCGATACCATCAGTGCGTATCTGGAGAAAAATGATATGATAGCAAAATCCACCATGGCAGTTAATATGATCCCCACTGCATCGGATGAGATGAAGACAAAAGTTTCAGCGATCGGTGAGATCGTCCGGGATCTTTCATGGAAAATGGTCTATGCACAGGATGAACAGGAGTTTGCAGAACTTTGGGAGTCCATGAGGGCACAGGCAGGACAGCTCGGTATGGAGCAGGTTGAAACATATTACAGGGATGCCTGGGAAGCTGCGGTTAAAAAGGTGGAGGATTATGAATAGGGAGAAATATTTTGAAACAAATAAAATTTGACACAACGCTGAGAGATTCCCAGGGGACGCAGACAGTGCCCATAGACCCGGCAGACTTTGACCTGGAAGCATATGGGGAATATGAAGCCGCTATGCTTGAAAAAAACAAGGATTTTTGGAAAAAACAGCAGGGTCTGCTGGTGTACAGGAGAGTACGGGCAGACGGCGTTTTTTATGATAAATGCAGGGATCACAGAGAATCTCTGGCATTGCAGCTTGGGGCGCTGAAAAAAAGCATGGACTATAAAGCGGATATCGCTAATTTCCTGGAACCATGGTATGGAATTGGTTATATTGCCTCGTGTTTTGGGAGCAGTTACCAATGGCTGCCCCAGCAGGCGCCCAGTGTAAAGGCAAAATTCTCTTCTTCCCGGGAAATCCTGGATGCGGACTTTGTCCCCATAGCGCAGACGCCGGAAGGGCGCAGGAACCTGGAGATGATTGAGTATTTCATGGACAAGACAAAGGGAAAGGTTCCAGTGTCCTTTAGTGATATCCAGTCCCCCCTTAATATGCTCACGTATCTGCTTCCGGTGACGGAATTGTTCATGGAAGTCTTTGAGGACCCGGATGGACTTAAAAATGCTGCGGCACTGTGTACGGATCTTCTGATCGATTTTCTGCGGGAACAGAAAACAATCATCGGCAGTGCCCTTGCAAGCCCGGGACATGGATTTGCCAGCAGCAGGGCTTTTGCGGGTGTGGGACTCAGCGATGATACCTCTATCATGATAAGCGGGGAGGATTACCGGGAACTTTTTCAGGGATCAGATGAGAGGATCGGGAATATCCTGGGCGGCATGGCATATCATTCCTGCGGCGTGTGGGAGAAAAAAATCCCCATGGTGAAGGAGTTTGGGAATATCCTCTGCGCAGACGGGGCATTTACCATTGAGACAGATCCCAGTCCAAATGATCCGAGGGTGTTTGGTGAGGCGTTTGCGCACAGCGGAATCATTCTCAATGCCAGGGCAGTGGGAGATGAGGAAAACAGCTTCCGGGCTTTTGAACAGCTTTGGAGGCCGGGGCAGCGGTTGATCTGTGTGACATACTGCAAAACACCAGAGGAACAGGAAAGGCTGTACAGGCGTCTGCATGAGTTGGAGGAAAAGACAGGACTATGAGATATGATATAACCTTTCATCCAAGCTGGTGGCATAAGAATGCCGGCGTGGATTTTACACAGGAATTTTTCGATGACCCCAGGTACCGGATAGAATGTGATGTGCGCATGAGAAAAACATTGTACGAACATTTCGGAGATCACGGGATTGGAGAAAAGGAACCAAAGAGACGTCCGCTTCTGGGCACAGACCTGCTGGCAGCAGGGTATCTGCATTCTGAGATACTGGGCTGCCGGATACGCTTCCAGGCAGATGATTCTCCGCAGGTGGAATGTCTGAATCTGGATGAGGATACCATAGGGGAGGTGAAAGTGCCCAATCTGGATGAAAGCCCGGTATGGGCCGGAATACAGAAACAGACCGATTACCTGAAAGAAAGATTCGGCTATGTGGAGACATATGTGAACCTCATGGGAATCCAGAACATAGCCATGGACCTTATGGGGCAGGAGGTGCTTCTCTCCTATTATACAGCCCCGGAGGAGGTGGAAGCTCTTTTGGAAAAGATAACGGAGCTCTCATTGGAAGTGGGAAAACGTTTTTACAGTCTTTCCGGTGATATTTCAGGCGGAGTTACCGCCATTGTCCGCAGGACGGTGCCGGATGTATATCTGACTTCAAACTGTTCCGTTGAGATGGTGTCCAATGATATATATGAAAAATTTCTCCTGAAGCACGACAGGAGGCTGGCAGATGCCTTCGGACATTTTGGCATCCATCACTGTGGGAAAAGTATGGAACATGTGGTGGATGGGTATTCAAAAATAAAGGGCCTTGTGTTTGCCGAGGTGGGGGCCTTCTCTGATATAAAGGCGGTGCGGGGAAAGCTGCCGGGTGTGTTTTTGAATGCCAGATACAGCCCGGTCCGTCTGATGAGCGCCTCAGAAACCCAGATCACGGAGGAGGTGCAGGCCCTTGCAGGGGATGGGCAGGAAAACGGCAGAAAGGTGTCCGTGTCCTGTGTGGGCATTGACAGCCAGGTCTCCGATACACAGATACGGTATTTTCTCCGGGCGTGCAGGGAGATAAAAGGAATAGAGTAAAGAGATAAGTGAGGATATAAAAATGAAACGGATAAAACTGGGCTTTGCCCCAACCAGAAGAAGTATTTTCAGCGCCCCGGATGCCCTGAAGTATGCCGCTCTTACAAAAGCCCGCCTTTTGGAACTGGGCATAGAGGTGGTAGATATTGAGGATATAAATGAGGAAGGTCTCCTCTACGATGACGGGGATGTTTGGGAGATAGCAGAAAAGTTTCTAAAAGCAGGGGTGGACGGCCTCTTCCTTCCGCACTGTAATTTCGGCACAGAGTATGTGTGCGCAAGGCTTGCAAAGACACTCCGGATACCTGTTCTTCTGTGGGGGCCGAGAGATGAGCGGCCGGATGAGAACGGAATCCGATTAAGAGACAGCCAGTGCGGGCTTTTTGCAACGGGAAAGGTATTCAGAAGATTTGGGATTCCTTTTACATACCTGACAAACTGCAGGCTGTCAGACCCGGAATTTGCCAATGGCATTTCCAATTTCCTGGCTGTGTGTAACGTGGTGAAGGCATTTAGAAGCACCAGGATCTTACAGATCGGGCCGCGTCCCTTTGATTTCTGGTCAACCATGTGCAACGAGGGTGAGCTGCTGGAAAAATTCAACATCCAGCTTTCCCCAGTGCCCATTCCCGAGCTGACCGCAGAGATGAAGAGGGTAAAAGAGGAAGGTACTGAAGCGGCAGAGGTGGCTGCCTGGTGCAAAGAAAATATGTATATAAAGATCAGGGAAAATGAGCTGGAAAATGTGGCGGCCCTGAAAGTGGCCATGAAAAACCTTGCAAAAAAATACGGATGCAGTGCTATTGCCATTCAGTGCTGGAACGCTTTGCAGGGTGAGATCGGCATTATGCCCTGCGCCGCCAATTCCCTGCTTAATGAGGAAGGGATCCCTGTTGTATGTGAGACGGATATTCATGGTGCCATTACGGCGGTTATGGCGGAGGCTGCCGGCATGGATGAGGCACGTACCTTTTTCGCGGACTGGACTGTACGCCATCCTGACAATGAGAATGGAGAGCTGCTTCAGCACTGCGGCCCATGGCCTGTTTCCGTGGCAAAAGAGAAACCGGTTATCGGATATCCTCTTGCTTTTGAACATCCGGGGGCAGTGGAGGCGGAGGCAAAGCATGGTGAGATGACCCTGTGCCGTTTCGACGGTGATAACGGGGAATATGCTCTGCTTCTTGGCAGCGCCAGGGGTGTGGAAGGGCCTTACACGAAGGGGACCTATGTGTGGGTGGAAGTGGAGAACTTAAAACGGCTGGAAAATAAACTGGTCTGCGGCCCTTACATCCATCACTGTGTGGGTATCCATAAGAACGTGGTCCCTATTTTGTATGAAGCATGTAAATATATAGGCGTGACAGCGGATTTATATGACCCAGTGGAGGATGAAGTCAGGGAAGCGGTTTATAACCCGGTAAAATAAAGGAGCAAAGGCAGATGGATGATTTAAAAGCAAAGGCATATGCCATGCGAAGGGATGTCCTGGACATGGTTTACCGCGCCAAAACAGGCCATATCGGCGGTGATTTCAGTGTGATGGAGATACTGACAGCGCTGTATTTCAAAGAGATGAATATAAGCCCGAAGAATCAGGATGACCCGGACAGGGATTATTTTGTTATGAGTAAGGGTCATTCGGTGGAGGCTTATTATGCAGTTCTGGCTGCAAAGGGTTTTTTTCCGGCAGAGGAAGTGAAAGAACAGTTTTCTGTATTTGGCTCAAAATATATTGGGCATCCCAACAATAAGCTGCCCGGCATTGAGATGAATTCCGGTTCCCTGGGGCATGGGCTTCCGGTCTGTGTGGGCATTGCAAAGGCATGCAAAATGGATAAGCGGCCAAGCCGTGTTTATACGGTAATGGGGGACGGTGAACTGGCGGAGGGATCTGTATGGGAGGGGATTATGGCGGCCTCCCAGTATGGCCTTGACAACCTTCTGGCAGTTGTGGACAGAAACCGCCTGCAGATATCCGGATGCACGGAGGACATCATGCATCATGACGATTTAGCCGCCCGGTTTGCAGCCTTTGGCTGGGAGGTGCTGACCGCGGATGGGAATGATGCGGATGCGCTCTTAAAGGCATTTGGGAAAGCAAGGAAGGTGAAGGGAAGGCCTGCAGTTGTCATGGCGGATACTATAAAGGGCTGCGGGGTCTCCTTTATGGAAAATGCGGCAGGATGGCATCACAAAGTGCCCACAGCCCAGCAGTATGACCAGGCTGTGAGAGAATTAAAAGAAAAAGAGGAGGCAGCCCGCAATGAATAAAATACCAAACAGGCAGGCTATCTGCCAAGTACTGAATGAGCACGCGGATACCGATAAAGATATTGTGGTGCTCTGTAGTGATTCCAGAGGCAGCGCTTCCCTAGCTCCTTTTGCGGAGGCCCATCCGGAACAGTTTGTGGAGGTGGGGATAGCGGAACAGAATCTGGTGAGTATTTCCGCGGGAATGGCCAAGGCAGGCAAGAAGCCTTTTGCAGCATCCCCGGCCTGTTTTTTAAGCACCAGAAGTTACGAGCAGGCAAAAGTGGATGTGGCCTACTCCAATACAAATGTAAAATTGATCGGTATCAGCGGAGGCATCAGCTATGGGGCACTGGGCATGAGCCATCATTCCGCCCAGGATTTTGCAGCTATGTGCGCAATTCCCAATATGCGTGTTTATGTGCCCAGTGACCGGCACCAGACCAAAAAGCTCATAGAGAACCTTTTAAAGGATGAGAAACCGGCTTACATCCGTGTGGGGAGAAATCCGGTGGAGGATATCTATACAGAGGAAAATGTACCGTTTGTTATGGACAGGGCAACTATTCTTCGGGACGGTACAGACGTGGCAGTCATCGCCTGCGGAGAGATGGTGCGCCCTGCCATGGAGGCGGCAGAGATACTGCAAGAGAAGGGGATCTTTGCCTCAGTCCTTGATATGTACTGTCTGAAACCGCTGGATGAGGAAGCGGTGATCCGGGCGGCATCCCATGCAAAAGCAGTGATCACCGTGGAGGAACATGCGCCATACGGCGGTCTTGGCTCCATGGTCAGCATGATAATAGGTGCAGACTGTCCGAAGAGAACAGCCTGTATGGCGCTTCCGGATGCCCCTGTGATCACGGGAACATCAAAGGAAGTATTTGATCATTATGGTCTGAACAAAGAAGGGATCGCCAAAAAGGCAGTGGAGTTATTGGGATGAAGCAAACATATTGTATCGGAATAGACCAGAGTACCCAGGGCACCAAGGCCATGCTGTTTGACAGCCGGGGAGATCTGCTTCTGCGCACGGATAAATGCCACGCGCAGCTTATAGATGAAAAAGGGTGGGTGGAACATGATCCGGAGGAAATCTACCAAAATACCCTGAAGGCTGTAAAGGATCTGTTGGAACAAAGCAGGATAGACAGGGGGAAGATTGCCTGTGTGGGCATCAGCAGCCAGAGGGAGACAGCGCTTGCCTGGAACCGTCACACAGGAAAACCTGTATATAACGCAATTGTTTGGCAGTGCGCCAGAGGAGAAGGCATCTGCAGGAGACTGGAAAAAAGCGGCGTCTCAGAAGAGGTCAGGAAACGGACCGGGCTGCTTTTGTCCCCTTATTTTTCCGCAGCCAAGCTGGCCTGGATCCTGGAACAAGTTCCCGGTACCAGGCCGGAGGCCCAACAGGGAAATATCTGCTGCGGCACAGTGGATTCCTGGCTTGTATACCGCCTGACCAAAGGAAAAGAATTCAGGACAGATTACTCCAACGCATCCAGAACACAGCTTTTTAATATTACCACCCTTGCGTGGGATGAAGAACTTCTGGCTTATTTCGGGATACCAAAGGCATGTATGGCGCAGGTCACAGATTCCGACGGTTTCTTCGGAGAGACAGACTTTGAAGGACTTTTACCCTATGCAGTGCCTATACACGGTGTTCTTGGAGATTCCCACGGAGCATTGTTCGGACAGGGGTGTCTGCGGCGGGGGATGATGAAAACCACCTACGGCACCGGATCTTCTATTATGATGAATATCGGGGAAAAGCCAGTATTTTCGGATTTGGGAGTTGTGACCTCCCTTGCCTGGAAGACAGAGGGGGAGGTCCGGTATGTACTGGAAGGAAATATCAATTATACCGGTGCCGTAGTCACCTGGATGAAGGACAGGCTTGGCCTGCTGACCGCCCCGGGGGAGTCGGAAACCCTGGCCCGTGAGGCCAATCCGGCAGATAAGACATATCTTGTGCCTGCATTTACCGGACTTGGGGCGCCCTACTTTAGAAGCGGCGTGTCGGCTGCCTTCTGCGGCATGAGCCGTACAACAGGAAAGGCCGAGCTGGTCAAGGCAGGGCTTGAAAGTATTGCATATCAGATCGCAGATGTGGTGTCTCTTATGAAAAAGGCGGGGGAGGTTCCCCGTATAGAACTGCGTGTTGACGGCGGGCCCACCAACAATAAATGGCTGATGCAGTTTCAAAGTGATATTCTGGGAAGCACCGTTTATGTGCCGGATGCCGAGGAACTGTCCGGAATCGGGGCGGCTTATGCTGCGGGACTGGGGTGCGGGATCTACAAAAAAGAGATGCTTTTTGAAGGGAAACACGGCACGTTTTATACACCTGTGATGTCAGGGGCAGAGCGGGAAAGAAAATACAGAGGATGGCAGGATGCCCTGTCTATGCTTCTGAAAAGTAATACAGAGGATGGATGACACTTGGAGGGCAGCCGGGCACGTCGCTGTGGTCCTGCATGGGTTTTTGTCCGAGACTGTGAATGGACGGGACATTACTGTATATTCAGGATAGAAAAGGAGTCAGAATGCTGAAAGTAAAAAAGATACATATGGATTATCAGGTCAATCCGGTGGGCGTGGAGGCTATGCCGCAGTTTGGATGGGAGCTGGAAAGTGACAGGAGAAATGTGGTGCAGACAAGCTACAGACTGCAGATCGCAGCGGACCGGGCATTTTCGGAACTTATATATGACAGCGGGCAAATACAGGACCGTGAATCAGCGCATATTTTTGTTAAGGATACAGAGATCATGCCAGCATCTAAATATTTTGTCCGTGTCCGGGTATGGACAGCAGAAGAGGAGACAGGATGGAGTGAAACGGCCTGGTTTGTCACCTCCCTTTTGGAGGAGGGCCTTAAGGCTCCGTTTGTCTCCGGGGAGACGGATGATTCCTATAAAGAGGAGTCAAAAGGCACATATGTAAGGGGAACTTTCCGGGTAAAGGGAAAAGTAAGGGAAGCCTACGCATTTACCACTGCCCTTGGTCTTTATAACTTTTATCTGAACGGGGAGAAGGTGGGGGAAGACGAGATGACACCGGGCTGGACCTCCTACCGCAGACATCTGCTGTATCAGACCTATGATGTGGCTTCTGCTCTGAAAGAAGGCATAAATGTGGCAGGGGCCATGCTGGGCGCCGGATGGTATAAGGGAATTATGGGTCTTACACGTGCCAGAAACAACTATGGCAGTAAAACCGGATTTGCCATGCAGATATATATCCGGTATGAGGACGGAAGTACAGAGACAGTGTGCACCGGCCCATCCTGGAAGGGTTGTGATGCTCCGGTTGTGTTTGCGGATATTTACAACGGCGAAATTTATGATGCGGCGAAAGAAATCCCGGGCTGGGCCGTGGATGCAGCCCCACAGGGAGAATGGAGAGATGTGGTACTGGTACCCTTTGATACAGGGGTTCTCCGGGCACAGAGCGGTTCCAGGGTCCGGGTAATGGATGAACTGCCTGCAAAGCGGATCTTCAGAACGCCGAAAGGGGAACTGGTCATTGATTTCGGCCAGAACCTGGCAGGACGCATCCGGGTGACTGCATACGGAAAACCGGGAGATGTGATCGAGCTGCACTGTTTTGAGGTGCTGGATCATGAAGGGAACGTATATCTGGATAATCTGCGGCATGCAAAGGCTTCCATGAAATATACATTTGCCAGAGAGGGAACCGTCACTTATCATCCTCATTTTACTTATATGGGCTTTCAGTATGCAAAGATCGTCTCCTGGCCCGGAGAGGCAGAGAAAGAAAATTTTACGGCCTGTACCCTGCATTCAGAGATGGAGAGGACAGGAAACATAACCTGTTCCCATCCGCTTTTAAATCAGCTTCACCACAATTACCTGTGGGGGCTGAAGGGGAATTTTCTGGATGTGCCCACAGACTGTCCCCAGAGAGACGAGCGCCTGGGATGGACAGGGGATGCACAGATTTTCTGCCGTACCGCCTGCTATCTTATGAATACATACACCTTTTATAAAAAGTGGCTCAGAGATGTGGAGGCGGACCAGACACCGGAAGGGGGCGTGCCCCATGTAGTGCCAAACATAGAAGAGGGCCGTACGGACGGAAACTGGCTTCTGAGGCAGGGCCCTCATTCCGCGGCAGCCTGGGCGGACGTGGCAGTGATCAATCCCTGGACTTTGTATCTCATGTATGGGGATAAGGCCATTTTAGAGAGGCAGTACAGCAGCATGAAAGCATGGATCGATTTCATGAGGTGTCATTCGGAAGATCATATCTGGAATTATAGACTGCAGTTTGGGGATTGGGTTGCCCTGGACGCGGAGGAGGGGAGCTATTTCGGCGCCACGCCCAATGACCTGACTTGTACGGCATATTATGCGTATTCCACCGGACTTTTTGCAAAGATGGCAAGAGCCCTTGGGAAAGAGGAGACAGCCCGGGAATATGAAAAGCTGTACAGCCATATTGTGGAAAAATTCCAGAGAACATTTTTTAAGGATGACGGAACCATGACTGCCCAGACACAGACAGCCCATATTGTTGCCTTGTATTTCAAACTGGTACCGCAGGCATATGTGAAGAAGACTGTGGCGGGACTGAAACGGCTCCTGGATAAGGAAAACGGGCATCTGGTCACCGGTTTTGTGGGTACACCGTATTTCTGTCATGCCCTCAGTCAGAACGGGTGTGTAAAAGAGGCTTATGATCTGCTTCTGAAGGAGGATTTCCCCTCCTGGCTGTATCAGGTGAAAATGGGTGCCACTACGGTCTGGGAACACTGGGACGGCATTAAGCCCGATGGTTCCATGTGGAGCCCCGGCATGAATTCCTTTAACCATTATGCTTACGGCGCCATCGGAGAATGGATGTACCGGGTCATGGCCGGTATTGAGGCTGATGAAGCCTGCACAGGGTTCAAACATGCTGTTTTTTATCCGCGCATAGGCGGCGGCCTGCAGTTCGTGGACGGTACTTATCATTCCATCTATGGGGAGGAGGGTGTGCGCTGGGAAAGGGAGGATGACAAGGTCATACTTACAGTCAGGATCCCTGCCAATACCACCGCCAGCGTGCGCTTGGACGAGGCAGAAGAGGTTCTTGAGGCGGACAGCCTTTCCTTTGTACAGAAAAGTGGCTATATGGAGGCAGAAGCCGGGTCAGGCACTTACCGTATCCTTTTCCGGAGAGGAGAACATCACGGATTTGGTAATCTGTAAAATATACGAAAACACGACATGATAGATTTCAAGGTGTCGCAGATATCTCTAATAACCTGCAGGCAGAATGGTATAATAAGGACAAATAAAAAACAGCAGAAAACGCTGGAATTGAAGGATTGGGAGGATAACGATTATGGCAGTGAAAATGCTTCCGAAAAAAATGGCAGGTGCGATACTTCCGGGGAACAGCTCAGTGGAAATGAAAGAGTTTGATGTGCCGAAACCGGGCCATGGACAGGTGCTGATCCAGACAAAGGCAACTACGATCTGCGGCAGTGACATCCGCTGCATTTACAGGGAACACGTGGGAAAAGGACCTGAGGGATATATTCCCGGCATGGTGGCAGGCCATGAGCCCTGCGGTGTGATCGTGGAGGAAGGCGAAGGCCTCCGCAGATTCAAAAAAGGCGACAGAGTGATCGTGTATCACATTTCAGGGTGCGGAGTGTGCAATGACTGCCGCAGAGGATATTATATCTCCTGTAAAAGCAGATTCCGCCAGGCATACGGCTGGCAGAGAAACGGCGGCATGGCTCCGTACATACTGGCAGAGGAGAAAGACCTGATCGCACTTCCGGATGAGCTTACATACAAGGACGGTGCACAGGTGGCCTGCGGATTCGGTACCGTTTATGAGGCCATTGAAAAAATTGGTATCAGCGGAAATGATGCGGTTTTGGTCACAGGACTGGGACCTGTAGGACTGGCAGCCCTTATGCTTGCCAAAGCACTGGGGGCAAATAAATTGATCGGTGTGGAAATGAATGAGTACCGCATTGATCTGGCTAAAAAATTGGGGCTTGTGGACCATGTATTTAAACCAGGCGAGAACACCCTGGATGAGATTCTGGAAGTGACCGGAGGCCACGGGGTGGAGCGGGCCATTGATGCCAGCGCCAATGATGCAGGCCGCCAGCTTGCCATCCGTGCCACAAGAGAGTGGGGCAAAATTGCATTTGTGGGAGAGGGCGGAACCTGTACCTTCAATCCCAGCCCGGATATTATTCACGGACAGAAGACCATTTACGGTTCCTGGGTGACAAGTCTGTGGAGGATGGAAGAACTGGTGGAGCGTCTGGTGCGCTGGAACATCCATCCGGAGGACCTGATCACAGATGAATTTTCCATTGAGAGAGCCGGGGAGGCTTATAAGCTGATGGCAGGCGGACAGTGCGGCAAGGTTGCGGTTATTTTCGGCGACCAGGATGAAAGGTAGGTTTATTATGGCAAAAGGAGTAGACCCGGCAAAAGTACCCTACAAAACTTTATATACAGGGGCCAGAATGCCTGCTATGGGTATCGGCACCTTTGGTTCTGATAAGTATTCCCCGGAGCAGGTGTCAAGCGCCGTATATGGTGCCGTGGAAAACGGATACCGTCTCATAGACTGCGCTTCCGTCTACCAGAATGAGAAGGAGATCGGTGCTGTCCTGGGGCACCTCTTTGAGGATCAGGTTGTAAAGAGAGAAGAGTTGTTTATCACCGGAAAGGTGTGGAATGATATGCACGGGGATGGAGAGGTCATAGCGTCCTGTAAGCAGAGCCTTACGGATCTGGGCCTTTCCTATCTGGATCTGTACTTTGTACACTGGCCGTTTCCGAATTACCATGCACCGGGCTGTGACGGCGATTCCAGGAACCCGGATTCCAGACCTTTTTCCACGGAGGAGTTCATGGGTGTGTGGAGACAGTGCGAGCAGCTTTTGGAGGAGGGGCTTGTGCGCCACATCGGCATGTCTAATATGACCATACCGAAGCTGGAAGCAGTGCTTACCCTCTGTAAGATCCAGCCTGCTGCCATTGAGATGGAGCTTCATCCGGGCTTTCAGCAGCCGGAATTGTTTGATTACGTGCAAAAACACAATATTGTGCCCATTGGCTATTGTCCCATTGGCTCCCCTTCACGCCCGGAGCGTGACAGGACCTCTGAGGACGTTGCAGATACCCAGATGCCCGAGATCCTGGAGATCGCAGAAGCACACCGGATACATCCGGCGGTGGTGTGCCTGAAATGGGCTGTGCAGCGGGGACAGGTGCCAATCCCCTTCTCTGTGAAGGAACCCCAGTACATCAGCAATCTGAAATGCATCACTGAGGACCCGCTCACAGATGAGGAGATGGAGAAGATCCGTCTTGCCGACAAGAACTGCCGCCTGGTAAAAGGCCAGGTATTTCTCTGGGCCGGTGCAAAAGGCTGGGAAGATCTGTGGGATGTGGATGGGATAATTGCAAAATAGAAGTATAGAAACGAGCACAGAGAAATGCGGAGGAGATTCTCTGTGCTCGTTCTTTTCATGACAACAGGTGCTTTGCAAAGAGACTTACTGCTGCCTGTTTTGCTGCCTATGCCGCACAAGGCTTATTTCGTAGTTTTACTGTCTTCTGAAACGATTAAAGCAGGCGTATATCTCCTGAGGCCTGGGCATAGCCAGTCCGCACGGGGTGTAGGAAGTCCCGCAGACAGAGGAGAGGCCTTTGGTCTCAAGCTGGTGCAGGAGCAGCCTGACGATCTGGTCCAGGGTTTTTCTTCCGTCGATCAGGTTTTCACACGCGTAGCGAAGGATGGCCGCAAGGGCAGCCGTCTGTTCAAAGTCGGTGAGCTGTTCCACATACCGCAGGTCCACGGATTCTTTGCCGATGGAGAAGGTATAGCGGTCATGGGTCTTGGTTTTTAAACTCCGTTCCTCCCTGCCGCCGTGTCCGTTGTCTTTGGGTCCGCGTCCCCGATGGCGGGGGGAGGAGTCACGAAAATCCGGTGTGGTCATGATCCTGCGGCTTTCAGGCAGGACAAAGGCAGGCGTGTCTGCAGGGGGCAGCGGAAAGTCTTTACAGAGCTTCTTCACGGATTGTGTTATGTCCACGGGACGGTAGCAGTCCATCTGGATAATGGTGTCCGCAATGTGGAAGAAGGCGCCGCTGCTTCCTGCCACTAAGATGGTGGAGATACCCGCTTTGGAATACAAATCCCCTGCGCGCTCCAAAAACGGAGTGATAGGCTCTTTGTGCCGGCTGATCACATGCTGCATGAAGGTATCACGCACCATGAAGTTGGTGGCAGAGGTATCTTCATCGATGAAAAACAGATGGGAGCCTGCCTCCATGCTCTCCACAATAGCGGCTGCCTGGGATGTGCTTCCGCTGGCGTCCGGAGTGGAGAAACAGTGGGTATCCTTCTTGTTGGGGAGGTCATTGATGAACATGGAGATGTCCACGTCTTTTACAAAACGTCCGTCCTCAGAGCGCAGTTTCACTGCTGTGTCATCTGCAATGACATATTCCCTTCCGTCCCCGGCAATGTGGTTGTACACACCGGATTCCAGTGCGTTCAGCAGAGTGGATTTCCCGTGATAGCCGCCTCCCACGATCAGGGTAATACCCACGGGGATGCCCATTCCGGTGATCTTCCCTTTGTGGGGAAGAGCAAGCTCTGTGCGCATGGATCCGGGGGAGGAGAAGGGGACGCAGCTCTTTAGCGGCTTGTCCGATACGCCGCTCTGTCTTGGAAGGATGGCACCATCCGCCACGAAGGCGGCCAGATCCCGCTTTTTCAGTTCTTCTCTTATAAATTGCTGGTCTTCTGCCAAAAAGAACACATTCTCCATGGCTTTTGCATTCAGGTTTTTATACAGGAAGGATTTCCGTACGCATACCGGGAGAAATTCAAACAGGATTTTTTCCAGCTCCGGTGCATTGATGGTCCTGCCGTTTGCAGGGAAACCGACGGTGAAGCGGGCGGTCAAATCCGTATCCGTAATTTCGCAGGCAGTGCGGTCCAGGATTTCCTGCCCGCAGCGGCTGACTGAGATCA
>Ga0137309_100557_pt1 | contig 27418 bp, 23 predicted proteins | sample NAcewiD2O_June_FD_97179 | JGI IMG/M metagenome (GOLD analysis project Ga0137309, IMG submission 97179) | Mouse cecal microbial communities from Vienna, Austria - N-Acetylneuraminic amended D2O_June | ecosystem: Host-associated > Mammals > Digestive system > Large intestine > Cecum | place... | reverse complement strand
GTTCCGGGCAGGCGGTCCGGCGGATTTCTTTGTGACGCCTGAGAAGGAAGGGCAGGTCCGTAAGACGCTGTCTCTCTTGAAGGAGGCGCAAGTTCCGCGCTATATTATGGGAAACGGCAGCAACCTTCTGGTAGGGGACCGGGGGTATCGGGGAGTGATCCTGCAGATCTGCAAAAAGATGAACCGGATCCGGATCCAGGATACCGTGATCCAGGCCCAGGCCGGAGCGCTTTTGTCAAAAGTTGCGGCAGAGGCCCAGGCAAAAGGGCTGACAGGGTTTGAATTTGCCTCCGGGATCCCGGGGTCGCTGGGGGGCGCGGTGATGATGAACGCCGGGGCTTACGGCGGGGAGATGAAGCAGGTGTTGATTCAGGCCCAGATTCTGAACGCGTCTGGAGAGATCGAGGATGTTCTGGCGGAAGAGATGGAACTGGGCTACCGGAGCAGTGTATTTTCCAGGAACGGCGGTGTGATCCTCAGCGCGTCCATCCAGTTGGAGCCTGGGGATCCGTCGGCGATCCAGAGCCGTATGGAGGAACTGAAATTTCTGCGTACCTCCAAGCAGCCTCTGGAATATCCCAGCGCCGGAAGCACGTTCAAACGGCCGGAGGGGTATTTCGCGGGGAAGCTCATTCAGGACGCGGGCCTGAGAGGATTCCAGGTGGGCGGGGCCCAGGTGTCGGAGAAGCACTGCGGGTTCGTGATCAATAAGGACCAGGCTTCGGCAATGGATATCCGCTCTCTGATGGAGCAGGTATCGGAAAAGGTCTATACGCGGTTCGGAGTCCGGCTGGAGCCGGAAGTGAAGCTGATCGGAGAATTTTAATCGGGCATTATGACGCTTTGCGGCTGCGGATGGCACAATACTCACTGCAGACTTCGTCGGCTGTGAGTACAGAAAGCAGAGGGAGAAATTCCCGAAACGGAAAGGATGGAGGATGGGGCGGATGAGATTTGTCATAGTAACGGGGATGTCGGGGGCCGGGAAGTCTACCGCGCTGAAGATGCTGGAGGACATGGGATATTTTTGTGTGGATAACCTGCCCATCCAGCTAATGCCGAAGTTTGCGGAGATGCTGATGCTGCCGGATGCGGAGATCAGCCAGGCGGCGCTCGGCGTGGACATTCGGAACGGCCAGGCACTGGACGGGATCGAAGAACAGCTCTCCCATATGGACGATCAGGGGATCCAGTATGAGATCTTGTTTTTAGACGCAAGGGACAACGTACTTGTCAAACGGTACAAGGAGACACGCAGGCAGCATCCCCTGGGCGGCATCGGCAGGGTGGACATTGGGATCGCGAAAGAGCGGGAACGGATCGCGTTCTTAAAAATGCGTGCCACGTATATACTGGATACAAGTAAGATGCTGACCAGGGAATTGAAGCAGGAGCTGGAAAAGATCTTTGTGGAAGGAAAGGAATTCAAAAACCTGTACATTTCCGTGATGTCCTTCGGCTTCAAATATGGAATCCCGCAGGACGCGGATCTGGTCTTTGACGTACGTTTCCTGCCCAATCCTTACTATATAGAAGGTCTGAAGGAAAAGACAGGGAATGACCGGGAGGTACAGGAGTATGTCCTGGACAATGAACGGGCGCAGATTTTTGTGGAGAAACTGGAGGAGCTTATGGATTTCCTGCTTCCGAATTATATTCTGGAGGGAAAGAACCAGCTTGTGATCGGGATCGGATGTACCGGAGGGAAGCATCGTTCCGTTACACTGGCAAATGTCCTGTACCGGCATATGGAAAAGAAAGAAAACTATGGTGTGCGGATCGAACACAGGGACATTGAAAAGGATGCCATCGTAAAAGCACACTGAAAGGCGGAAGCGGACATGTCATTTTCTGGGAACGTAAAGGAAGAACTTTCCAGGAGCCTGAGTCCGGCCAGACACTGCCAGATTGCGGAATTAGCGGCTTTGCTGAGTATTTGCGGTTCGATTTCCATAGACAGCGGGAACCGGTACCGTTTAAAAATCCACACGGAAAATCAGGCTGTTGCAAGAAAAGTCTTTACATTGATCGAAAAAACATTTAATATAGATGCTGATATCTCAATTCGGAAGAACATGACGAAGAAGAGCGTCGTCTATGCAGTGAGCGTCAGGCACCATGTCGACGCGCTGCGGATCCTTCAGGCGGCGAAGCTGATCGACGAGCCCGAGAGGGCGTTTGACGAGGTGCGCGTCGCGAATCCGATCGTGGTCCAGCAGACCTGCTGCAGGCGGGCATTTATCAGGGGAGCCTTTCTGGCTGCAGGTTCGATGAGCGATCCGGCGAAGTCCTACCATTTTGAAATCGTCTGCGGGGCGGAAGCGATGGCGGTACAGATTCAGAAGCTGATCTGCAGCTTTTCGATGGACGCCAAGATCGTGCCGAGAAAGAAGTCATACGTCGTGTATCTCAAGGAAGGGTCTCAGATTGTAGATATCCTGAATGTCATGGAAGCGCATGTCTCTTTGATGGAACTGGAGAATGTCCGGATTTTGAAGGAGATGCGCAATACGGTGAATCGTAAGGTAAACTGTGAAACTGCAAACATTAACAAAACCGTCTCCGCTGCGGTGAGGCAGATGGAGAATATTACATACTTGCGCGACACTATCGGTTTTGAAAAACTGCCGGAAGGACTGGAAGAGGTGGCGCTCGCCCGTCTGTCCCATCCGGACGCATCACTGAAAGAGCTGGGGGGAATCTTGTCTCCGCCAGTCGGGAAATCTGGAGTGAATCACAGACTTCGAAAGCTGGAGGAATTGGCAGAAAAAGTGAAACAAGAACAAGGAGGATCAGGACTATGATTGAAATGCCAGTTGTCGTAAGACAGGAAAAGGGGCTTGACGGAAGACCGATCGCATTATTGGTACAGGAAGCAAGCCAGTATGCAAGTAAGGTGTATATCAAGGTAGAAGACAAAAGCATCAATGCCAAGAGTATTATGGGGATGATGAGTCTGAGCCTTTCAGAAGGGGAGGAGGTTACGATCTTCACAGAGGGAGAAGATGAAGAAAAAGCAGCAGAGGGGATCAAGACATTCTTTATGACATCAAAATAATTTCATAGTGTTTTCCGGGCATAAAATTCTGTCTGTAAGTTCATATTTTTTGTAACAGGGCATGACAGAATCGGAGTTTTGCCTGTATGGGGAGATGTAAGAATTATGAAGAAAATGCTGTTTATTTATAATCCGAATGCAGGGACCGGTGTATTAAAACCGAAGCTTGCGGATGTGATCGATATTCTGGTAAAGGGCGGCTATGATGTTACCACATATCCGACCCAGTGCTATCACGACGCATTGGCGAAAACGGTCACTTATACGGAGAAGTATGACATCATTGTATGCAGCGGCGGGGATGGGACGCTGGATGAGGTGGTGACAGGGGTTTCCAAGCGGGGAGGACATGTGCCCATCGGATATATTCCGGCCGGTACGACCAATGACTTCGCGCACAGTCTGCACATTTCCAGCAATATTCTGGAGGCGGCGGATGTAGCGGTGAACGGAGTGCCGTATCCCTGCGATGTGGGAAAATTTAATGACGATTATTTTGTTTATATTGCGGCATTCGGCTTGTTTACGGATGTATCCTATGGGACGAAGCAAAGTATGAAAAACGTGCTGGGGCATCTGGCATATATCCTGGAAGGCTCTAAGCAGATCTTTAATATTCCGTCATACCATGTTCGGGTGGAGCATGACGGAGAGGTGATTGAGGACGATTTCATGTTCGGCATGGTGACGAACTCCCGGTCGGTAGGAGGATTTAAGGGGATCATCGGAAAGGATGTCATATTTGACGACGGACTGTTTGAGGTGACGCTGATCAAGACACCGAAGAACCCGATCGCCTTGAATGAGATCATTGCGTCGCTGGTGATCAAGCAGATCGATTCCAATCATGTATATTCCTTCCGTTCCGGCGAGATTCATTTTGAGTCGATTGAGGAGATCCCGTGGACGCTGGACGGTGAATTTGGCGGGGAGCACGATAGCGTGACAATTCTCAATAAGAAGCAGGGCCTTCTGATTATGGTCAAGGAAGATACCAAAGCGCATCTGGAGGAAAAGAAGGAAGAGCTGCTGGAGAAGATCAAAGAGGAAGAAGGACTGGAAATTTAATAAAAGGTATGAAAAACAGCGGGGCTTTGCGCGCCGCTGTTTTTTGCGCGGTTGCGCCGCAAACCTCAATGGCTTCACTTTCTCAGAAAAAAAGAACCATCCCGCTGCAAGCATGCGGGTGATTAGATTCTCGAAGGAAAAAATAAAAAAAGCTCCGTATAACCAACGAAGCTTTGGGTAATAATAATGACTCCAAGGGGAATCGAACCCCTGATTCCAGCGTGAGAGGCTAGCGTCTTAACCGCTTGACCATGGAGCCATGCTCTGAGCCATGCTCTGCTGCGGATGCTTCCGACTTTTATAACACTTCTGCATCACAAGCAAGATTGATTATAGCACATGATTTCCAATAGTGCAAGCATAAATTTGTTTTTTATGCAAATTGATTTTAGATTCTTTCTGGAATTGTTTGGTAGAAATGGTTTACATTCCTACATTCATTTGGTAGTATGGAACTATCAGAATTAAGGTGACTGTCCGGCCCGGGCATGGCATGGTAACAGTTACGGATTCAGCAATATAGAATGAGGAGGCTGACAACATGAGAATTATTAAGGCGACTGACTACAAGGACATGAGCAGGAAGGCGGCGAATATCATCTCCGCACAGATCATTATGAAGCCGGACAGCGTATTGGGGCTGGCTACAGGCTCTACACCGATCGGGCTGTATGAGCAGCTTGTGGAGTGGTACAACAAAGGAGATCTGGACTTTTCAAAGATTTCGACCGTGAACCTGGACGAGTATAAGGGACTGAACCGGGAAAATGATCAGAGCTATTATTATTTTATGCATGACCATCTGTTCAATCATGTGAACATCCGTCCGGAATGTACCAATGTGCCCAATGGTATGGAGCCAGATTCCGAGAAGGAATGCAAAAGATATGAAGCGCTGATCGACAGTCTGGGCGGTGCTGACCTGCAGCTTCTGGGACTGGGCCATAACGGCCATATCGGATTCAATGAGCCTGCGCCTGTATTTGAGAAGGCTACTCACTGCGTAGACCTGACCGAAAGCACGATCGAAGCCAACAAGCGCTTCTTTGCGTCTGCGGATGAGGTGCCGAAGCAGGCTTACACGATGGGAATCGGAACGATCATGAAGGCAAAGAAGATCCTGGTGGTTGTCAGCGGAGAGGACAAGGCGGAGATCGTTGCCAAGGCATTTTCAGGGGATGTGACACCGGAAGTACCGGCATCCATCCTGCAGATGCATCAGGATGTGACCGTGGTTGCGGACGAGGCGGCGCTTCGGGTGCTGTGCAAATAAGAGCCTGTTTCAAGCTGCCTGCGGCGGAGACGGACCTATCATGGCTTTGCGCCGCCGCGGCAGATAGATTATGGGAAAGTGATGAGGCATAGAAGATGGTAATAAAAAATGTATTGGTATATGGAGAAGACCAGGTTTTTACAGAAGGTGAAATCTATATAAAAGAAGGACAGTTCGCGGCCGAAGCGTCAGGAAACGATGAGACGGTGGACGGTGAAGGCTGCTTTGCCATTCCGGGGCTTATAGATATCCATTTTCACGGATGCGTGGGGGATGATTTCTGCGACGCGTCTGGGGAGGCCATCGGACGGATGGCAGAGTATGAGGCTTCCAGTGGTATCACGTCGATCTGCCCCGCTACGATGACGCTGGAAGAGAAGCAGCTTCATGAGATCATGAGTACGGCAGGAGATTACCGGAAGCAGGAAAAATCAGGCGCGGGAGAAGAAGGTAGAGCGAAGCTGGTGGGCATCAATATGGAAGGCCCGTTTATCAGTGCAAAAAAGAAAGGCGCACAGGCTGCGGACCATATCCGCCCCTGCAGTGTGCCGCTGTACCGGAAGCTGCAGGAAGAATCCGGCGGTCTCATCCGTCTGGTAGATATTGCGCCGGAGACAGAAGGCGCAATGGAATTTATTGACCAGGTAAAGGATGAGACGGTCATTTCGATTGCGCACACGACGGCGGATTATGATACCGCGTCGGAAGCATTGGCAAGGGGGGCCAGCCATGTGACCCATCTGTACAATGCCATGCCACCTCTGAACCACCGGGACCCGGGAGTGATCGGTGCCGCGCGGGATGCAGAAAACTGCCATGTGGAGCTGATCTGCGATGGCATCCATATCCATCCTGCCGTGGTGCGCGCGACTTTCGAGATGTTCGGGGCAGAGCGGGTGATTCTGATCAGCGACAGTATGCGTGCTACCGGGCTGACCGATGGAGAGTATACACTGGGCGGGCAGGATGTGTATGTGAAGGGCGCGAAAGCAACCCTGGCCGACGGGACCATTGCCGGTTCCGCGACGAACCTGATGGGATGCCTGCGCAGGGCGGTCCTGGATATGGAGATCCCGCTGGAGACGGCGGTAGGCTGCGCAACGGCCAATCCGGCCCGGGAGATCGGGATTTATGACCGGTGCGGAAGCATTACGCCGGGAAAGGATGCGGATCTGGTCCTGCTGGATAAGGACCTGCAGGTGAAGGCTGTATATATAAATGGAAGAAAGCTTGTGAAATGATCAGGCTTTGCAGCAGTAAGGGACTGTCATGGAATGTGATTTCATGGCAGTTCCTTACTGTGCTGAAAGCAAATCAGATAGAACCGATAGTACCAGACAGCTTTGCCGGAGGTATTTGCTGGGCAGACGGGGAAGTTCTGACAAAAGAAGAGGAGAGGTACGACAATGATAAAAGTAAAAGAATACAGAGGCCATATCCGGAATTGGGAAGCGCTGTGCGGGGAACTGGACATTGATCCTTCTCTGTCCCGCGGGGAGCGGGAGGAGGCGATTCTGGCAGGAGCATACAAAGCATGGGGATGCCGGATGGCAGACCACATGTACGGGATGTTTGCGTTTGCGCTGTGGGATGAGGAGGAAGAGACTCTGTTCTGTCTCCGGGACCAGTTCGGGACGAAGCCTTTCTATTACTATCAGACAGAGGACGGAAGGCTGCTCTATGGCACAACGATCCGAAGGATCATGGAACAGCCAGGATTTGTGAAGGAACTTAACGAGGATATGCTGCAGATCTACCTGACTCTGACCTACGGCGCAGGAGAGGATACGTTTTTTAAGGGTGTGAAAAAGCTGCTGCCCGGGCGGTATCTGATCTGGAAAGACGGAAAGGTTACGGTGGAGCGCTACTGGACGCCGAGCTTTCATCCGGATGAGAGCAAGTCACTGGAGGACTGGGCGGATGAAATCCACAGCACCATCGGGCAGATCATGCCGGAGGTGAAAGCAAAGGACGAGACGGCAGAATCTTTCCTGTCCGGCGGTGTGGACTCTTCCTATGTGCTGGCCATGTCCGACGCGAAGACGGCAGATACCTGCGGCTATGCGGAGGAACGCTTCGACGAGTCTAGGCTGGCGGCGGAGACGGGAAGGATTCTGGGCCGGGAGTGCTTCCGCAGCCTGATCACGCCGGATCAGTATTTCGGTATCGTGCCTTATGTCATGTACCATATGGAGCAGCCTTTGGGGGATGCCTCGGCCATCGTGTTTGCCATCGCCTGCCAGGATACAGCGAAGCACACGAAGCTGTGCTATTCCGGGGAAGGGGCGGATGAATTTTTCGGCGGCTACAATATGTACCGCAATGCGGAGCGCTACGGGGAGAATCTCAAGACCTTTTATGTGGGCAACACCAATATTATGAAGGAAGACGAGAAGAAACGGATTCTGAAGCGGTATGATGAAACGAACCTACCCATCAATCTGGTCAGGGAGATCTATGAAGAGATTGAAGGGCTTGACCCGCTTTCTAAAATGTCAGATATCGATATTCAGATCTGGCTGGAAGGGGACATCTATCTCAATGTGGACAAGATGAGCACGGCGGCAGGTCTGGAGATCCGGATGCCTCTCACCGACATGCGGATCTTCGACATCGCGTCCAGGATGCCCTCCCGGTACAAGGTGAACGAAGAGCAGAACAAGGTGGCGTTCCGCGCCGCGGCCGCAAAGGTGCTGCCGGAGGAGATCGCTTTCCGCAAGAAGCTGGGCTTCATCGTACCCATCCGCATCTGGATGGCAGACGACCGGTATAATCAGGATGTGCGGAGACTCTTCCAGAGTGAGATTGCGGAGAAGTTCTTCCATGTGGAGGAGATCCAGGCGATTTTTGAGGATTACATAGGGGGCAATTCGGACAACTGGAGGAAGGTTTGGACGATCTATACGTTCCTTGTGTGGTATGAGGAATATTTTGTGAAGCGGTAAAATTTAAGATTGTCTTTTTTTTGATAATGGGATATAATGGTACAAGAGTTAAAAATATTCCCGCCGCATAAAAGCGGCGGGGTGGGAGAATTGGAGGAAAGTTATTATGTTAGTATCAGCAAAAGAAATGCTTCAAAAAGCAAAAGCAGGCCACTATGCGGTTGGACAGTTCAACATCAACAACCTGGAATGGACAAAGGCCATCCTTCTGACAGCAGAAGAGTGCAAGTCCCCGGTGATCCTTGGTGTGTCTGAGGGCGCAGGCAAGTACATGGCAGGATACAAGACAGTAGTCGGCATGGTGAACGGCATGCTGGAAGAGCTGAAGATCACGGTTCCGGTTGCTCTGCATCTGGATCACGGCAGCTACGACGGATGTATGAAGTGTATCGAAGCAGGCTTCTCATCCATTATGTTTGACGGTTCCCATTTCCCAATCGAAGAGAACGTAGAGAAGACAAAAGAACTGGTTGCTATCGTCAATGAAAAGGGAATGTCCCTGGAAGCCGAAGTCGGTGCGATCGGCGGGGAAGAAGACGGTGTAGTGGGCAAGGGCGAGTGTGCAGATCCGGAAGAGTGCAAGAGAATCGCTGACCTCGGAATCGACTTCCTGGCAGCAGGAATCGGCAATATCCACGGAAAATATCCGGCTAACTGGGAAGGCTTAAGCTTTGAGACTCTGGATGCAATCCAGAAGCTGACAGGGGACATGCCTCTGGTACTTCACGGCGGTACAGGAATCCCGGCTGACATGATCAAGAAGGCGATCTCTCTCGGCGTTGCAAAGATCAATGTAAATACAGAGTGCCAGCTTTCCTTTGCGGCAGCGACAAGAGAATATGTAGAAGCAGGAAAAGACCTGGAAGGCAAGGGATTTGATCCGCGTAAGCTTTTGAAGCCGGGCTTTGACGCAATCCAGGCGACCGTAAAAGAAAAGATGGAATTATTCGGTTCTGTAGGAAAGGCCTGAAAAAAAGTTTAAAAATTACTTGCCTTTTTGGAAGGATTGAGTTATACTGACAGACGTAGAAAAGAACGAGGACGTTCCAAGAATGCTTGGAGTGTCCTCTTTTACTTTCGGGAACTGCCGGGAAACGGCTTGTACATAAGGGCAGAATTGATCCGTCCGGGGCAGGCGTTTTCCCGATCATTCTTCATTAGGGATCATGCAGAAAGGAAGGAATTATGAGCACAGAATTTTTCAACGTAGCAGATATTTTTGGGGAAAATGTATTTAACGATACGGTGATGCAGGCGCGTCTTCCGAAGAAAGTGTACAAAAACCTGAAAAAGACGATTGAAGAGGGAAAGGAACTGGATCTTGAGACAGCGGACGTCATTGCCCATGAGATGAAGGAATGGGCAATTGAAAAGGGCGCGACCCATTATACCCATTGGTTTCTGCCTCTGACCGGCGTGACGGCCGAGAAGCACGATTCATTTATCTCCGCTCCGCTTCCCAGCGGAAAGATCCTGATGAGCTTTTCCGGAAAAGAGCTGATCAAGGGAGAGCCAGACGCGTCTTCATTTCCGTCCGGGGGCTTGCGCGCTACATTTGAAGCAAGAGGCTATACGGCATGGGACTGCACTTCTCCCGCATTTGTGAGACAGGATGCGGCAGGCGGCACACTTTGTATTCCGACGGCATTCTGTTCCTATACAGGAGAGGCGCTGGATCAGAAGACTCCGCTTTTGCGCTCCATGGAAGCTATCAATGTGCAGGCGCTCAGGCTCCTTCGTCTGTTTGGAAATACCACCTCCAGAAAGGTCACTCCTTCCGTAGGTCCGGAGCAGGAATATTTCCTGGTTGACGCGGAGAAGTTCCAGCAGAGGAAGGATCTGATCTATACCGGGCGCACCCTGTTTGGGGCAATGCCGCCCAAGGGTCAGGAATTAGACGACCATTATTTCGGCACCATCCGCCAGAGGATCGCGGGATTCATGCGGGATGTGAATACTGAACTGTGGAAGGTGGGCGTATCGGCCAAGACCCAGCATAACGAGGTTGCGCCGGCACAGCACGAGCTGGCTCCTATTTACGCGGAAGCCAACATTGCGGTAGACCACAACCAGATCGTGATGCAGACACTGAAGCGGGTTGCGTGTCAGCACGGGATGAAGTGCCTGCTCCACGAGAAGCCCTTTGCGGGAGTTAACGGCTCCGGCAAGCACAACAACTGGTCCATCACAACGGACGATGGCATCAACATGCTGGACCCGGGCAGGACACCCCACGAGAATACACAGTTTTTGCTGGTACTGTCCTGTATTTTAAAGGCGGTCAACAAGCATGCGGATCTGCTTCGGGAGTCTGCGGCAGATCCGGGAAATGACCACAGGCTTGGTGCAAACGAGGCACCTCCGGCGATCATTTCCATTTTCCTCGGGGAGCAGCTCGAGGATGTGATGGAGCAGCTCATCAGCACCGGAGAAGCGACACACAGCTTAAAGGGCGGCAAGCTGCAGACCGGTGTGACCACGCTTCCGGATCTGTCCAAGGATGCGACAGACAGAAACAGAACTTCGCCGTTTGCGTTTACGGGAAATAAATTTGAGTTCCGTATGGTGGGTTCCCGGGATTCTATCGCAAATCCCAACATTGTGCTGAATACGATTGTTGCGGAAGCATTTGCGGATGCCTGTGAAGTCCTGGAAAGTGCAGATGATTTTGATATGGCAGTGCATGATCTGATCAAGAAATATATGATCGAGAACCAGCGGATTGTATTCAACGGAAACGGATATTCCGAGGAATGGGTCAAAGAAGCGGAGAGAAGAGGGCTTCCGAATATCAAATCCATGGTAGAGGCGATCCCCTCCATCACCACGGAAAAAGCCGTGGAGCTGTTTGAGAGGTTCAACGTATTTACAAAGGCTGAGCTGGAATCCCGTGCGGAGATCCAGTATGAATCATACGCGAAAGCCATCAACATTGAGGCGCGTACCATGATCGATATGGCCAGCAAGCAGATTATTCCTGCGGTGATGGGCTATACGAAGACTCTGGCAGACACCATTCTGGCAGTCAAGGCGGCAGGCGCGGATGTGAGTGTACAGTCTGGGCTGCTGACAGAGGTTTCCTCGCTCCTGAAAGATACGAAGGATGCTCTGGAGGCACTGATCCGAGTGACAGAGGAAGCTGCGGCGAAGGAAGAAGGACCGGTACAGGCAAATTATTATCATACGGATGTATTTCCGGCAATGGAGGCGCTGCGGGCACCTGTAGACCAGCTGGAAATGATCGTGGATAAGGAAGTATGGCCGATGCCTTCTTATGGGGACCTGATTTTTGAAGTGTAGGGACGGTCTGTGATTCTGCTGAGAAAAAGTTTTACTGTCGGCAGATTGACGAAAATGATAAAACTGAAGGGACGTTTTTCGAAAAGAAGAACGTCCTTTTTCAGCAGAGCGTATCAGGAGGCCGCAGGATCCTCCAAAAAATAAACAGAAAAGAGCAGGAGGCACAGGATGCATAATTATACAAGAAAAGATATCATGGAGATGGTAGAGGATGAGGATGTGGGCTTTATCCGTCTGCAGTTTACTGATATATACGGAACCATGAAAAATATGGCGGTGACGGTAAGCCAGCTGAAAAAAGCCATGGATAACCAGTGCATGTTCGACGCTTCCCCCATACGCGACTTTCCAGGGGCGGGGGAGTCGGATCTGTATCTGTATCCGGATCTGAATACATTTGAAATTTTTCCATGGCGTCCCCAGCAGGGCAAGGTGGCGCGGCTGATCTGCGATATCCACTGTTCGGACGGCAAACCCTGCGAGAGCGATCCGCGGCAAGTCTTAAAAAAGGTGCTGGCAGAGGCGGAGAAGATGGGGTATACCATGAAGGCGGGGCCGGAATGTGAATTTTTCCTGTTCCATACGGATGAGGACGGACTTCCGACGACTCTGACCCACGAACAGGGAGGTTATTTTGACGTGGGTCCGCTGGATTTCGGGGAAAATGCCCGGCGGGATATGGTGCTGACCCTGGAAGAGATGGGGTTTGTCATCGAATCCTCTTATCATGAAACCGCGCCTGCCCAGCATGAGATTGATTTCCAGTTTGACGAGGCGCTTGTCACGGCGGACAATATCATGACCTTCCGGATGGTCGTCAAGACCATTGCGAAGCGGCACGGCCTTCACGCCACATTCATGCCCAAGCCGAAGACGGAAACCGCAGGCTCCGGGATGCATCTGAACCTGTCCCTGCACAAGGACGGGAAAAACAGTTTCCGGGACGACGAGGATCCCAATGGGATCAGCCGGGAGGCTTATTATTTCATGGGCGGGCTGATGAAGCATATGCAGGCAATTACCTGCATCACCAATCCTACGGTAAACTCCTATAAACGGCTGGTGCCGGGATTTGAGGCTCCGGTTTACCGGGGATGGTCCGCAAGCACCAGGAATCCTCTGCTGCGGATTCCGCTTGTGCGGGGAGAGCATGCCAGGATTGAGCTGAGAAGCCCAGATTCTTCGGCAAATCCGTATCTGGCATTTGCGGTATTGCTGGCTGCCGGTCTGGACGGGATTCGGAATCAGATCCTGCCGCCGGAGGGCATCGACAGGAACATCCAGGCAATGACGGATGAGGAGCGGGCAAGACTGCAGATCGAGAAGCTTCCTGCAAATCTGGGGGAAGCCGTGAGGGAACTGGAGCAGGATGCGTATATCCGAGAGGTGCTGGGGCAGAAGCTGGCATCGGATATCATAGCGTCCAGAAAGCAGGAATACCAGGATTACTGTATGCAGGTGACAGACTGGGAGATCGCGAATTATCTGTATAAGGTATGAGGGGGCGGACGGTTCGCGGCAGGACGGCTGAAGCAGTCAGGCTTGCGGAGTCTGCATCGAAGATCAGAAAATTCGTGTCTGCGATTGGGGAACAGGCTGGGGGTGAGCAGAGATGGTTCATATGATCATTGTATTTCCCAAAAAGGAAGTGGGAGTAAATATCCGGAATATCCTGAACCGCAATGGCTTGGATGCGGCCGGGGTGTGTACAACGGGCGCCCAGGCGCTGCAGTGCGCGGATACGATGGATGAAGGGATCGTGATCTGCGGATACCGGATGAAGGATATGATGTACTCGGAGCTTCGGGAATGCCTGCCGGACACCTTTGAAATGCTTCTGATTTCTTCAACGGAGAAGTGGAGCGACGGACTGGAACCAGGCGTTCTGGGTCTGCCCATGCCCCTCAAGGTCTATGATCTGCTCAACAGTGTGGAAATGCTGCGGCAGGGGATCCAGCGCAGGAGAAAGAAGCGGCGGGAGGCGGCGAAGAACCGGAGTGCAGAGCAGAAGGCCGTGATTGCAGAGGCGAAAGCCCTTCTGATGGAGCGAAACCACATGTCCGAGGAAGAGGCTCACCGGTATTTGCAGAAAAGCAGTATGGACAGCGGGACAAATATGCTGGAAACTGCGCAGATGGTGTTGACGATTATGCGAGATACGGTGTAAAGTATTTGTAAATGATTCAGAACGGCAGCAGTATGAAAAAACAGATTGTGCAAGTTTGCTTACGGAAGGATGGTTTTTCATACTGATATGGGGCGGAACGCCCAACAGCCTCAGACAGAAGCTGCGTAAGCAGCGAATGGCCTGCGCGGCTTCTGTCTGAGACCTGCCGTTCGTCTGTCAGGGAAAGCGAATTTCCAGACAGCAGAGTTATGACATCACAGCAGAAATGAGGAAACAAAGAAATGAGATTTACAAAGATGCAGGGCTTGGGAAATGACTATGTCTATGTCAATTGTTTTGAGGAAAAGGTAGCGCGCCCTTCGGAGACAGCGGTGCGGGTCAGCGACCGGCACTTTGGGATCGGGGCTGACGGCTTGATCCTGATTAAGCCCTCCGAGAAGGCGGATTTTGAGATGGAGATGTACAATGCGGACGGCTCCCGCGGGGAGATGTGCGGCAATGGGATCCGCTGTGTGGCAAAATATGTCTATGACTACGGTCTGACGGATCAGACCCATATTTCCATAGAGACTCTTGGAGGAATCAAGTATCTGGATCTGATCGTGGAAGAGGGCAGGGTCAGGCTGGTGAAGGTGGATATGGGCAGCCCGGTACTGGAGGCGGAACAGATTCCGATCATCGGCCTGGGAAACCGGGTTTTGGATGAACCGATCCGGGTGGATGATATGGAGTACCGCATAACAGGAGTATCCATGGGCAATCCCCATGGGGTAGTCTTTCTGAAGGATGTGAAAAATCTGGAGATTGAGAAGATCGGGCCGCTGTTTGAGCACCACGAATGCTTTCCGAACCGGGTCAATACGGAATTTGCTCATGTGCTGGACAGACAAACGGCAGAGATGCGCGTTTGGGAGCGGGGATCCGGAGAAACCCTGGCCTGCGGCACCGGAGCCTGTGCGGTGGCGGTGGCCTGTGTGCTGAATGGCTACACCGAAGAGGAAGTGACGGTGAAGCTGCTGGGCGGGGAACTGCAGATCCGGTGGGACCGGGAAAAAGACAGGGTTTATATGACCGGGCCGGCAGAGGTGGTATTTGACGGCGAGTGGCCTGAGGTGTGAGTACGGATTTCATTTTGACACGTAAAAGGAGATAAGAAATATGTTTAAAATCAATGAGAATTATCTGAAACTGCCTGGAAGCTATCTGTTTTCCACGATTGGAAAAAAGGTGGCCGCCTACACGGAGGCGAATCCGGACAAATCCATCATCCGTCTGGGAATCGGTGATGTGACCCAGCCGCTGGCGCCGGCGATCATTGATTCCCTGCACAGCGCGGTGGACGAGATGGCGCATGCGGAGACATTTCACGGATATGCCCCGGATTTGGGGTACGAATTTTTACGCAGTGCCATGGCGAAGCAGGACTACCAGGCACGGGGCTGTGATATCTCTGCCGACGAGGTATTTATTTCCGATGGGGCGAAGTGCGATTCCGGAAATATCCAGGAGATTTTCAGTATAGACAACAAAATCGCGGTCTGCGACCCGGTGTATCCGGTCTATGTGGACACCAATGTGATGGCGGGCAGGACCGGTACCTACGATCCGACAGCGGGGACATGGAGTGACGTGATCTACATGCCCTGTACGGCGGAGACGGATTTTGCGCCGGAGCTGCCGAAGGAGACACCTGATATCATTTACCTGTGTTTTCCCAATAACCCGACCGGCTCCACGATCACAAAGGCACAGCTTCAAGAGTGGGTGGATTATGCGAACAAGTCGGGGACGGTGCTCATCTACGATGCTGCCTATGAGGCATACATTTCCGAGAGGGATGTGCCCCACACGATCTATGAATGCGAAGGGGCGAGAACCTGCGCCATTGAGCTGCGCAGCTTCTCGAAGAACGCCGGGTTTACCGGGGTGCGTCTGGGAGCGGCCATTATACCCAAAGAATTAAAGTGTGGGGATGTGACACTTCATTCTCTGTGGGCAAGGCGTCACGGCACAAAATACAACGGCGCCCCCTATATCGTACAGAAGGCAGGGGAGGCCGTGTATTCCGAAGCAGGTAAGGCACAGCTTGCAAAGCAGGTAGCCTATTATATGAATAATGCAAAGGTCATCTACGAGGGATTGAAAAGCGCGGGCTACAGCGTGTCCGGCGGGATCAATGCACCCTATATCTGGCTGAAAACGCCGGGAAAGATGACTTCATGGGAATTTTTTGACTATCTGCTGGAACAGACAGGGGTCGTAGGGACTCCGGGTTCCGGATTCGGTCCCAGTGGAGAAGGGTACTTCCGCTTAACGGCATTCGGCAGCTATGAAAATACGGTGGCGGCGATCGAGCGGATCAAGCAGGCAGGGTGAATATGAAGGGAGTTAAACAATGATAATCATAGCCTGTGTGGATGAAAGAAACGGAATGATGTTCAACCGTCGGCGGCAGAGCCGGGATTCTGCGGTATGTGGGGATATCCTTCGGGAATGCGGTGGAAAGAAGCTGTATATGAGCGCATATTCCGGTAAGCTATTCGGGGATGTACAGGAGAATGATATCAGAATATCAGAGGACTTTTTGAAGGAAGCAGGGGAAGAAGACATCTGTTTTGTAGAGGATATCCCAATTTCCGGTTTTGAAGATAAGATCCGGACGGTGATCCTGTATCAATGGAATCGAAGATATCCGGCTGACCAGTATTTTCCTCTGGAGCTGACCGACGGATTCTGGGAGCTTCAGAGAACGGAGGAATTGAAAGGGACGTCCCATGAGAAGATTACGAAGGAGGTCTACGAGAGGGCAAGATGAAAAGCGAACGTAAGCGAATCGGCTGGAGACTGCTGCCGTTACTGCTGTGCTGCCTGTTGTTAACGGCATGCGCGGAGCTGGGTGCGTTAAGCGGCAGCGACGGCGGGCATTCCAGGGAAACTGAAATCATTGCGCTGTCGGAGCTTCCGGAGTATTCCGGCGAACCCTACGTAGAGATTAACGGCAATGAACCCGATTTTTCGAAGGAGGAATGGACAGAAGAATCCTTCGAAAAATACGCTGAGCTGGACCGACAGGGAAGATGCGGCACGGCTTATGCCAGTGTGGGGACAGATCTGATGCCGACGGAAAAGCGGGGGAGTATCGGCCAGGTGAAGCCCACCGGATGGCAGACTGTGAAATATGACATCGTGGATGGAAAATATCTGTATAACCGATGCCATCTGATCGGCTACCAGCTTTCCGGTGAAAATGCAAACGAAAAGAACCTGATCACGGGGACTCGGTATATGAATGTAGAAGGGATGCTTCCCTTTGAAAATATGGTGGCCGATTATGTCAGGGAAACCGGCAACCATGTCCTGTACAGGGTGACTCCGGTTTTCGAGGAGGATAACCTGCTGGCGGACGGCGTGCGGATGGAGGCGTTTTCGGTAGAAGATGAGGGGGACGGGATTTCCTTTCATGTATTTGTGTATAATGTCCAGCCGGGGATCGAGATTGATTATGCAACCGGGGAAAGTTCTCTGGGCAGTTCGGAAGCTTACGGCACAGAGACACAGGAGGGCGAGATCCGGGGAAATTCCAGGTCGAAGATCTTTCACTGCCCGGGTCAGGCGGCTTACGAGGAGATGGCAGATTCGAAGTATCTTGTGATCTTTGAGACGGAAAAGGAAGCGGAGGATGCAGGGTATCGGAAGGCAAAGCGGTAAGGAAACCAGGCCGGATTTTTTGGGGGAGTGTCAGAATTTCTGCGTAAGTTTTTTCGTAAAATCCTATAAATCAGGTATTTTGTGGATACTTACAAGAAAATTCTGCCACTTCCTTTTCTCTGTCAGTCTGAGCGCATATGCGGCAGTTCATTCACGATGACGACTGATGAGGAAAAATTGTGGCAAGTATGGGGCAGGCAGATTCACTATCTGCTCTTCGTCCTGTACACCCTGGTTGGACAAAAGACCATGACACAGAAAAAAATCTGCAATTCTGCAGGTCTGACAAAACAGACGGTAAATAATGTGATCCGTTCCGTTCCCTGAAAAAAAGAAGGGCATGTGCCCCTCTCGCCCGGTCGGTCAGATCCCAATCAAATAAAAAAATCATCTGTCTCCAGATGATCTCTTAACTGCTATAAAAGCTTCTAAAATCATAACTTTTCGAATCGGAGTGACAGGATTCGAACCTGCGGCCTCTACGTCCCGAACGTAGCGCTCTACCAAGCTGAGCCACACTCCGATAAAATAGGGAATCTGCTAATTCAGATTCCCGACTACGGAAAAGGGACTTGAACCCCTACTAACAGAGTCAGAGTCTGCTGTGCTGCCAATTACACCATTCCGCATTGTATCTTGTCCGCTCTTACCGGACGCAACAACGTTATTATAGCAGACTTCAAAAAAAAATCAAGTGTTTTTTTGAAAAAAATTCAAAAAAATGACAAAAAAATTCGGCTGGCCATAAATTTCCCAAAATCTGTATGCGAAAAAAGGAATTAAATGCGTCATGCCGCCAAAAGTGTGTTATACTATATATAGCGGGGGATTTGGGGATAAGACAGACTTATCCATTTGTTGGTCAAAATTCAATAAGGAGGTTTCATGAGAAAAAAAATGCCCCTTAGATTGCTGTTCGTCTTTCTTTCAGTGGCATTGATTCCTGTGTTATTTTTTTCGGCGGCAATGCAACTCTACACAGTCAAGATAGAGAAGAAAGATATGGAGAAACGTGTAGAAGGCAATCTGAACACTTCCAATCAAGGGCTGGAGATGGTGTTTGAGAAGTATACAACGATTTTATATGACCTGTGTACGGACAAAGAGATTTTGAACATAGTAGAACGTATCGAGGCAGCAGGGGATGAGGAGGATGAAAATACCCGCATGCTGCAGTACAGGCTGGAAGCAATCTGCAGCCGGTACGAGGGACTTGAAGGCATTATGATTTCGTTAACTGATGGTGGGACTGTTTTTTATGATAGTCTCAGTTCATCGTCTGTCAGCAGCCCGTGGATCGAGAGGCAGGAAATCCCGGAAGTAAAAAAGGGCAATGTATACCGGGGAATTTCAGAACCGGTGATAGACAATGAAAAAAGGGTTTATATGTTCCAGATCACAGGACATCTGGAGCGGTCCGGACTCAAAGGAGAGAGCCGGGCGACCGCGGCTGTTTATATCAATGAAGAACAGATCTGCAAAGTCCTGAATGGAAGCGGATACCGGCAGGGATATCTGCTGGACGGCGAGAGGATCCTGAGCTCCGCGTCCAAAGCAGACATCGGGCGCAACTGCAGAGAGCTTATGAATCTGGAGGAAAACCACTATGCCTGCATTTTGAACAATATCAGCGGATTTACGATCTGTAATATCCAGCCGGTCAAAGCTTATAAGGATCTGCTCCAAATTCAGTATCTGATGCTGGGAATCATCGTTTTGGTCTCTGCATTTGTGGTGTCCATCATGGCCTATCTGATCAAAAAGCCATATCAGAAGGTGGTCAATGACTATGTGGATGCAATGAACAGAGTCGGAAAAGGAGATTTTACGATTCAGACTACGGAAAAGACGCGGATTATACCGGATATGGGAAGGATTGAAAAGGAATTTAATAGGATGGTTCTTCATATCCGGAAACAGGTGGAATTAGGAGAGCGGGCATCCGAGGAACAGAAGCGGGCCCAGGCAAATACGCTGGAAGCTCAGATCGCGCCGCATTTTCTGTATAATGCGCTGGATATGATTAATTGGAAAGCGATAGAGAATGAGCAGTATGAGATCAGTGAGATGCTTGGGATGCTGGGAGACATTCTGCGGTATTCGGTGAAAAATATCGATGATATGACGACACTGCGAACGGAATTTCAATGGCTAGAGCATTATGTCTGGCTGGGTAATGTAGAACTGAGCAGAAAAACCAAACTGAAGCTGCAGGTTCCGGAAGAACTGATGGAACTGCAGATTCATAAACTCCTTCTGCAGCCATTCATAGAAAATGCTCTGAAGTATGCGTTTTTAAATAGAGGAGGCGATGATATACTGATGGTAGGAGTCGGTCTGGCAGGCAGTCAGATCCATATCACCATCGAAGACAACGGAAGAGGAATTGATGAAGGGCTTTTGAGAAAATTGAACGATGAGACGGCAGACATGGGCGAACATGTGGGAATTTCCAATGTAAGGAAGCGCCTGAAATTATACTATGGAGAAGACGCTGTAGTATATTTCGAAAGCCTGTTGGACTGCTACACGAGGATACATCTATTTATTCCAGTGAGGACGGAAATGCAGAGTAATGGCTAGGATTATTTTATGGATAAATAAGCGGACGGGCGAGAGTCTGCTTTTGCGCGCATGGCGAAGGAGGGGAAAGCATGCGAATTGTAATAGTTGAGGATGAAGCTGCGATTCGGGAGGGAATGGTAAAGCTTCTCCATCAGATTAACCCGCAGTATGAAGTGGTAGGAAAGGCGAACGACGGCCAGAGCGGATATGAATTGATCCGCAGTGTGCGTCCGGACCTGATCATTGTTGACATCCGGATGCCGGACATGAATGGACTGGCCATGATCCGAAAGCTTCAGGAAGAGCAGATCCGGTGTAAAGTCCTGGTGATCTCAGCATATTCGGAGTTTGAGTATGCGAGAGAGGCTATAGAGCTGGGGATCATCAATTATCTGCTGAAGCCCTTGAAGATCGCGGAGCTTAAGAGGGCTTTGGAGAAGGTGGATGAGGAGATACGGCGGGATCAGCATAAGGAATACGGTTTTTCGCTGGAGAATATTTTCATGGGGTGTATCAACGGCCAGCTCAAGCCGGATGCATATTTTCATGAGCAGACACGTGGAAAATATGGATTTACGGTACAGGAACCGGCTGAACTGCTCATGGTCTGGCTGGGAAAAGGCTACGAGCAGCAAAAGGATCTGGCGAAGGAGCTTTTGGAGCATGTGGCGGACCATACGGTAAAATTTGCTGCCAATATCCGGGAGCTAAAGGGCTGGGATATGCTGCTGATGATCCTGTACCGACAGCATGCGGGCGAGTCGCAGTATACCTATTTTAGCAAATCGGTTGTACCGATGCTGTGCGATAATCTGAAAAAGCCGCTGGTATGTGTATGGAGAAGAATGGATCACCTTCTAGATGCGTCCAGGGTGATCCCAGAGATGAAAAAAGAACTGGAGTGGAATCTGTGTTTCCCGGACAGGGCACTGATCTGTAAGCGGGTGATCCAGAAGCAGCAGATCGTGCCGATCAAGTATCCGCTGGAACTGGAGGATCGCGCAAAGAAGGCTCTGCGTGAAAAAAACTGGGAGGATCTTGTAAGCTGCTATGAGCGGCTGTATGAGCATCTGGTGCACGAGAATCATCTGCCTTCCCAGATTAAGGAAAGTCTGATCCGCTTTAACTGGAGCCTGGTGACTTCACAGAAGGATAAGAAAGAAGAGTCTGAACTGGGGATCCAGAAGATCCTGCAGAGAATCGCGTCGGCGGATACCTGGAATCAGATCGAGACGGATATGAGTGAGTTTATGACGTTTCTGGACTATTCTGAACCGAAGACGGAAGAACCCTCTGTCAGCGAATTGATCCAGAGGGCGAAGGTGCTGATCCGAAAGTATTATAATCAGGGGATCACGCTGGAGGAGACGGCAAGAAAACTGTTTGTTTCGGAAGAGTATTTGAGCGCTCAGTTTAAAAAGGAAACCGGAAGTACATTTACCGAAACGGTACGGAAATACCGCATTGAAAAGGTGAAGGAGCTGTTGGTGGAGACCCATCTGAAGATGAATCAGATCTCGGAGCTGGCAGGGTATTCGGATCCGAAATATATGAGTAGGGTATTCAAGGAAGAGGTGGGGATGCTCCCTACGGAGTATAGAAAGGAGATTCAATAAAACATTAAAATTTTCCGCTTTTTTGGGAAATTTCCCCCTAACAGGGAGGAAAAAGTATGCTATTATGATTATGCTGAATAGAGATAGAATATTTGGATACACTGTTAAGAGACTAATGAAGGTAATGAAGGAGATTAAAGCAATGAATTGTTTTAACGTGACGTTCAGAAATCCTGAAGAGATCTTGAGCTTTTTAAACACTGTTGAGAAATATGATATCACAATGGACATGAAACGAGGCCGGCTTATCGTGGATGCGAAGTCGCTCCTCGGGCTCATGAATCTGGGGCTGAATAACGTTGCCGAACTGCGTGTGTACGGTGATGTAAGTCAGCTAAGGCAGGAGATTTCCAGGTATATAGCAGCATAAAATTTAGTCAACCCCTCCCCCCTCATAGTACTATTTTTTACGGATAACTCGCATCCGTTTTGTTGCTGCTATCGGAGGATCATGGAATCCTCCTTGGGATTGTTTCCGTTGCCAGGCACGATGGTGACTTTTCCAAAATATATATCTGGGTCTTGATTTGAAGGGCTTCCCGGCGTATAATATGCGCCGGGAAGTCTTTTTCTATAAGAAGTTTTTTGGATCTTCCTATAGAAAAAATCGGGAGCACCGCGTCTGGCGCAGGTTTGAGTTTTGCAAATGAGATAGTTTTTATAGAAGGAAATGAGGAAAATTGAGATGAGGCAGACAAAAGAAAGAAGATTATATTTGTTTGATGACAAGGCGCTGGCAGTCCTGATCGTACCGCTGATCATTGAGCAGTTTCTGGCGGTGCTCGTGGGCATGGCAGATTCTGTCATGATCGCCACAGTGGGAGAAGCCGCAGTTTCCGGCGTCTCGCTGGTGGATAACATCATGGTGCTGTTCATCAATGCGTTTTCTGCCCTGGCTGCCGGAGGAGCGGTGATCTGCGGGCAGTATCTGGGGCAGAGGGATGAAAGGCTGGCGTGCCGCGCATCCACGCAGATCGTCTGGTTCGTGACATTGGTATCTCTTGTCCTGATGGTGATCATTTACTGCGGCAAATGGTTTATTCTGCATGTCGTATTCGGCTCTATTGACGCGGATGTCATGGGGCATGCTAATATTTACCTTCTGATCGTTGCCGCGTCGATCCCGTTTCTGGCATTGTATAATGCGGGGGCGGCTATTTTCCGGGCGATGGGAGATTCCAAAGCGCCGATGAAGGTCTCGATCCTGATGAACCTGATCAATGTGTCCGGCAATGCGCTTTTGATCTACGGGCTTCACTGCGGTACAGAGGGCGTTGCTATCCCTACGCTGATCTCCCGTATGACGGCAGCTGTGGTGATCATTGCAATGCTTGTGAATCAGAAGCTGCGTTTACATATCGACCGGGATTTTCACTTCCGGCCAGATGGCCGGATGATCCGGCGAATCCTGAGTATTGGAGTGCCGAATGGTCTGGAGAACAGCATGTTCCAGCTGGGCAAGATCCTTGTATTGAGCCTGGTATCCTCCTTCGGCACTTATGCGATCGCGGCAAATGCGGTCTGCAATGTGATCGCGATGTTTGAGATTCTGCCCGGTGTGGCGGTCAACCTTGCGATTACGACCGTCATTGCCCGCTGCGTGGGGGCGGATATGTACGACCAGGCGAAGTATTATACGAAAAAGCTGATCCTGATCACCTATGTCGGGATGTGGATCATGAATCTCATTATCGTGCTGCTGCTTCCGATCATTCTGCGGGTCTACAACCTGTCGGATGTGACTTCGGAGATTACCCGGCAGATCATGTATCTGCATACCATAAGCAGTATGCTGGTTTGGCCTATTGCTTTCAGCCTCCCGTCTACTCTGCGGGCGGCGGGAGACGCCCAGGTGACTATGTACATTTCCATGATCTCTATGTGGGTATTTCGGATCGTGTTCAGCTATATCCTGGGAAAATACCTCGGAATGGGTGTGTTTGGCGTGTGGATGGCCATGATCATTGATTGGTGCTTCCGAGCGGTATGTATGACGATCCGCTATAGGGGCGGAAGATGGATGCTGAAAAAAGCAGTGTAAAATGTATAATATATTTTAAGCATCCAACCGTACAGCTGGAACTTTTTTATGAAAGCTGACGGGGATGACTTGGCAGATGCAATCAGGAACAATAAGGAGGAAACAGATGAAAAAAGAATTGGTGATCGTTCTGGATTTTGGCGGACAGTATAATCAGCTTGTGGCGAGACGTGTGCGTGAGTGTAATGTATACTGTGAGATTTATTCCTATAAGACAGATCTTGGGACCATTAAGAGCATGAATCCGAAGGGGATCATCCTGACCGGCGGCCCCAGCAGCTGTTATGAGGAGGATGCGGCCACTTGTCCGAAGGAATTATTCGAACTGGGGATTCCGGTGCTGGGACTTTGCTATGGCGCTCAGCTGATGATGCTGGAGTTAGGAGGCAGGGTCGAGCGTGCGGCTGTCCGGGAATATGGAAAGACGGAGGTTCTGATCGACAAGGCGGAATCCAAAGTGTTCCGGGGCGTGGAGGAAAAGACGGTCTGCTGGATGAGTCATTTTGACTATATTTCCCGGCCAGCCCCTGGATTTGAGGTGACGGCTCATACTGCGGACTGTCCTACAGCAGCGGCTGAGGACGAAGCCCGCCGATTATATGCCATCCAATTTCATCCGGAGGTGCTGCATACAAAGGAGGGCACGAAGATGATCAATAACTTCGTGAAAAAGGTATGCGGCTGTGCGGGAGACTGGCGGATGGATGCATTTGTGGAGAACTCTATCCGGGAGATCCGGGCAAAGGTGGGAAGCGGAAGGGTGCTCTGCGCCCTGTCAGGAGGCGTAGACTCTTCTGTGGCGGCCGTGATGCTGTCCAAGGCGATCGGAAACCAGCTGACCTGCGTGTTTGTGGATCATGGGCTACTGCGCAAGGATGAAGGCGACGAGGTGGAAGCAGTATTTGGCCCGGAGGGTTCATATGATCTGAATTTTATCCGTGTCAATGCGCAGGATCGGTTTTATGACAGACTGGCAGGCGTGGAAGAGCCGGAGGAAAAACGGAAGATCATCGGGGAAGAATTTATCCGGGTTTTTGAAGAAGAAGCAAAGAGGATCGGTGCGGTTGATTTTCTTGTGCAGGGAACCATTTATCCTGATGTGGTAGAAAGCGGTCTGGGCGGTGAGTCTGCGGTCATCAAGTCTCACCACAATGTGGGCGGCCTGCCGGATTATGTGGACTTTAAAGAGATCATTGAGCCGCTGCGGGATCTGTTCAAGGATGAGGTCCGCAAGGCCGGACTGGAGATGGGGATTCCGGAAAGGCTTGTGTTCCGGCAGCCGTTTCCGGGGCCAGGGCTTGGAATCCGGATCATTGGTGAGATTACGGCTGAGAAGGTGAAGATCGTGCAGGACGCAGATGCCATCTACCGTGAAGAGATGGACGCGGCCGGGATGAAGGCGACGGTAGGACAGTATTTTGCCGCACTGACGAACATGAGGAGTGTGGGTGTGATGGGGGATGAGAGAACCTATGATTATGCGGTTGCGCTTCGGGCGGTGAATACAATCGATTTTATGACCGCAGAAGCGGCGGAGGTGCCGTATGTGGTGCTGAATAAGGTGATGAGCAGGATTATCAATGAGGTCAGAGGGGTGAATCGGGTGATGTATGATCTGACTAGTAAGCCGCCTGGGACGATAGAGTTCGAATAAACAAAAATGCTTAGTAAATCCAGCGTTTATGCGGGGTTGCGGGCTTTAGAAAGGTCTTTTGATAACAAATTGATAACAGTCGTTTGAGTGCGATTATTCTTGCTGTCAAGTGGTTTGTTGGTGGGGGAATGATTTGTAAGCGGTTTGGATGACTGAAATAAATCCATATTATAACGCCCTTAGCTGTGGGTAGGAACTCATGGCTAAGGGCGTTTTTTGTCGTGCTTGTCAATCGTTTTTCAGTTTGTCCTTGAACGCTTTGGCTAAGGTATCGCTCAATTCCTTAGAGGAGACTTTCGCCCAATGCTGCGTGGTATCAAACTTTGGATAATTATACCGCCACTGGTCGTAATCTTCCCTGCTGATTTCCTCGGCAGAGAGCTTGTCCGCCCGCTCTTTCCAAGCGCAGAGCATTTTCAGCAGTTCGGCGGCATCCTTATTTTTGTTTTTGTTGACTTTTAAGCAAATTTCACCGTCTGATTCACTGACGGTAAGACCGTAAATGTCCTCTAGGGTAAATAAGGTGTGCATAAGTCCGATTTGACTGTCAATGTCGGGTATGTCAAGAGCCTGCGGCACAACGTCAAGAGCCTGCGCCAGTGCAGCCGTCAAGTCTGCCTTTGGCTTGCGTGAGCCAGTTTCGTACTGCGCCAGACGCACATCCGCTGATTTTTCGGGAAATCCGACAAGCATACCGAGGTATTTTTGCGTCATGCCCCGCATGATGCGGAAAAAATGTATTCTTTCGCCAATCGCCATAATGTTTCACTCCTTGTGCTTATGTTTATAAGGAGTATAGCATATATGTTTAGAGAAAGTCAAGCATAAGCGAAACAAAAAAGTTTAATATTTTCTTGCAAACCTATTGACAGTAGCAAAAATGTTTAGTATTATGAATTAAGCAAAAACGCTTAACAAGAAAGGAGAGGTTATATGGACAACAAATTTATCCGTGTGGACGAGGTGGCGCAGGAGCTTTCTGTGTCAAAGCCTTACGCCTACAAGCTCATCAAGAAACTGAATGACGAGCTGAAGGAGCAGGGGTTTATTACGATTGCAGGGAGAGTAAACCGCCAGTATTTCCAAGAAAGGTTTTACGGGTCGGGAGAAAACCAGGGAAAGGGGGTGGAATAAATGCCAGTATTTAAAAACGAGGGCAACGGCACATGGTATGTGATGGCAAGGTATGTGAATTGGAAGGGCGAACGTAAACAGAAGTGCAAGCGTGGGTTTGCCACAAAGCGGGAGGCACAGGAATGGGAGCGGAAATTCCAGTTGCAAAATTCCGCTGACCTTGACATGGACTTTGAAGCCTTTACAGAGCTTTATGCGAATGATGTCAAGAACCGACTGAAAGAGAACACTTGGCTGACAAAGGAGCATATCATTCGGACGAAGATTCTCCCGTATTTTGGAAAGATGAAAATTAGCGGGATTGGCACAAAGGAAATCATTGCATGGCAGAATGAGCTGCTTGCCTACCGTGATGAAAAACGCAATCCCTATTCGCAGACGTATCTGAAAACAGTCCACAATCAGCTTTCAGCGATATTCAACCATGCAGTACGGTATTATGACCTCCGCTCCAATCCTGCGGCAAAGGCGGGCAATATGGGGAGCGAGGAACACAAAGAAATGCTGTTCTGGACGAAAGAGGAATATAAGAGGTTTGCGGATGAAATGATGGACAAGCCAGTTTCCTATTATGCGTTCCAGATGCTTTACTGGTGCGGAATCCGAGAGGGAGAATTATTAGCTTTAACCGCCGCTGATTTCAATTTTGATAAGGAAACGGTCACGATTAACAAATCCTACCAACGCCTGCACGGGGAGGACGTGATTACCTCTCCGAAAACAAAAAAGAGCAACCGCACAATCAAGATGCCAAAGTTTCTCTGTGAGGAGATGCAGGAATATATCAGTATGCTGTACGGTTTAAAGAAGAAAGACCGCATTTTCACGGTAACAAAGAGTTATCTCCATCACGAGATGGACAGGGGCGCAAAAGCCGCAGGCGTAAAACGTATACGGATTCACGATTTGCGGCATAGCCACATCAGTT
>Ga0137309_100553_pt1 | contig 27616 bp, 22 predicted proteins | sample NAcewiD2O_June_FD_97179 | JGI IMG/M metagenome (GOLD analysis project Ga0137309, IMG submission 97179) | Mouse cecal microbial communities from Vienna, Austria - N-Acetylneuraminic amended D2O_June | ecosystem: Host-associated > Mammals > Digestive system > Large intestine > Cecum | place... | reverse complement strand
GCGGCCTGTTCCACCGCCTGCCGGGTCTTGGGCCGGATGGCCCCGGCCTGGGGTTTCTCCTTCAGCACCGTGGAGCGCCGGGGGCGCTCTTTGATGGATGGATCGATAGATGGGGCATCAGCGGGGATATTTTGGTGGGAAAGGACAGGGACGGGCGCGGGCCTGCCGTAATGTGGGGAGGCCGGGGCCTCCCCCTGGAAGGGCCTGTCCCCCGTGGGGCGGACAAGCTGCTCCTTCCGTTGATCCACCGCCCGTTGGCGCATACGCTCCCCCGGCGCGGGGGGCCGGGGTGCAACGGGCGCGTCCTCTGTCCGCCCATGGCGGGCCGGTGAGCCAGCCGGGGTATCTGCTGTGGCGTCTGCCCCATGGGGGCCGGGGGGCGGAGCGGACACGTCCGGGGCCGGGGTTTGGCCCTCCGTCCGCTCCTGCCGCCCCTTGATTTTTTGGCGCCCTTTCTTGACTTTGGAAACAACCGTGGACACGGCCCGCTTGGTATAGTGCCCGACTTCAACGGTAGCGTCCTCGGTGGTTTGCTCCACCTGCTCCACGGCCCCGGCGCTGCTTTCCCCGCTGGCAGAACTGGCGGCGGTGTTGGGGATGCCGGTGAAATCATCACGGGGCAGCTCGGTGCCGGAACTGCTGTCGCCCCGTTTCCGCTGGGCCAGCTCCTTTTTCAGCTTTGCCGTCATGGCGCGCTTTGCCTGCTGCTGGATATGCCCGCCGCCCTTTTTCTTCCCCTTGGCCTTCACCTTGTTGGTTTGATCCCGTTCTTTGATTTTGGGTATGATGATCCCCTCCTTAAAAAAGTGGTGGGGCGCGCCCATGGCGGACGCGCCCCGGATCTACGGGTCAAGCACTTCCTTGATCCCGGCCATGATGTAGTCCGCGCAGGGCAGCGCGATGGCGTTTCCCAACGCCCGGTAACGCTGGCCCGAACCGATCTCCTCCCCCTCCGCGCCGTACTTTGTCCAGCCGTCAGGCAGGCCCATCAGCCGCTCACATTCCAATTCCGAGGGGAACCGCACACAGCCGCCCCCCGGATCGTCCTCATACCAAAACGCGAAAGGGCAGCGTGTCCCCGCTAACAGGGTAGGAAACGGGTCTGTGGCAAAGCCAAAGCTGTCCCGGAACTGAACATGATAGCGGTCATTGGCCGCGCCCCTCATACGAAAGAGTTGAAAGGGGCGGATGATGGGTATACGCCCCCCTGTTTCAATAACAGGGCCTCGATATATCGGGGCGGCGGGCACCCCGCCTTCTCCGCCAGCCGAAGATACTTGGAGCATTGGGCGGGACTTAAACAGTATTTCGTGAGCACGCCGCCCTCCAAAATCGGCCACGAGGAAGATCCGCTGCCGTCGGGCCAGCCGGGGCCTTGCCCAATACTGGGCGTCCATAAGCCGCCAGCACAGGTCAATTCCAGGGCCTCGCACCATTCCGGCGTGGGCCCAACGGCCAGATCGAGGAATTGGAATACTGCTACCTGTGAACGCCCGGAGCACTTCCGCATAGTCCAGCCGGTTATTTGACGAAAGGCTTCCCATGACGTTTTCCCAAACAGCGATAGCTGGATATTGTCCGTCAGTTGCATCCCTCATTTCTTTGATAATTCTGATTGCGTGGAAAAACAGGCTTGATTTTATCCCGGTCAGCCCGGTACGGTTGCCTATCTGTGATAAATTTTGACAAGGCGAGCCGAAGGTAAGCACATGGACGGCGGGGATTTTCCCGCCGTCCAGTTTGGTGATGTCCCCTAAATGTTTCATGTCCGGGAAGTGCCGCTGGGTGATGGAAATGGGGGCCTTTTCAATTTCGCTGGCCCACAATGGCACGATCCCATGGCGGCGGGCCGCCAGCGGGAACACGCCGATGCCGTCAAACAGGCTTCCCAATGTGATCCGCCCCATGCCGATTCGCGTCTCACGATGAGATTTCATTCTCGCCGGGGGTAGTGGACATGAGCCGGTAGAGCTCCGTGTCCTTGGGGATGGTGTTGGAGAAGGGCACCAGGGCACCGCCCATTTTCAGCAGGCCGTGGCCCGGCTCGGCGTTGGTGATGTAGCCCATCTGTGTGTCTGAAATGTGCAGGAGCCGCCCCAGCTCCGCTCGGTCGGTGGCCGCCTGGTTGAACAGCAGCAGAAATTCCGAGTTCGCCAGCATGAGCCGGGCCGTCTCGGATTTCAAACATTCCTCCACGTTTTGGGTGGCGGCGGTCATGATGCCCGCATACTTTCGGAACCGCTTCCACGCCCGGTAGAGAAATTCGCCGGAATAGTGGTACTTGAAATAGAGGTACACCTCGTCCAGAAAGACCCATGTGTATTTGCCCCGCTTGCGGTTCTCCATGACGCGGTTCTGGATGGCCTCCAGCGTCACCACCAGGGCGGTGGGCCGAAGCTGCTCCCCCATCTCGTAGAGGTCGAAGGTGATGATCCGGCTGTCCATGTCCACGTTGCCGGGGTGGGCGAACACGTTCAAGCTGCCCTCGGTGATCAGCTCGGCGGCCAGGGCGATCTCCCGCGCCTCCGGGTCCACCTGCCGCATGACTTCATTCCGCCAGTCGGTGAGCAGGGGCATGGGCGCTTTCCCCCGGCTGCTGAAATAGTTCTGGTACACGTTGGCGGTACAGCGGTCAATGATGGATTTATGGCTGCCGGACAGGCGGCCAACCCCCATCTGCTGCTCCAAAATGCTGGTGATCAGCTCGGACTTCATGGCGACGGGGTTTTCCCCGTCCCCGTAGTTGGCGGACACCTCCATGGGGTTGATGTGGTGGGCGCTGTGGGGGGAGATCTCCACCACCACGCCGCCCCCGGCGCGGGTCAGGGCGCCGTACTCGCGCTCGGCGTCAATGATGATGACTTCATCGTTGGTGGACAGGATCACATTTTCCACGGTGGACTTCATGCCCACGGATTTGCCGGAGCCGGACACGCCCAGGTAGAAGGCATGGGGGGAAATGAGCCGCTTGCGGTCACAGATCAGCAGGTTCTTGGATATGGCGTTGATGCCGTAGGACAGGCCGCCGGGGTCCTGTATCTCCTGGACGCGGAAGGGCATGAGGACGGCGGTGCTTTCGGTGGTCAGGGTGCGCAGGGCCTTTACCCGGCGCAGGCCGTAGGGCAGGACGGTATTCAAACCGTCCTCCTGCTGGTAGCGCAGGACGGAGAACTGGCACAAATGCTCCCGCCCGATGGCGAACAGGGCGTCGGTGTCCGCGTCAAGCTGTTCCAGGCTGTCCGCAATATGCACCAGCGTCACCACGGCGAACATCATCCGCTGGTCGCGCTCGGTGAGGTCGGACAGGAACTCCTTGGCCTCCCCCCGGAGCTGTTCCAGGTCATAGGGGACGGTGGCGGTGAAATTGTTCTTATCGTTCTGGCGCTGCTGCCAGCGGGTGATGTCCGTCTCGATGCCCAGGATGCGGCCCTGTATCTCCTTCACCGCCTCGTCGGTGGGGATGGGCAGGATGTCGATGGACAGCATGAGGTTCCGGGGGAAGTCGGACAGGGCGGAGATCATGTCGTCCTTGATGTAGCTGGCATAGTCCTTGAGGAACAGGACGCGGCCCACCTTGTCCCCCATCTCAAAGTGCCCGGATTTGAAGGCCAGCCCGTCGGGGCAAATGAGGTCCTTGAAGTCCAGGCCCCGCCGGATGGCGGCGGTTTGGTCGAAGGTAAAATACTGTTCCTCGCCGGGGCGGAAAAAGTCGTGGAGGATGCGGAGCCGGTCATGGTTGGACACGGCGCGGGCCCCGGATTCCAGCCGCCCGAAGCTCTTGGACAGGTTGGCGTCCACCCGCCGGAAATAGGCACGGGATTCCTCGATCTTCCGCTGGGGGATGGACAGGGTGATGTACTTCTCCTGGACAAGATTATTGCTTTCGGCGGCCCGCTGGGTGAGGATGCCGTTGGCCTCCCTGCGGTACTTGTCCAGGCCGTCCCCCCGCTCCTTCATCAGAATGGTGCGCTCGAAGTCCACGGGATTCAAGCGGCGGTTGATGATGGTGACTTTGGCGGCGGCATCGGTGGGCAGGCTGTTGAGGACGCCGCCGTAGGACAGGAAGATCCCCCGCTGGTCGTCCTCGGACGCGGCGGCATAGTTCACGTCGGTAAACCGCCACGTCCGGCTGTGTTTGCGGCCCACCTGCCAGATGCCGTCCTCGTAGATGCACTTGACGGGGATAGACTGCTGGACGCTCCGGGGGATGGTGAACTTGTCCTGCTCGCTCTTGTTGGCGGCAATAAGGGACTTAATCAAAGTCGTCACGCCCCTTCCGGTCCATCATATTGTAGTAGAAATTCTCGGAGGCGAAGCGCCGTCCCCCGGCGCACAGTATCTCCGACTTGATGAAAGCCCACAGGAATTGCTCCAGGGTCAGGCCGTTGTAGCTGAAGAAGCCCGCCACGGCCACGGGCGCGGCGGCCAGGATGCAGGCCCAGCCCGCCGTCTCCTTTCCGGCCACAGGGCTTAGCAGCAGATAGGCGGCCACGGCGATCCCCACGGCAAACAGGGCGCAGAAGAATTGCCGGGTGGACAGGCCGAAGAAAATGGTTTCCTTGTGCTGGCGTACTTCTTTTGGAATTTTGATTTCGATATTCGATCACCTCAAATTCATATTTTTTCGTTCACGTTGCGATCCAGTCGATGGTGCTGTCCACCTCATTCCCCCACACGTCCCAGCCGGGGGCCGGGCGGCGGGCGAACAGCTCCACGCGGGGCACGTCCCCCATCAAAGCCTCAATGCGGCGGCGGGCCTCCTCCGGCTTCCGGCTGTGCTCCTGGACGCGGGAGATAATGACTTGGTGGACGTTCCGGGCCTGCCGCTTGGGGTGGCCTTTGGTTGCCAGCAGGCAGATTTCCGCGTTGGCCCTCGTCCAGTGGCCCGGCCCCCAAAAGATGGTGTCGGATTTTCGGCTGAGTTTGATCCACACAAAGGCGGCGGTGACAAAGCGGAACCCCCACGCCTCCATCACGCCCCACGCCTCGCAGAGCATGGGCATGGTGATCCAGAGGAACAGGGCGCAATCATCGGCGGCCAGTTGGGACACGGGCAGGGCTTTGATGTCCTCAATGGGCATGGTGGGATAGTGCCGGTCTGCCGAGTGCCAGGTGCCGTACTTCCAGGGCGGGTCGGCGTAAATGACGTTGTATTTCCCTATAGCCCCAGCATCTCCTTCACCACACGATCCGCGCCTTTCACAAGCCCGGTCAGAATAAGCATGTTGAAAATTAGCTGTCCGATATACTGCCACGCCATGGTGACGGCGGGCAAGCTGGCGTCCGCCGCCGGGGTGCTGCTGGACAGGAACGCGGAATAGATCAGGCAGGCCAGCACGATCACTGCCCCCTCCATGCACACGCCGACGTAGCTTCTGAGGAAGGCTTTGCCGCTGGCGGCGGTGGCCTCCCCCGCGAAGGACGCCAGGGGCAGCGGGGCCAGGGCGGTGAACATATAGAGCCGGAAAAAGCGCCCGTACACCGTCAGCAGCAGGATAAAGGACATGACGGTGATAAACAGGCTGCCCAGCAGGGCCACCAGCCATAGCGGTATGCTTTCCAGCAGGCCCAGCCCCTCGATGGCGGTGACGATCTCGCTGGGCAATGTGGCCGCCGTGGACACCGAGCCGCCCACGCTGTTCATGACGGTGGCGACCACGCCGCCGCACACGCTGAAAATGGCGGTCATGATCTCCATGCAGCTCCCCACGGCCACCTTTGCCAGAATGAAGCGGATGAAATGCCGCAGGGCAAATTCCGGGCGCTGGAAGTCCTTGAAGCTGGCGGCGCTCTGGAACACGCCCATGGCGAAGAACAGCACCAGCAGGCCGTAGCCTATCCCCACCATGGCGGTGTGGATGCCGGATATCACCGTCCAGATGTCGCCCCCCTTGAAGTTCTGCGGGGTCTGGGTCAGCAGCGTCCATATCTCGGACAGCTTGCCGTTCCAGTCCGTCAGCGCGTTTTCCAGGATATTGACGATCCAGTTATCACTAATGGTTTTTCACCCCCATTGGGAATGGCGTCTCACGATGAGACGCCATTCCCGTTTGTATCCCGGCCCGGCTCATACCGCGCCGATGGCGGACAAGATCTCCTTGGCGAAGGCGATGATCAGCCCGCCGAACACGCACAGCATACCCTGGCTGCGCTGGCTGGCGTCATGGGACTGGATGCTCATGCCGAGCTGGACGATGCCCCAGCCCAGGATGATCACGCCGATGGCCTTGATGCAGGAGAAGATAAAATCACTCAAATTATTTACGATGGAAAGAGGGTCGCTGCCGGTCCCCCCGGACGCGGCGAAGGCGGGGACGGTCAGGGCCGCGCACAGGACTGCGGCCAGAACGCCGATGAAATAGCGGCGGCGGGCGCGGCGGGTCTGGCGCCGGGCCAGGGTGTCGGGCTTGGTGTTTTTCATGTTCATAAGCAGATTTCCTTTCATTCAATGATTTCGATGTCGTCCAGGGACGTAAAGGTAAAGTCCAGGTCGCCAGCGTCATACAGGCACCGGCTGTTGTGGACGTAGGGCGCGGCCCCGCCGTCCCCGGTGTACTTGATGTTGGGGTGGCGTTCCAGGTCGTACTTGGCGTCGATCACCGGGGCCTCCCCCCGGATCAGGACGATGGACAGGCGGTTATCCAGCATACGCACTTCATCGGGGGTCAAGAGCTCACGGCCCGCCTGCTGGGTATTCTGGCTGTAGGAGCCGCTGCGCCCCTTGCTCTGGCTGCTGGTGCGGGTTTCGATGGTTTCCTTCCCCAGCAGCTTGGAAACGTACTCGTGGGTCGATTGCTCATTCCCGCCCAAATAGATGAAGCTGTCCGCGTTGCCGATGATGCCCTCCCAGTCGTCTTTGAAAAGCGCCTTGAGCTGGGAGATGTTCTGTAGTATAATGGTGGCCATGATATTCCGGGAGCGCATGGTGGCCTGGAGCCGGGCGTAGCCGTCCGGGAGGGCCACGTTTGCGAACTCGTCAAACATGAGCCGGACGGGGACAGGCAGGCCGCCCCCGTGAACCTTATCCGCCTGATAGTAGAGTTCCTGGAACGCCTGGGTGTAGAGCATACCCACCAGGAAATTCAGCGAGGCGTCGTTGCTGTCCGGGATGATGCAGAATACCGCCTGTTTCCGCTCCCCCAGCTTGTCCAGCTCCATGGTGTCGGTGGCGGTGATCCGCTGTACCTCCGGCAAGGTGAAAGGGGCCAGACGGACGGACGCGGTGATCAAAATGCTCATGGCCGTTTCGCTGGGGGCCTGCTTGAACACCTTATACTGGCGCAGGGCGATATGGTTGGGGTTTTCCTCCTCCAACGCCTCAAAGAGCAGGTCCAGGGGCGATTGGTAGTCCCCGTCCCCCTCCTTGGCCGCCCCGTATTCCAGCATGGTGAGCATCATTTCCATGGTCTGCTCCTCCGGGGGCGCTTCATGGAGCAGGTAGAGCATGAGGGCGGAGTCCAGGGCGATCTCGCTTTTCTCCCAAAACGGATCATTGGAATGGGCCCCCTTTGGGGTGGTGTTGCGGATGAAATTGGCGATCAGCTTCAGCACGTCCGCGTCATTTCGGATGTAGTGGAAGGGGTTATAGCAATCGCTGTGTTCCGGGTCCACCAGGTCAATGACGCGGATCACATAGCCCTCCTTCAGCAGCAGCGGGACGGCGGCGCGGGCCAGCTCCCCCTTGGGGTCAGTGGCGATATAGGAGGCGTTGGCCTCGTAGATGTTGGGCTTCACCACATACCGGGTCTTGCCGGAGCCGGAGCCGCCCACCACGATTTGCAGCAGGTTCCGAAGGTGCTGCCGCCCGTTCAGGCTCATGTGGAGGTTTTGGGAGAGGATGGCGTTGTTGTGCATATCCTTGTCCCGGTACTTTCGGTCAAGCTGGTGCACGTTCCCCCAGTGGGCGGAGCCGTGTTCTTCCCCTGGGCGGCGGTTCTTCCTGTCGGAGAGGTATATGGTGGCGGCGAAGCCATAGGCCGCCAGCGCCCCGGCCATGAATTTGAAGGTGTGGGGCGTCCAGCCGATGGCAAAGGGGTGTTCCATGGCGGCGGCGAAGCTGCCCATGAGCTGGAACAGGTTCATGCCGTCCTCGTAGGCGTGGGCCAGGACCGCCCCCAGCCATATCACGGGCAGGGCCAGGAATACCCATGGGGCATAACTGCTTCTGGATCGGTTTTTCATGTCCGCCCCCGTTTTTTAGGCGGCGTCCCCCGCTGCTCCCCATTCGGGGGCCGGAGCGCGGCCAGGACCGCCTCACGGTTCCGCTTTGCCTCCTCCCCCGTCGCGCCCCCCTGGGTGATGGCCGCGGTGTGCAGGTTTCGGATGCCGCGGGCGGACACCCTGCCAAAAAAACAGCCGTCCAGCGTCGCGTTCAAAAAGCCCACGCCGTCCAATCCACAGTCAAGGGTATTGCAGGATCTCAGACACGCTTCCTGGAACGAGACATTTTGCAGGGTGCAGTCGTGGAAATGGGTGTGGGCGATAGACGCCTTGAAAAATGTGGCGTACTGCATGGCGCAGTTTTGAAATTCGGAGATATAGAAGCTCGCCCCGTCAAAGGTGGCCTCCCTGATTCGGCACACGGCGAAAATACAACCGAGAAAGCGGGAAAAATTAAAATCCGTGTGGTCAGGGACGCAGTAAAACGTCACCCGGTCAAAGTAAGTCTCGCGGAAAAAATCAGGGGGAAAACCAGCCTTTGCCGCCTGATCATAGAGCCGCTGGTTCACGATTTTCAGCGGGCGTTCCGGGTCGAGGCCAAAGGTGCGGTATTTGTACTGCTCATCGCTGCTCTTGGCGTAGGGCTGGGACAGGAGCGACTTTTGGGCCAAAAACGCCTGGATGTCCCGGCCGACCTCCTCCACGCGCTGGGCATAGTCAGCGCCGCCCGTACTGCGCAGGCCGGTCAAAAAGGCGTCCACCGTCCGATCCGCCCGGCCCTGTAAAATGTCATTGACCGTCCGCACCGTCTCATCATGGTTGGCGCCGTTGTAGTGCTGCGGCCGCATATCTTCCAGAAGATCGGCGATCCTGACACTGAGCTTGTGGCTGCCGCAGACCTTTTGAAAATCTGCCATACAGACCTCCTTTCAAAGATGGGGCCGCCCCCATGCTGGGAACGGCCCCGGAATGATGGTGCTAATATTCGCGTCTCATGGTGAGATTTGATTCTCAGTAGCCGGTCTTGGGCAGGGTGGGCACGATGGGCTTCCCGTACACATTCGTTACCCAGCGGGTCACGGCCTGGAGCCAAATCCCATTATAAGTGCCGCCCACATCGGCCACGTTGACGAAGCTGCTCCCAGGGGCAAGGCCGGGCAGGGCGGTGCAGTAGACCATGGGTGCCTCCACCTGGCTGAACCCGCCGGGGGCCTGCCCGAACACGAACATGATCTCGGTGACGCGCTGGTTGGACGCCAGCCCCAGGGCCACGGGGGACGCGGCCAGGGTGTAGTTCTTGCCGGTGCTGAGGTTGTCGGCCAGGGTCAGATAGTCCCCGGAGTTGTTCACCTTGTAGACGATCTTATAGGTGCCGGGGAAGTTGTAGGTGCCCGTCACGATCTTGTCCAGCTTCACGGCGGCGGGCAGCGTGTCGCGCCAATAAAAGCTCTGGAGCGTCACATTGCTGGTGTTGCCGATGTGGGAGAACACATAACGGACGGGCTGGCCGGACATGGCCTCCTTGGGCCCGGTCTTTTCAATGGAAACGCCCGTGTCCACGCTCTTGTTGGTGATTTCCAGCTTCACGATCTGGCCGGAATACTCCAAAACAGCGGTGAAGGTGTCATTGGTCGCGCCGTAGTTGGCCGGGGCCTTGGTTTCCTTGATGGTGTAGCGGCCCAGGGGCAGGGCCTTGGAGGACGCCAGCCCGTTTTTGTCAGTGACGATGGTATCCACCTTATTCCCGTTGCGCTCGTTGTAGATTTCAAAGGTGGCCCCGGCAAGGGGGGTGCCAGCGGGCAGGCCGTTGGTGGAGTTGTAGTCGGCGGATTTCTTCACGATCTGGATCTGCCCCCGGACGGCGGTATTGGGCCAGGTGATGGTGGTGCAGCCGCCGTACTGGACGTAGAACGTCTTGGGCTGGGTGTCCAGAATGTAACCGTCCGCGCACTCGATCTCCCGGATGGTGTATTTGCCGTCTGCCAGCGTTTTGTCGATATACACATAGCCCTCGTTGTCGCTCTGGTAGGTGCCGATGGGGTTGCCCATGGCGTCGCTCACCAGGAAGGTGACGCCAAAAATGCCCTCCCCAGTCAGGCTGTCCACCTTATGGATCAGGGCGGAGCCCGCCTTGCGGTTGGTCACTTCCAGGGTGGCCGTCTGGCCGTCCTTCACCTCAATGCGATGGGGGGTATCGTCCAGGGTATAGCCCTTGGCGGCTTTCAGCTCCACCACCTGATACCAGCCCTTCTCCGCCTGGGGAAGCTGGATCAGGCCGTTGCTGTCGGTGGTGAAGGTGCCCACGATTTCCCCGTTCAGCTTCCGAACCTCCATCTGGACGCCGGGGATTCGCTCGGAAGTTTCCTCATCCTTTTTGATGATGGTCAAACCGCCGATTTTGGTGTTGTAGACGGTGATGGTCTGGGTGTCGGCGGGGTTCACTTTCACGGTCTGCTGGCGGGTGCCCTCGTCCATGACGTAGCCGGGGGGCGGCTTTGTCTCGGTGATCACCAGCGTGCCGGAAACCCCGGAAATGCGGATCTCGCCGTTGCTGTCGGTCTTATACAGGTCCTTGCTGGACAGGTGGCCGTAGTCATCGTCCAGGTAGCGCCCATCGGAATAGACGATCTGGAACTCTACCCCGGCCAGCGGGGTCAGCGTGTCCTTATCCAGCTTCCGCACCACGATAGTGCCGGAAACCTGGTTATAAAAGCGGAGATACTGAACCTCACCCTCTTTGATTAGGATAGATTTGGGCTGGCCGTCCAGCTCGTAGCCCTCCAGCGTTTTGATCTCGCGGGCGGTGATGGTGGTGCCGGGTTCCAGCCCCTCCAGGACGATCCGGCCCGCTTCATCGGTGACAAACTCGCCGTTGGAATTGCCCACCACCTTGCCGCTGCTGTCCGTGACAAGGAAGGTCACGCCCTTCAAGGGCTTGCGCTCGGCCCCCTCGATGTACTTCTCAATGATGAGGGTGGTGGACGGTTTGTTGTAAAAATAGAGGGTCTGCGTGTCATTGGGGCGCACGTCAACGGTCTGCGTCCGGGTGGCCTCGTCAATGGTATAGCCGGGGATGCTCTTGGTTTCGGTGACAACCAGCGTCCCCACCACGCCGTTGATGGTGATCTTGCCGTCCTTGTCCGTATAATACAAACCGTTGGAGCTGATATGGCCGCTGGCGTCGGGCACAAATTCCCCGGTGGAGGTGGTCGCTTTGAACTCCACGCCCTCAAGGGGCTTGCCGTCCGTACTCTTTTTCAAGATCACCAGCGAACCCGCCTTGCTGTTCTTCACCACAACGGTCTGCGTATCGCCCCCGGTGCCGATGACCACATTGGTGGAAGGACTGTCCATGACGTAGCCGTCCGGGGCCTTGATCTCGGTCAGCACATACGCCCCGGGGGCGAGGTTGGTGATGCGGATCTCACCCTGGGCGTCGGTGGTGAAAATGCCGTTCTGGGTGAGGGTGCTGGTGCCGATTACGCCGTCCAGCCCCACTTCACAGCCCGCCGCCGTGGTGATGCGGAACTCCGCGCCGGGGAGCGGCTGGTTGGTGGCGCTGTCCCGCTTCTGCACGATCAGCTTTCCTTTCGGCTGATTCTTAAAGGTCAGACTGACGGTGCGGCCCTCTTTGATTTGGATGGTCTGCGATTGGGTGTCGATGATGAACCCGGCAGGGGCTTTAACCTCGGTTACAACAACGCTTTTGCCCGGTTTCAGCCCCTCAATGCGAACCTCGCCGTTCTCGTCCGACCTGAAAATACCGTTGCTGTCCCCGATCAGGACGCCGTCCGAATACATCACTTTGAATTCGGCGTTCTGGAGGGTGATGGACGGGTTGGTGGCGCACACTTTGCGGATCAGGATGGAGCCGTCCGGCGAATTGTTGAAGCGCACAGTTACCACGGACTGCTCCCCGCTGTCCGCCAAGAAAACCGTTTCGGAGGATTGGATGATGGAATAGCCATCGGCGGGGTCTACCTCTTCAATGATGTAGGTTCCGGGCTCTAACCCCGTCCACATGGCGATGCCGTTTTTGCCCGTCACCTTCTGGCCGATCACGGTGCCCCCGGTGCCGCTGGCCCCGCCCAGCCAGCGAAGCTGGAAGGTGCATCCGGGCAGGGCCTCATGGGTCACGCTGTCATATTTTTCCACCACGATAGCGTTCTTGGGGGTGTTCTCAAAGCGCACAACGTGGGTTTCCTCCGGCTTCAGGTAGATGTCCTGGGTGTCGGGCTGCTTGATGGTGTAACCGGGGGCGGGTTCCAGTTCCTTGATCCTGTACCAGCCCGTGTCCAGCTTTTCCAGGAAGATCTCGCCGTTGGCATTGGTGGTGAACACGCCCAGGTCATTCAGCTCCCCGGTGATGGTATCATCGCTGCCCCGCCAGATTTGGAACTTCACATTGGCGATGGGGCTGTGGGTGATGCTGTCCTCCTTCACGATTTTCAAATTGGGCTTGCGCAGGTTGACCAGTTCAATGGTGGTGGTGCGGTTTTCTTCCAGATAGACGGTGCGGGGGGTATCGTCCCCCACATAGCCGGGGGCGGGCTTCTTCTCGGTGACGATGTACGCGCCGGGGGTCAGGCCATCCAGGATGATCATGCCGTCCTTGTCGGTGAGGTGCTGGTCGGAGTAGCCGCCGTTCACTTCTTCCACCAGGAAGGTAGCCCCCGCGACAGGTTCCCCGTCAGGATTCACCTTACGGAGACGCAGACCGGGCCGGGTGGAGTTGACAAAATCCACCACGATGTCCTTATCCTTTTCGCTGTCGATCCACACAGTCTTTCGGTTGTTGGTGTCCAGCAGATAGGGGGCGGGCACGTCTGTCTCGGTGATCTCGTAGCACCCGCTGGGCATATTGGAGAGGGTGGCTTTGCCGTCCGCGCCTGTCACCACGTCCTCCTCAAAGCCCAGGTTCACCCCGTGGATATGGAAGGATGTGTTTGCAATCGGGGCCCCTGTCTCCGTGTCCCGCTTCTGGATGGTGAGTGTGCGCAGGCGGTGGTTGGTTTTGGTGACGGTGATGGTCTGCTCCCCCTGCAAATCCTCGGCGTTCACGTGGACGCCCACGGGCGAACGGTCACAGTCAAAGCCCTCCGGGGCCTCGACCTCCCGGAACTCATAGTAGCCCTCGGTGACGTTGGAAATGGTGATAGTGCCGTCCGTCTCGGTGGCTTTTGTCTCGATCACCTGTCCGTCCCGCAGAACCACGAAAATGGCCCCGGCCAAAGGCTGGCCGCTCTCGTCCAGCTTCACCAGCTTGACCTTTACCTTGCTGCTGTTCTCAAAAATGAGGGAAATGTCATGCTTCCCGTCCCACACAAAAGCCTGCTTGACCTTGGACACGTCGGGGCTGAGAATATAGCCCTCCGGCGGGGTGATTTCCTCGGCAATGTAGCTGCCCGTGGGGAGCTTGGAAAAATCCAGGTCGGACTTGAGGATATAGCCGCCGTCCTTGGTGGTGTACTCGCTCATGAAAGAGCCGCCATCGTCCAGTTTGACGCTGGTGATACGGATAACAGCGCCGGGGATGCCCACGGTGGGGTTGTCCGCGTCTACCTTTCTAATGGAGCCATCGCCTTTTTCCTCGTTCGGCTCATTGAAAAAAGTGAACACGCTGTTGGCGGAGCCGTTGGGGAGGACGGTGACGAGCTGGGAGGCGGTCTGCGCCACATAGCCCTCCGGCACAGCTTCCTCGGTGATCATGTACTGGCCGGAACTCAGGCCGTCCGCGTCGGTGAGGGTGAATGTGCCGTCCGCGCCGGTGGTGCGGGTGGCGGAAAAATCACCGTCCATGCCCTCCACCTTGAAGGAAACCCCGGCCATTGGCTTATTACTGCCCGCTTCCAACTTCTTCACCGTAAGCTGGACCGTATCATCTACCGGGTCATCGTCCGGCACAGCGATCAACAGCCGCTGCATCTCGGTGGTGCCGTGGCCCACCAGCTTCCACGGCTGGCTCTTGTCCCAATCGTACTCCCAGAGATGATAGTTGTGGTAATATTCGGGGTGGTCCAGCACTAAATTCACCCCAGTGGCAATGTAATCATAGGCCGAGTAGCCCGTTTTGCCGCCGTCATTGCTGTCGATGATGCTGTGGGTATTGATGGCGTCCCAGTCCTTGATCCACGAGGACTGCCCATAGGTTTTATGATACAGCTTCATCGCCGCGATGAACTCCTCCGCCGCCTGCTCAATGAACGCTTCCCGGTCTGCGTTCACGTCCAGGATGAGGCTGTACTCGTAATACCACGTCATGGCCTGGGCCACCATAAACCATATATCAGACCAATAAGCGCCCCAGGTCTCCAGCCCACGGGCATTGCCTGCGTCCGTAAAATCACCGTAGGTATGGGCGTAGACATAGGTGAGCAGCACCTTCAGCGAGGGGTTGGTCACCTCTGTTTTGAAGTCCCACTTCTGCCCATTGGCGGCGGAACCCAGGGAGCCGTCATGGTAGGAACACAGGGCGCGGACGGGCGCGTCCAGGCCAGGGACGGTGACCTGCTCGTCAAAAACGAAGGGCAGGCCCGCATGATTGATGGTGTTGCTGGCGGACTCATAGCGCACAGGGCGGCCGCCGATATACATATAGTCGCAGTCCTTCTGGGTGATGGAGCCGGGGGCGCTGGACAGCCCGGCGGCGAAGGCGGACAGGGGCAGGATGCCCAGGACGCATACCAGGGCCAGCAGCAGGGACAAAACGCAGTCAAAGATTTTATGTTTCAAACTGTTCCTCCTTTGAAATGGGACAGGGCCAGACCGTTTTCACGATCTGGCCCTGCCAGTATTGGATGTTTTGAATGTATCGGGGAATTGCGTCTCATGGTGAGATTTCATTCCCATGCGCGGCTGCTATTGGGGGTATCTCGTAAACAGGATATATTCGGGCTGTTCTTCCAGCCACCAGCGGAAATACTGTCCGCCCCAGCGGGTCTTGTTGTTCAAGCCGCTCTCCGTCACAAAGATGCCTTCCTCAGTTTTCCGCACGACTACCACGACATGGTTCGTGGTTTCGCTGGTGTATTCCACAAGGTCGCCGGGGCGTATCTCGTCCCAGCTTGGCCGGTCAACCCGGCGCCAGGGCAGGCCGCCAAAGGCGGCGTCTGAGCACTTCACCGCCCAGCCCGCGCAATAGGTAGTGCTGACGCTGTACGGCCCCCCGGAGCCGGAGATATAGGGCGCGCCGTACAGGGAGCCGGAGGGATAAGCCTCTTTCAGCCGGGCCAGCGCCGCCTGTACGGTTTCCTCCGTCACAGCGGAGGGGGCGCTCGTGGTCTGCGCAGGTTTGGACACCTCCTGTTCGTAGTGGGAATCGGGGTCGATGTAGACGCTGTTGGTGGAGCCATCATAGGTCACGCCAAAGTCAACGGCCTGCCCGATGTCCCGGAGCTTCACAAAGTTATTGCCATGGATGGCATAGGCTTCAAGCTGGACCGGCTGGCCGTTGAGGTAGAACCGCTGGGTGCTGACGGTGGCGGTGAGATAGTCCGCCGCCGCTGCCGTGGTGCCGCACAGCAGGCCGCCCACGATCATACCCAAACCAAATTGCAGATATTTGTTCCTCATTTCTGATACCTCCTATATGTTTTGTGGTACATTTCCCACTTATATTGTATCAAAAATGAGGGAGAACGTCAAAAAACGCGGCTTATCCGGCCACGGCCCGGACGCACCAGCGGTAGGCGGGCTGATCCTCCACGCAGGTAAACAAAGTGATGCAGTTGTCGGCGGTGGCTTCCAGCATGGAGGTGTCGGTGCAGCTGATCTTGTTTACGCTGGTGACAGCATAGGAGCGGGTGCCCATGGGGGTTGTCAAATTTATGGTATCGCCGCTTTTCAGCGTGTGGATCTTCCCGAAGTCGTTCCGCACGCCCCGGTTGTGCCCCGCCACACAGTAGTTCCCGTCCCAGGCGGTGGTGCCGGTGAAGTGGCCCGCCCCTTTCAGCAGGGGGGCGCTGCCGGTGCCCTCGTAGATTTTCACGGTCAGGCCGATGGAGGGGATCTTCAGCGTTCCCAGGCTGCCGTCGCTGTAGTAGAGATCGGACGTCAATTCCGTGAAGGAAATGACGGGCCCGCCGATGTTCGGGGCGCTGACAGTGGGATAGCCGGTGCCGGTATCAGTGGCGCCGCCCGTGTTGACCGAGCCGGGGGGCGTGGCCGTCCCCACGGTTCCGGGGATCAGGTTCCCGCCATTCAGCGGCCCGCCCGCCGCCAGATTGGGCGTTAAAAACTCCCCGAAGTTGGGGAGATAGCTGGACGGGGTGCCGAAGCCGGGCGGGATCAGGGCACTGTTCTTGCTCCTGTCCACGTTGGGGTCCTCCCACTGGTAGATGGTATCATCGCTGGTGGGGGCGCCGAAGTCCCCGGCGTCCGGGGCCTTGAAGGTGTAGTCACACGGGGCCCCCGCAAAGCCGTCTCCCAGGCTTTGTGGGGAAAGGAGCCCCAGCGTAGTGAGCGAACTTTCGCCGTAGGCGGAAGTGAGGGATACGGAGCTTGGGGCGACGCCATAGGCGGGCAGGGCCAGCGCCGCCAGCAGACAGCAGGCGGCCACAAGGCCCGTCAAACGTTTTTTCATTTCACATAACCTCTTTTCTTGTCCTTGATGTATTTGACCAGCTTCCAGCCCCCGAACCCGGCCAGGCCCAGCAGCAGCGCGGCGGGGATCACCAGGACGGCCCAGTTCACGCCGTCCTCCGGGGCCTCCGGCGGGTCGGATTCGGCGGGGCCTTGGCTGGGCTGGGGTGCCTTGCTGTTTTGCGTCTCACCATGAGACGCGAAAGTGGCGGTGTAGATCACGGTGTCGCAGCTTGTCCGGGTCACTTCCCCCTTGTACTCCACCGTGGCAATATAGCCCGTGGCGTACTTGCTGCTGGCGGTGCCGCTGTAGGTGGCGGAGGCGTTATAGAAGCCCCCCGCCTCCTGCCACTGGACGTCGGCCAGGGTCAGAGTGCGCCCGCTGTCCTGAATGGTACGGGGGATCAGCGATGCGTCCGCGTCGGACAGATTGGGGTAGGAGCGGGTGGCGGTGACGGTGCGGGAGCTGGTCTTATACCCCGCCGCCTCCACCTTGATGCCGGGATAGTCGGGTGTGAGGGTGCCGGTGTAGCCGTCCTCGGTGCTCACTTCCATGGAAAGCTCCAACTGCTGGATGATGAGGGCCATGTCCTTGGTGTCGGTTTCCAGGGTGATCGTCTCGGCGTAGTCCTTGGTGTCCGTCTCGGCCTGGTCGGTTTTCACCACGTCCAGTAGGACAAAATGCAGGCCGTCCCGGTCAAAATCCCCTGTGGGGATATTGGCGGGATCGTCGGAGCGGGACAGCTCGTACACCTTGTCGATGCGGAGCTGGTCAAAGGGGCCGTAGGTATATTCCTCCACGGAAATGGGGTAGTAACTGGCGGCGTGGGCCGGGAGCGCCAGAAGGCAGGCCGTCAGCGCCGCCAGGATGGGAATGGATGCTCGTTTCATGGTGCGTTCCTCCATATTATTTAAGGTAGGCGGCCAGCGCGGGCCGTTGACCGCCGGGGTGACGGGAGACGCGCCCGCCTCCCAGGATGGCAAAAGCCGCCCTTGGGCGGCTTTTGGGGTGTGTTCCCCTTATTTACCGAAACACGCTGCCGGACGCCGTCTGTCAAGGCCCGGCCAGCCCGGAGGCTGGCCGGCTCGCGGGCGGTTGCGTCCTATGCAACCGTCCGGCCTTGACTGGCGGAGGCCGGCGGCGTACCCTCCACCGGGGGGACACACCCGGATAGGGCCGCTTTATCGGCCCCGGAAGTGCCGGTTGCCGCCCCGCTCCTGCTGGCGGGGGCTGATGGTCTGCTCCACCCCATCGCCAATTTTGCGGCTGGTGTCCCGGACGCTTTCCAGCGCCTCCCCACGGCTGGATGCGGGGTAGCCCTCATAAAATCCGGCTACGTGGGCCGCAAGCTCCGGGGGCGGGCACTCCACCCCAAAGCGGCGGCATACCATGTAGCCCACGCTCTGCGCGTCCAGGGCATATGTCTCACGGGTAAAGCCCTGGTTGTAGCCCCGGTCATGGGCGCGGGCCAGCGCGATCTCCGCGGCGAGGGCGGTGAACACCGCCGTGGCGCTATGGTCCGGGTTGATGAAAATGGTCAGCCTGTCCGGGTCATAGCGGGCGGGCGCGTCGATATCCTTGCTCTCCGCCACCGTCACCGGGGACTGGTCCATCAGCGCGGCCAGCGCCGTCCCCATCCGGGGGTCCTTGTCAGTGAGGGGCATCTGCTGGGGCAGGGGCTTGCCCGTGGTCTGGCTCACATCGTAGTAGTTCCCCATGAAGTAGCCCCGGTACTGCTTGTTGCGGGGCGGCACAAACACCTTGGCCCCGGCGTTGATGGCGTCGTCCCGGACATAGCGGCCCAGGGTGTGCCAGTAGTCTGTGGTGCCGATCCGGGTGGCCCCCTGGAGCTGGGACATGGAGAGGGCCACGTTGCCCACGCTGCACCGGATGTTGTCCGCCTGGAGATCCAGATATTCTTGAAAATGCTCCGGGCTGCTGGTGATCAGGTTCAGTGCGCCGTCCCGCATGGCGGAGATCATTTCCCGATCCGTCTGAAGCTGCTCCGTCCGGGCTTGGTCGCGGGCGGTCTTGTTCTTGATGATGTCACTGATACTGGGCAAAAAAATTCCTCCTTTTACATTCTTCTGGTGTCTCTGCCCCTCTTATGGGTCTTATCCTGGCTTCTGCCTTTGGAATGGGCCTGTTCCGACATGGCTTTCAGCCCTTCCAGCCTCGCCCTCACGGATTCACTCAGTTCAGCGGCGGGTGCGGCCTGTTCAGTAGCCGCACTTGCTGTCTGGGAGGGAGTCGAGCCATTCCCGCGCTCTGGCGAGGACTTCTCTTGTGGAACACGGGGGCCCGCTTTTTTTGGCGTTTCCTCCCCCTTGGCCCGCTCCGGGATGGGGTAGGCCATGGCCTCCATCACGGCGTTGAGCTGGGCGGCGTAGTTCTGGTTGGAAACCACGTTCACATAGCCCCCGGCGCTGCTCTTCTTCTGTGCGATGAAGTACAAAATGCCGTACTCCTTTGCCAGTTTTTTGAACTGGCCCATGTCCTCCCGTTTCAGCGGGATCACCACGGCTGGGGCAGGGTCGCGGGCCAGCCGCTTGGCGTTGGTCTGGCCCACCACCTTGGCGTCCTGCCGCTTCAAGGCCAGCAGCAGCGCCGCCACATTTTTCAGCGCGGAACCGGCCAGCTTCACCGCGCTCTCGGTAGCCTGGATGCCCTCCTTCACCACCAGATCGGCGGCCTCGGCGCTCACGTCCATTGGGTTCACTTCCTTTCATAGTTGGATTTTTTACCGGGCGGGGCCACGGCGCGCCCCCGCTCCGGCTGGTGCTGATGGGTCTGCTCCCGGTCGAGCCGGAGGTTTCCCCGGATGCGGGGTATGTCCGCCGCGATGCGCCCGCAGGTTTTCAGCTTCCGGCGGAGCTGCCGCAGATCGGTATTGATGGCGGAGATCTGCGCCTCCACGTCCCCGCCCGCCCGCTTTTCGGCGTACAGCCCCCGGCGCTGGTCCACCAGCGCGTCAACTTGGGCTTGCAGCGCCTCGCCCAATGTGATAAGCTGTTGGTCGGTATCAATGCGGTACTCCCGCAATAACTGAAATTGCCGCTGGTATTGGCGCAGCTTCGCCACATCCGCCCGGACGGAAAAATGGGCGGGCCACCGTCCCCTGGGCCGTTTCCCGCCCAGCAGGTACAGGTAGTAGGCGTACAGCGCCCGGAACCCGTGGAGCTTTTGCCGGGGCGTCTGCCTGGGCTTTCCACGGCGGACGGTATATCGCCGGGGGATCACTGGCGGCGGAGGAGGCAGCGGCGGGGGCGTACCCTTTCGGGCCATCGCCAGCCGCGCCCGTATGTCGGCCTCGGTGTAGCCCTCCCCCATGCTGTCCAGCCGGAAGGCCCGCCCCCCGCCCGGTGGGGTGACGGCGGTATGCTTCACCCTGGGGCCGTATTTCACGGCGTACCCCTGGCGGCGCAGGGTGGCCAGGAAGGTATCAAATGTAAAGCTCTCGCGGATGGCGGCGTCGATGTCTTGGCGGATGAAAGCGAGAGGGCCCCGGCCCTTCCGCTCCGCATCCCACTGGGCGTAGTGCTTCCCATGGCCCTCCGGCTCTATGACGGACAGGCCAAATTCCCGGCTGACGGCGTTGGATGTGTCCCGCAGGGTATTGAAATAGCTGTCAAAGTCGCTGCGGTATTTTTTGCCATCCAGGAAGGACACGGAATTAAAGACGATGTGGCAATGGAGGTGCCCCCGGTCTGTGTGGGTGCAAACCACCACCTCGTAACGCTCCCCCAGCAGGCGGCGGGCAAATTCAACCCCGGCGGCGTGGGCCTGTTCCGGGGTCGTCTCGCCGGGGGCGTAGGAGTGGATGATGTGATAGCCCAGGATGCCGCCCTTTTTGTCCCAACGGCGCTTGGTGTCCTGCATATCCCGGTAGGCGCGGGCGGGGTCGCAGTTGAGCCCGGTGACAAGGCGCTGGGTCTTAGCCGGGTTTCCCGCGTAAAGCAAAACATTTTCCAGCGTGGTTTTTTCCTCGTTCAGCGCGTAGTCTACACAGTGATCCAGCCGCCGCTGGATGGGGATGATCTTATCGTAGGCCATTCACAGCGTCTCCTTCACCAGCCGCCACGCCTCGTACACCATGGCGGCGGCGCGCCGGATATCCGTCTCGGAAATGCTGTGCTGGACATTGGCCCAATACGCGATTTGATTGGCATTGTTGCCGATGGCGGACAGTTCCCGGAGCAGGGCGGCGTAGGTGTCGGGCGGGCGGGGGCGGAGCTGGACGCCCATAACAGTGTGCCGGATCATGGCGCTGGCAGTAAGGCCGGACACTGAGCATTGTTTCATCAGGTGCTTGTACTCCTGGTCATTCAGCCATAACCCGATGAAATGGTTTCGTTTTCGCATGGCATCTTCCTTTCATAGTTTCGCGTCTCACCATGAGATTTGTTTGGGGCACAGCGGTGGCGCAAAGCCGCGCCGGGTTTCGCGTCTCATCATGAGACGCCATATTGGTGTGCCGCTGGCCGTTTTTCGCGTCTCATGGTGAGACGCGAACCGTGTGGGGGTATTAGGGGGGAATTCCCCCTAACAAGGGTCATTTGTTTAACAAATGACATACTTGCTGGGACAGCGCCGCAAGCGGCGCTGTCTGGGCAGGGCTGCCGGGTCGGGGGCTTATTGGGACGGCGGGATCGTTGTTTTGGGGATGGCGCTCAATCCTCTTTTCCATACCGCTCTGCCGTTTCCCCGTCAAAGTCCGGGGACAGGTACTTTTCCTCAAACTCCGAGGGGGTGTAATACCCCGCCCCGATGTCCATCACCAGGTCGCCCGGCTTCAGGTCGCGGGGGCCGTCCGCCAGCACCGGGATGGGCACAGGGGTGAGCACAGCGCCCATGAACCGGCCGTCCCGCCCCTGGAGCTCATACAGGGACATACCGGGATAAATGCCGTCCTCCGGGATCGGATGCTTGCTGAACAGGGCGGGAACGCCGAAGATCTCAATTTCCCTCATGCGCTCCGGGGTGGTGTTGGGATTTTCCATGGGTGCATACCTCCTAATGTTTTGGGCCGGGCTTCCGCTTGGGCTGGATTTTCACTGGGTCTGAACCGTCCAAGGGCTGGATGGCCTTCACCTGCTTGGCGGCGTAGATGGCGTTGCCGGTGAGCTGGCGCTGCCAAGCGCCCTCGCTCCTGGCCCAGCGGAACCCGTGGCCCTTCAGATCCTGGCGGGTTTCTTCATCCGGCTTTTCGTCAAAAAAGACTTGCAGGCGGTTGTTCTCCATGTTGGCGACCACGCGCCCGCCGTCGAACTCCCAGCCCTGGTAGCCCACCTCCCTGGCCCTGGTAAGCTGCTCAATGCGGCCCTTCAACCGGCGTATTTCGGCGTTATTATTAGACAGCGCAAATGCCGGATAGGGCGATCTGTCCCAGGGGTGGTACTGCACGTCGCTGATCAGCTTGTCCGCGGCCTCGTCAGACAGGCCGTGGAACCCCCGGCAGGTGCCGTTTTTGCGGTAGTAGGCGTTGATCTGCTTCATCCGGGTCTGCATGATCTGGAGGGTTTCCAGCTTTTCCGTCAGCTTGGCAAGGACCTCCGGGTCGTCTGAGGAGATGGCAGTGTTGTTTTCCGCCGCCTCCGCTTTCTGCTCATAATAGGCGGCCTTGTCCATGGCGGCCAAAGACTGATCCATTTTTTTGCCGATGCGGTCACGATAGCGCCGGTCTGCGGCCCCGTGGACCGGCTGGCCCATGGGGATGATGGATGCCATATCCGATGACTGCTTTGACAGCCTGTAGCTTTCAGCGCGGGCCTGTTCCGCTTTTTCCCGGTAGCTGTCTATCCGGGCCTGCTTTTTGTCCTCATAATCGCTCAAATTTTCACTTCCTTTCTGTGGCTAAAATATTTAATTTATCAGCGTTTGCGTCTCGACCTGCACTTTTTGGACGGCTGTTGGTCATGAAACAGACACAGCGCCCGATCCTCGGCGGCAAACCGTTCTTCCAGCGCCGCCACTGTCCAGCCGTCCTTAAACCGCCCCAGAGGGGTGCGCCCGAATTGGCCCAGGGCACGCTCGTCCAGTTTCAGCAGCTTGGCCCATAGCTGGGGATGGTGGCAGCGCAGCTTCCCCAATTCCCCGATCCGCTGCAACGGACAGCACCAGCAGGAGCAGCGGTGGTATATCTCATACAGGCCGCCCCAATCAAAGCCCCGTTCATAACAGATTTGCAATGCCTGGGCCTCGGTGATCCCCCACTCTACCAGCGGATAGCGGTTGTGTTTGTCCGGCTTGCACCGGCCCGCCTCGTCAGCGGCGATCCCGATATAGTGGATGATTTCATATTCTTTTTTGAGCTGTGATACCGTCCTGTTGATCAAATGTGTTTTGAGCTGGCCGGTACACCACCGCACCTTCATGCTGGGCCATCCGTTTCCATATAGGGACACGCCCAGCTTATTTCGCAGGTCAATAGAGGACTGCTTTTCTTTGGGCTGATCGAACATGAACCACTCAAAACTATGGGCCGCCCGCAGGATCGTCAATTTTAAGCCCCGCTCCCGTAGTAGGTACTGCTCCACCCTGTCCCAATGTTCATACATTTCGGGGAACTCCATGCCAGTATCGCCTACCAGCACCATGTCAATGGGCATACCCCGTTCGATCATGAGCAGCAGCATGGCCGTTGAGTCCTTCCCGCCAGACAGTGAAACCGCGCTTAGCGTTTTTTTAATGGCGTTCACCTGCTTTCGGGTACAAAAAAAGCGCCCTCATGGGCGCTTGGGGCGGGGGCTGTCCCGGCTCCTGTTGGAGCGGGGCGCCGTGATCTTCTGTTGGATGGGGTACTGGAACACCCTGTATTGCTCCGGGATGTGCTGGCCGTCATAGACCTTTCGGAACGGCTCCGGCCCGGCCAGCATATACCCGCAGGATGTAAACATACCGCCCTCGTTGATGGAGGTGTCTCTGCCATAGGATTCGTAGTCAAAATAATCCAGGGCTTCTTCCGGGAGCTTGATGGCCTGTAGTTCGTCGATCAGCCAATTCCCGTATTCCTCCGCGTTCTGGACGGGATAGAGTTCGTAACGATCCAGGTTATGCGTCAGGTTGATCAAGTCCTCCGCGCTGCTGGCGTACTCCCCGAACTCGATGGCGGCGGCAAACTTCATCAGTTCCTCCGGGTCCAGTTCGTTCAGACGGCTGGCGAGATAGTTCAGTTCGTCAACGTGGGCGTACTGGCCCAGGGCCCGCGCCACGCCTTTCACTCCAATGGCATAGTCCAGGATGATGATTTCCCCGTACCGCAGGCCGTCCACGCCAATCACCCGCAAAGCCGCCTGCACCTGCTCCGTGGTGGTGGGGAAGGACAGCGGGGTATCGGCCAGCACCCCGGCATTGTATTTGCCCAGGTTGGCGATATGGGCGGTGAACTCTACCATTTAATGCTTCGGGCCCCGCTTGGGGAAAATCGTCAGCTTTTCCTTCTCCTTCTGCTGGCGCTGGCGGCGCTCCTCCAATGCGTCGTAGATGCTTTCCTCGATCTCGCGGGGCGTCATCATCACGTCCGGGAAGTATTTCCGCAGACGGTCCCCGGCCAAAACCACCTTTGTGTATTCGGGCCGCTCCTGCTTGCCGTCAATGGGCTCGTCTTTCCCCTGGGGCTGGCCCTCGGCGGGGGCGGACGTAGGCGGCGCGGCGGGCACGGGGCCATCCTGCCCCTCGGTGGGTACGGCGGCGCCCTCCGGCTGGGCCGGGGCGGGCTGGGCCACGTCCGGGGACGGGGGGATCACAGGCGGCTCATTGGCCGGGGCGCTGGGCTGGGGTGCCGGGGCAACGGTCTGCGCGGGCTTATCCAGTACATTTTGGCCGTCCAGCACCTTCCGCATGGTTTCATCGTTCAGCTTGCCCGCCTTCTCCACTTTTTTCATGTACTCCACCCGTTCTGCGGGCACTTTGTAGCCCAGGTCGGCCAGATGCAGCACATTGTCCTGGTTTTCCGGCTTCAAAAAGGAGATGGCCGACGCCACGGACAGGGACAGGGAACCATCGTCCACCCGGTCGCACACGTCCTTGGTGGCCTCGGACAGCCGGATCAGGCGGTTGAGCTTGCTGACGGCCATGCCCATCTCCTGGGCCAGCTTCACGTCACTGTCCAGCTCCTCCGCCTTGAATGTGCCCTTTTTGCGGCGGCCCGACTTCTGCTTCATGCCCTCCATCTTCATCCGCAGGGACCGGGACAGATCATACATGGAGATTTTGGGCCGGTGGAGGTTGCCGTCCGCCACCAAAATCTTCACGTCAGCATCGGAAATTTTCTGGATAATGGTGGGGACAGGATAGTTCAGCTCGGTGGCGATCATGTGGCGGCGCTGGCCGGACACGATCTCCAGGGTGCCAGCGTCGCCAATGCGGGCCAGCACCGGGTCTTTCACGCCGTTGATCTCGATGGATTTTTTCAATTCCTGGTAGTCCTCGCTCTTGGGGTCCACGGAAATGGTGTTGTACTCGGACTTCACCAGATAGGCGGGGTGCAGGGTGACAAAGATGGATTCGCCCTCCTTGGGCATGGGGAAGTCCTTCTTGGCTGCCTCGTCCGGGGGCGAAAGCCGCTCCGTCAACACTTGGCCGATGGCCGTACCCGCGGGGCCCTTGGCGGCGGGGCCAACAGCGGCGGCGGATTGCTCCACTGTGGCGGGCTTGGGCTCTTGGACGGGCTTGGCCTCATCCTTGGTCTTGTCACCAGCAGCAGGGGCGGCGGGCTGCTCCGGGGGCTTGGCCTCGGCGGGTTTGTCCTTCCTGCCAGTGGCGGCGGGTTCGGGCTCCGGGGCAGGCTTGCCCTCGCCTTTAGCCTTGCCGCCAGCGGCAGGGGCGGCGGGCTGTGCCGGGGCCTCGGTGGGTTTGTCCCTCCCGTCAGCAGCGGCGGGCTTAGGCTCCTGGGCGGGCTTACCCTCACTCTTGGCCTTGTCACCAGCGGCGGGGGCGGCGGGCTGCTCCGGGGTCGGGGCCTCGGTGGGTTTGTCCTTCCCGTCAGCGGTGGCGGGCTTGGGCTCCTGGGCGGGCTCGCCCTTGCCCTTGGCCTTATCGCCAGCGGCAGGGGCGGCGGGCTGTGCCGGGGCCTCGGCGGGTTTACCCTTCCCGCCAGCGGCGGCGGGCTTGGGTTCCGGGGCGGGCTTGCCCTCATCCTTGGCTTTATCGCCAGCGGCAGGGGCGGCGGGCTGTGCCGGGGTCTCGGTGGGTTTGCCCTTCCCGCCAGCGGCGGCGGGCTTGGGCTCCTGGGCGGGCTTACCCTCGCCTTTGGCCTTGTCACCAGCGGTGGGGGCTGTGGTCGGCTTTTCCGGCCCCTTGAGGTCGGCAGTTTGCCCCTTGGCGGCAGGCTGGACCAGCTTGCCGGGAACCGCCATATTGGGCTGGGTCTGCACCCGCCGGTGGTAGTCCAGCGCCTCCTGCATGGACATCTCGTACACCAGCGCGGGGATGTCCGGCTTCTTCGCCAGCTCACAGGCCCGACGGCGGCGGTAGCCCGTGACAAGCTGGTACTCCCCGTCCTCCCGCAGACGCAGGATCACGGGGTCCTTCACTCCGGCGGTCTGGATGCTGGTGACGAGGCCGCCGTAGGTCTTGTCCGGCTGCTTGCTGATGAACGCGCCGGGCAGGTCGTGGATCTTTGCCAGGGGGATGGTTTGGGGCTGGGGGATCGCGGGGTCTTTGCTGTTTTCGTTTGCCATAAATACCTCCAAAAATTTATTTGCTAAAAATGGCGTCTCACGATGAGATTCCATTTCCAACACAAAGTTATAGATTCAGCCGATTTCGCGTCTCATGATGAGATTTCATTCAGCCAAAGTCATGCCGCACAGCGGCGGAATAGTAAGGGCCCATCGTCACCGGCGCGTTGTAGAGCGCCGTGAGAAGATAGGCCCGGATGTTATTGATTTTCGTGGTGGTCTGGCTCATGGCCTCCATGACGTACTCGATGTGGGTGCTGTCCAACGTTCGGAACCGCTGCTTCACCACCTCCGTGGGGAGGGCTTCGCCGCCGATCCGCATGGTGGGGGCGGTGCTGCATAGCACGTCCACCATGAGCTCCAGCAGGCTCTCCACATCGTCATAGGGGTGGGCCCGTTGGAGGTTGTCAAAGCCGATGTTTTCTTTGACCTCCTCCCGCTGTTCGTATCGGTCTGTCCCCATGTCCGCCGCCGGGGGCCTTTGAGGGGGGATGGATGGGTAAGGCTGGTTAAAATCAGTTTGAGTTCCCTCAGTATGATTAGGGTCGGAAAAATCGACCCCTTGACGTGGTTTTTTCCGACCTCTTGAGGTGGATTTTTCCGACGTCTGGGGGTGGTTTTTTTCGACCTCTGAGCCGGGCAAAAAAATATCCGGGGGCGGCGGGGCCGATTTCGGCGGCGTGGCGCGGGTAGTGAACCGCTTGACATAGATTTTTGTGGGGCGGCCCTGGCCCTGCCTGACACGCTCGATCAGGCCGATGCCCTTGCCCTTATCCAGTTCGGCCAGCAGCTTCATGGCCTTGTCCCGCCCGCAGCACATATCCTCGCATATCTCGTCCAGGGTGTAGTAGATATAGACACGCCCGCTGTCATCGCACCAGTTGTTTTTGACGGACAGGCCCATGCGGTCCAGCAGCATACCATAGAGGAGCTTGGCATCCGTGGAAACGTGCTTGAACTTTTGGTCCGTGATCAGCAGGCGGGGGATTTTGAAATAGATAAATTCTTCCGCTTCGTCCCCGTAGAAATAGTTTGACAGGATGACTTCCGGCATGGTAGAGTCCTCCTTTTGAGCATGAAAAAAGCGCGATGCCGTATCGCGCTTTTTTCGGAATATTGAGTTGTATGGTATTGGCCTGATTTTAGAAGATATGGGGCAGGAGAGAGGGTAAATGGCATTTACGGGATATATCAA
>Ga0137309_100545_pt1 | contig 28007 bp, 25 predicted proteins | sample NAcewiD2O_June_FD_97179 | JGI IMG/M metagenome (GOLD analysis project Ga0137309, IMG submission 97179) | Mouse cecal microbial communities from Vienna, Austria - N-Acetylneuraminic amended D2O_June | ecosystem: Host-associated > Mammals > Digestive system > Large intestine > Cecum | place... | reverse complement strand
GAGCCAGACGCTCAGACGCAGAGCCGATAACATATGGGAACCTTCCCCATGGTTATCGGCTTTGCATTTGAAAAGTCGTGGCTATGTCTGATAAAGAGCGGCGGCTTTGAGAAATCAGAGCCGCCGCTTTTTTCCGTTTTGGCGGCAATTAGGAGGATGCCGCCATGCGATTGCGAATAGATAGGCACTTGTCAAAAAAAGCCTAACCCCCGCAACGGCGCACCTCACCCAAGGTTGCGAAAATAGTCGTTTCCAGTCCGCACATACCGCCACCCCCAGCGCCCGAATAGCCTTGTGCTGTTCGGGTGCTTTTGCTTTTTCCGTGGGCCGTCCCATCCAGCCCCGGTGTCGAGGCCCGCCCCTCCTGTTCAGATTTCGCTTACCCCAAATCTGAACAGGAGGACAACAAGATGGAGATCACCATCAAGAGATACAGCCGCAAGCTGACCTATGAGGATGCCGCCACTCTCGACGAGTTTTGGGAGTTGGCCAAGCGCACCGAGCGGAGCCTTGACCGGGAGCAGCGGCGGCACTGGGACGGGCGCGAGTGTGACGAGTACATAATTGCCGCCCAGGGCGTTCTGCCCTACTGCGCCACCCCGGAGGAACTGGTCTGCCAGCAGGAAACGATGGACGAAATTCTGGCGGTGCTGGCCCTCTGCACCCCCACCCAGCGGGAGCGGTTTCTGCTTTATGCGCTGTACGATTACGTCCACCGCTCCAAGCTGGGTTTTTACCGTCTTTTTCGAGTACCCATTGCGGTAATTTCGGGGCTTGTTTTCGACGCCCCGCACATTGTATCTGTAGAATCAAAAAAAGGGGGCCGGAAGGCCCCCTTTTCCCTATCTGACAGAAAACAGCAGATCCGTATACGACGGATACGGCCAATCCTCCGCGGCAGTGATCGTCTCCAACTCATCCACCGCACTGCGGAGCGCCGTCATCCCGGCAAACACCCTGTACCGGAAGTAATGCGCCGCCTCATAAGCATCCTTCCCCTTCGGCGCGGCCAAAGCGTCCTCCAGCGCCTTGCAGGCCCCCATCATCCTGGAAATCAGCGCCCCCAGCCTCCGAAGAAGCTCCTCCTCCGGACCGCAGTCCAAATCCGGAAGCACCGCCCGCTTCGCCGCCACCCCGGAGGCCGTCGCCCCCGAGAACCGGCTCACCGCCGGAAAGATACTCCGCTTGACCATATCGATCATGGTCCGCGCCTCAATGCCGATGACCTCGCAGTAGTTCTCCAAATGGATCTCATTGCGCGCCGCCAGCTCCTCCTCGGTAAACACCCGGTGCTTACTGAAAAGCTCGATATGCTTCGGCTGGAGATACGTCCCCAGCGCATCGACCGTGCAGGTGAGATTGCTGAGCCCCCGCTTCTCCGCCTCCTGTATCCAGGCGTCCTCATATCCGTTGCCATTGAAGATGATCCTCTGGTGCGCTCTGAGGGTATCCCGAATCAGGTCATGGAGCGCCCCATTGAAGTCCTCCGCCCCCTCCAGCGCATCGGCGAACTGGCTGAGCTCCTCCGCCATAATCGTATTCAGCGCAATATTCGGCCCGGTAATGGATTGACTGGACCCCAGCATCCGAAACTCAAACTTATTCCCCGTAAACGCCAGCGGCGACGTCCGGTTGCGGTCCGTCGTATCCTGCGGGATAGGCGGCAGGCTGTCCACCCCGATGGACAGCGTCTTCTTACACGTATCCACATAAGCCGTACCCTGAATAATGGCATTCACGATCGCCGTCAGCTCGTCCCCCAGGAAGATGGAGATGATCGCCGGCGGAGCCTCCTGGGCCCCCAGCCGGTGGTCGTTCCCAGGATTGGCCACCGAACACCGCAGAAGGTCCTGATACTCGTCCACACCCTTGATAAAAGCCGCGAGGAAGAGCAAAAACCGCGCATTCTGACTGGGCGTAGAGCCCGGCTTGAACAGATTCAGCCCCGTATCCGTGGCCAAGGACCAGTTGTTGTGCTTCCCGGACCCGTTGACCCCGGCAAAAGGCTTCTCGTGGAGCAGGCACACCATATTGTGCCGCGCCGCCACCTTCTTCATGACCTCCATCGTCAGCTGGTTATGGTCACATGCAGTATTGGCGTCGGCGTAGATGGGCGCAAGCTCATGCTGTCCGGGGGCCACCTCATTGTGCTTGGTCTTGGCGAGGATGCCCAGCTTCCACAGCTCCTCGTCCAGCTCCCGCATGAACGCCGCCACCCGGGGCTTGATGGTGCCGAAATAGTGGTCCTCCAGCTCCTGCCCCTTGGGCGGCTTGGCCCCGAAGAGAGTCCGCCCGGTGAGGATCAGGTCCTCCCGCCGGTTATAGACATCTTTGTCGATGAGAAAGTACTCCTGCTCCGGCCCCACCTGACTGCCCACCTTGCCCACGTCCATGCCGAAGAGCTTCAGCACCCGGACCGCCTGCCGGCTCAGCTCCTCCAGGGAGCGCAGCAGAGGCGTCTTCTTATCCAGCGCCTGCCCGCTGTAGGAGCAGAAGATGGTGGGGATGCAGAGACTGCCATCCTTGATGAAGGCGAAAGCCGTGGGGTCCCAGGCGGTGTAGCCCCGCGCCTCAAACGTCGCCCGCAGGCCCCCGGAGGGGAAGGAGGACGCGTCCGGCTCCCCCCGGACCAGCTCCTTGCCGGAAAACTGCATCAGCACCCGCCCCGTGCCGTCGGGCGCGATGAAGCTGTCGTGCTTCTCCGCCGTCACGCCGGTCATGGGCTGGAACCAGTGGGTGAAATGGGTGGCTCCGTGGTCCATGGCCCAGTTTTTCATCTCCGCGGCCATCTCGTGGGCCGTCTCCAGCCGCAAGGGCGTGCCCTCCTCCACGCACTGCTTCCACGCCCGGTAGCAGGTGTTGGAAAGGCGGCGGCGCATCACGTCCTCGTTGAAGACCAGACTGCCGAAGATGCTGTCAGGTTTGTTATCGCACATGAGAAGTCTCTCCTTCCGTCGCAAACAATAGGCGCATTTTACCCCCATCGCCGCCCGCTGTCAAGGGGAAGCTTTTTCGTCCCTTTCCCGCGCTCCGCCGGGATTTTGTCAATTTTTCCGGAGATTCCCAGCGTGTTTTTCAATGGAGGACATCTGGAAAAACGCTGACCGCCTCCCGCTGTCAGGGAAACGCGCCCCACAAAAAAGCGGCCTCCGGCGGGCCGCCTTTTTGTCAGATGCGATGATCTTGCATGATAAATGTGATAAACTTGCAAAAAAGTCCCGGACACCCAATAGTGCCCGGGACCTGTGTCACAGCGTTTTCACCAGATAGAGGACCAGACCGTCGTCATTACAGCAGGGCCCGTAGGGCGCGCAGACCCGGTCCTGATACCACACGCCGGACCCGTCCGGCACATAGCCCCGCTTGACATACATCCGCTGGGCACTGCCGTACCCGCTGTGGAGGCCGACGCCCAGCCAAACGGTGTCAGAGCGCTCCTTGGCGAGGCGCTCCGCCGCGTCCATGAGCTTCCCGCCGATGCCCCGGCGGCGGTAGTTCTCCAGCACGCCGAAGTCCACGATCTCCGGCCATCCGCTGTCCACGAAGGGGCCGGTTCGGGGGTCAAAGTAGACGTTCACATAGCCCACGGCCCCGCCGTCCACCTCCGCCGCAAGAGACACGCAGAGCCCCTGCTCCTGGTCCCGCAGACGCTTCTGGAATTTGCCGATATCCGCGTCCCAGCCCTGGGCCCGCTCGCCGTCGGTGAGGACCTGGGCGTCCCGGGGCTCCATGTTGCGGATGAGGAGGGAACTGTCCTGATAAAAAACCATCTTACTTAGCTCCTTTCGCGCCGCCCTTCAGGGCGTAGCGGGACAGATAGCCCTCGAAAGCGGACTGGAAGGCCGTGTTGCCGCCACCCTTGATCTCGCCTAAGTACTCGTGGGCCTGATAGGCATTCTGTGCGGTCTCGATCTGGGCCACAGCGATGTTGGAGCAGTGGTCGCTGACCCGCTCGCAGTTGCCCAGCAGGTCGGAGAGGATGAAGCCCATCTCGATGGTACACTCCCCCTTTTGGAGGCGGGCGACGTGGTTGCTCTTGATCTCGGCCACCAGCACATCAATGACCTGCTCCAGGGGCTCCACCTGAGCGGCAAGGGCCAGGTCATTGCCCGCGAAGGACCGGGTGGTCACCTGCAAGATCTCCCGCAGGGCGGCGAGAAGGGTATGGAGCTCCTCCTGGGCAGCGCCGGAGAAGTGGATATCCTTTTCCGCCATCTCCTCGGCGGTCTCCAGGATGTTCACCGCGTAGTCGCCGATGCGCTCGAAGTCGCCGATGGTGTGCAGCTGCTTGGAGACGTTCCGGCTGTCCTCGTCGGAGAGGGCCTTGCTGCTCAGCTGTACCAGCAGAGTGCCCAGCTTGTCCTCGTACTGGTCCAGATGGTCCTCGTTGGTGCGCACCCGCTCGGCGTCCTTCTCGTCGAACTTGTCCAGCAGGGAGAGGGCGCAGAGGATGGTATCCTCCGCCAAACGGGCCATCTCCACGGTCTTGCCGCCGCACTCGGCAATGGCCACGGAGGGGGTGGCCAGCAGGCGGGAGTCGATGAAGGTGAACGCGGCCTCGCTCCCCTTGCCCTCCTTGACCACCAGATAGGCCAGCTTTTCCAGCTGCTTGGAGAAGGGCAGGAGCAGGACGGTGGTGGCGATATTGAAGAGGCTGTGGACCATAGCGATCCCGCCGGGATCGATCAGGGCGTCCATGAAGGTATAGTCGATGAAGAGGCCGCCGCCGTAGAAGACCAGCAGGCCCGCCGCCGTGCCGCCCAGGTTGAAGAGAATGTGGATGACGGAAACCCGCCGGGCGCTGCGGTTGACGCCGATACTGGAGAGCAGGGCGGTGGCGCAGGTGCCGATATTCTGCCCCATGATGACGGGCAGGGCCATGCCGTAGGTGATGGAGCCGGTCATGGAGAGGGCCTGCAAGATGCCCACCGAGGCGGCGGAGGACTGGAGCACGGCGGTAAAGGCTGTGCCCACCGCCACGCCCACGAAGGGGTTTGTGAAGGCGGTAAGGATGGCGGCGAACTCCGGCGCCTCCGCCAGGGGGCTCACGGCGTCCTTCATCATCACCGTGCCGTACATCAGGACGGCGAATCCCACCATGATAGTGCCCACGCTGTGGCGGCGTCCGCCCTTGTCCACGGTGCGGAAGATGACGCCGATGAGGGCTACCACGGGGGCGAAGTTCTCCGGCTTAAGGAGCTGGAGGAAGAGGGCGTTGCTGTCGATGCCCGAGAGGGCCAGGATCCAGGCCGTCAGGGTGGTGCCCACGTTGGAGCCCATGATGACGCCCAGGGTCTGTCCCAGCTCCATGATACCGGAGTTGACCAGGCCCACCAGCATGACTGTCACGGCGGAGGACGACTGCATGGCGATGGTGATGCCCGCGCCCAGGAGGAGGCCTTTGATAGGGTTGCCGGTCATCTTCTTGAGGAGCTGCTCCAGTTTGCCGCCGGCCAGCTTCTCCAGGCGGGAGGAGAGGACCGACATGCCATAGAGAAAGAACGCCAGTCCCCCGCAGAGGGTGAAGAGGGAGAAAATATCCATAGAGGTCTCCTTATCTGTTTGTGTAAATCCTAAACTATCCCACAATACGGCAGTTTAACAGAAAAATGCAAATTTGACAAGGGGGTTTTCGGAAATTTAATGATCTGTTGATTTCTCAACAACAGATGGATGATTGATTTTCCCGGAGGCGTCCGGTACAATAGAGGCACACCGGTGAATCTGATGGACAAGGAGAGCAACATGGAAGTGAAATTAGGGGAGCACCTGCGCTCGCTCCGCCGCAGGGACGGGAGGACCCAGGAGGACCTGGCTGTGGCGCTGGACGTGACGCCCCAGGCGGTCTCCCGCTGGGAGAACGGCTCCTGCTACCCGGATATGGCGCTGATCCCGGCGATGGCCAACTACTTTGGCGTCACGATCGACGAGCTGTTCGGGTACAGGAATGACCGGGATAAGAAAGTTGACGCTATCATTCAAAAGGTGGAGTCGTTCCACATCAAAGGGCGCAGTGACGACGCGTGGGTGGAGGAGTGCCTTGGAATTTTGCGGGCGGGGCTTGCGGAATTCCCGCAGAACGAGAAGCTGCGGATCACTTTGGCCGATGCGCTGGCGGAGGCGGGGTGGAGACGGTACCACGAGTGGCTGTACTACGACGGGGAGGGGTACCTCCAGCACGACTATGACCGGCACAGGAAAAATGAGTTCTGGGAGGAGGCGGTGGAGGTCTGCGAGAGCCTTGTGAGCACCGCCGGGGACCATGAGGTCGTGACAAGGGCGGTCTCCATTCTGGTCCTGCTCTACCGGAACCTGGGGGAGACGGAGAAGGCGGCGGCCTGTGCAGGGCGTATGCCGGAGCTGAAGGACTGCCGGGAGGTTTTGCTGGCGGCGTCCGCAGACGGGAAGGAGGAGGCGAAGTATCTCGGGGACCTCCTGCTGAAGCTGGCGGGGCAGCTGACGAAGCACCTCATTTACGCGTTGATGGCGAACCGGGCCCACTATGAGAGCGACTTGGCGATGGAGAAGATCAAGGGTGTGATCGCGCTCTTTGATCTGGTCTGCGACGACGGCAATCTGGGGGAGTATCATGACGAGCTCATCAAGCTGAACCTCTACCTCTCCCGGGTGCAGTGGGAGCGGGGGGACCGCGATGAGGCGTTTGTGTCCCTGGACGAGGCGCTGCGGCACGCGAGGGCGCTGGAGAGGCTGTCGGACGGGGGAGAGCATTTCTTCACCGCGCCGCTGGTGTCGTTTGTCCAGTGCAGGACCGCGCCCTGGGAGGGCATCGCCGGGACTCTGCCGGAGGATTGGCCGTTTTGGGGTATGCCGGAGTGTGGTCCGATAGAAACGGAGATCAAGGCTGACCCGCGGTGGGGGAAGTGGGTCAGGGCGTGTAAAAGCAATCAATAGCGGCAAAAAGTGCGCCTTCCAAAAGGAGGCGCACTTAACAATCTATGGGCGGTCCTTGAGCATACGCAGCTGATGGATCAATTTGCAGCACTCCGTGCCGGGGAGCGGCACCGGCGGGCGCCCGGGATAAAAGGAGCCAAGATAGTTGCGGATAACCCGTTCCCCAAACGTTTTTTCCTCAAAATTGGGGACATAGCTCTGGTAGAGCTCCAAGATACGGTATTTGTGAAGGGTGGGCCGTCCGAAATGCAGCTGTGCGGCCGTGATTGCCTTATAGGCTAGGAACATCAGCCTGGGGTCGCTGGTCCCGAGGGACGCCGCACGGGTGTCGAGGGCGGCCAACCAGTCTCCAGCGGCACCGGAGGGGGACGGAGCCGGAGGCAGGATGTGGTCCAGTTCCTCCCCGTACAGAGAGAGGTGGTGGGCGCGCAGATCGAACAGGGTGGTGGAAAAGGGGGCGTAAGGCGACGGGATGGCGGCCTCCTCCAGGGTCCTGGGCACCGCGCTTTCAGGGGAGCGGCTGAGGTCGATCCCGTCGGGGCAATGGGAGGGGAATGCTTCCACTTTCAGCCGGTCCAGGGTATCCCGCAGCCAGAGGATGTCCCGTTCCGCGCCGGAATCGTCTGTTTCAGACGTAATCACGCCTACATCCAAGTCGCTGCTGCAATCCAGCCAATCTCCCCTGCAATAGGAACCGTAAATATATATTGAACGGATCGAGGGCAGGGAGGCATGGCGAAGGGCGGCTTCCAGTCCGCTCACGATCAAGTCCGCCAACTGTTTGGTACTCATACCGCTGCTCCTCCGGAAATCTCTGTCACGATCAGCCGTCCGCCATTTACGGTGAAATGGACCTCCAGACCGGCAAAGGACATGCCGTAGACCCGGTCCGGGTCCGCCTGGTAGGAGGGGCGTGGGTCCTGGGCGAGGACGCCCAGAAGGGCAGCCCGCTTTTCATCGGGCACCTGCTCCAGGAGGGCGGGGGGGCAGTCCACGGCCAGCATGACGCGCTCCACCCGGTCGGTAAAGCCCCCCGCAGCCTCGGGCAGGGAATCGGCGTAAGGAATATAGGGTTTGATATCGTAGATGGGGGTGCCGTCCAGGAGGTCGGCTCCGGCGACATGGAGGACGGGGCCAAGGACGGGGTCCTGTTCCACGGCTTCGAGGCCCACGGCGGAGAGGCCCAGGGCGTTGGGGCGGAAGGGGGAGCGGGTGGCGAAGACGCCGAGGCGTTTGTTGCCCCCCAGCCGGGGCGGGCGGACGGTGGGGGACCAATCCGGGCGGACGGCCTGGGAGAACTGCCAAATGAGCCAGATATGGCTGAAATCCTCCAGGCCCCGGAGGGCATCCGGATTGCGGAACTCCGGCTCAAAGACCACCAGGGCTTTGCAGTCCTGGACCAGGCCGCTTTGGCGGGGGATGCCGAATTTTTCGGAGAAGTCGGTTTTGATGCGGGCGATGACTTGGATGGTGTGGGTTTCGGGCATGGGGAGGGCTCCTTTCTTAGTGGTTTGGGAGGGAATGCCCCGAACAGGGGGCCACAGTTCTGCTGGTCTGCCCAGCATTTCGAGAGAAGCGGGCGCACAATGTGCGTCCCTACAAAAGTGGTACGCCGTATCGCAGGGCAGTCCCGCCCGCACCGTGCCGGTGGCCCGGTAGTCTCTCAAAAGAATCGTGCTTCTCGGAGGCGAACCCAACGATGAAGACCGAAGGGCCAGGGAGTTGCGGCGGAGATTCGACTACCATCGGCCCAGGGCAGGAATTGAGAAAAACCAGACAGACAGGTCGTAGCGTAAATAAAAAACCCCCGTAATCAAGGAAGATTCTTAAGAAACGTAGTTTCTTAAGCGGCTTTTTGGTGACTTTTTGTCCGAACAAAAAGTCACCGGGGGTCCGGGGGCGCGAAGCTCCCGGGGCAATCAGGTCAGATGAATCTGCCTTGAGAAGCAAAAGGGCCCGGGGGCAGAGGCCCCCAGGCCGCAGAGGAGAGCAGAGGAGATCAGATGCCCATCTCCGCCTTGACTTCCTTGAAGCACTGGACAGCGAAGTCCAGGTCCTCCTTGGTGTGTCCGGCGGACACCTGGGTGCGGATACGGGCCTTGCCCTGGGGCACCACGGGGTAGCTGAAGCCCACCACATAGACGCCCTTCTCCAGCATCCGGGCGGCGAACTCGGCGGCGACTTTGGCGTCGTAGAGCATGACGGCCACGATGGGGTGGCTGCCCTCCAGGACGTCGAAGCCCAGCGCGCTGAGCTTGCTGCGGAAGTAGGCGGTGTTCTCGTGGACCCGGTCGCGCAGCTCGGTAGAGGCGCTGAGGAGGTCAATGGTCTTGATGCTGGCCGCGCAGATGGCGGGGGCCAGGGTGTTGGAGAAGAGGTAGGGACGGCTGCGCTGGCGGAGGAGGTCGACGATCTCCTGCCGGGCGGCGGTGTAGCCGCCAGAGGCGCCGCCCAGGGCCTTGCCGAGGGTGCCGGTGATGATGTCCACACGGTCCTGGACGCCGCAGAACTCCGGGGTGCCCCGGCCGGTGTCGCCCATGAAGCCCACGGCATGGCTGTCGTCCACCATGACGAGGGCGTCGTACTCGTCGGCCAGGTCGCAGATGCCCTGGAGGTTGGCGATGTAGCCGTCCATGGAGAAGACACCGTCAGTGGCGATGAGCTTCACCTGACAGCCGGCGGCCTTGGCGGCCTCCAGCTGGGCGCGGAGGTCCTCCATGTTGTTGTTCTTGTAGCGGAAGCGCTTGGCCTTGCAGAGGCGCACGCCGTCGATGATGGAGGCGTGGTTGAGCTCGTCGGAGATGACGGCGTCCTCGGGCCCCAGCAGGGTCTCGAAGAGACCGCCGTTGGCGTCGAAGCAGGAGGAGTAGAGGATGACGTCATCCATGCTGAGGAACTTGGCCAGCTTCTGCTCCAGCTCCTTGTGGACGCCCTGGGTGCCGCAGATGAAGCGGACAGAGCTCAGGCCGAAGCCCCACTTGTCGTAGCTGGCCTTGGCCGCCTCGATGAGCTCCGGGCGGTTGGAGAGGCCCAGGTAGTTGTTGGCGCACATGTTGACCACCTGCTTGGCCTCGGTGGTGTCGATCCGGGACTTCTGGGGGGTGGTGATGACCCGCTCACCCTTCCAGGTGCCCGCTTCCCTGATGGCTTCCAGTTCCTTGCGGTATTTTTCCAGTGCCTGTTTCATGGTAAATCGTTCCTCCTCAAAATCCGTTATAGGAAATCATCTGTTCAATGGGTTTGCGCTCCAAGTGGCCGGGGTAGGGCGCGGCGCCGGGGGCCGGGTACCCCATGACCAGCAGGGCCGTAGGTTCCAGGTTCTCCGGGAGGCTGAACTCCTCCCGCACCGCCTCGGGGATGAAGTGCATCACCCAGGTGGTCCCCACGCCCAGGGTCCACGCGGCCAGCATCATGTGGGTGGTGACGATGGCGGCGTCGATATCGCCGCTGGAAGCGCCGTCATAACTGCGCTTCCAGCACTCCTCCTTGTCGTGGCAGACGAGGAGGGCGGCGGGGGCGTTGAAATGGGAGCCCGTACACCTGCGGAGCTTCTCCAGCCCTCGGGACTCGTGATGACCGCGATGCGCTGGGGCTGGCGGTTGCAGGCGGTGGGGGAGAGCTGTCCGGCGCGGAGGATCTTTTCAATGATCTCCGCCTCCAGGGCCCTGCCGTCGAACTTCCGGACCGAATAGCGCTCCGAAGCCAGACGCATGAATTCTTCGTATATGGCGGGTCCCTCCATTATGATTTGGTCCATTCCTTCCGCAGCAGCCGGTACTCAACCCGGGTTTTCAGCTTCCCGCCGTGCCAGGTCCAGTCCGGCTTTTCCGCCTCCTTGATGAGGCCGCATTTCTGCATGACCCGCTCCGAGCCCCGGTTCTCCGTGAGGCACCCGGTGGAGAAGCGGTAGACCCCGTCCTCCTCAAAGGCAAAAGCGAGCAGCCGCCGGAGGGCCTCGGTCATGTACCCGCGCCCCCAGAACTTCCGGTAGGAGAAGTACCCCGCGTCCACCAGCTTCCCCGGAGGCGCGGCCTCCCGGACGGTGTAGCCGATACTGCCTGCCTGCTCCCCGGTGTCCTTCTCCTCCATGTGGAGGAAGTAGAACCGCCGGTCCGGCGATACGGCGTCGGCGAGGACCTCCGCGAACTCCCGCTCCGCCTCCTCCCGGGAGGAGAGCCGGATGTCCTGGAGATAGTACATGGTCTCTTCGTCCGTTTTCAGCCGGAAGTAGGCGTCCAGGTCCTCCGGGACATAGTCCCGGAGGATCAGGCGCGCCGTCTCAAGACAGACGGACATGGGCCGCTCTTACTTCTTGGCCCAGTCCAGGATGACCTTGCCGGACTTTCCGCTGTTCATGGCGGCGAAGCCCTCCTCGAACTGGGTGTAGTGGAAACGGTGGGTGATGACGGGGGTGAGGTCCAGGCCGCCCTGGACCATGTAGCTCATCTGATGCCAGTTGTCCATCTTGCGGCCGTAGATGCCCTGCATGGTCAGGCCCTTGGTGATGACGGTGTTCATGTCCATGGGCACGGGGGTGTTGGAGATGCCCAGGAGGCTGATCTTGCCGCCGTTGCGCATGACGGAGATCATCTGCTGGAGGCCCGCGCCGTTGCCGCTCATCTCCAGGCCGATGTCAAAGCCCTCCACCAGGCCCTGCTTGCCCATGACCTCCGTAAGGTCCTCCCGGGTGATGTTGACGGCGGCGTCCGCGCCCATCTTCCTGGCGAGGTCGAGGCGGTAGTCGTTCACGTCCGTGATGACCACCCGGCGTGCGCCGGCGTACTTGCACACGCCCACGGCGATGATGCCGATGGGGCCCGCGCCGGTGATGAGCACGTCCTCGCCGACAAGGTTCCACATGAGGGCGGTGTGGGTGGCGTTGCCGAAGGCGTCGAAGAAAGCCACCACGTCCTCGGGCAGGCTCTCGTCGATGATGATGACGTTGCTCTGGGGGATGCAGACATACTCGGCAAACGCGCCGTCCCGGTCCACGCCCACGCCCACGGTGTCCTTGCACCACTGGATGTTGCCGGTGTGGCAGTTGCGGCAGTGTCCGCAGGTGATGTGGCCCTCGCCGCTGACCCGCTGGCCGACGTGGAGGCCGGTGACGCCCGCGCCCAGCTCCGCGATCTCGCCCACATACTCATGGCCGATGACCATGGGGGGCTTGATGTGCAGCCGGGCCCAGGGGTCCCAGTTGTAGATATGTACGTCCGTACCGCAGATGGCGGTCTTGTGGACCTTGATGAGCACCTCGCCCGGACCGGGGGTGGGTACGGGGACCTGGCGCAGTTCCAGGCCGGGTCCTTCCACGGGTTTTACCAGCGCGTCCATAAGTTGCATAACAGACGTCCTCCTTAAAAATACAAATTACGCGTTTTTCGTTTGCTTGCTGTGGACAGTATACGCCATACCGCTGGAATAGTCAATAGGGAATTGCGGCAGCGAGGGGAATTTTGGTGGATTTGCTAAAGGCGATAAAATGTTGGGCCTCGCCCAGCCCCACCAGGGATTTGCCCTGGACCCGCAAATCGCGCAGAGCCTCAGCAGTCCCCCCGCTGGGTCATGATCTCCAGGATGGTCTTGTCGGTCTGCTGCATCCCCTCCCGGGCCAGGACGCCGATGTTGGCAATGGTGGCGTCCACGTCGCCGGCCAGGATGCCGTCGCCGCCCTTGAAGGTCTGTCCGCCCTTGTACATCTGGTAGCCCAGGATGCCCGCCTCCACGCTGGAGGCGATCTTGGCGGCGCAGGAGGGCTTGGCCCCGTCGCAGATGGTGCCGCTGATGATGGCCAGGGCGTTGATGATGGTGTGGGCGACGGCCTCATAGCTGCCGTCCACCAGGTAAGCGATGGCGGCCCCGGAGCCCACGCCGGCGCTCACCGCGCCGCAGTAGGCGGAGAGGCGTCCGATGCCGCTCTTCTGGTGGACGGTCACCAGGTCGCTGACCAGGAGGGCCCGGTAGAGCTTGTCCTTGTCCACGCCCAGGTGCTTGGCGTAGCGGATGACGGGCAGAGAGGCGGTCATGCCCTGGTTGCCGGAGCCGGAGAGGATCACCACCGGCATCTCGCAGCCGCTCATGCGGGCGTCGCTGCCGGCGGCGGCGTAGGCCCGGGCCTCCAGGCGGATGTCCTCGGGGTAGTTGTTGAGGAGGGTGGAGCCGATGTTGGCCCCCCAGTCCCCCCGCAGGCCCTCCTCGGCGATGGCGCTGTTGCAGTCGATCTGCCGGTCCAGCAGGGGGGTGACGAGGCTGAGGTCCACGGTGTTGGCGAACTCCAGGATGTCCTTGACGTTCAGAACGCTCTTGTCGGTGAGGTTGTCCTCGGCGGAGTCGGAGACAGGCTTCTCCAGCAGGACCTCGCCGTCGTGCTCCTCCCGGACGATGTTGCTGTGGCTGTTGGCGATGTGGACGAGGGCGGAGTGCCCCCCGGCGTATCCGGTGAGCTGGATGTCCAGCAGGCGGGTGGTCTGGGCGCAGATGACCTCGATGGGGGTGTTCTGGGCGTAGGCGGCGATAGCGGGGTGGTCGGAGGCGGGGACGCCGGAGATGACCTGTAAGATCTTCTCCGCCTTGCCGGAGACCACTCCGGCGGCGATGGCCGCCTGGATGCCCTTGCGTCCGCCGGTGTTGGGGACGACGACGCTCTTGACGTTCTTGATGATGTTGCCCGACACCTCCGCCACGATCCGCTCCGGGGCCGCACCCAGGATGGCCCGCATCCGGGCCGCGGCGTAGGCGAGGGCGATGGGCTCCGTACACCCGGTGGCGGGTACGAGCTCCTCTTTCAGGATGGAGATATAGGCGTTCTGGGCTTCAGGGTTGAGCATGGCATGTTCCTCCTTCGTGTAATCCGTCAAAACTTGAGCGCTGTTCAGGTACCGGGGATGGGGTCGTCCTCCTCGATCCACTGCCGCACGTCCACCACGGTGTAGTCCGTGGAGCTGGTGCGGATGACCACCTTCTCCAGACCCGCGTTGATGATGAGGCGGCGGCACATGGCGCAGGAGGTGGCGTCGGAGAGGATCTCCCCGGTGACGGCGTCCTTCCCGGCGAGGTAGAGGGTGCCACCCACCATGTCCCGCCGGGCGGCGGAGATGATGGCGTTGGCCTCGGCGTGGACGCTGCGGCAGAGCTCGTAGCGCTCCCCCCGGGGCACGTTCATGGCGTCCCGGGCGCAGCGGCCCAGGTCCACGCAGTTTTTTCGGCCTCTTGGCGCGCCGTTGTAGCCGGTGGAGATGATCTCATCGTTTTTGACGATGATGGCTCCGTAGCACCTGCGCAGGCAGGTGGCCCGGCCGATGACGGTCTCCGCAATATCCAGGTAGTAGTTTTCCTTACTGATGCGGCCCATGATGCACCTCCTCTTCGTGCTTCTTTCAGTATGCACGATGGAAGGAAAAAAAGCAAGAAAAAAGAGAGCCAAAGGCGAAAAAAATCCGCAATAAAAAGCCCGGAGGCATACGCCTCCGGACAGGGGACGGGAGCAATTCCCGCAAAAGCCGGGCATTTCCAGGGAAAGCGGAGAGGCAAAACGGCGCTTTTCCGCAAAAAATTTTCTTCTTTCGCCCCCTTCTTCTTTGTACACAAAGAAGAAGGGGGGACTGCCGTCAGATTCGCGCCTCGATGCGCTCCCATTCCCGGGCGGCGGCTTTGCTGACGCCGTCGAAGTCCACGTGGGGGTGGTAGAGGGCCTCCAGGGCGTCGTGGGCGCTCTTGGCCTCCCGGAGGGCCTCCAGCCCCTCCTCCCGAAGAGCCTGGGCCACCCGGCGGATGAAGCGCAGGCGGGACTTGCACCGCTTGAGGTGGTCGGGGATGAGCATCGTCTCCATGCGGACCCGGCGGCAGGCCCCGCCGGGGTAGGCCATGCCGTCCCGGCTGGTGACGAAGGCCAGGCCCAGCTCCGGCAGGAGCAGGTGCTGGGTGCGGTCGGGGTGTTCCGGGTCCGGGCAGACGACGGCGGCGAAGCCCCGGGCCTTGGCGGCGGCGCGGATGCGCTCCAGCATGGGCCAGGCGAGGCCATAGGGGTCCTGGAGCTCGTAGACCCTGGGACAGAGGGCGTCCACCGTGTCGAAGCGCCAAATGGGCCCCTTGCAGGTGAGACTGCCCAAAAACCGGAAGCGCTCCTCCCCGCCGGAACCCTTGCCCCGGATCTCCCGGCCGATGATGCCGCCGGTGCGGCGCAGGAGCTTGGCGGGGTCCAGGCCCTCGGCGGCCAGGGCGCTTGCGCTCTCCTCCATCTGCCGGGCGGCGGCCAGGGCCCGGTAGGCCCGGCGGTAGGCGGCGGAGCCCTCCTCCGTGCGGCGGACGATGTCCTCCCGGGCGGTCTTGGCTGCGGCGATGTCGTAGAACTCCCCCAGGTTCACGTACCGGTCCGCGGCGGCGGGGTATTTGGGCTCTACCACATGGGGGGCGGTGCCGTCCACGACGGCGGTGCGCAGGCGGGGGATATGTACCCCGTCCAGGGAGTCCGGGTCGCCGGAGCAGTAAAGGTACTCCACCTGCTCCCCCCGCTTCTCGGCGGCCTCGCCGATGCGGCGCATCATGGTGGACTTGCCCGCCCCGGGGCCCCCCTTGAGGACGATGAGGTCATAGAAGTCCTCCGGCGCGCAGAACTTGGTGAAGAGGTTCTGAAATCCCAGGCCGCTGTTGGCTCCCAGGAAAAAGTGTGTGGCGCTGTTCATGAGTTCTCCTCCCGTTTCTTGGATTCTCAACCCAGAATATGCGGGAGGAAGGGGTGTTGACAATGCGGGACATCCACAGGCAAGAAGATCTCCATCTTCGGGGCTGAGGGGGTGCTTGTGGGGATGAGCGCCTAATCTCTCCCCAAGTCCGCCAAGCTGTCAAGGCTCTGACTACGCCTCACCTTCGGCACCCTCGACAACTGGTGACTCGGCGCTTTCTAGTTGCCAAGAGGGGTTTAAATCCTCTTACAACAAACTGGACATCGCGTTTTTCTATGCGACATTTAGGGGTAATTGATGATCGATTCTTCGTCAGAATAAGCCGTATAACTGATTCCTTTTGCACAAAGATCGGAAATTTTTATATCCAACAGATATCTCCACAATTTCTGAAACCACTTGGATTTTCCAAACCACTTCACAAGCAAAGGGCTGACTGTGTAGTAGATCCTTACAAAAAGCTTTCCGAGTGGGGTGGCGCAAAGTACAGAATCACGATACCGGCGAAGTACCCATACCTCCGGACAGTCGTAAGAACCATATACAGATGTAGCAATGTAGCACCCACCCGATTTTTGCGGCTTACTCTGTTCTTTTTGCATGATTTGTTCTTTTCGTACGATATCGGTCGCTATTTGATTGACAAGTTTTTCGCGAACATCATGCATTGTGCAAGAATTATTGAAATTCCAGACGTATTCACGCCTCCTAGTACCATCAGAATCTGCAAATGCAATCAATCCATTATCAAAAATCCAAAGATATCCGAAATAGAGCTCATCTCCATGCCACAACGTCTCTAGATTTACATCCAACGAATAGGTGTCTGGCCGTTCATCAAATTTTGCACTGCGGCAACGGGTGGTTCCGTCAGGCATTTCTCGTACAATTTTGGGGTTAATATATACTATGCTGGATTTGGCTTCATCGATGAGAGCCTGTAACTCTACGGACGGCTTCTGGAGAATAGGCGGAGTGTCATTTAATCGGCAGAATCCAGTTGAGGCGTTAAATCCATTTTTAATCAGTGCCTCATTCAACTGCGCCTGCCGACGTTTCTGTTCCTCTATATCCCGCAGCCCAGCCAGCTTTTTTTCTGTTTGTAACCTGATTTCATCTTCCATGCTCACTATTCGTCCCCTCCTCAAATGTCGATTTATTGAGATATTATGCATTAATTATACTATAGGTGTAGGCAAAAGTCAATCTTCATTTATAGGCGCAAATGATAGCAACAAGCAACGCACCGATATATACCCGGCACCGCTTACTGGTGGCCGACCGCCCCATCTTCCCTGCATCGCTCCTGCTTTTTGATCCGCCTCCGGTGTCTGTGTTCCCCTCGGGGACGACAGAGATCGCCCCGCTCCAGCCAGCAGCATTACTGTTAAGGTTATCGTTCGTATCATAGTTTATTCGCATTACTTGGTCCGCTTCTCCAGCTCCGCCAGGGTTGTCTCGTAGGCCTCCCGCTGGTGGGGGAGGGCCGGGAGCGCCTCCGGCAGGTCCCAGCCCTTCTGCGCGAAGAGCCGCCGGGTGAGGAAGTCCAGGAAGTCCGGGTTCTTCACCAGCACCGGGCCGGTGATGTGGGTGGCGAAGACGTTCCCGGAGACATAGCCCTCGGCCCCGTGCTCCGCCTCGTTGCCGAAGCCCAGGGTCAGCCGGGAGAAGAGCGGCGCGGCGATGCCCCGTGTGGTGCTGCACTTGTTCATGAACCCCACCGCCGGGGCGTCCCAGAGCACCGGCACGGCCACCACGTCGCCGGGACTGCGTTTGTCCGTTTCCACGGTGGTGAAATCCGCCAGGCCCAGCCCCTGCCAGACCTTGCCGGAGGCGTCGGTAACGGAGGCCCCCAGGGTCTCCATGGCGTTCCCGGTGAAGAGGACCGCCGCGCCCCGCTCCACAGCGGCCTTGAGGGCGTCCGCGTGGGGGAGCAGGGCGGTAAGGGCGTACTTCTGCCGCCGCTCGGTGCCCGCGCCCATATAGATGAGGTCCGCGGAGGCGAAGTCCGGCGCGTCCTCCGGCGCACAGCCCGTTACGGTCACGGACACCCCCAGCGCCTCCAGGCGGCGGCGGAGGACGGCGAGGTTGGCGTACTCGCCGTAGAGGTCCATCATATCGGGGTACAGATGCAGGATGGTCAGCTCCATGTCAGGTCTCCTCCTTCTGGACCAAATTGAGCAGTTTATCGCGGTCGGAGAAGCAGGTGACCACATACAGCGGCTCTTTCCCGCCGTCCTCCGAGAGGGCCCCGGCGGCCTGGGCCACGGTGTCACAGCAGACGATTTTCTCCGGCGGGATGCTGGTGTAGTCAAAACGCATGGCCAGGTCGTGGACGTACTTCCCGCAGAGGATGACCTTTTGCACCGCCCCGCAGTCCAGACGGCCGAAGTCGATGTCCCAGAGCCAGCTGGTCTCGCCGGTGAAGTACTTGCGGCTGATGGCGTCGACGATGATGAGCACCGAGCAGGGCTCCCCGGCGGCGCGGATATAGGAGAGATTGGTGTTGTAGGCCACCGAATTCTCGTGCTTGCTGGTGAGAAGCGTGCCGCGGTGCCCGCCCAGCGTGAAGCGGACCATGCGGCCGTTTTTCAGGATATAGTTGTTGATGACCCGGGCCATCACCTGCGTGTCCGCGCCGGCCAGGGAGCAGACCGACCACGCGGCCAGGATGTTGTAGACGTTGTAGATGCTTTTGAAGGCCAGGGAGATGTCTGTCCCGCCGTCGATGGTCAGCTTCCCGGCGGCAAGGTCCAGGGCCGTGACGGCGAAGTCCGGCGCGTGGCGGCTGTGGCCGCAGGAGGGGCAGCGGTAGTGGCCGATGTGCTCATAGTGGTAGCAGCCGTACTCCATCGGCCCCCCGCAGACCGGACAGCGGGCCCCGTCGTGATAGACGCCCTGGTGCTCCGCTGTACTGATAGAACACTTCTCCAGGCCGAACCACTTCACCTTCCCGTGCCCCCGGGCGAAGCAGGAGACCAGGGGGTCGTCGGCGTTGAGGACCAGGGTGGTGTCCGGGTGGACGGCGGGGAGGATGGCGTCATAGACCCACTCCGGGTGGCCGTTGCGGGTAAGCTGGTCCCGGTAGAGGTTGGTGATGACGAAGTGGGTGGGGTGGAACCACTTGAAGGACAGGCGGGCATAGCGCTCGTCGCTCTCCAGCAGCAGCACGTCCCCCCGCATTTTCCCGGTGAAGGTGCTGCTGCAGAGAATCAGGGTCGTGACGCCCTCGATCTGGTTGGAGCCCTCGGCGTTGTAGACCACCTCTTGCCCGCTCTCCCGCAGGATGGCGGCGATCATCTCCACGGTGGAGGTCTTGCCGTTGCTCCCGGTGACGGCGATGATGTGCTCCGGGAGCTTCACCCGCCGCAATACATCCGGGCAGATCTTCAGCGCGTATTCCCCCGGCAGGCTGCTCCCCTTGCCCACCAGCTTGCCGATGAAGCGCAGGAGCTTGCAGACCAAAATGGCCAGGAACATTCTCATTTGAAATCACTCCTCTGTTTCTCCAGAAAATCCGCCGCAGCCCGGTTAAAGGCGCCGGGGTTTTTCGAGGCGATAAAGTGGTCCCCGGGGATGACCTCCAATTGGCCCAAGGGCAGGGACTCCGCGATGAGCAGGGTGTGCTCGTCCCGGATCATGTCCCGGGTGCCCGCGATGACCAGGGCGGGGACGCGGAGGCTTTTCAGCCGGGCGGGGTCGATATGGGGCTCGTTGACCATGAGGCTCAGGAGCTCGGCGTGTCGCTTGGCCTCCGCGCTTTTCTTCGCAAAGAGGGAGGCGAACTTGTACCCCAGCACGATGGGGAGCTGAACGGAGGGCTTCACCCCGGAGGGGTCCAGGTTGGCCCCGTTGAGGATCAGCCGCCGGACCCGTTCCGGGTGGTCCAGGGCGAAGGTCAGGGCGGTATTCCCGCCGTCGCTGAAGCCCAGGAGGTCCGCCCGGTCCAGGGCGTGGGCGTCCATGAAGTCCAGCAGGTCGAGGGCAAACTGGGCGATGGTGAAGGGTGCATCGCCCCTGGGGGACTGCCCGTGGCCCCGGGTGTCAATGGCGTAGACGGTCCGTGTGGAGGAGAAAAAGTCTATCTGATGGGCGAAATAGCTCCCGTCCTCCCCGTTGCCGTGGAGGAGCAGGAGGGGCGGTCCCGCCCCCTGCGCGGTGTAATGCAGAGAAATATCAGCCATGCCGCTCCCTCCAAGGCGAAACAACGTTTCGCCGCAAAAAGTTTTTCTTTTTCGCTTCCTTTTTCTTTGTACACAAAGAAAAAGGAAGATCACTTCCCGTACCGCTCACGGCACCACCGGGCCACGTCCTTCACCAGCTCCTCGGGGAAGGGGCGGTCATAAGGGAGGCGGATGGTGCCCCGGCTGGCATCCCAGCCCTCCTGCTGGAGGCGCCCGGCGAAGGCCTGGACCGCCTCCTTGCCGGGGTAGAAGCCCAGGTGCTTCTTGGAGGCGGAGAACTGGAGCAGGTTCCTGCCCCGCCAATAGGTGGGCATACTCCAGGAAATGCGCTCCACGGCGTCGGGGACGGCCTCCCGGATGGCGGCGCGCATGGTCTGGAGGGCCGGGCGCACCTCCTCCCGCTGGAGGGCGATATACTCGTCCACATCCCGGACCTTGCAGCAGTAATGCTCCTGCTCCTGATGGGCGAACTCCCGCCCGCATTTGGGACAGATCCACATAGCCGGTTCCTCCAATATTTTGAGATCATCCCCCGCCCGCTCCAGCCAGATCATCAGCGCGGCCGCGTCCGCCGGGGACACGCCGGAGATGCGCCCCGCCTGCCCCAGGCTCCTGGGCCGGACGGCGGCAAGCTTCTCCCGTGCCTCCAGGCGCAGGCCCTCGATGGCGGCGTAGTCAATGTTTGCAGGGAGGAGGCGGTCTTCCATACGGCGCAGCTCCTCCACATCCTGGAGCTGGCGCTGGATGTAGCCCTCGTACTTGACGCTGATCTCCACCTGTTCCGCCACGCCGGGGGGAAGGTCCGGCATGTCGGGGTCGAACTGCCGCAGGTCGGCATAGCGGACCTGGGGGCGGCGGAGGAGGGCGATGAGGGGCGCGCCGTCGGAGACAGGGGCAGTGCCCCGGGCCTCCAGGAAGGCGTTGAGGGCCTGGGAGGGCGGCACGCCGTGGGAGGTGAGACGTTTGACCTCCCGGGCGGCGGCGGCGTATTTGGCCTCCACCCGGGCCAGGCGCTCGTCCGAGACCAGGCCGATCCGGTGCCCGATGGGGCAGAGCCGCTGGTCGGCGTTGTCCTGCCGGAGGAGGAGGCGGTATTCGCTCCGGCTGGTCATCATGCGGTAGGGCTCGTCGGTGCCCTTGGTGACCAGGTCGTCGATGAGGGCGCCGGCGTAGCTCTCGCCCCGGGAGAGGATCAAAGGCTCCTCCCCCCGCTGGGCCAGGGCGGCGTTGACCCCCGCCACAAACCCCTGGACTGCCGCCTCCTCGTACCCGGAGGACCCGCAGAACTGCCCCGCGCCGTAGAGCCCGGGGATCTTTTTGCACTCCAGGGTGGGCCGGAGGACCAGAGGGTCGACACAGTCGTACTCGATGGCGTAGGCGGGGCGCATGATCTCCGCGTGCTCCAGCCCGGCGATGGTGCGGACCATCTCCTGCTGGACCTCCTCCGGCAACGCGGAGGAGAGGCCCTGGATGTAGAGTTCCTCCGTGTTCAGGCCCATGGGCTCGATGAAGAGCTGGTGCCGGGGCTTGTCCGCGAAACGGGTGATCTTGGCCTCGATAGAGGGGCAGTACCGGGGTCCCACCCCCTCGATGACCCCGCTGTGCATGGGCGAGCGGTCCAGGTTCTCCCGGATGACGCGATGGGTCTCCTCGTTGGTGTAGGTGAGGTAGCACACCGCCCGGTTCACCGGGGCCTCCCGGGTCTCAAAGGAGAAGGGCAGGGTCTCCCGGTCGCCCTCCTGGAGCTCCATTTTCGAGAAGTCCACACTGCGGGCGTTGATCCTCGGCGGCGTGCCGGTCTTGAAGCGCCGCAGGGGAAGGCCCAGCTTTACAAGGCACTTGGTGAGGGCCCCGGCGGCGAACATGCCGTCCGGCCCGCCCTCCCGGACGCACTCGCCCACGATGGTCCGTCCGTTGAGGTACGTCCCGGAGCAGATGACGGCGGCTTTCACCGCGAACACCGCCCCGGTGTGCAAAACGACATGGCTTACCGCGCCCCCCGTGAGGCGGATCTCCGTGACCTCTCCCTGACGGAGGGCCAGATTTTCCTGCTGTTCCAGGGCGCGCTTCATGACCTCCTGATAGCGCCGCCGGTCCGCCTGGGCCCGGAGACTGTGGACCGCGGGGCCCTTGCCCCGGTTGAGCAGGCGGTACTGGATGCAGGCCGCGTCGGCGGCCCGGGCCATCTCGCCCCCCAGGGCGTCCAGCTCCCGGACCAGGTGCCCCTTGCCGGAGCCGCCGATGGCCGGGTTGCAGGGCATGTTGCCCACCGCGTCCAGGTTGATGGTGAAGCAGATGGTCCGGCGGCCCAGGCGCGCCGCAGCAAGGGCGGCCTCGATCCCCGCGTGGCCAGCGCCGATTACCGCGATATCATATTGTCCGGCTGAAAATTCTTTCATAGTCGTTACGATCGGATGTTGGGCTTCGCCCAAACCCAGCAGGGCTCTGCCCTGCACCCGGCAGGGGCCCTGCCCCTGCACCCCGCCAGGGGCTGAGCCCCTGGACCCGCAATTTGCGCTTCGCGCGCGTCTAACCCTCTCGCTTCAGCGTCAGGACCGCCACCTGCGGCCGGTTGAAGAGCCGGAACGTCCGTCCCGAGTTTCCCAGCCCCCGGGAGACGAAGAGGTCCGCCCCGCCCGCCTGGTAGAACCCGGCGGTGTAGGAGGGGAAAAAGGTCCGCTCTACGCTGACCAGCCCGTCGGTGAAGGGCAGGCGCACCAGCCCGCCGTGGCCGTGGCCGCTGATGACCAGGTCCGCCCCCAGACGGCAGTACGCGTCCTCAAAGTAGTTGTTCCGGTGGGCCAGGAGTATCCAGAAGGGGTCGGCAAAGGCGGCGCGGACCTCCTCCGCCACCTCCTCCGGGGTCTTCTGGTCGGCGTAGCCGTTGGGGTCGTCGACGCCCGCCAGGACGGCGTTGTCCCCGTCCCGGGCCAGGACCGTGTATTCGTTGGTGAGGACCTGCACCCCCGCCACCTCCAGCGCCCGCTTGAGCCCCGGCACGTCCGGCAGGGCCCACTCGTGGTTGCCGGTGACGAAGTAGGTGGGAGCGATGTCCGCCAGGGCCCCGCCCAGGGACACGGCGTAGCTGTGGGGCGTGGCCCGGTACTGGTCCAGCAGGTCCCCGGTGAGGAAAATATAGTCCGGGCGCTCCTTCGCCACCACCTTCAGCAGGTCCCGGTTGTCCTCCCCGAAGAGGGCGCCGTGGAGGTCGCTGAGCTGGACGATCACGCACCCGTCGAACCCCGCCGGGAGCCGCGGGGAGGTGAAGGTGAAGCGCTGGACCTGGAGCGAGTGGTTGCTCCAGTGAAAAAATCCAACGCAGAACAAGATGAAGATCAAAAACAGGAGGACGCGGCGGAGGGGGTGGCCGCGATGTCGTCTTGCCATAGGGATGCTTCCTTTTCTTGGGTTTTCCGGGGTTACGGCTTAGTATACCACGTTTTTTCCTGAAAGCCAAGGGGGACATGCGGAAAACGCGGAAAACGATCTTTGAGGGCAGGGAGCGGCCTGCAAAAGAGGCCCCCGCCGCGTTGGCAGGGGCCTCTTTTCTGCGATTTACGGGGCCTTGCGGCCCGCTGCGCCGTCCTCGGCGGAGCTTACATACTGGTCAGGATATACTTCAGGACGAACAGCGCCGCGATGATATACACCAGCACGGGGACCTCCTTGGCCTTGCCCCGGGCCACCTTGATGATGCTGTAGCTGATGAAGCCGAAGCCGATGCCGTCGGAGATGGAGTAGGCGAAGGGCATCATGGAGATGGTGAGGAAGGCGGGGATGGCGCACTCCAGATCGTTCCAGTCGATGCTCGCCGCGCCCTTGAGCATCAGCACGCCCACGATGATGAGGGCCGGAGCCGTGGCGGCGGAGGGGACGATCCCCGTCACCGGGGCCAGGAGGCAGGATACCAGGAACAGCACGCCCACCACGATAGAGCTCAGCCCCGTGCGGGCGCCCTCGGCGATGCCGGTGGAGGACTCCACGAAGGTGGTGACGGTGGAGGTGCCCAGGCACGCGCCGCAGCAGGTGGCCACGGCGTCGGCGATGAGGGCCCGGTCGCCGCCGGGGAGGTTCCCGCGGCGGTCGGTGAGACCGGCGTTGGTGGCGGTGCCGATGAGGGTGCCCACGGTGTCAAAGCAGTCCACCAGGGTGAAGCTGATGACCGCCGTGACGAGGGGCACCAGCCCCTTAGCCATGATGCCGCCGAAGTCCATCTTGAAGAGCACCGGGGCCAGGGATACCCCCTCCATGGTGATGGCGCTGGGGATGTGGGTCTCGCCAAGGGGGACGCCGATGATGGCGGTGACGAGGATGCCGATGACGATGGCCCCCTTCACCTTGTAGCACATGAGGATGGCGGTGATGAGAAGGCCGATGATGCAGAGGATCCCGGCGGTGTTGACCACCGTGGCCCCGGTGCCGGAGCCGTCGTCCACCAGGAACTGGAGGGCAGGCACGCCGCTGCCGAAGCCCACCAGCTTCACGTTCAGCAATCCGATGAAGGCGATGAAGAGGCCGATGCCGGCGGAGATGGCGCTCTTGAGGAACGCGGGGATGGACGAGATGATCTTACTGCGCAGGGGGCTGACGGCGATGACGAGGAACAGCACGCCGCTCAGGAGCACGATGGCCAGGGCCTCCTGCCAGGTGTACCCCATGCCGAAGCACACGGTGAAGGTGAAAAAGGCGTTGAGCCCCATGCCGGGGGCCTGGGCGAAGGGCGCGTTGGCCAGCAGGGCCGTGAGCAGGCACCCGATGGCCGCGCTGATGCAGGTGGCCAGCATGACGCCGTTGGCGTCCATACCGGTCTGGGAGAGCATCTGGGGGTTGACGAAGATGATGTAGGCCATGGCGAAGAAGGTGGTCACGCCGCCTACGATCTCCGACCGCACAGAGCTCCCGCGTTCGGTGATCTTAAAGAACTTATCCATGGTTTCTCCTCCTTGCGTAAAAACTTCCTGAGGGGCCGCCGGCCCCTCTCTTACACGCCCCCATTGTACACGATATCCAACGAAAAGAAAAGTCCTATGAGAAAAACTATAAAATCTTTGTGAGACCTAACAAAATTTTTGGTTCTGCCTTGTCCATATTTTCCCATTTGCCCCGGCGGCGGTTCTGTAAGAAAAACCTCTTTCCAATCCGGGAAAAATATGGTATCCTGTCCAGGAGCCGCCGGGGCCTCCGGCGGGAGCGGGAAAGGAGCTGCATATTATGATCGTTTTTGACACAGCGGACATCGTGGTCCCCCAGGAGCCCGGGGAGGCGGTCTCCGTCTTCCACGAGATCCTCCGGGCCGGGTGGGGGTCCATGACCGTGGAGAAGGCGGTGTCCTCCCTGATCCTTTTGGCGGTGTGCCTGGCGGCGGTGAAGGGGACCACGGCCCTGGTGAGGCGCCTGCTGGGCCGCACGTCCATGGACCAGCGGGGACAGCGTCTGGCGGTGCGGGGCGTGCGGACGCTCTTATATGTGGTAGCGGCTCTCGTCGTCCTGGGGAGCCTGGGCATCGACGTGACCAGCCTCATCGCCCTGGTGAGCGTGTTCAGCCTGGCGGTGTCCCTGGCGGTCCAGGACACGCTGTCCAATGTGGCCGGCGGGATGGTGCTGCTGTTTTCGAAGCCCTTCAGCCTGGGGGACTACGTGGCCACTGATGACGGCGAGGGGGAGGTCTCCGAGATCACCATGACCCACACCAAGCTGGACACCTTCGCCGGACAGCGGGTGATGCTCCCCAACAGCAAGCTGGTGGCCGGGAAGATCGTCAACTACACGGTCCGGGGGATGCGCCGGGCGGACCTGACGGTCTGCGCGTCCTACGGCGACAGCCCGGAGAAGGTCCGCGCCGCCTGTCTGAAGGCGGTGGCCCGGCGGGAGGACGTCCTGCCCGACCCGGCCCCCCAGGTGGTGCTGACGGCCTACGGGGAGAGCGCCATCGAGTACCATGTCCGCTTCTGGGCGAAGACGGAGGACTTCTGGGACGCCAACAACGCCGTGCTAGAGGACCTGCGCCGGGCCTTTGCCGAGGAGGGGGTCACCATGACCTACAACCACCTTAATGTCCACCTTGTAAACTGAGGGGACGGGCAGTCCAGGCCCACCCTCCAAATTTTTCTTGGAAAATTGAAATTAGTTCTTGACAGGAGGGGAAGTCTCGGGTATAATAACCCATGTCGCTTGGCAAGAAGCCCTTCGGGAGCATAGCTCAGCTGGTTAGAGCACCTGCCTTACAAGCAGGGGGTCACTGGTTCGAGTCCAGTTGTTCCCACCACCTTCCCAAGCATGGATTTGGCCCAGTAGTTCAGTTGGTTAGAACGCCAGCCTGTCACGCTGGAGGTCGACGGTTCGAGCCCGTTCTGGGTCGCCATTTTTCCATGGGTACCGCGGGTACCCATATGCCTCTGTAGCTCAGTTGGTAGAGCAGCGGACTGAAAATCCGCGTGTCGTTGGTTCAATTCCGACCGGAGGCACCATTTCGCGGGCGTAGCTCATCTGGTAGAGCGCCACCTTGCCAAGGTGGAGGTAGCGGGTTCGAGCCCCGTCGCCCGCTCCACAAAAGAGGACGGGAGCAAATAGCCTTTGCTCCTGTTCTCCATACGGTGACATAGCCAAGTGGTAAGGCAAGGGTCTGCAAAACCCTCATTCCCCGGTTCAAATCCGGGTGTCACCTCCAAACAAAAGCCTCGAAATCATTTCGGTTTTGGGGCTTTTCTTTGCTTTCACGTATCAATCCCCCCTAGATAGGTACTGCCTTTGTGTTTTTGCTCACCGCTATACCCTTTGATTTACCCTTTACAGCAAAAAAGCACACCCGGCTGACACACTTTTGATGAAGTTTTCCATCCTTGCCGCACTCTCCTGCTTCATCTGTTCGGTGACGTGACCGTACACGTCCAAAGTGAATGCCGCAGTCGCGTGGCCCAGGTTTCCTTGTACCGTCTTGATATCGTCTCTGCTTTTTATCGCGGCCACGGCATAAGTGTGTCTAAGCTCGTGGAAGCGGAAAATGAGGGTATCCTCATGGAAGTGGAAAACGGAACATGATATAATCCCCTCAAGGGCTATGGTTTGCTCCATAGCCCTTTTCCATATAAGGGAGATGTTATCATGGCTCGGAAAAGTAGGAGGCATCCTGAATTGGCTGTCCCGGTCAGTAAAGATACCGTAGGCTACATCCGATTATCTGTTCTTAAGGAAGCACTGATTAAATCAAGGGAAAGCCAGGCAAGCAGTCAAAAGTACCGGAATATGTAAAAAAAGGGCCAAATTCAGGGAAGATAACCTCGTATTTCTCACTCCTGCCCACTCAAAGGGCGCAAAAAGCCTGTGCGGGTCGGAGCGAGCCGCCCGCTCTGGCAAGCATATATAGATTTGCGCTGGCAAAGAGCACATGTAATCGGTTCAGGTTTTTGCTCAACCCCCGATAAACAGTCTTTCGGAAACCAAAGATATTTTTTACGATTCGGCAGGGATGCTCCACCTTGCAGCGCACGGACGATTTGCGATTCTCAATATGCCGCTCCCAGTCAATGGCGTTGTCTGAGACCTTGGGCAAGCGGCCCGGCCTGCGGTTCATGCGGTACTCAATGGCAGAAAGTTCAGGGCTGTTTTTGACTTCTTCCCGTTTCTCTATCCCAAGGTATGCGCTGTCCCCGTAGACCACCTCATCATCTTCCCGCAGAAGCCTTGCTGCCACGGTGACATCGTGGACATTGGCGGCGGTGGCCTCCACTGTGTGGACAAAACCGCTCCCAGCATCCACGCCGGTGTGGCATTTCATGCCAAAATACCACTGGTTCCCCTTCTTCACTGAGTGCATCTCCGGATCCCGCTTCTTCTCCGCATTTTTTGTGGAGCTGGGTGCGCTGATCAGCGTGGCATCTACGATAGTGCCGCCCCGCATCATCCGCCCCGCCTGTTCCAGGCAGCGGTTGATGGCGTCAAAAAACAGTTTGCCAATGCCTTTTTCCTCCAACAGGTGCCGGAAGTGCAGCAGTGTTGTGGCGTCCGGGACATCTTGCTCAAAAAAGTTGATCCCCATGAATCTGCGCATAGCATAGCTGTCATAAATGGTGTCCTCTACCCCCTCGTCGGACAGGTTGAACCAGCATTGCAGCAGATACATCCGCAGCATGGTTTCGATCTCAATGGGTGGACGGCCCCGTTTCCCGGTGGGGTAGTGCGGTACGATCAGAGATACCCATTCCTCCCACGGGATAATCTCATCCATGATCTC
>Ga0137309_100544_pt1 | contig 28050 bp, 19 predicted proteins | sample NAcewiD2O_June_FD_97179 | JGI IMG/M metagenome (GOLD analysis project Ga0137309, IMG submission 97179) | Mouse cecal microbial communities from Vienna, Austria - N-Acetylneuraminic amended D2O_June | ecosystem: Host-associated > Mammals > Digestive system > Large intestine > Cecum | place... | reverse complement strand
CATTTGTGCCGCCTGATCCCAAAAGGGGTCTTGGCTCTGACTGCCCTTGGGCGTGGTGTTCTTGAACAGGTTCGTCACCAACCGCTGGATGTCGTTGTCGCTGCGGAGGTAGACAAACGGGTTGTAGCAGTAGCTTTTTTCCATGTTGATAAGGTCGATCACCTTAATGTCGTACCCCTTGGCTTTCAACAGGTTCCCGGTGTCCCGCAGCAACTCCCCCTTGGGATCGAGGCACACAAAGCTGGTGTTGGCGTTCATAATGTTGGGCTTTGCGAAAAATCTCGTCTTGCCCGCGCCGGAGCCGCCGCACACCAAAATATTGAGATTGCGCCGGTGTTTGCGTCCGTCCAGCCCTATGGCTACGTTCTGCGTCAGTATCTTGTTCTCGGTCACTTTCCTGTCGGCGTACTTCTTCCTGACGGCCTGGGCGGTGCCCCACTTGGCGGAGCCGTGTTCCTCCCGCCTGCGGTAGTTGCGGTCGGTGGAGAGGTAGATACCGATGCCCAGCCCGTAGCACAGCAGAAAAATGAGGACAGTTTTCAAGCTGTCCCCGCACAGCACGATGTGGAACGGGTCATTCAGCGCCGCCCCGCCGTACTGCACCAGCCCCAGCAGACCGCCGCCCACATAGGGGGCCAACAGCAGGGCCAGCCAGACCACGGGGATAACGCCGCAGGCGTAGAGGGTCAGGTGGGTCTTGGAAAACTTATCTTGCCTCACGGTCAGCCCTCCGTTTCTCCCGCTTGGTGGGGGCGTCTATCACCTTTAATATCAGGTCGTCCACGTCCTCGGTGGGCTTGCCGTCCCGGAGGGCGTCGTTGCGGAAGTCGGTCAGGCCCGCCACCATAAGCCGCTGCTCGAAGCCGTTCAGCGTGACCACACGTTTTTCATCACGCATAGAGCGCCCTCCTTATCTCGCGCCGCCGTCCCGGTTTTTCTGCGCTTTTTCCTGGGCCTGGAACAGCCGGTTCATGTCGGCGGTGATGGTGCCAGCCACGCCCCGCATGACGCCCGCCTCGGCCCGGAGCGCCTTGGCGTCCATCATGGCATAGCTCTCCGGCAGACGGTCAAAGGAAAAGCCCTCCACCGACACGCCGTTGCGCCTGCACAGCATATAGGACACACTGTACGCCGTGAAGTCGGGACTTTCACAGGCAATCCCGCCCTTGTCCATGTGGGCGCGGGCCAACTCTTGGGCCACTCCCCGGAAGATGGTGGGGGCGTCCAGCCCTTGCCGCACATAGATCACGTTGCTCTCGGCGTGATAGGCCACGTTGACGCCCTCCGGCAGTTCGTTGGAGATAGCGAAACGGCAGGGGGCGTTGTTCATCAGGGCTTTCAGCAGGAGCCGCTCGTCACGGGCCACGGCGGGGGCGGGCCGCTGCTCGGCCCTGGTCTGAGAAATGTCAAAGACCTTTTTCACATTGTAGGACACGCCCACGCTGCCATCGTCCTTTTTGTACTCTTTACCCGGTTCCAGGATGGTGATGGCGTCCTGGCCCCGCTTGACGTACACGCCGTCGCCCTTCCAGGTGTCGAAGTCGGCCAACTTGGTGGCCTCCGGGCATTGGGCGGCAATCAGGATGGCGTTGCTCACGGAGTAGAGGTCAAAGCGGGCCTGCACGTCCAGATAGCCTTGGAACACGCCGCCGTCCACACCCATGTCGTGAACGTGGTCGTCGATCATGGCGTAGACGCTCTCGCGCTCCGCCTGCTTTTTCGCCGCCCATGCGTCCTTATCAAAGGGCGTTTCCTCCTGCTGGGCGGGCTGCTCGGTAAACAGATCATCATAGTTCGGCATCGTTATCGCTCCTTTAACCTTTTGGGTTTATATTTTCGCGGGGCCTTGTGCTTCGGCCCCTTGGTGGGCTTGGACTGCTCCTTACCCTTTGCCGCCTTTTCTTTCTGTTCCGCCGTAATCTCCTTCAGCTCCTGCCGGACGGAGGGGCGGGAACGCTCCTGCGGATCAGAAGTACCCGGTGCGGTTGGCTCTTTGGGCTTTGAGGTAGGCTCGGACTGACGGGATTTCTCGATCCGGCCCTCGGTGGGGTTTTCCGTCTGCCCTTCCTCCCTGGTAGGGGAAGCACCCAGCACCGCCTCCAAAAACTCGTCCTTGTCCTGTTCGGGGGCGGTGCGCTCCGGGGCGGGCAGTTCTTCCCCCGGCTCCGGGGGCGGGGAGAACATGGCGTCCAGCAACTCGTCCACCTCCTGCTCGGACATCGGCTCTGCCGCCGCTGGCGCTTCCGGGGCGTCGTTCTGCTGGGCCTCCCGGCTCTGTTCGATCTCCCGCCTGACCTCTGCCATATCCACCATAGCCAGGTTGAAACGCTCAAAGATACGGTTGATCTTGCTGGCGTCCTCGGCCCGTACCATGATGTCGGTCAGCCCGTCCGTGGCGTCCCGGTCTTTCAGGACGCAGTAGAGAACGCCGTACTTCTTGGCCTCCCGGCAAAAAAGCTGGAGGTCGCTGTCCTTCACGGCGAACACCTTCAGCTCCTTGCCGCTGCGGAGCATATTGGTCAGGCGGGTCTTGCCCTTGGTTTTCTTCTGCTCCCGCAGGATGGCGTACAAGAGGATGGCAAGCTGCTTGGCACCCTCACCGGCCAGCTTCACCGCCACCTCACCTGTTTCCAGGGACAGCCTCACGACCTGCTCCGCCGCGTCGCCTGAATAGCTCATGCTGTGTCAACTCCTTTCGTTCGGTTTCCTTCTGCTCTACCAGCCGTTCCAGGTTCTCCTTGACCTGCCCGGAACGCTGGGCGATGCCGTCACATAAGACCACCTCCTTTCGTGCCGCCCTGATACGGCTGGACAGGACGCTGATTTTGCCCTTTACCTCGTCAACAGCTATGAGGTCGCCCTGCCGGTTGAGCCGCCGCAGCTCCTTACGGAGTTCCTGCCGCTGGGCGGTCAGGGCGTCCACCTCCGCCGACGCCGTTTCCCGGTGGGCGGTCAGCTCCCCGATGGTGCCGATGCGGTGCTTTCCCAAAAACCGGGTTTCCGCGTCCAGCCTGTCCAGCTTGGCGATGTCCTCCCGTAATAAAAAAGACACCCGCTTGACGGATGCCGGTTTCTTGACGATGATGTGCAGTTCATAGCAGTAACGGAAGTACAGCGCCCGCAGGCCGGTGACTTTCTTCCGGGGCTTTCCCCGCACCCGGTAACGCCGGGGCGGGTGATGCACTACCTCCGGGAATGGTATTTGCTTTTGGAGGTTGTGGAGAATACGCTCCTTGATCTCGTCCAGGGAATAGCCCTCGCCCAGCTTGTGGAAGCGGAAATAGCCGCCAGCGTCGGGCGGTTTCAGGGCCGGATATTTCAACGGCTTGCCGCCCTTGCCCTTTGTTTTGAGCTGGTAGCCCATTTCACCCATCACCCGCAAAAAGTCGCGCTCGGTGGTGGAGGCACGGATGGCCCGGTCAATGTCGGCCCGGATGGTGCCCCGGTGGGTGGGCTTGCCGTTCTGCTCCGCCTGCCATTCGGCGTAGTGCTTGGCCCGCCCGCTGGGGTTCTCAATGACGGAAATGGCGTACTCCCGGCAAAGCCGGTCTGACACCTCCCGCATACGGGCATAGTCGGCGGGGGAATTGTAGAATTTGTAGCCGTCCACACAGGACACAGAATTGATGACGAAGTGATTATGATAATGGCCGGTGTTACAGTGGGTCGCCACCACCACCTCAAAGCGGTCGCCCCATAACTCCTGGGCCAGCTTGACGCCGATCTCATGGGCGGTTTCCGCCGTTACCTCGTCCGCCTTAAAGGATTGATAGCCGTGGTAGCACACCCGGCCCCCCAGCTTGCCCCATAACCGCTTTGTTTCCATGAATTGCGCGGCGGCGGTGTCCTCCCGGCAGTTCAGGCAGGACACATAGGAACGGCGTTCCGTTTTCATATCATCGGCGGCATACTCCACCACATTGTCAACAGCGTGGAGGGACGCCAGTTCCTCATAGCTGGCCTCGGTGGTCTTTTCCGGGTTCCGGGCGTAGTTTATCACCCTGTCCACGCGCCCCTTGATGGGCCAGATAGAGGTCACGGCCATATCAGTCGGCGGGGGTGGTGTAGGTGTCCACGATCATCTTCTCCACGGCCCGGTTGTCCTCCAGGGCCTTGCGGAGCTGGGGCACGTCCAGCAGGCCGATGGAGTTGGCCCGCTTCAAAAGCTGGTCGATGTTATAGCCCACGCGCCGCACCTCCCGGATCAGCAGCGGCAGCTCGGCGGGCGGGGCCTCCTTCACCACCGCGCCATTAAGGATGCGGCGGCAGTAGCCCTCACGGGACAGGCCCGCCTTGCGGGATTTCTTGGTGAGGGCGTCCAGCTCGGCCCTGGTAAAGCGGATTTTCATTTCAAGCGTTCTTTTCAAAAAACATCATCCTTTCTAAATGCGGGGTCATAGGGGCGGCAAGCCCCTGTCAAGCTGAATTGTGGCCCCACAATTCGTTGCTTGTTAAGACAATACCGCCCTCTGCGCCTGCGGCGCGGGAGAACGGTCGGGGTAGGTTCAGACCCGGTCGGATTCCCCCTTGGCGGGGCGGGCCGCAAGCCAGAACTCCCGCTTGGCTTGCATATATTCGTCATAGGCAAGCTGGCGGTTGATGCGGTTGAGCCACGCCCACTCCGCTGGGGATACACGGCGGGCGGGTTTGGGAGGGGGCCTGTTCTGCGGCGGTTTGCCCTGCATGGAAAAAACACCTCCTTTTTTCAGCGGGTGACGGCAAATAACGGCTTTTTTGCCGTCACGGTTGTTTAAGGTCAAAATGAGTGACGGCACTTTTGGCCGTTTTTGCCGTCACATGAAGTTATCCAGGAAGCCCATGATGGTATCGTCCATCCCATCGTCGCCCTCCGGCTCCGCCCGCACAGGCTGAACAGGGGCTTGGAGCAGAGCGGCGGCGAGTTCTTCCTGGAAGATACTGCGTATCATGCCCTGGACGCGGTTGGCCCGGTCTGCGTGATTGATGATTGTCAGCACGGCCTTGTTCATGGACGCCGGGTTCAGCCCTTGCAGGTACTCCCACGCCCGCCTGTCCTCCGGGCGGTCAAGGTCAAAGCGGAGGGTCATCTTTTTACGTTGCATGGACACCGCCGCCCTTACGGAGCGCCATCTCACACAGGTACTCGTAGCCCTTGGCCGTGGCGCAAATATCATCGTAGATGGTCACGCGGTCGGCGTCATACTCGCCAAAATTGCGGATCAGGCAGCTCCCGCCGCCCAGCACATGGAGGCGCATGAGGGCCGGGTTGTACTCACGCTCCCGCAAAATGCGAAAAATCTCACGCACATACCCCGCAGCGGTTTCCCGGATGGTGTTCAGATAGTCCTCCTGAATGTCCGCCGTGCCAAACCGCAGCACCCGGTTGATGATGGAGTCGTCCACCGTGGCGTGGTGGGTTCGCATGACGTTCTCCCGGACGGCCAGCATACATTGATGGGTTCCGTACTTCTCTGTGAACATTCGGTCAGCGGCGGGCCTGCGGTCGTTGATGAACATGATGTTCATGGTGCCGTTGCCAATGTCGCACAGCATATTCACGCCCTGAAAATCCCTGATCTGGCTGGCTACCGCCGCAAAGCCCTGGGGGAACACATCGGCCCCGGCGATCTCCACCCGGTAGGGCTTTCCCCGGAACGTAAAGCACACCTCACGGCTCCGCATAAGGTAGGCTTTGAAATCCTCCCGCTGCTGGCTCACCCAGGTGAGGGGCAGGCCCACCGCAAGGCGCACCGTGGCGTCGGTCAGTCCATGCACGTTCAGCTCACGGGCGATAGCGGCCAGGGTGAGGATATAATAGTCGTCGTCCCCGGTCTTATCGGCGGTAAACTCCTTGTGGCCCGTCCCGATCAGGTAGTACCGCCCGCCATACACCAGCAGCTCGTCCTTGAACACCGGCTCGGTGTCATGGGCGGTCAGCCCTGCCGGGAAACAGCAGTTGGCGGTCTTGATGTTGCCATAGCCGTTGTCGATGCCGATGATCTTCATGCCCTGATACTCTTTCACCGGCTCCATTCCTCCTTTCGCTGTGTCAGCCCCAGCTTCCGCTGAAGCAGGTCGTTCACGTCCTTGCCATAGGGCGGGGGCCTATCCAGCACCGTGTACTTGTCCCCCAGGCCCTCCATGATGCCCGCCGCTGCGTCCCGGCCCACCTCGTCATTGTCCAGGTGGAGATAGAGCGTGTTGGTGCCGGGGTGGTCTTGGAGGTACTGGCTGAGAGCAAGAGGGATAACAAACTCCTGTTTCCGCTTGAATACCCCGCCCAGGGAGAGTAGAGCATCCTGCCGCCAATCCCGGCCATTCATTTTCAGCAAAGTGGCGTAGCTCAACAGGTCGATGGCCGATTCAAACAGGTGGACGCCGGGGGCGCTGGGGTTCTCGTTGATCGTGAACGAGTACCGCTTGTCGCTGCCGGGGGCCTCGCCCTTGAAGTCCCCCACGGTGCCGCGCAGGGCGGCGTACCGGGGCTGGCCTTTCAGGTCGCGGCCCACGAACACGCAGTTGTGATAGGGCAGGCTTTCGTATAAGCGCCCGGTCTGGATGCAGTAGTCGATCACGTCATAGTCGATGCCCCGCCCGTGGAGATAGCTGACCATGTGGGTGGCGCACCGGCTGGACTTGGGCAGGGTCAGCACCTTGGGTTCCTGCTTTTTCGGCTGGGCCTGGGGCGCACGGGGCAGGGGGGAGAAATTCTGGCCCACCAGGGCCTCCACCGCCTGGGTAAAAGAAAAGCCCTGGACTTTGATAAGATAGTCCAGGGCCGTCTTGCCGCCAATCCCGCGGGAAAACCAATTCCATTTGCCGTTGCTGATTTTCAGGCTGTCATGCTCACGGGTGCAGTAGGTGTTCCCGCTGACGTGTACCAACGCATGGGGGTCGAACCGCTGGAGGTAGGTCAGCAGGTCAAGCTCCTTTGCCTGGGTGATCTGTTCCGGCGTGACGTAGCCCATCTACCGTCCCTCCCGCTGGCCCTTTTCCTTTTCAGCCCGTATTACCCTGTCGGCGCGGGCCTCGATCACATCCCGCAAGTCCTCCATGTGGTGGGTTTCCACTTTGTTCCACTCCTTGTAAACGTCCGCCAGCGGGGCCTTGGATTTCAGCAGCGCCCTGGCCTGGGCCTCCGGCAGCTCCAATTCCTCCATCACCATCACGATGTCCTCCCGGACAGTGTACTCGGCGGCGTGGTTCAGAATTTCGCCGGGGGGCTGGCCCAGCAGCCAACGCCGGTACTGTTCCTGTTCGGCGGTCATGCGCTGGTACAGCTTGGTACACAGTTCCTCGCCTGTCATGGTTCATCAGCTCCTTTTTTGAGATAGTAATAGCCGGAGAGACTTTGAAAATCTCCCCGGCTATGTACGGTTCCTGTTGTATCAGGACGAAAAAGATGGTATAATGCGGCAAACGCAAAACTTTGTATGGAGGTGCTGCATGGCAGACCGTGAACATATCCCCGCCGCAAAAAAGGCGGTGTACCTGGACAAGCAGACGTTCGCCACCATTATGTGCATGATACCCGCAGGGAAACTCACCACCCAGGAGGCCATCTGCGAGATGTGGGCCAGACGGAAGGGGGCTGACTTCTGCGAGATCGAGGGCGGCGGTATCATGCCCTTTGACAAAAAATTGTTCTGGAGGCCCGCCGATGTTCAGCGGGTGGACTTTATCACAGACCTCAAAGAGTACGGCGAGCCTGATAAGGGTATCCTGATCCCCTATTGGCGCATGATTTCACTCCGGGGGATGCTGATAGATTATGGCCGGTATTTTGATAAAGAAGCGCAAAAGGAGCTTTTGGAGAGAGAGGGCCATGTGATAGAGCAGCCCGATCCCAATAAGCGTCTGTACCGGGTGCAAAACTATAAGGCGGCGCTATTTGACTTGAATAAACTGATTATCAACGAGTGAACGGCTATTCCTCCCACTGGCTGAGTTCAATATATTCGCTTGGCAGGTCGCCGGTCAACCGTTTCAGATAGTCCCTGCCGCCGTCCACGGCCACGCCCCCGCACTTACACCATTTCAGGTCGTGGCTGTGTTCGGATGTGATGATACTGCCGCACCGTTTACACTGGACTTGATTGACGGAAATTTTCATTTTTTAGCTTTTTCTCCTATGAATTTTTTATTCCCGGTTATGTAGGGGGCGGCGCTGGCTGACTGCCAGCGCCGCCCTTCGTCACAGGACACACGCTTTTTTGAGATAGCCCACGCCGTCATAGCAGCCCCGGAGGTAGAGCGTCTGCATCTCTATCTCCACAAGCTGGTTTTGCAGGCCCATGACCTGAATGAGCGCCGCGCACTCCTTTTCGGTCAGCGCCGTCGCCTGTTCCGTGTCGAACACATCCATCACACGGGGATATTGCTGAAAGATGCCCTCCATCCTGTCACGGATGGCCCGGTACTCCTTATCCGTCTTGGGCAGCTTCGCGGTGATTGTACTCACATACTCCTGAAACGCCGTGCCCTGAGCGTCCACAAAGGTTTCAAATTTTATCTGGTCAGACACCGCTTTCACCTCCGCCTGTTATCTGCGGCCATTATACCGCATGGCTACCGGCGCGGCAAATGTGCGATGCTCACCGATCCCGGTCAGGGTCATCACGGGCGGGGGCATCCTCGCCCGGTTCCCCGTCCACGATCTCGCTTTCCCGCTTATCCATGTTCAGCAGGATGTTCAGTTCATCCAGACGGGCCGATTTTGTTTTCAGCTCGTCCTCCTGGGGGAAGGGCTTTTCCACCTCCTGCTTGGCGTTAGCCAGTTGGACATTGACATTTTCAAGCTGTTCCCGGCAGGCTATCAGCCGTTCCTCCATGCCGCCCAGCAGATTGTCCAAACGGAGGATGTTGCCGAAAATATCCGTGCCCAGGCCGGTGGTATGGGTGAGCGTCCCTTTTAGGGTGATTCGGAACTCCTTGGTAAAACTCTCAAAAGACAACTCCATGGCAAAGCCCCGGTACTGGCCCAGGGGGACAGGATCGGGGCTGGTCATAGCTTTGCAGGCGGCGAGGATGGCGCTGCCCGCCGCTTTCTTGTCGGTGTAGACGGTGCCCTCCACCTCCATGGGGGAAAAGCCGTCCTCATTGGGATGGGTGTTTTCTTTCAGCCGGTTCATATCGGCGGTGTAGCCCTCAATGCGCTGTTCCAGGGACACTATTTTTTGGGGCAGATACTTGATGATCTGATCCTCCAGGGCGTATCGTTGGCTCAAATGGTTGGCTTTCAGGAGTTTGAGCCGCTGCACGTCAATGTCCAAATCCATCTTCTCTTTGATATAGGGATTGCCGGTGCAAAGGGCCTTGATTTCAGCGTAGGACAGGGCGGTTTCGTCAATGTCCTCTGCCGAGCGCACCGGGCTTTTGCTGGTCATGATCTGGCCGATGAACTTCTGCTTGCCCTCCACCAACTGATAAAGGTAGCTGTCAAAGGTATTCTCGGTAACGTAGGTGTAAATATCAACCTCGTCATTTTCGTTGCCCTGCCTTATGATCCGGCCTTCTCGTTGCTGCAAATCAGAGGGCCTCCACGGGCAATCAAGGTGGTGCAAGGTTACAAGTTTCCGCTGTACGTTGGTGCCAGCACCCATTTTCTGCGTGGAGCCAATCAGCACCCGTATCTGGCCGGAGCGTACCTTGCCGAACAGTTCTTTCTTCTGCACCTCCGTACTCGCAGAATGGATATAGGCGATTTGTTCAGGTGGAATGCCCTTGGCAATCAGTTTGTCGCGCAGGTCGTCATAGACATTAAACTCGCCGTTCCCCTTGGGAGTAGACAGGTCGCAGAACACCATTTGTGTGGAGCGTTTGTCAGCCGTGTAGAACCATTGCTCAAATACATTTTCAACACAGGCGCTCACCTTGCCGGTGTCGCTGTCGGGGAGCATGGGGTTAAGGAGCCGCTGGTCAAGGGCCAGCTTGCGCCCATCGTTGGTAATGAGCAGCATATTGTCCTCGGTGCTGTCCACCATCTTATTTCGGACACGCTCGGCCCGCGTCCCCAGCGCCGCCACCATTTCCTTTTGCTGTTCCGAGGGTTTCAGCACGATATTGTGATAGTTGGCCTTGGGGACGGGGAGATTGAGCATATCCGCCGTCTGGATGTCCGCTACTTCCTTGAACATGGACATGAGTTCCGGGAGGTTGTAGAACCGGGAGAACCGGGTCTTGGCCCGATAGCCGGTGCCCTCCGGGGCCAGCTCTATGGCGGTGACGGTTTCCCCAAAGGTGGAGGCCCATGCGTCAAAGTTAAGCAGGCCGTTCCGTTCCAGGGTGCGGTACTGCAAATATTTCTGCATGGTATACATCTCTACCATTGTGTTGCTGATAGGTGTGCCCGTGGCAAAAATAACACCCCGGCCCCCGGTCAGCTCGTCCAGATAGCGGCACTTCATATAGAGGTCGCTGGACTTCTGCGCTTCGGTCTGGCTGATGCCGCCCACATTCCGCATTTTAGAAAAGGCGGCGAGGTTTTTGTAATAATGTGCTTCGTCGATGAAAATGCGGTCAACGCCCAATTCCTCAAACGTGACCACATCATCCTTCCGGCTTTGGTCGTTCAGCTTTTCCAGCTTGGCGTCAATGGATTTCTTGGTGCGCTCCATCTGCTTGATGGAGAAGCGTTCCCCGTGGCTGGCCTTCAGTTCCGCTATGCCGTCCAGGATTTCCCGCCGCTGCTGTTCCAGAAGATACCGCTGGCGCTCCACGCTCACCGGGATTTTCTCGAACTGCGAGTGCCCGATGATGATGGCGTCATAGTCCCCGGTGGCAATTCGGCCACAAAACCGTTTTCGATTTTTTGTTTCAAAGTCCTTTTTAGTCGCCACCAGGATATTAGCGGAGGGATAGAGCTGCAAATACTCCGACGCCCACTGTTCCGTCAGGTGGTTGGGGACAACGAACAGGCTCTTTTGACACAGGCCCAGCCGCTTGCTCTCCTGCGCCGCCGCCACCATTTCAAAAGTCTTGCCCGCACCCACCACATGGGCCAGCAGGGTATTTCCGCCGTAGAGGATATGGGCGATAGCGTTCACCTGATGAGGCCGCAGGGTGATCTCCGGGTTGATGCCCACAAAGTTCAGGTGGCTCCCGTCATACTCACGGGGGCGGGTGCTGTTGAATTTGTCGTTGTAGAGCCGTGTCAGCCGCTCTCTCCGGGCCGGGTCTTTCCATATCCAGTCCTGGAATGCCTGTTTGATAAGTTCCTGCTTACCCTGGGCGATGGCGGTTTCCTTCTTGTTCAGGACAGGCTTTTTTCTCCCTTCCTCATCCTGAACATAGTCAAAAATACGCACATCCCGCAGGTTCAGGGTTTCTTCAATGATCTTGTAGCCGTTGATACGGGAGGTGCCGTAGGTGTTGTGCGCCTTGATGTTGCTCTTGTCGTAGGATTTGCCCTCAACATTCCAGTCGCCGGTGTGCTGGAAGTAGCGGACGTGGATGTTCCACTGGCAGTAGTTGGGGGTGCTGAACAACTCAAACATGAATTGCTCCACGATCTCCGGGGGAAGCCAGGTGGCCCCCAGCCGCACGGAGATTTCGCTTGCGGTCAGGTCTACCGGCTGCACCCGTTCCAATGCCTGCACATTGGCGGCATAGTCCTCCGGGTACTGTTCGGCACTCCGCTTTGCCCATTCCAGCTTTTCCCGCACGTTGCCGGAGAGGTATTCGTCGGCGGGGAGGTACTTTTCCTCGGTGCCGCTGCCATACCCGTGCATGGGATTCAGGAAGATCACGCCGGTCAGGTCGGCGTACACCTCCTGTTCGGTCTTGCCGGTCAACTCCATCATAAAGGGCATATCCACCTTGGCCTTTTCAGCCAGTGACACGGCCAGAGCCTCGGACGCCGTATCCACGCTGGTGACGACAACCTTCTGCTTGATGGTGCGCTTGGTGAACATATCTGCCTTGCGGACAAAGTTGCGCTCATCGTCCAATACTTCCAGGGAGGTCAGCAGGAAGTAGGCGCTGTCCATGCTGAAGGCGCTGCTGTTGGCGCGGGAGTTGATACGCCCATACTTCTCCACAAAGGCGTCATAGAGGGCATTGAGCTTGCGCTGCTGGGCCTGAATATCATCGGCGGGCCAGTCCTCGGTCTGATAGTCAATGAGCGTCCGCACACAGTCCCGGATGCCGATTAGCCCCTTGATGCGGTTCGCCGCCGTCACCGACACCTCCACCGGGTTCATGCGGCTGTTCTCCCGGTAGTACACCTGCCCATCCACCACGGTATAGCTGAAATTCCGCACATTCGGGTCGGCGGGGATGGATTTATCCTCGCCCTCCGCTTCCGGGTCGTCCAGCACATAGTCGGTCATGGAGCCTTGGATATTCTGGATGGCGGCGGTGAGCTGCTCCCCCAGGTCTTGTCCCTCATGGGGCAGGCAGGCGGTTTCCGGCCCATAGGGGCCGCTGACCTCCCGCATTTCGCCCATGACCATTTCCGGGTGGTCGATGAAATACTGATTTATTTTCAGCCCGTTTTCATCGGTGTTCAGGTGTACCCAGGCCGGTTCCTCGCTGGAGAGGGCGTCCCGCTTCTGCAAAAACAGAATGTCGCTGGTCACTTCCGTGCCAGCGGCATCCTTGAACGTATTGTTGGGCAGGCGGATGGCCCCCAGCAGATCGGCCCGCTGTGCGATATACTTCCGCACGGTGGGCGTTTCCTTGTCCATGGTGCCCTTGCTGGTGACAAAGGCGATGATGCCGCCCGGTCTGACCTTATCCAGCGTCCGGGCAAAGAAGTAGTCGTGAATGAGAAAGTTGTGCTTGTCGTACCGCTTATCCGGCACCTTGAAGGAGCCAAAGGGTACGTTGCCGATGGCGGCGTCAAAAAAGCTGTCCGGGAGGTCTGTTTTCTCAAACCCCTGGACAGCGATAGAGGATTTTTGATAGAGCTGGCGGGCGATACGCCCGCTGATTCCGTCCAACTCTATCCCGTAGATTTTGGAGTCGGCCAGACTTTCCGGGCGCATACCGATGAAGTTGCCGATGCCGCAGGACGGCTCCAACAGATTGCCGGTCTTGAAGCCCATGTTCTCCAATGCCTGATAGATGGAGCGGATGACCACGGGCGGGGTGTAAAAGGCAGTGAGGGTGGATTCTCTGGCGGCGGCGTACTCGTCCTCGTCCAGCAGGGCTTTCAGTTCGGCATACTTGCTGTGGCGCTCGTCAAAGCAGTCGGCCAGCCCGCCCCAGCCCACATACTGCGCCAAAACTGCCTGTTCCTCCGGGGTAGCAAACCGATCTTCGGCTTCCAGCTTTTTCAACAGACGGATGGCCCGGACGTTGTTGTTGAAGCGTTCCCCCGGCGTCCCCGCGCCGATGGCGTCATCGGTGATATGGTACTCATGCCGGTCTGCGGCAGGGACTTCGGGATGGAGGACAAAGGGGGACACCTTGGCCCTGCGCCGGGGCGCGGGCGGGGGCAGGGCTGGCCCATCGGTCAATGCCTCCGTTTCCGGGGCCGCTTTGATGGGTTCGCGGATAAAACCACCCATTTCCTGCTGATACATAGAGCGCAGCACTCCGGCAACCGTCCTCATGTCATACATGACAAAGGTATTGGACTTATTACGAAGGTCAATCGAAAAATTGCCGTTGTAGAAACTGTATTCCACTGTTTCGCCAGTTTCAAGCGTTACGCTCTTGTCTGTCCTATCATACTTTTCGGCCAAAAGGCGGGCAATTTCGGTGTTGCCCAGCCCGTCCCGCAGCCAGGACGACACTTCGTTTATCCCCACACTGTCCAACAGCCCACCCTGACCTGTCAGCACTTTGCGCAAATCGTCCCCATTATCAGCGGGGCCAATCTTTGAAATAGGGAAATAATCTGTAATGAAAAGATTCTTCTCATCCCGCCGAAGCAACCGCTCAAAATTCTCTTTGCTCTCCGAACGGAAGATAGGATAGACCAACGTAGGGTCGCGCAGGGATACTTCGCTATCTCGAATTTCATCAATGAGAAAAGGTGTATTTTCCAGATAAACCGTATCTCCCACCTTGTAAGCTGGAGCCAGCGGGTCACGGTGTTTCTCCGCAGGCGGCGCAGACAGGGTTGGGGCTGGCCCATCACCGTCATGGCCGTGCCCATCCGCTAAACTTTCTGCGCCCTTTTCAACCGTCCCCGCCGCAGTTTCCTTTTCAGCCGGTTCCGGCGTTCCTTGCTTGGCCCGTTCCACTGCCAGCCATTCTGCGGCCTCCTTGTCCGCCACGGCTTTTCTGACCTGCTTCAGATAGTCCTCGGCTTGCCACTCGCTGGTAAATTCCTCCCGGACACCCTCGCTGTCCACATATATCCCATTTTGGGCATCATCCCAAACGGCGTAGCCGCCCTCCGTTTCAATGACGGAAAAGCGTTCGGGTGCGGGGGGCGCATTGGCGGCGATCTGCTCCACATCGGCCATGACCTGCTGAATAAAGGGGTTTGCGCCCAGCTTCTCCGGGTCTACCACATGGCCGTCCACGATGCCGTTCTCCGCAAGGGCGGCACGGATGGCGGCGGGGTCAATATCGGAAAAATCATCGGTTTCCTGCCGGGGCCGACGGTTCTGCTCCTTTTGCTTTTTGTACTCGTCCTCGGCAAAGGCGATCATCTCGTCAAAGTCAAGGTTAGCAAGAAGCCCGGTCAAATCATCCATATCGTGGCATTGAATGGACGCAGCCGCCTCACCGTCTACCTGGTAGATTAAGCGGAAGCCGATCAGGTCGGCGCTGACCTCAACGGTATGCTCGCTGTCGCTGGTACTGCCAAAGGCAAGATCAACGTGGTGCAGGTCGGAAAAGTCGGCCTCCTGCTCGAATACCTCCATGCAATACTCGTTAATAAGCCGTTTTGCCCGATCCATCTGCGCCTGTGCGTAATCTATGACCTCAAAGCCCTGGGGCGGCGGGTCAAGCTCCGCCACAAAGTCCTGGGGGATGGTCTGGCCCTCGCTGTCGCGGTAAAGGACGATACTCATGGGAGTGCCAACATGGTTTTCTTCCTTGATTGCCGCCACAAACTGCTCCGCGTCGGTGTACTCAACACTTTCACCCACCACGCCGTTAGTGCCTAAAAAGTCGATACGTCCAATGCGTCGTGGGATGTCAGGCTCCACCGCTTCAACGGCGGGGGACACATCCTCTACCAGACGAAGCAAACGGTCATTGAGAGGGTTCTCCGCCAGCAGACGGTCAAATTCCTCGCGGGGCAGTTCCTTGTTGATAATGGGAAACGCTGGGTCAAAAAGCCGGACAGTCTGCTCGTCAAAGGCCAGCAGCTCATACTCCTGCGCCCCCAGGTACACGGTGTCGCCCAGGACAAAGCGGTACTCCTTTTTCGGCGAGGGCGGCGGGTTCAGTTCCTCATAGGTCGGTTCCAGCGGCGCGGCCAGGGGGCCGTTCAACTCGGCAAGCATGGCCTCGCACCGTTCCGTCAGATGGGTGTTATCCCCGATGATGGTCTGTATGGCGTCCCGCAAGGTAGGCAGAACAAAGCTGCCCTCCTTCGTCAGAACGTAGCATTTTTTATCCCCTGCCCCAAAACTATCCGCGCACCTTTTGGCAAGCAAAACTTCCGTGCATTGCTCCTTTTCACCGAGTTGGGTCTTGAAGTCCACATAATCGTCAATGATGGAGCTGATTTCCTTTGCAATGGCCCATCGCGCTTTCCGTTCTTCTATCTGTGCCTGATAGACCGGGTAATGTTCTTTTTCAGCCCGGTTCAGATAGCGGTCGGCGGCGATCAGTTCCCCGATGCGCTTCTCCACTTTGGCCCAGGACAACAGAAATTTGCCGTCAGGGTCGCCATAGTCGCGGGAGATAGTGATGCCCTTGCCATCGTGATCCTCCCAATAGCCGCTGCCGGGGATGGCGTCGGAATGCCCGCCAACGCCGTACTCATTCCGCAGGAATTTGATATTTTCCTGTTTTCCCTCGTTTTTCTGGAATTGCTCAAAAATGCGGTATTTTCCTTGGGATATGCCGCTCCCGCCGCACAGGATATAGTCAATGGCCTCCTGGGGAATGGTAAAGGCCGAAGCCTTTTCCGCTTCGACCTGCTGAATAAAGGAGATTTGCTCCGCTTCGCTGGGGAGGGGCCGCTCATCCGGGTCAAGCCACTGGTCAAGCAGGATCATCCCATAGATGGTGTCGGCAACGCCCTCCCACCGCATGAATACCTCTTTTTCACGGGACAGGTACGCCCCACGCCAGAGGGTCAGCACATCGTCCCATGCCCGATACCCGGCCCGCTGCCCGTTGTCCAGGATAATCTCAACGTAAGTGTTATTGAAAAAAGTCTTGATAAAATCGCCGCGCTCCTTGCGGCCCGGATGGTCTGCAAAGAATGCGGCGATTTCAGTTCTATGGTCTTTCAGGGCGTCACAGGTACGGAGCAGTTCGGTCTTCTCACTGTCCTCATGATAATAGAGGATTTCAGAGGGGGCAGAAAAGTCGTGGTGGCTGAATTGCAGACCTGTGGGGCCTACTGCCGTCCAGTCAATAGGGGGTTGTGCCGGTTCTTCCCCGGCGGGGAGGGTGTCGCTTACACGTCGGTGTAGATCAGCTCCGCCAGCGCCACTTCCTCCGCCGACGCCCGGATGTTGTTCATCAGCCCCACCCACTTCATCTGATCGGACGCTTTCAGTTCCTCCGTCACGCCCTGCTCCCGTGCCATCCGCGCCGTCAGCCGCTCCACCATCTCGGTGGCCTCCCGGTCGATCTTCTCCAGATGGGCGTTCAGCCTGCCGCTCAACTGCATCCCCGTGTAGTAGCCGTTCCTGTGCGTCCGAAGGTAGCTGCGCCGCAGCATCCCATATTTTCCGACCTTCGGGGCCTCCGGCGCTTCCAGGTTGGGCAGTTGATAATCGCCCTCGGTTCTGTACGTCAGTTCCATGTCCAACGCTCCTTTCACGTTTTGCTCTGCCGTCATTATACCGCCTGTCGGCGTCCCCGGCAAATGTGCGATTTTGCTCTTGTTCCTCCCGGTACAGATTCCGCACCGTGCTGGCGATCTCACGCAGGGGCATTTCGGAAATATCGCTGACAGCGCCGCCCAGGATAGACAGGGTTTCCGGGGTGTTGAAGTCAAAGACATGGGCAAAATCCTCGCCGCTGAAATACTCCTGGGGGTCGATACCGCACCGGGTCAGCATAATATAGGCCACGCTGTTTTCCAGCAGCCCCTTAAACCACTGCTCCGTGTTGAGGTCGTCCAGTTCTTCCAGCAGACTTCCCTCTTTGACACGGCACAATTCGGTGTAGTAGTCACCAAAGTTGTCCTCTACGATGATCTTCGCCGTCTGCAACAGGCACTCGGCAAAGTCGGATTTGTCGGCAAACTCCCCATAGCTGTTCTCCAACGCCTCCGCCACCGGCCCCTCATACTGCGGTTTCATCTGCCAGATGGGGATGGTTCGCCCCTCCCGGCTGTTGGTGTCGGACATATCAAAGACGTGCCGCAGCTTATAGCCCCGGTCGGTGTCCACCAGCAGGGCGATCCCCGTGGTGCCCCGGTTCACCCACCGGCCATACTTGTTCCAGAAGTCGATCTGAGCGCAGGCGGTGGCGTCCGGCTTTTGAGCGTAGATCAAGAGCTGGTCGCGGAAATTGTACTTGAAGTTGTGGGCGGCGGTGGTCAGGAACGCCATATAGTTCCCGCTGTTGGCGGAGATCTGCTGGGCGGTCTGCGCCGCAAGCTGGACAATGGATTCCAATTTTTTAGCCACGATTTATCCCTCCTGTTCCTCATAAGATTTCAGCAGCCCCTTGGTGGCGGCAGCAATTTTGGAAATGCGCCCGGTGAGCTGGGCAACGGTGGCCCTGATCTCGGACTGACGCGCCGCATAGAAGTAGCCGGTGGCGTCGCTGCAAATGGGGTGGCCGTCACAGCGCAGTCGGTTGACGGCCCGCCGCAGTTCCGTCCCCTTGACATGGAACGCGGCCTCCAACTCTTTGCTGGAGGCCGCGCTCTCTTGTCCACGGCGGTATTTCTTCAGGTACTCGCACAGGGCCTTATCAATGGGTACGCCCTTCACCGGGCATCACCCCTGTCCGGGCGGCGGGGCTTGATAGGCTGGCCCTGCTCGTCGTAGTTCTTCGGGTCGGCGGCGGGGTCGGCCCAGCCCCGCATGGCCCCGGCCAGCATCGCCGCTGCCTGTGCCTTGGTGACGCCCAACTCGCCGTTCATCTCGTCCACCAGCTTCTGACTGGTGCGGCCCTTTGTCGCAAAGGACGCGGAGCGGTAGCCGTCAAAGCCCCGCTCAAACATGACGATGGCCCGCTTCTCCGGCACCTTGCCGTAACACACCGCTGGCAGGGAGTTTCTGAGGGGGATCACAGAGTTACCGTTGCGCTCCATCATTTCGGCAAACTGGCAGATATGGTAGAGGTTGTCCCAGCCGGTGCCCACCTCCACATGGCACTCGTCGATATAGCGGCATACCCGGTCAAGCACCCGCCCGTCCTGACACCTGATCCGCACACTGTCGCCGTCCGCAACTCTGAACTTTTCATCATAGTGCGGGGTAATGAAACGGATGCCCTTTTCAGCCTGTTTCATGTGGCTGTCCAGCCAGTCCCGGCGGTAGCAGTAGATGAACAGGTTTTCCTCCCCCTTGTAGGGTTGCAGCCTTATCAGGTAGGCATACTGCGCCGTGTCCGCCCGGAAGCCGAACGCAAAGCCGTCGTCAAAGCCGCTCTCCGGGTGTTCCTGGCAGAAGTCCCGCATGGCGTCCCGGCTTTTCAAAAAGCCGCCGTACTGCTCGTCGCCCACCAGGGCCTCCATGACGCCCTCCAACTCCTGCTGAAATTCCTCGGTGTCCAGGTTTTCCCGGTGGCTGCTCCACTTGGGGAAAAAGCCCTTGCCGTCCCCGCCCATGTCGGCCCGCAGGTGGCCGATGCTCCCGGTCTGGCCCGAAATCTGCATACTCTGGCGGGCGGTGTAAAGCCGCTCCGCAGGGGTAGCGGTCTGAAACGTCAATTCCATCAATGGTACACTCCTTCCATTTATCGGGTGTCATGCCCGCCCTTTTCCAGCGCCCGTTCCCGCTGAATGACCTGCAAATGGTCTTTTGCCCACTGTGGCAGACACTCCGGCCTGACTTCGCCCAAAACGTCCCTGCGCTCCCACCGGCCAGCTTTACGGCCTGTAAACACACTGACGCCATAGACCGACGTGCCCCGTGAATGGCCCCGCGCCCCGCTGCCATTCGTCACAAGGATAAGCTGACAGTCCGCCCGCCGGTACTCATAGCGGAGAGAACTTGGCTTGACCGCCACCACTTTGCCGGTGATGTCGTCACTGTCTTTCAGCGGAAAACACTGTTCGCCGTTCAGCATATCCAGCGGGATATGGAGGGTATTGCGCTGGGCCTGCAACACCGCCACCTGTCCTTTCAGCCTGTCCGCATAAAGCTCCATGATCTCCAGGTAATCATCGCTTGCCATCGCCTCGGTGTAATACTCGTTTATCCCGTCCTGGGTGCAGAAGCAGCACATGAACTCCTGCTCCGGGCTGACGCCCATCACCACCTCACGCGCCCCGATTTGGAGCGAGTGGATGATCTGAAAATTTTCAATCATCCGTTTTTCGTCTGGCATTTATCATCGCTCCCCTCTAACAGAAACGGAGATTTGCCTATCCTCATTGGCAAATCTCCGCTCTAACTGTTCTACTGTCCAATTTTTTGTGAATTGCCCCAGAGGGTTGTGTCCAAACTGCGCGATAGCCCGTCTGTCCATCTCCCGGAGCCGTGCCCATAATTCAGGGTGATGGACACGCAGTTTTTTCAGCTCCCCGATTCGTTGGAGGGGACAGCACCAGCAGGAACAGCGGTTGTATATCCGATACAGACCGCCCCAATCAAAGCCCCGGTCATAGCTGATCCGCAAGGCTTCGGCTTCGGTGATGCCCCAATCCACCAGGGGATATTGGTCGTCCTTGATGCGCTTCGGCTCGTCGGCGGCGATGCCGACATAGTGCAGGGCGTTCCGCTCTTTTTTCAGCCGGTTCACCTCTTTGTGGATAAGGTGTGTTTTTAACTGGCCCGTACACCAGCGCACACGGGCACCGGGCCAGCCGTTCCCATAGAGGGACACACCCAGCCTTTGCCGGTTCTCAATGCTGGACTGTTTCACCTTTGGTTCCTCAAACATGAGCCATTCAAAGCCCATTGGGTGCCGCAGGGTGGTGATGTGGATGCCGCGCTCCCGGTAGAGCAAATCGTCCAGCTTTTGAATATGCTCATACATTTCCGGGAACTCCATGCCGGTATCGGCGGTCAATACCACGTCGATGGGCATATCCCGTTCGATCATCAGCAGGAGCATGGCCGTACTATCCTTACCCCCTGAGAGGGAAACGGCGTGGTAGCTGCCCTCTATGGGCTTCTTGCCGTCAGCGTCCATGTCCCCGCCCCCTCTCCGGGTCGGGCCTTTCGTTGTAGGGCCGCAAGCCGTCCTCGCAGGGGGCGTATAGCCGCCCATTCTCCGCACAGCGGAAAATGTCACAGTCTTTTACTGTGGACACTTCATAAAAGCCGCCGTGGGAGTAGGCGAACTCGCCGGGGAATAGGTTGGCGTCCGCTTCCTGCCCTATGCGGGACAGCGGTATTCGGCGGTGGTATTGGCCCTGCGCTTCAAACCGCCGTTCCGGGATAAAGTGCAGCCCGCCGTACTCAAAGGGTGTATGCTCCATAGCCGGTTCCTCCTTGTCCAAAAATTTACACCGCCCTGTGTCCAGCGGACAAAGAGCGGTGTATGTATGGAGGAACACGCTATTTTCAGGCCATCAGTTTTATCAGAAGTTCCTTCACCGGGGTGGCGTCCCGGCCCTGGGCGGTCAGCTTGTTCCGCCAGTCCAGCAGGTACTTCCGCGCAAGCCGGTATTCTTCGTCAGTCAGTTGGAGATAGACTTTTTTCTCCCGTTTGAATATCCATTTGAACATTTGAAACAGCTCCTTTCACCACCATAGTACAGAAAAAAACAAGCGGTTTCAAATGTGCGAATGGGTATGTAAGTGGCCCGCTGTGCGGGCCACGGGGATGGTGCTTAATAGCCTGTGGTGGGCAGGCGCTTGGGGGGAGCGTAGACCTTCGTCACCCAACGGGTGGTCGCCATGATCCACTGTCCGTTGTAGACGCCGCCCACGTCCGCCTGGTTCACGAACTGACTGCCTCCCTTGGCCCAGGACACAACGGTGCAGTCAATTTTGGGGGCTTCCACCTGCCGGAAGTTGGCGGGCACGACGCCGAACACGAACATCACTTCTGTGACATACTCGTTGGACGCCAGCCGCAGGGCCACGGGGGACGCCTCCAGTACATAATTTTGCTGGGTGTTCAGGCTGTCCGCCAGTACACGGTAGTCGGCCCCGGAGAGATTGGTCTTGTAGACGATCTTGTAGCTGCCAGCAGCGTTGTAGGTGCCGGTGGTGATCTTCGCCAGCCGCACCGCCTCCACGGGCAGGGTGTCCCTCCAATAGAAAGAGGTGAGCGCCGTGGTGGAGTTGTTGCCGATCTTGGAGAACGTGTAGCGGATATTTTGACCGGGCATGACCTCGGCATAGCCGGTTTTCTCAATGGACACGTTGGTGTAAAGGCTCTTATTGGTCATGGCCGCTTTGACGATCTGCCCAGCGTGTTCGATCTCCACGTCGATGGGGGTCTTGTCCAAAGAATAATAGTCTGCCGCCTTGGATTCCACCACCTTGTAGCGGCCCAGGGGCAGGGGCTTGGACACGGCCACGCCGTTCTTATCGGTTCGGATGGTGTCAATAAGATTCCCGGTGCGGTAGTGGTAAATCTCAAACACGGTGCCGGGGATGGGGGTGCCAGCGGGCCAACCGTTCATGGAGTTATAGTCGGCGCTGGTCTTGGTCACTTGGATTTGCCCGGTGACGGCGGTGTTTTTCCAGGTGATGGTGGTACAGCCGCCGTACTCCACATAGATGGTCTTGGGCTGGGTATCCAGAATATAGCCGTCCGCGCACTCGATCTCCCGGACGGTGTACTTGCCGTCTGCAAGCCCGCCGTCCACATAGACATAGCCCTCGTTGTCGCTCTCATAGACGCCCACGGGATTGCCCTTGGCGTCAGAAAGCAGGAACTTCACGCCGTAAATCCCCTTGCCGGTCACGCTGTCGATCTTGTGGATGATGGCGCTGCCGGTCTGCCGGTTGGTGATCTCCAGGGTGGCGGTGCCGCCGTCCTTTACCTCGATCTGATAGGGCTGGCTGTCCAACTGATAGCCCTTGGCGGCCTGGAGTTCCGTCACCTGATACCAGCCCTTTTCCGCTTCGGGCAGGGAAATGACGCCGGAACGGTCGGTGGTGTAGGTGCCGACGATCTCCCCGTTGAGCTTGCGGATTTCAAACTGTACGCCGCTGATTCGCTCCCCGGTTTCCTCGTCCGTCTTGATGATGGTCAAACCGCCCACCTTCGTGTTATACACCGTGATGGTCTGCGTGTCGGTGGGGTTCACCTTGACCGTCTGCGTCTTGGTGCCCTCATCCATGACGTAACCGGGCAAAGGCTTGGTTTCCGTGATGACCAGGGTGCCTACGACGCCGGAAATGCGGATTTCACCGTTGGCGTCCGTCTTGTAAAGGCCCTTGCTGGACAGATGGCCGTAGTCGTCGTCCAGGTAGGAGCCGTCCGAGTAGGTGATCTGGAACTCCACCCCGGCCAGCGGCTCCCCGGTCTGCTTGTCCAGCTTCTTCACCACGATGGTGCCCTGCTTGGCGTTGTAAAAGCGGAGGGTCTGAACTTCCCCAGTTTTAATCAGAATGGACTTGGGCTGGCCGTCAAGCACATAGCCCTCCAACGCCTTGACCTCCCGTGCGGTGACGGTGGTGCCGGGGGTCAAATCGTTCAGCACGATGCGGCCATTCTCATCGGTGATAAATTCGCCGTTGGAATTGCCAACGACGGCCCCGCTGCTGTCGGTGACAAGGAAAGTGACGCCTTTGAGCGGTGTGGTGGTGCCTTCGATATATTTCTCGATCACAAGGGTCGTGCTGGGGGTGTTGGTGAAATGGAGGGTCTGCGTGTCGTTGGGGTTCACCACCACCGTCTGCGTCCGGGTGGCCTCGTCGATGGTGTAGCCGGGGATGGTGGCCGTTTCCGTCACCACCAGCGTCCCCACCACGCCGTTGATGGTGATCTTGCCGTCCTTGTCAGTAAAATACAAGCCGTTGCTGCTGATCTGTCCGTTTTCAGCCGGTACAAACTCTCCCGTCGAGGTGGTCACTTTGAACGTGACGCCCTTTAAGGGCTTGCCGGTGAGGGCGTCACGTTTGTCGATAACCAGCGTCCCGGCCTTGGAGTTTTTCACAATGACGGTCTGCGTGTCGCCGCCCTGCCCAATGACTACATTGGTGCTGGCGCTGTCCATCACATAGCCCGTCGGGGCCTTGATCTCATTCAGTACATAAGCGCCGGGGGCGAGGTTGGTGATCTTGATTTCCCCCTGTGCGTCCGTTACAAAAATGCCGTTTTGGGTCAGTGTAGACGTGCCGATCACACCATCCAGGCCCACTTCGCACCCTGCGGCAGTGGTCACACGGAACTCGGCCCCGCTCAAAGGCTGGCCGGTGGCGCTGTCCCGTTTCTGGATAATAATGGCCCCTTTCGGCTGGTTCTTAAAGGTCAGGCTGACGGTGCGGCCCTCCTTGATCTGGACGGTTTGGCTCTGCGTGTCCAAAATAAAGCCAGCGGGGGCGCGGGTTTCCGTTACCACCACGCTCTTGCCGGGGGTCAGGCCGGTGATACGGATTTCCCCGTTCTCGTCCGTTCGGAAAATGCCGTTGCTGTCGCCCACAACGGTGCCGTCCGCATACAACACCTTAAACTCGGCGTTCTGCAAGGTGACGGAGGGATTGACGGAGCATACCTTTCTGATAAGGAGCTGGCCGTCCGGGGCGTTGGTGAAGCGGACGGTGACCACACTCTGCTCACCGCTGTCGGCCAGCATGATCGTTTCGGAGGACTGGATGATGTTGTACCCGTCCGCAGCGTCCACTTCCTCCAGCACATAGGCCCCCGGATTGAGGCCCGTCCACATGGCGGTGCCGTTCTTGCCGGTGACTTTGGTGCCGATGACAGTGCCGCCCGTGCCGCTGGTGCCGCCCAGGTAGCGCAGTTGGAACGTGCATCCGGGCAAAACCGCGCCGGTGACGCTATCATATTTTTCGACTATGATGGCGTTCTTGGGCACGTTCTCAAAGGTGATGACCTTGCTCTCGCCGCCCTTGATATAAAATTCCTGGGTGGCGGGCTGCTTGATGGTGTACCCAGCGGCGGGTTCCAGCTCCGTCACCTTATACCAGCCGTCCCGCAGCAGGTCAACGAAAAACTGGCCGTTCTCGTCGGAGAAGAATGTCCCCAGGCTGTTCAGCTCGCCGGTGGTCGTGTTATTGGAGCCGTACCAAACCTCGAACTTCGCCCCTTTGATCGGACTGCCGGTGATGCTGTCCACCTTGTTCACGGTCAAGGTGGGCTTCTTGTGGTTCTCAAAATAAATGGTGTGGTCGCGGTTGGGGTAGAGCGTCACAAGCTGGCTGGGGGCGTCCATCAGCCAGGGGGCCGGGACGGACTTCTCGCTCACCTCGTACACTCCGGGCAGGAGGTTGGTCAGGGTGGCCCTGCCGTTGGCGTCCGTCTTGATTTCGTCTACGCTGTGGCCGTCCGCCGCCCGGACGGTAAAAATGGTGTCCGGGATGGGCTTGCCGGTGTCTGCGTCCTTTTTGTAGACAATGAGGTTGGGTCGCTTCTGATTTTCCAGTGTAATGGTGCTGGTCTGGCCCGGAAACAGCTCCACATGGTACTCCTGCAAGTCCAGAATGTGGTCGGCAACGGTGGCAGTTTCCTTGATGGAGTACACGCCGGGTTCCAGCTTGGGGATGTTGATCTCGCCGTCCTGGTCGGTGATACGGTCAAGGTAATGGGTGCCGTCCTCAATGCGGGCAATCCTGAAATGGACGCCGCCCAGCCGGGTGCCGTCCGAGCTGGTCTTGATAAGGCGCAGGGCGGGCTTGGGGGTGTTCGTGAAAACGAAATTGGCGTTCTCGTCCGGGTTCACCTGCACCACCCGCACAGCGTCGTCCACCAGGTAGCCCTCCGGGGCCTCCAACTCCCGGACTTCATACGCGCCGGGGGTCAGCTTGGACAGGTCAATCTCGCCGTTAATGTCCGTGGTGAACTCCTGCCGGTAGCTCCCGCCCACCAGCTTGAACTCAAAGCGGACGTTGGACAGGGATTTCATCGTTACACTATCGACCTTCACCAAATGGATACCCGGTTTCAGGGAATTGAAAAAGACCAGCTCCCGCGTCTGCGTGTCCCCGGCTTTCAATTCGATCTGCTGGGGAGTGCTGTTCACCACATGGGCGTCGTCCGTGGCTACCTCTTTCACAAGGTAGGTGCCGGGGTCGAGGTCATACAGAAAAATTTCGCCGCTGGCGGTGGTGGTGTACTCCCCGAACAGGTCGCCATCGTGCCATACCTCAAAGGTTACGTCAGGCATGGGGGAATTGCTTTTCAGGTCGTACTTCAAAATGCGGAGGGCGGGCCGTGCCCGATTGGTGACGGTCAGCACGGGATCGTCCTCGGTGGCCGGGTCATACGGGTCGATGTGGATGCTGTGGGGCGTCTTGTCCAGCACATACCCGGCGGGGGCGGCGGTTTCCACGATCTCAATATAGGCTTCCTTGCGGATGCCGGTCACGCGGGCCTCGCCGTTGTCGTTGGTGGTGACGGAGGTAATGAGCTTGCCGTCCGCGAACACATCAAAGGTGGCGTTGGGCAGGGAAACGCCGGTCTGCTCGTCCACCTTGATGATGGTCAGGCTGATGTCCCGCACGTTCTCCCAAACGATGGTCACGTCTTTGGTGCCGTCCCACTCCACCGTTTCCACACGGGTGGACTTCACATAGCCGTCCGGGGGCGTCTGCTCCGTAACACGGTAGGAGCCATAGGGTAATTCATCCCCTTGAAAAGAGATGGTGCCGTCAAAGCCGGTGATGCCGGTGGTCATATAGGAACCGTTGATCTGCTCAAAGCGGAACACCGCTCCCTGCAAGCTGCCCTTGTTCTGCGCGTCCACCTTCTTGATGGTAAAGCCATGCTCCACATCATCGGTGACGGTCAGATAATCGGTGCGGCCAGGGGTCAGGGTGACGTTCATGGGGGCGATGATCTGATACCCCTCCGGGGCGCTGGTTTCTGTCAGCGTGTATTTCTCATCGGCGGGCAGGTCACGCCACACGACCTGCCCGTTGCGGTCGGTAGTGCCGGTGACGGTGGTGCCGCCATCGCCGGTCAGGGTGAACTCGGCCCCCTCCAGGGGAGCGCCGCCCGCACCGGCCTTGATAATTTGCAGGCTGGCGGTTTCGGTTTCCTCCGTGCCGCTCCACTTAAAGGGGATTTGGGCGTCCAGGGTGGTGTAGCCGGGGTCGGAGATGATATAGGACTGCTCCGAGGCGGCGGGGTTGTAGGCCAGGAAAAGGTTATACTGCGCCACGCCGCCCGTGGCCTTGATGGTGAAGCTGCCCTCGGTGGGCACATTGTCCACGGGGAGGCAGACCTTGAATGTGCCGTAATATTCCGAGCCGTTGGAGTTGAGATTGGTGTTGCGCTGTCTGCTGGTATCCACCAGATAGCAGGTGGCTCCGTTCTCCTGCACGGTTTCCAGCGGGGAGTTGTTCTCCGCCACAAAGATGGTGCCCTGGGGGGCGTCGGTGGAGTACACCTTGGTCTTGCGCCCGTCGATCCAGGTGGAGGTGGCGGAGGCCAGATACACCACACGGGTATAATACTCTTTCCCGTTGATGGTTTCTTTCTTGATGCCGTCCTCGTTGTCCTCGGCAGCGCCCTCCAGACCGTACTCGTTGAGGACTTCTATCCCCCGGATGTCTTTATCTTCCTCGGCCCGGAGGGACAGGCCGGTGTGGAGGCTTTTCGTCCAATGCTGGGACAAACTCAGGATGGCCTTCACGCTGTCGAAGATACGGATTTTCTGTGCGTCTGCGGTGGGCGCGGCGAGGGTGTCACGGCCCGCCGTAAAGGAGGTGCCGGGGATGGCAAGCTGGCCGCAGGAGGCCCAAATCGCCAACTGCGTGGCGTATTTGTACTCATCCTCGGTCAGCGCGTTCACGCCCCGCACATCGTCCTGGTGCAGTTCCTTAAACTGTTCCAGCGTTCGGTTAGGGTAGCCGCTTGCGAACACGCCCATCGTCTGCGGGTTGCGGTTGTAGGGCTGGACGGTCAGGGCCTTGGAGGGGGATACCCCTCGTAACCCGTGGTTGACGCAGTAGGCGGTGCCGGTCAGCCCGTCGTTGCTGGTGTACTTCCAATAGCCGCCGCCGATGGAGCTGCCCTTGGTGGTGCCCAGGTACTTGCCATACCCGGCCTGTTGGATGGTGACAGTGCCGCTGCTTTCCAGGGACGCGGCGCTGGCGGGGACGGCGAGGATGCCGAACAGCGTAGCCACCACCAGCAGCATGGACAGCAGGCGGTTGAAATGCTTGTGTTTCATGGGTTCTCCTTTCTTTCCGGGCATAGGAAAAGGCAGGCTGCTTTCACAGTCTGCCTATCCGATGCGGGTGTTCGGTTGTCTTACTTTGTGGAGCCGGGAACAAACAGCTCTTGCAGAAAAGCCGTCTGCTCCGGCGCTCGGTCTGGATGGTTGGGGTAGGTTTCCCGAAGCAGCATGGAATGGTTGCTCGTCAGGTCGTTCAGGGAAACGTCCACATGGAGCCAGTGACCGTCCACATAGACCATATTCCAGGTGTGGTTGTCGGTGCTGATAGTAAAACAGGGGATGTCAGCCGCCCCGCACAGGAATTTGAACGCTCTGGCATAGGAGCCGCAGGCCGCTTGCAGCTCCCCGCTGTGCTGGGCAAAGGTACGGGTCACGCCCGCCGTCTTGCCCTTCTTGTAGACCAGCAGGGTACACAAGTAGTCGTTCAGGTACTCCACCTTTTCGCTGTCCGTGTCCATCTGCTCAACCTCCGCGATGATGGGCTGGATGAAGTCAAAGGGCGCTTGGTAGTTCTCCGGCATGGCGGCGGACACGGCAAA
>Ga0137309_100540_pt1 | contig 28255 bp, 9 predicted proteins | sample NAcewiD2O_June_FD_97179 | JGI IMG/M metagenome (GOLD analysis project Ga0137309, IMG submission 97179) | Mouse cecal microbial communities from Vienna, Austria - N-Acetylneuraminic amended D2O_June | ecosystem: Host-associated > Mammals > Digestive system > Large intestine > Cecum | place... | reverse complement strand
TCAGGAACGGCAGTATATAACCTGAATTTGAAACCGGGATATACATCGGGAGAATCCCAGGGAATGCTGATAACTCTGGCGTCTCCGTTTCTTGTCTACGATGAAGCAGGCAACCTGAATACTACATATGAGATACCGGAAGATTATACGGCAGCAGACCGCAGTATCCGTACCCTGGTACGGGATATGCCATCGTCTAACTGGTATGGCGTAGGTACAGAAAATACTGTGATCTATACACAGAGCGGGGAAATTATGGCTCCGCCTGACGGTGCGTCAAGCTGGAAAGGAGTGCCGCTGAATGAGTACCAGCCCTTTACCTTTTCAGGTATTGTGGATATTCAGATGGTGAAAGCAGCCAGCATCTGGCATGGAACGACAGATGCCGTTGTACAGTTGGAATCCAAATATTTCGGGGATGTACCGGAAAACGCCAGCGCCTCCGTAGAGGCAGGAATGTCTTACACAACATACCGCGATGCTTTTGGTAACGTGACATCGGGATATCAGAAGATTGAAGTGGGTGGGAATCCGGACAGTGAACAGGGAAATTACAACTCTATTGCGTTTATCAACAGTAACTTGAACTGGACAGCTTCTATAGAAGCGTTGACGCATCCGCCTATGTGGGATCAGTATAACTATATGACTTATAAAATAGTTATACAGAACATTTCGGAAAAGGCAGAAAGTTATCTGGATGGCTATGACATTAACTTTACAGTACAGAGCAGCACGGTAAACGGCGGTGTTCATGGTGTTCTTCAGGCTGATATGATGGCCTGGCGTTATGATCCGGTTACGGGTGAACTTACGAAAAATACAGAGTTTGACCTTGAAGCGAGAGAATATCCATATTCAGGAAAGCCTGGCGAGGGCGGTGTGCTTTGCTGGGATGTGACGGATATTCCGGCTGAGGAGCTGGCAGAGTGGGATTTGGAGACATTTTCCAATATTAAAGAGCCGCTGATTCCGTATTATTATCCTACGGCGGGGACGATTAATATTCCGCGTGAACATGAGGCTCTGTACTCTCCTCATGATACAACACCCGGGCACATTTCACAGAAGGTGTATTATATAGCGATACCGTATCCAAACAACTTTGAGAGTGACTTGAATAATCTAAGCGTTCTGCGTCCGACAATATTTTTTGGCGGGAAGGGGTATTCCTGGAGCCAGCAGTTTAATAACAATACTCCGTTTGACCAGCGCAAAATAACAGTAGAGCAGCGGAAATATGTACAGAATGATTCAGGCGCGCAGGTGTCGTCTATCGAAGCCGGCGTAGGCGAGCTTTCATCGTATTTTCTGGAAGGGTTTGCGAATAAAGGGAATGTGCCGATTTTTGATTCTTATGCACTGGATACTCTCCCGCAGCATTTCAGGCTGGAAGAGATTAAGATTTATCTGGGAGAGGAAGAAGAACTGGAGGACTGGTTCTGTGAAGGTGAAGAGGGCAGGAATCTGCTGGAATTGGAGGTAGAAGGGAAAGGGGGGACGCTTTCCTGGGTTCCTTGCGGCACTCGTCAGGGCGTGGAGGAAGAGGCAGACGGTAGCAGGAGCTATACCATTACCATGCAGGAAGAGATGGAGGCATACCTTGAAGCAAATAAAGGAACCTCTTTCACAGGACGTATCCGCTGGAACTTTAAGCACCGTATTGGGCCTGGAAAGAGCTTCGATGGCAGAATTGAGGTAAAAGGATATCCCATGCAGGCTATAAAGTATGAAAACCAGCTGCAAATTAACTATCAGCAGTGGACATACTATGAGAGCCTGGTAGAATTAGGCGGGAATCCAGGCTATCAGAAGAAGGATGCGAGCAGCCGGGTCAGCAAGGCTACGATTAATGCAAAACCCACGAAACCGGGAATCGTGACGAAAAGTATCCGGTATGGGAAAGATGGACCGGAGGAGATAGATAATGATATCGTACAGGTTCCTTTAAATGAGAATAATGCGGCTTATCGGTTTGTAATGACAAATGACAGCGCATCAAAGATGATTCCGGCACTCTTGTCTACACAGGGAGATTTTTTGAGTCTGGACAGCAAGGGGAAATGGGGTGGTTTCCGGGCGAGGGAACTGCGCATAAATGCGGCGGCAGTGGAGAAATCCATCATTAATTCCATTACTTTTATAGATGCGTCGGGAGCAGAGTGGGTGCTTCCGAAGGAATCTATGGATGCGTATCAGCAGGATGGGGATATTGTACTGACTGACGATGTGTGGATAGGAGCAGATCCTAAGAATCCACAAATACCGGATTTACAGGGAATTAAAGTCTCGTTTTCTTATTTTGAATCGGATGTGACTGTAGAGGATGATTGCTGGATTGAGGTACGAGGCGTGCCTTCTTTTGCGGAGAGCCGTACCGTGACAGGTATTTGGCAGACAGATTATGATCCGGAGCTGAATGTCCCGAACCAGACGGCCAGAGATGCTGCGGCATTGACGGCAAAAGCGATTAATCCGGTAATTACAGGCGACATATTTTATCAAGAAGGAGATGGGGTGGAAAAGACGGGGACTGTGCCTTATCGGGCGGAGGATGCATGGTACCGTTTTGTGATAGAGAACAGAAGCCCGTCAGCGGCTGATGATACAAATCTGGAATTTACTATGGATAGCCTGGAGAATAAGGCGGCGGCAGGAGAGGCAGCCTCTCTTAGAGGGTTTAAGGCAAAAGAAATCATAATTTCAGGGAATTGGGATGAGGCAGTTATCCCGACAGCGCTATGGATTTACGACTGGGATCAGGAACCCTATGGGACGGAGCCGCCGAAGGCTTCTATCAGCTGGGATGATGTAAAAAAGCAATATATGGATGCAGCAACGAAGGAGGTTCGTATTCCCGTTTCGGCTTTTCCGCAGATAGAGGGTGTGAGACAGGTGCGGCTGGTCTGTTCACATTTAAATGGGAATATTTATGCAAAAGGGCAGAGCGAAGAAGATCCGGAACAGGATAACGCCCTCCGTGTGGAGATTCATGGAACACCTGACTGGCATGGAGAGCTGGAAGCGACAGGCGGACTGCTTCCGCAGCACTATCTTTATGCGAGTTTCGGGAAAACACAGAAAGTTATAATGGAAGTGGCAGATTTTGAGCCCAAAGTGACAGCTTCGACCCACTGGGTAAGGGATGGGGTTCAGCAGAACGGAGGAAGCGCGTCTCCCCATACTTTGGAGACGATGAATGATGAAGAAGTCTGGTATGGCTTTCAGCTGGAAAATACGTCTATCAGCCCGGCGGGACCGTGCTACGCAGATCTTGATTTGCTTAGTGTAGCTGACCGATGCACTAAGAAAACAGCCGTCCAGGGATTTAAGAGTGAGGAGATTGTAATCGGGGCAGATACAGAGAAAGCGTGTGAAATAAAATCTCTTGAGCTTTATAACTGGGATGCTATGGATGGGGCAAAGCCGGATAAACCGTCCCGGGTATTTACAGCAGAAGAACTAGAGGCGTACCGCCAGCCGGATAAAAGCCTGCGGATTCCGCTTTCAGCTGTTCCGGAGATTACCTATCTGCGGTATATCCGTCTGCAGTTTACGGACTTTTACGGTACTACGAAGGCAGACGGGAACAGCGCACAGATAGAACTGCATGGAAATACGGATTGGTTTGACAACCTGGATGCAGCAGCGGCGCTGGTACAGAATGATGCAGATTATACAGAGAATAAAAGCGCGTCCGATACAGGACGTTTCCATGTACAGCGTCCTTATCTGGCTCTGCATTCGCATATTCAGTATGCGGATGTGAAGGAGAGCGCTGTAAGTGATACGTCAATGACGGATAAGAACCAGACAAGGCTGGGCGTACCTTATGACAGGGATTTTAAGATGTGGGTAAACATGGAGAATGGTTCTTCACCGGCGGAATCCGGCTATAGTTATTTTTCAGTGCTGGATGATGTAGACGCCACGATTGACCTCCCTATTAAGGATAATGCCGGCGTGCGGTTTACAGATCATGTATCTTCAGGCAGCGGGGAGGCATATACAGGTTTCCATGTGACGAAGCTTGTAGTGAAGAAAGAGCTCTTGGCGCAGTATCGAAGCATTGGGAGCATACAGCTTACGGATGTGGACAGTGCGGACGCGCCATTGGCGCTGAAACCGGTAACAGACGCAAAAGGGACGATTACCGCATTTGCTTTGGAGGACGGAACCCGTCTGTCACTGGCAGATGAGGGGCTTGTGCTGGATGAGGCACAGCTTCAGGAGCTTGGGATTAATCATCTTGCGCGGGTCGAGATTCTGGGCGGTCGCTATATGAAGGTGACAGAGGAAGATACGCGGACAGAACAGAGGGTGGAATTTTACGGCTATGAGGATTCACCGTTAAATACTACAGATATCTTGAATACGCATAGTGAAAATTATTTGGATGGAATTCGGGATGAGGGAGACCTTTGGTGTGTAAAAGCGAAGGACTCTACGGTGTCATATGTGAGTAAGATGTATTTTGACACTGTGGTATCGGCATTTTATAACGACGGGGCAACGGAGAAATTTACGGCAGAGGCAGATGCCCTGGAGCATATCCGAAAAGAGTGGGCGACCCACAGCAGCTGGAATAATGTTCCGTTTGGGGATAACACGGAGCTGGAAATCGGTTACAAAGGCATTGGCTCTTTCGGGATAGACTTTCGGCAATATTTAAATGTAGGAGGAAATCTGCCCGTAGGCGCGCCAAATTACAATACCTACAGCAGCCAGGAGCACCAGAACTACAGCTGGGTGCACACCCAATCGCTGAACACGGCGGCTACGGTAAATCTCAGTATTACGGTTCCGTCACAGATTTTCGATACCTATTACCTTAAAGTGAATCCAAATACCAGGGAGTATCTTAACTGGATAGAAGTTACCAGGGAAGATGGCGCTGTTCACAGAATAGAGCCTTCTGACTGGGTGGGAAATGCAGTCGAGACGGACGCTGCAGGGAACAAATATTTCAGGATTAATCTGGTAAAAGGGCTTGGCTACAGTGATGATGAGGCTGAGTTCTGGACAGATGCATATGCATATAGTTTGGATGGCCCGGAAAACCCGGTTACGGGAATTGTGGTGAATATGGATGTGAATCAGCCGGGGTATAAAGATGAGGCGGAAACTATGGCGGCAGATCCGGATTACGGGACGTGGTACAGGGAGAATGACGCCAATACCCGTTCTGCGTTTGAGGTCACCGGGCGGCTTTATAAGACAGGAAAAGCGGAACTGACTGCAGAAACTACGCTGACGATAGGAAATAAGACAAATGGCAGGTCAAAGCAGCGTACAGATGCCGGAGCTGCCAGCGGAAGGCGCGTTCAATCCTCGTGGTCATACTGGAATAAGTACTGGGGAGGTCATGTAGAATGGGGTTCCGGCCTGGGATGGCATTGGGTCAGGACGGAGTACCTCGGAACTGCCCGTGATATGAAATCCTCGGCGGTGATGGGAGTTGTGCGTGATAATAACTACGTGAGGAATGGAGTTCATAGTGCTGCAACATCAGAGTATGACGATACGAATGTGAAGTTTGCAGACCAGAATCAGTTTGCAGTAAGCTTTTACCGTGGTTCCTGCTTTACATCAGGGTATACATCGAATGGCGGGAATGGCGCGCAGAATCTGACGCATGACTATTCACAGACCGGAAATCTGGATGACTGGAAAGAGGCTGACGGCTATGACTGGGCGGGGCGTGTGGGCTTTTCTGACAAAGTAGTACTCTCCGATACGCTTCCGGTGATTGAGCCGAATACAGAATTTAAATATTATGGATTTTTAACTACAGGACTGAAGCTTGAAAATGATGTGTTTACTCATATGACATCGATTATCCTGGAATTGGAAGGATATTCGGAAGTTACAGACGCAGAGGGAAATGTAGTAAGTTATCAGGCAGACCCGGCAAAGACCAGGACGGTAACGCTTACAAAAGATCAGCTTGGTACACTCAATGAGATTTTCTTCCTGTATGCTTCAGAAGGTCAGACAGAAGAAGAGGCGGCGGCAGTAAACCAGATTTGGCTCGAAGAATGGCAGTTTGTAAAGAACTTTAAGATTGTTACCGAGAAGTGGAACGGAAATTCTGATTATGCAAAAGAAGTCGGAAGAAAGTATTCAGCAGAATTGAGCGGAAACGCAAGTAATATTGATGTGCTCATCAAAGGGAAGCCTTATGTTTACGTAAACCAGCCGGGGACAGGGCTGGGAGACAGCATTAAACATGCGCAGAACAGGATTACGCCTATCGATTACTGTGTATATACGCCAAACGAAGGAAGGACAAATCCGCAGTACAATACGGAGTATTATTATACAAGTGATGGCTCAAGGCCGGCGCATGCCTGGACAGATACTTTTGAGACGGCGCATATGCGGGGGTATCTGATTCCATATCAGGCGGGGTATTCTGTGGCGGCTAAGGTCGGTACATTAAATGATTACCAAAATGACAATCTTACGCCGAATGTGGAGGAGTACGTTGTGAGGGCGTGGAACCGTCAGGATGGAAGTACAGAAAAAGAGCATGCTTCGCGTCTGGACGGGGTTTTTACCACAAATTCCCTGCAGGCCGCGTTTAATATGCAAAAGCTGTATATTCCAAAGGAGTTTATTGACGGAGACTGGTTCCGGGTGAACCGCCTGCTGCTGGTCGGTTCGAGTAATAAGCAGATGAGTTTTACACTGGAGACGCTCAAGCCGCTCCTGACGCCGGATGCTAATGGAAAAGATTATGTGCTTGATGTGGAAAAGCTGCTTCATGACAATCTGGATATGGTAACCAGCTACAGTGTGACGCAGACGGACGGGAAGGCGCGTGCGTATGACAGGGCGCATGTGAATTCTTTTAAGCTTGATTTTAAAGCTGTAGCAGGGAATCGGGAGAAACCGGAAACGGTTATGCAGGCAGGGCAGTACTTATCGGCGAGCAAGACGGCCACAGACTATGCATTCCGTTATGACGGCGTATTTGTGGACAGGAGCCAGGCGGTGTTCCGTGGAGACAGCTATACGAATTGGGACTTTGATTCCATCCCTTCCTATGGCTGGAACAGCCCGAACGGCTATGCCGTGAATGCGTCAATTACGCAGAACCTGGGGGCAACATTTACAACGATTGACCCGAACCATGGTACGTTCAGCGAATTGAGCGGCACAACGAAGGCGGCGACCACGCGTTTGAGTAACCTGGTAGGGAATCTCCGTGTGGAAGTGACGCGTACCAGAGATACAAACAAATTTGCATATGATTTGGATGACTGTACGATTGAAGCGCCGAAGAAAGAGATCGACGGACGGCATGTGATGCCTTGGGACTATATAGAATACCTGATAACAGTGGGTTCCTGGGCGGGTGCAGGCGTTCCTCAGGAAAAGACAGATTTGAGGTTTGATATGCCCCAGAGGCAGAGAATCTGTAAGTGGGAGATTGTGAGCAACAGCACGGATATTGCAGATACAGATATGACTGCATATGCAGGGGAGCAGGAACTGAATCCGGGGACGGATTATTCCAGGATGGCAGATGCCTCTGGGGAAGAGACGCTGACGAATATCAAACAAATCGTCGTCCATCTGGGGACAGAAGGTAATGCAGCCCAGATTAAGCCAGGTAAGACAGTGACGCTGCGAGTTGTCACGCAGATGACGGATGAATTCGGAACGGCTTTCCAGGGGAAAGAGATACACAGTTATCTTTACGCCGCGAGCGGAACAAAACACGGATACTCACAGTACCGCATTAACGGTGGGAAGGAAACGAATAATTATAATCTGAATTCGGTTGACTGGCATCGGAATCATGGAGATGCCGGGACACTTTACAACACGTCAGGAAATACCGATGGAAACACCGATGTCAGCTATTGGCGGAATTTTATGGATAATGTGGCTCTGGACGGCCGTGTTCACCAGTATACATGCCGGGCAGATTCCGGTACGTATTTTGTTACCAGGCAGTCAGATTTGAGTATAGGGTTCGCGTTTGGAACAGATGCATTGGGAGGATTTGACGGACAGCCGGGTAAGGTGACTGTGAGCGGAATAAAGAACTACAGCCAGCATTCCCAGAATATTCAGGAAACCGTTAATTTCCTGAAACCGGTGAACGGACGTTATCTGCAGGTTTTTGAGCTTACCGGACTTTTTGAAACGGACTATCCGACAGGACTGAAAGAGAACACCATTACTCCGAGACCTCCAATTAAGAAAGAATACTTTGTTTTGGATGAAGACGGGATGGATAATCCGGATGCCTATAATAACTATACGCGTACAGCTGAGGATATTGAGAAAGGCCGATGGGTGGACGCAGCAGACTACGAAGACAGTCCGGAGGAGCTGGAAGCAATGCTGTCCCGGGTGATTTCCGTGCGCTGGACATATTATGATATTCCAGCCGGGCAGGCGCTGAATCCGGTTGTTCTAAATGGTGCAGGGCGTTATCAGGATGAGCGTCTCGGTGTGGGAACCGGAGTACAGGCAGATATATTTACCGGACTTCTAAAAGTAACAGAGGTGTATACGCATACCCATACGGAAAAAGAGCACTTAGGTGAAGGGGCAAAGAATACGTCAATGAGCGGCAGCGCGCAGGCAACGCCGTCAGTGAGACGTGAGACTCCGATTCTCTGGTTTCAGACACAGATTTTCGATACAGAGGAGGAAGCGGCTGCTGCATATGCCGCCGGAAAAGCCCAGAAAACCGGATACCGGCCAAATGAAACCTTCTGGTATAAGACGACCTTGCGGAATCTGACGCAGGCTGAGAGCGGCGGTACTGTTCAGGGGGCGATGCTGAACCCGGTATTTTATGATAAGGTTCCTTCTCAATACGTGGATGCAAAAGCTTTGGAAGACGCGGCAAAAGGAGATATGAGCGGGGTTCATATTACCTGGAAGGATAAGACAGGGGCTGACAGGGATATGTCAGGCATCCGCTGGGAAGTAAACCGATTAGAGACAGTTACTGCAAAAGATTACGGCGGTGAGATGATTTACACGAATCATGCTGACGCTTCCGTTTACTCTACGGTAGATACAAACAGTCCCGGAAAGAAACTGTATAAAGATTTGGATCCAAGAGCGTCCGGCATATCTCAGGATGCGGAATATACCGTGTATCAGATACGTCCGGTGAGCGAGAAGGGAAAAGCTGTCCGTATGGAGATTGGTGATAGTATTTCGTTTCATTATGCAGTTACTGCGCATCAGGACGGATTGCCCATGATTATGACGGATCAGGACAGGAGTCTGGCAACTGACGCAGATCAGTCGCCGTCGTATTTTCCGAGAGTGGGTGAGTATTGGACAAATACTGTTTCAGGGCAGGCGTGGCCGCTGGCAACAGGTTCAGACAGCAAATGGATTAACCGTGTGCTGGAAACTTCAGATAAGATGATGGACATGGATTATCTCATCCATGATGTGGGATTTTCAGCGGACAAGAACGATCAGTGCGACAGATATAAGATGTTTGACGGAACGAAGGTCTATATTCCGGGGACAGCGAATAATGGAAGCGCCTGGGGGAATGACGGACGGTTTATGGATTATGATATTGCCGCCGGCTCTTACATGCAGCAGGCGCGGTATACGCCAGGCGCAGGGAGCGCCGGAAAAGACAGCCTTCCGGGGCAGATACTGTACCAGGGGGCGTCAAATGCAAACCGTGATTACTTTGTGTTTGTGACAGGCCCGCGGACTGCTGCCAGCCAGAACTGGGAGCAGGCCGGAGAGGGTGAAAAGCGGACGCCGATTGTATGGAGCGAAGCGCGTACCCATCTGCAGAAAGCATGGCTTAATGCCGCCAGCCAGATAATTCCAGATATAGAAAGAGACAGAAGCGAGTATCTGGGATACGGGGGATATACGGAAAATAATGCAGGAAGGCGCATAGAGACAGGCAGGAACCTGGATTATAGCTGGTGGATTCAGCCCGGGGATTATTACCATAACAGGGACTGCTGGAATTGGTATCTCTATGATTTGAGGTGGTATCTTTATAACCGTTATATCACAACGTTAGAATACCAGCAGGATTATACGGCGCGCCTGACGGCAAGCAATTATGGCGACTGGGGAGTGGATGGGGTAGAGATGCTCTATACGTTCCCTCTGGGAACGGAACCGCTGCTGGATGAGGACGGAAACCTTCAGGTATCAGGCCAGTATCTGACAGATATTAATACGTGGGGAGGCACAATTCCCGCAGAAAATATCCAGGCTGAGATTATCCAGACGCCTGAGAGTGACCGAGGATACCAGGCGCCCAAGCAGCCGCAGGATCCACTCTGGAATACAGCCGCGAATGCAAACTATTACCAGGGAGAGAATTTGGTTCCGTATGTTGTGAAAGTTACAGTAAATTACCCGCTGAAGCGCTGGTTTAACCGAGGCAGTGCATCAGGGTATCAGATGCGTGTGGATATTAAATGCCATGTGAATACGACTAACGCGGACGGGAAATGGTACGACAGGGTGCAGATGAAGCCTGTGACAAATGCAGGGGAGAACTATTATTATTATCAGATATATGATATTACCCAGTGGGTGGGATCGAACCGGAGTAAAAATGCCCATTTCCAGATTCACGGAATGGACTATATGAGTTCCTACGCCCATGAACATTCCGGCTGGCATCACTGGTATAACTATATCAACCCGGTTGGTTCGCCGAACACACTGAGCGTAAATGGATATAACGTCCAATGCAGCGAGGTGCAGACAGGCGGAGCAAATGGAGCGGATGGCCAGAATACCGGAAAAGCATATAGCGCTTACCATACGGCAGATAAAGCAGATCTGTATGCAGCGACGGGAACCAGGACGGAGATGAGAAAGCCGCTTCTGCGTCTGTGGACGGCTATCACAGATGGAGAAAGTGCGGATAGAACCGGGCAGACGGCAGCGGGCTATTATACGGACAGTGAAGGCGATACTGCCTGGGTGAATGTAAATGTGGAAAACCGTTACTGGTGGCATGAATATGGGGATCAGGAAGTAAAACATGCCCATAGTTATCCGAAAGACGGCGGCTCTATGGGAACTTATATGCTTCCGGTCATCAATGTGCTTCTTCCGGAAGGCGTGGTGCCGATGGCCGCCGATGGCAAGCCGTATACAAAAGATAACGAAGATAATGCCAGACGCCCGATTGCATGGGAATTGAATCAGAGGAGCGCTCCTACAGTTAATACGGTTTCACCGGCTACGGAAGCGGAGAAGCAGCTCTATGACGCAGATGTACAGTATGTGGAGATACCCGAATATGAGGACGGGAAGGATACCGGGCAGACAGAGGGACGTTATCTGGTAAGGATAGAAGCTAATTTAAATGCACAGGGAGATGTGGCGCAGAAGGATTTGGAAGCAAAAATCCGTTCAGGGGCGTTAAAGATTTATTCATTTAAAGTATTTACGGAGAAATTGCCGGACCTGTCCATAAAAGGGGCAGACGGCGCCGTGATACGAGATACAACGAAAGATAACCGATATGAAGACATCCGTACCTATATCGGCAGCCAAATGGAAGGTTTCAAATATGAGTGGGACGGAGGAATCAGCGGCAACCCGTATAATGTGGGGGTGAATGCAGGAGATTCCCAGCGTCTGGACGCAGTATCTCTATATCAGCCCGCAGATAGTGCAAATGGTAACAGAGCGTTTTTTGACAGCGGATGGGCATATTCGGAAACAGACAGCTTTAATGTGGAAGATTATGCCGCAAATATAAGGAATCCGCTGATGCTTACGGAGGAGCAGAAGGACTTCAATGGCAGCCAGGCAAATACGCATCCGGATACAGAAGATAAAGAAAAGCAGATTGCAGATATCGGCCTGTACAACCGAACCAGGATGTATACCAGGGCGCCGCGTTTGATTGCTTACAATACAGTGGGCTTTACGAAAACAGAAGAAGGCATGGTGTATAGCGAGTACCACATAGGGGGTGAAGGACAGGAGGAAGCGACGCTTCCCTCTCCGTATCCGGAAAGAGATAAGCCGCTGGAGTACAGCGATGTACTGTGGTATGGTTCGAAGGTACTGAACCAGGCAGACGGTCTGCGCTATACCGGTTCTGTCCACCATGCGAAGCTGGCGTTTGTGTTTGATCTGCCGCAGGAAGTAACATTCTGGGATGAGGATGATACGTATGATCCGGATGATATCGTGGTAGAGTACTATGATGCCCGTACGTCCGAGACGAAAACGGTAGATATGGCTGAACTTATGGATGAAGATTCCGGATGGAACCTGAAAGTTAAGCATAAAACGGATTATAACAGCCTTGGAAGCGGATATCCGGGTTATCCGGAGTATCCAAATACGGATAAAAAGAAACAGCATGAAGCGGAGAGCGTAGTCATAGAACTCTCCACACCGGCAGACGATGGTTATCAAGATTATGATTCCTTATATACCGGAGCAAAACCGGGCGGATATCTGGCATGTGGAAGCTGGGTTAAAGTAAGGATTAAGACAAGGGTAGATAACCTGGGGGAAGAGTCTACCGTAGGTACTGCCGGAGATACCTGGCTGGCAGATGGCTGCAGGACTTATGTGACGATTCATGAGACAGACGGACATTTTAACGCAGGTTCTGAGGGCCTCAAAGAGCAGCCGCAGGATTTGGTGCTGTGGGTAAACCGGGCGATGGATCAGGAGGCAGATGAAGAAGCTGACGAGGATGATGAAGCAGCGAAGGCGGCAGACTATGACAGGGACGGCGATTATACAGATTTATATACGACAGCGCGCTCAGCAGTTTTCCGGCTTCGGAAACCGGATGGGGCGGCCCGTATTGACTCTATTATGCCGCGCCGTTCCATTATAGACCCGGATGAGCAGACGATTGTCACGGCAACAGATGTCCATATCAAGGGTGCGACGAGCATGCAGTATCTGTTGGATCAGGCGCAGAATAAAGGCGGTGCGGTAAACAGGTTCCTTGTGGATATAGCGCTGCCGTTTCATGGGACAGCTACAGCTACCGGTGAAATCGCGCCAGTCACAGGGCCTAAGGTAACGCCGGAAGTGCAGGCGATCCGGACCGGGGTATGGGAAGTGCCCGATACCCTGACGGAAGAAGAAAAGAAGAAGCTGGAGAGCATGCTGAAAGTTTATGTGCTTGTCCGTACCAGTACAAATCCTCATGCAGAGGATGGATACCTGTATCCGGATTCGGAAGAGGATCGGGCGGCGTATGGGGATGGTTCCTGGACGCTGATAGGCGATACCGCCGGGTATAGCCTGGCTGCTAATACCCTGATAGCGGATGGAATTCCTGATAATGTGCGCCAGGTGCGTTTTGTAGTGAAAGCCGGAACAGGTTATGATGATGACATTACTCCGATTTATTATCCGGTTCCGTCTGGTTTTCGTCTGGCAGTAGACGCCGATCCGGATACGGAGGACGTGAAGGAAGAGATGGATGATGTCGATCCTAGCCGTCTGAATGTAAATGAAATACCGGATAATGTTAAGAAAAATTGTGCGTTTGTGCAGGCAGCCACACTGTCGGGCGACCCGATGCTGGCAATTCATTCGAATTATTTTGCACAGTGTATCACACGTTATGACGATACGAAATATTCGGGGCTGGGAGAAAGAGGGCGCGCAGGAATCTATGTAGATCCTGAGCTTCCCTATCTTGGATTCCGAATGGAAATGGGATACTATACAGGTTCCGGTATTAATGGCTACCGCTGGAATGTAGGAAGCGCGGCAATCCTGGTAGACCCATCTGCAAGTAAGGTAATGAAATACCGTACGTATCTGGTAAATTACAGCAATGCGCAGCTGGAGCAGAAGGGTTATCTGGATCCAAAAGGAAAAAATGAAGAGGATACAATTACCGATCCGAATATGTCGATAGTGCTGCCTTATATCCAGAACCTTCAGAATAATCTGGCATATGTGCCCTACAGCAGCCTTCAGGGGGACGACATGGATTATTTAAGTGATGATTACCGCGTGACGGGAAGCATTACAAATCCGGCAGATAATCTGGACTATGAAATTCCGCACTGGACATGGTATGTAGAAAGAGATAAAACAGATGCGGAAGGTAATCTGCTCCAGGACGAAAATGGACAGAATATCGTGGAGATTGTAGATAATCCGAGGGTATCCTTGAAACTGGATGGGGATGGAAACCCGGCTTCGCCAGAATATGTAGAAAAGATTGTAAACCTGAACAGTTCCCATAAACGTAAGGTGGTAATCTTCCATTACACTGGAATGCTGATGCCAGGCGAGCGTCTGGTAGTAGAATTCATGATGCCCCTGAACGCAGACCGCGGTTCTGCAGTATCCCAGGATTTGATGGAGTCTTATGGATACGGTTTCAAGAATGGTAATTATACGCCATATATTCCGTCGAACGATGATGGTTACGGAAGCTGCGGCTACGAGAGAGACTCCCGTGACCTGAATAATAACGGACTGGCGGCAGAGATGGCTTTAAGGCGTACAATCAAGGGATTGAGCTTCAAAGAAGATCCTGCGCTGAAACAGGTAAAGAAAGTCGACTCCCAGGTTCACAGTGACCGCGATTATAAGAGCGGGCCGGCCAGTGTGCCGGAAGGCACGGACTATCGCTTTAATGTGTCCATTTTGAACCAGACAGAAGCAAAGCCGGAGGAGCATAAGCATATCTGTATGTATGATGTGCTGCCATACAATAATGATTTCCAGATATTCAGCGGTGATACATCCGGAAATCCAATCGCCAGGGATTCATCCTGGAACGGATGGCTGATACCGGATTCTATTCAGGTGAAAGTATTTGACCCGAATAAAATAGAGCAGTATCCGGATGGGAAAATTTTGGAAATGACTACGAATACAGGCAGTCCGAAAGATTATGATATATGGGTAGGACCGTTTGAACAGTCCGGCAATACTTATAAAGCATTGGACGTTTCAGAACTTCCCGCATATAAACCTGATACAGAAAAGGGTACCCGGGGCACCAGAGAGGTAAATTTCTACGTACAGCTGTTTGGAAACGACGCATTGAAAAAAACCTATAAAATGGTTCGCCTGATAGATTTGATTGCGGCGACAAAAAATAATCCGGATGCTTATGAGGCGGCAATCAAAGGAATCCGTTCTATATGGATGGAGATGGAGAAAGAGGACTACTGTATCGGAAGTTATAACCGGATTGAGATGAGTTATAAAATGCATGCGCCGCTGAATATTCCAAAGTATGTGGGTGATGTTTCGGGAGATTCCAGTTCTCAATTTATAGCATCCCTGGGCTACTGCGGCTGGAACACATTTGTCCACCACGCAGTGGGCGCGGGTATGACCGGAGAGAACAGTAAAGCCGGCGTGTATCTCAATGCGCCGGAAGGCAGGGGGTATATTGGAAGCTATATATGGCATGATTTTAATTATGACGCAGAGATGAATGAGGCAGAATATAAAGATGGGACGAATGGACGTCCTCAGGTTTCCAAGCTTACCACAGATTTGGACTTTGACGGTAAAGCAGATGATCCGGGAATTAATAAGGTCAAAGTAGAGCTTTTAAGTGAAAAAGGCTATATAGTGAACCGAAATGGGGAAGCGATCGCAGAAGTGCAGCGTGAAGGCGAAGCAGTGAAATATGCGCTCATCAATGAAGACACGGGGGAATATGTGAGAACCGGAACAGGACTCATTGCTTATACAGACTGTGGGCCGGCGGCGTCATATATTTCAGAGAGTGATTACTTTGGGCATAAAGGCTATTATATGCTTTCTAATCTTCTGCCAGGTGATTACAAGCTGAGATTTACATTCCCGGAGAGCCTGGAAAATTATGCAGTTACGACATTGAAGATTGGCGATACAGAAGCAGGTCTTGAGGTTTACCGGAGCGGCGACACTCTCCCGGATTTAGGGAAAGAAGGCGTGGGGGATGCACCGGGAGATGCTATGGTGGTAGACACACTGGTAGCACAGACGAAAGACGCCATTCATGTAGTGGCGGTGGATTTGGATAATACGACGGTAGGGGCAGATGGGCTTACGCCTCATCAGCGCTATGACAGGCAGATGACTTCTTATAATGTAGGGGTAGGCAGACCTCACACGGTAGGAGGATGGGCATGGTTTGATGAGCATGGGCCGGAGGACGCCCCGGAGATTGACGGGCGTATGACCGACGATGAGAAGAAGCTTGGAAAGATGCGCGTGACGCTTTACGAGTACGATCCGGATACAGAAGAGCTGAAAGAAGCTTTGGATGTTGACGGAAAGCCGGCGTCCATGCTGACGGAGATTGTAGATAAGAGTAATCCCGGAAGCGCTGAAAACGGAAAATTTACATTCAAAGTGCGTCCGGGCTGGTATGTGGCGCAGGCAGAAAATGAGGATAAATCCGTTGTATTGAAGCCAACTCCTTATAAGTATAATGATGACCCTCTGCTGGAGGATGACGACAATGATTTGGAGAAGTCCGGAATCTATATGCAGACAAAACCTTTCCTTATGGAATACCAGCTTGGCGAAAACGGAAAACCGCTGTATGACGAGAAAGGGCAGGGTTATGCACCTCAATATAAACTGGCCTTTGGACTTGTAAATGCCGGAAGAGGATTCCTGGGAAATACGATTTGGAGTGATGAGAACTACAATGGCGTGCGGGAAGGCCTGGAGCCGGGAATCGGCGGCGTCAAGGTGACGATAGAACGTTACTATTTAGATGCGGATACAAACCGGTGGATGGAACAGGAAGACTTCACGTCAGTAAAGACCACTACAAATGCAGGGAATTTCGTTTTCCAGGAGATGACGACTTATACGCCTGAGCCGGATGGCAGAGCATGTCTGGCCGGGTACAGGCTCCGCATCGACAAGGAGGATTTGGAAGCACTGCCTGCTCATTATGCGGTTACGAAATACCAGACAGTGAAAGACACAGAGGCAGACAGTGATTTAAAGACCACGCCGGTTCAGACATCTGACGGCAAGATGGCTTATTATCTCACAGACGGCGCGCCGGTTATCCTTGCAAATGAGGCTGTAGAAGGAACCGACCCGGTTTATATTATGAGCTATGCCGGAAAAAATTATGATGTGACGGATGGCGCCAGCCTGCTGGATTTTGACGGCGGTTTAAAAGAGTTTGAGAACGTAAAGGTAAGCGGCGTAATCTGGGATGATAAAGATTATGACGGTATACGTAAGAAGGGAGAGGAATCCAGAGACGAAGGGATTCAGGGTGTTTCAGTGATTCTGGAGCAGTATATCCGTTCTGGCGGCAGTTTCACGAAGGTAGACGAGCGGACAGCACAGACAGACGGCGACGGACGTTACGAATTTTCGAATGTCTCTACTTATTATGAGAATCCGGAAACAAAGAATGCCTGCGTAGCTTACTACAGGCTGAAATTAAAAGAGCTGCCGGAGGGGTACCGTGTCACACGTTATCATCAGGGAAAAGATACTGCCGTGGATAGTGATTTGGCGGCGACAGACTTGTATATGACGAAAGGGACGGCGCCGGTAGAACAAAATTATTTTGCAGCAGCAAGCGTGTCAACTATTCCGCATAATGAGGCGTACTGCCGGGATGAAGGAAATGTCAGGTATGACATCGTAAAAAGCAGTGGGAATGTAAGTGGTTATGACGGCGGACTGAAAGGCCCTGAGACGGGAGAGCTTACGGGAATCATCTGGAAGGAGAAAGAGTATGACGGACTTTACCAGGAGGATGAGGAAGGATTTGCCGGGCTTACGGTTTTGGCCGACCAGTATTATATGACAAAAGAAGGGAAGTGGATAAAGGAAGCCGAAGACTTTGCACAGGCGGTAACAGGAGCTGATGGCAGATATCTTCTGGAAAATCTTCCGGCGCATATTGAAAAAAATGGAAAATGGTATCTGGCAGGATATAAGGTGACCCTGCCCCGCCAGGAAAAGCTGTCCGGCTATGAGACGACATGGTATCATCAGGGTAAGGGAAATGAGACAGACAGCGACGCGAAAGGAACGCTGGATTTGTCGAAACCTTATGAACTGACAGACTGGGATGGAAAAGTAGAGCGCGAATTTGGCGTGACAGCGAAAAAGGCGTCTTCAGGAACAAATGAAGATAAGAATGACGCTTATGTGTATACGTACGCAGGCAGTGAGTATGATATCCTGACAGCGAACAGGGCGGCAGGACCGGATGTAGGGCTGAAAGAGCTGGAGACTACGAATTTGTACGGCTGGGTATGGAATGATAAGAACTATGACGGCATCAGGGGAAGTGACGAGACGGTAGATGAGCCGATTGACGGCCAGACGGTATATCTGGATCAGTATTATCTGGATGAGAATGGTGAATGGGTTTTGTCAAAAGAAAACTATGCGTCAGCTGTCACGGATAAAGGACGGTATGAATTTGCGGCAGTTCCGGCGATGCTGGAGGTAGGAAATGCGCGCCGCCTGACTGCATACCAGATACGGATGGATGCCATGAACCAGGGATGGACGCTGACAAAATACCGCCAGGGAAAAGACAGCCATAAGTGGAGTGATTTGCAGCCGGAAGATGAGAAAAGTCCGGGAGCGCGGCAGCGAACGGCGGCAGAAGAAGAGGAAGGGGAGAACCCGGGAGAACTGAAGATACCGCTGACATTGATGGAAAAAGAAGAGTTCCTGCCGGCTGCCGTTGAGGTAAAACAGGCGTATAGCAGTTATTGTGTGATGGCGCCGGACGGAAAGATATACGACATGCTGGCAGCGCCGAAAGAGAAGGCCAGTGGAAATGCCGGAGAGCTGCCTTATGCGACAGGAAGTATTTCAGGGTGGATTTGGGAGGATAAGAACTATAATGGAGTTCAGGATCCGGAGGAAGCGCCCATAAAAGAAAAGGTAACGGTAAAGCTGGAGAGATTTATTTATGAAAATGATACATGGATAAAAGACGAGAGCTTTACTGTACAGGAAGCACAGACGGATTCAGTAACAGGCCGCTATCTGTTCAACAAGCTGGAAACACATGTTGGAGACCCTGATGATTTCAAGATATATGGCTATCAGGTGCGTATTGACATGGATAAGTGCGAGGATGCAGGGATCTTTGAAACCTATGCAGTGACAAAGTACAGAGCAGGCAGCAACCGGGAGAAGGATAGCGACTGGATCATCTCGGACGATGAAAACAGCGGCAGGCTGACTGGTGAAGAAGAGTACATTATAGTGGCGGCAGAAGCAGAAGAGAATGCGAACCCCATCAATGTAGCGGAGGTCGAAGGCGTTGCCTATGACGCATGCCAGGGCGCTGAGAGAAGCGGATGGGACGGCGGCCTAAAACGCTATGAAAATGCATCACTTTTAGGTACGGCCTGGAAAGATGCTGATCATGACGGCATCCTGGACGAAGGCGAAAAAAGAATCGAGGGCCTGAAACTGGTGCTGCAGCAGGCATATTATAAGGACGGAGCATGGAATGTGGTTCCGGAAGAGGAGTTTCATCAGACACAGACAACGGACGCAGACGGAACCTATCAGTTTGAGGAACTTCCGCCATCCTTGTATATGGAAGGAAAGCGTTATCTGGCGGGATACCGGCTCTGCCTGGACGGTGAGGACGCGGTGATCCAGACAGTTCTGAAGCAATATGCCGTGAGCAAATACCTGGTAGAAGAAGGCAGTGAGAAGGACAATAAGCTGGTATGGGAAGGAATGCGGATGACCTGGCCGGCAAAAGAGAATGGCGGCTGGCTGCTTTTCGCAGAACCGGTAAGCAACAGTTTTTCAGGGAACAGTTATAATTACCGAAGAATTGACGGTAAGGATTATGACGTGGCCTATTCTGAGGATATCGGCGGAATGAATGCCGGATTTTCACCATACCAGACGACTTCGATCACAGGAACCGCGTGGACGGAGGACTATGATGAAAAGGGAACTGCTGATGGAATACGCCAGGAGACAGAGAAACGGCAGTCTGGAGTGAAGGTTCTTTTGGAGCAGTATTATCTGGATGGCGGCGAGTGGAAGAAAGCTGATGAATGGATTTCATTTATGAGTGCGCAGCCTGAACCGGAGTCGGATTTGGACGCTCAGGAAGGTAAGCCGGATGAGGGAGGGCAGATGCTCACCGAGACAGATAAAAACGGCGTCTATCGGTTTGACGGACTTCCGACGAACGGAATTCTGAACGAAACGGACGGGGCGAAACGCAGGGTAATTCTCGGATATAAAGTAAAGATACCCGAAATGCCGGAAGGATTTGACGCTACCTGGCATTTGACCGGAAACGGGATAAATGACAGTGATTTGAATGAATCTACTTCAGAATTGACGCCTGAAATTTTGGTGGCGCCCAAAACAGCAGACCCGCAGGAAACGGAAGAGAACAGGCTTGACGGTTACAGTATCGTGCTGGCTGAGAACTATGATGGTATAGATGCAGGGTTCCTGCCTTACAGGGGAAGCCTGATCGAAGGAGTCGTATGGAATGATAAAGACTGGAACGGCCTGCAGAATGCAGAACCGGGAATGGAAGGACATACGGTATATCTGGATGTGATGATTGAAGGTACAGACATTGAGGAGGGAGATACAGCTTCCGGGCTGGCGCTGTTTGCGGAGAAGGAAGAAGGAGAACCTGATAAGGAACCCCCGGGAAATACAGAACCCGATAAGGAGCCGTCTGACGGAGTTGAGAGCGGGAGGGCAGCAGAACCGGAGGATGAGAACCCGTCCACGGAGGATACAGAGCCAGGAAAGAATCCAGACGAGGAACCGGGGCAGAAGCCGGGTACAGTACCGGAAGAGCCTGAATGGATATCGCCCACCGAGACAGACGTGCCAGGCGAAGAGACAGACGGAATCCTTCAGGATGGCGTCTACCGGGCATATGCATCCTGTGTTACGGATGAAGAAGGAAACTACCGCTTTGCGGATGTACCCGTACTGGACAGAAAGACCAGACGTCCTTACAGGTACAGGCTGCGCATGGAGAAACCGTCTAACGCATACTATGTGCCGCTGAATGCCGGGGATGACAGGGCAGATAATGATTATGCCCACCTGAATCTTACGGGATACCTGACCGATCAGGCGCAGGGTATCACCCGCAGCTTCCGTCTGGGAGGGGCGGCAGAGAAAGAGAACGCTTACGGCTACATCTACCACATAGGATACACCACTGTGCAGGATATGCTGGATTTCGGACTGCATGTACTGGATACGGAAACTGTCGTGGCAGGAAGTGTGTTTGTGGATGAGAACAAGGACGGCATACGTAATGGGGAAGAGCAGGGAAGGAAGGCAGTAAATATCATCCTGTACCGCTATGACCCTGTTGCACAGACCTGGAAAGAGACGCCGGATGCAGAAGGGAAATCCCGTATACTGACAGGGGAGGACGGGCGCTATATGTTCCGTGTTCCGGTGGCAGATATGGAAAAGGAATCTCCCAATTATCTCACCCCGTACCGCTACCGTGTATCGATTATGAAGCCAAAGGACGACGCCTCCTTCTCGGTGAAATATCCCGGAAGACAGGCTGTGAACGCGGCGACGCTGGGAGCAGGGCTGTATGATGCATCAAAGGATTACCAGACGCTGGCAAAGAAAGTCAATGACTTTAACGATGCAGTAACGATGGAAGGAAAAGAAGAGAGCGGGCTTCCCGCCGCAGGGCCGCAGCTGGTAATCAGCAGTGAATTTGAGCTGGCGGAAGTACACCGTGACCACTATATGGGGCGGGATGTAGTTTCTCTTGACCGGGTACATGTAGACATCGGCCGCGGCGCGGCGCTTCTTGAAGATGGCGGAGAGGGCATAACTGCAGATATGGAGGTATGGCCGATACCGAAGAAGCAGCCGTATGCGCCAGGCACAGAGCCGTTGGATACAGAGACCGAAGACCCGGTAGAGACAGTGCGCACTGGAGATGACACGCAGATAGGAAGATATTTGTTGATTCTGGCAGTATCAGGTCTTATGATTGGAGCCCTTCTCTTTGTGAAAAGAAGGAAGAAGGAGAAAGAAGAGGAGTCTTAATATGGATAATCAGAAAGAACTTCAGGAAGAACTGCAAGAAGAACAGCAGGAAGAAAAAAAGGAAACAGGAAAGCAGAGAGGCAGAAAGCGGCTGATAGCCGCACTGCTCCTGCTCCTTGTCCTGGCAGCCGGAGGGGCTGCTGCATTCTGGTATTATGGACAGGATGGGGGAAAAGAAGGCTGGCAGGAAGTGCTTCATGGAGATAAAACTAAGGTACAGAAAAGCGCAGAGCAGAAAGCGCAGCTTGTGATAGGAGACGCAGGACTTTCGGACGCCCATACGGCTTATCTGCATGATACGGTTTCAGGCAGCGCCCTGCGCCGTCTGGTGTATACGCCGCTGGTGCGCGTCGACAGCACAAAAAAAGCAGAGAAATGCCTGGCAAAAGACATTGCGTTTGATACGGAGGCAAAACAGGCAGAGGTAACGCTGACAGATGCAGTATTCAGCGACGGAAGCCCTGTGACGGCGGCAGATGTAAAAGAGTCCTATCAAGCTTACGTAAGGGAAAGAATGTTTTCCGGAGTATCGCTTGGGGCAGTCGCCCAGCTTGAGGGAGCGGAAGCCTATGGAGGAAGTACAGCTACATCTATCGAAGGGATAGAAATTGTGGACGACACGACTCTGCGCTTTCATTTCCTGGAGGTATCCCCAGAGTGCCTTGATATGCTTTCCGTTCCGGTAGCAAAGCTGAGTGCAAGCGAATATCCGCTGGGAGCAGGGGAATACCAGATTACAGAGGCAGTTATAGGCAAGGAGATCCTGTTGGCTAAGAGTGAAAATACTTCTCTGGCAGAGTATCCTTACGCTACAGTACTGCTGAAAAAGGCAGAGAAAAATGGGCTGGAAGAGAACTTGAAAAATTACTCGCTTGATATGTTTCTGACAGATCAGGAGTGTACAGAAAGCATGTTAAAGGAAAGCGGCTGGCATTCCGTGTATGAACTTCCCGAGGGAACGTATGCATTTATTGGCTTCCGCTTTGCAAGCCCTAAGGTAGAGGATCCGGAAATACGCCGCGCTATTATCCAGGCGATAGATAGACAAGCGTTGTGTGATACTATTTATGGAGAAGGAAAAGTTCCTGACAGCATTCTTGGACGGGGAATGGGAAAACCGAATTTCGCAAGTATTCTGCCATATGACAAAAAGGCGGCAGAGAAGGTACTTGCGGGACTGAGTGAAACCCGGAAATCCCTCACAGTCCTGGCGGGAGCCGATGTAGGATCCCAGGGGGCTGTAGACGCCCTCGAGGAACAGCTTCGGGAATATGGGCTGACCATTGAGCGCATCGAATATTCATCGGCAAGTTCCGAAGGACTTCCGGAGGATGGGTATGATTTGTACCTGAGCCTGACGGAAGACGGGACACAGAACAGGGCGCTGCAGGCGCTTCTGTCTGGCAGCGAGGAGAAAGCCGCAGCCTATGAGAAGGAAATCGGAAATTGCCTGAAATCTGATCCGCTGTCTGTTTACAGGACGGCAGAGGAATTCTTCTGCCGGGAAGGCGCATTGATACCGATACATGCGGGAAGCCGTATGGCGGCAGTGGCGTCTGACGGCAGCCAGGAAGCGCTGCTGGAACTGCTGCAGTAGAGAATATTTTATTTAGAAAATCGATTTGCCGCTTACTTTGTAATTGTTCAAAGTAAGCGGCAAATTGATTTTGGAGAGATTTTGGTATGGTTCAATCATAGTTCATAGTTCAGGGCATATCTTTTTTCTTGCCGTATTCCTGGCTATTGTATTGGTGAGTATATCCAGAAGAAAGAAGATAGCGGTTTCAGGTATGGGGGCGGCGGGGAATTTCTATACGCCGACAGGAGCTGTTTATGGGGCGTTTGGGATATTCAACGGCCGCAGCTATCCGATGGCTCCGGGGCAGAGGTGTACCGTAGGACGGAAATCTATCTGCGATATTCAGTTGGCACACAGCCAGGTGAGCAGGCTCCACTGCGTGATAGAGATGCTGCCGGATAATGTATATCAGGTGACAGACTACTCTTCAAACGGTACATTTTATAATGACCAGAGGCTGAAAAGCAGGGAGCCGTATATGCTTCCCAAAGGCGCGCTGCTGGCGATAGGGGATGCGGATAATGTGCTGGAGCTGAGATAACATGTGGCTTCCGGCGTTCTGTTCGCGGTGATTACCAGGATGAAATTAGCATATGGATTATTCGTATGGTTTGTGGTAAGATAAATGCAGAAAACAGATATGTTCACGCTCACCGAAATACCGGGAAAATACAATCACCTGGTATGTGATTTAGGAAGAAAATATAATTGGGGACATAGCGGAGAAAAAGGAAAAGATTCTGCAGGATGATTTTGATATAAGGATATAATTTTTTTGCGGTAGCAGCCGTGGTATTAGAGCCAACGAAGCCTTGTTAACCCAAACGTACTGAACAGAAAGGAGATTTTTATTATGATGTACCCATTTATGACGCTGGAGGATAAAACAGAGGTTGTCCATTCTGAGGTTTATGATTCTGACGGAGCAGAAACTATAAAGGTTTATTTTGAAAAGCCTGTTTATGGTGGATTCCATTCTGCCGAATGTTATTTACCTTCTTACGAATGGAGGAATATTGACGGATTCTCCCCGGAAGAAATTGAAATATTCCAAGAATACCTCCAATCCGTGGCGCATATCGTAATCCGTCTTGCGAGAGAAGGGGGATTTGATAATGCCGCAAATTTTTAAAATCGGCTCTTACCTGGTGTATTTCTGGTCTAATGAAAATGAACCTTTGGAACCGATACACGTTCATGTTTCCGAGGGGGTTCCTTATGAAAACGCAACTAAGATATGGCTTACTCAATCTGGGCGTTGCCTGCTCTGCCATAATAACTCGCACATCCCCAACAAGAAATTAAGGGATATTATGGATATCATTGCGGCAAGGCATAGTGATATAGAGAATAAATGGCTTATGTATTTTAAGAAAATCCGTTACTACTGCTAAATCCCTATTTCTAATCGCCTTGTATAATCTGTCCGGTAATCTGAAATTTCTGATTCTGAAACGGAAACACTGACGGACTGTGTGAAACAAGTATGGATTTTCAATTGACCTTTTATATAAACTTAAGAAGAAATTACAGTCTTGTATTTTGGGTGAGTTTTTGGTATGATAGTACCCGAAGAGGTGATTTATATGAATATTCCAGCATTATCAGTTTCTATGTCCAGGAGCGAGTTAGGCATTGATTTGGGGACCGCCCTGATGGCTAAAGTGCTTGACACGGTAGAAGATGCCGGGGCAGCTCTGGAAGAGATGATAGAAACTGCCGTGATACCCGGATTGGGCGAGAATATTGACATTCGGGTATAAGAGAAACTGTGTGCTAAGAAATTAGTACACAGTTTCTTTTATACATACGGCGGAAGTAAACTGTAAATCACAGGAAGAGAGAGGAGAATAAGCTATGAGCATTAGGATTGGAATTTTAGGTTACGGAAATCTTGGGCGCGGCGTGGAATGTGCCATCCGGCAGAATCCGGATATGGAACTGGCGGCAGTATTTACCCGGAGGAACCCTGAGAATGTACATATATTGACAGAGACGGCATCCGTGTGCCGGATTTTGGAGGCGGCGGACTGGAAGGATAAGATTGATGTGATGATTCTCTGCGGCGGCAGCGCTACGGATTTGCCGGAGCAGTCTCCGGAGTTTGCGAAGCTGTTCAATATTGTAGACAGTTTCGATACCCATGCCAGAATCCCGGAGCACTTTGCTAATGTGGATGCTGCAGCGAAAGAAGGAGGGAAAGTAGGGATTATTTCCGTGGGCTGGGATCCGGGAATGTTCTCGCTGAACAGGATGTATGCGAATGCGATTCTGCCAGAAGGAAAGGACTACACGTTCTGGGGCAAGGGCGTGAGCCAGGGACATTCAGACGCTATCCGGCGTATTGACGGCGTGAAAGACGGGAAGCAGTATACAATTCCGGTGGACGCGGCGCTGGAGGCAGTGAGAAATGGAGAAAATCCTGAACTTACTACCAGGGAAAAGCATACAAGGGAATGTTTTGTCGTGCTGGAGGAAGGCGCGGATGCGGCGAAGGTAGAAGAGGAAATCAAAACGATGCCGAATTATTTTGCCGATTATGATACAACCGTGCATTTTATCAGCGAACAGGAATTGAAGGAAAAGCACAGTGGAATCCCACACGGAGGATTTGTGCTGCGCAGCGGCGTGACCGGCTGGGAGAAGGAACACAGGCATTTGATTGAATACAGCCTGAAACTGGATTCCAACCCGGAGTTTACATCTTCCGTAATCGCAGCGTATGCACGGGCGGCTTACCGTCTGGCAAGCGAGGGGCAGACAGGGTGCAGGACAGTCTTTGACATCGCGCCGGCTTATCTGAGTGCGAAGAGCGGGGAAGAATTAAGGGCGTCCATGCTGTAGAGGGAAGCAGGACTGTATATAGGCGGCAAGGCCGGATTTGCAGTGTATGGCTGCCGATTGGAAGATATGGAGAAAATAAATGAGACGACAAGTAAGCCTGGATGAGATATCTGACGGTAAACTGTATGATTTGAACGACTGTGTAAAAGCGGACTGCCATGATTGCCAGGGGTGCTCTTCCTGCTGCCGGGGAATGGGAAGTTCCATTCTCTTGGATCCTCTGGATGTGCACCGTCTGCGCATGCATTTGGGGAAAAGTTTTGATGAGCTTTTGGAAGAAGCGCTGGAGCTCCGGATGGTGGACGGGACGATTCTGCCGAATTTAAGGATGGCAGGAAGCCGTGAGGCATGTGTGTTTCTGAGCGGGGAGGGGCGGTGCGGCATTCATGCAGCCCGCCCGGGAATCTGCCGCCTGTTTCCTCTGGGCCGGTATTATGAAGAGCATAAGTTCCGGTATTTTCTGCAGGTTCATGAGTGCAGTAAAACCAACAGGAGCAAGGTGAAAGTAAAGAAGTGGATAGACACGCCAAGTCCGAGACAGTATGAGAAGTTCGTGACAGACTGGCATTATTTTCTGGAAGATGCTGAGAGACTGGTGGCAGAGAGTCAGGGTACGGACAGTCCAAGGAATTTAAATCTGTATATCCTGCAGAATTTTTATCGGAAGCCTTTTGATGCAGAGCAGGACTTCTACAGACAGTTTGAGACGCGTCTGGAAGATGCGAGGTTCTTGCTGGATGGACAATAAAAGAGCGGTCATTGAAAAGGTTCTTGCGGCCTATCCCGTGTTTCAGTACGGTTTTCTGGATACAGGGGAAATTGAATTTAAAGAAGAGGTGCGCCATATCTGCCGCCAGGAGTGCGAGAGGTACAATACATCCTGGTCATGTCCTCCGGCTGTGGGGACGGTAGAAGAGTGCCGGAACAGATGTGAAGCATATGAACAGGCGTTGGTATTTACGACGTTAGCAGAAGTTACAGACGCCGCAGATATGGCTGAGACTTTGGAAACCAGGAAAGAGCATGAAGAGATTGTCCATGCGGTCTGCCGGGATTTGAGGGAAGCGGGGCTTGAAGTTCTGGCGCTTTCTTCAGATTCCTGCGCTGTCTGTGAAACATGCGCCTGGCCGGATGCGCCCTGCAGGCATGCGGAGAGGATGCTTCCGTGCATTGAGAGCTATGGGATTTTGGTGACTTCGGCGGCGGAAAAGCTTTCTATGGATTTTTTCTATGACGGAAGAACCGTCGTGTGGTATGGATTTGTTTTTATCAGGCAGGGAGAATGAATATGTACCCGCCCCGCTTCATATATTGTGTAATAAAAAGCGATGATAGTGTATGAGTTCGAAATCAAAATCCCTTTACCATAAAATATCCGCTGCCGCGCAGATACCGAAAGATTTGTCCGATGGGGCGGTTCTTGTGACTGCGACAGGGCAGGAGGAGCTGTGCATTGAGAATTACCGCGGAATCATTGAGTACACAGATTCACGGCTGATGCTCCAGACGAAAAACTGCAGATTGGAAGTGCTGGGGAAAAATTTATTTATCTCTTATTACACCGGGGAGGAAATGAAGGTGACGGGGCATATCGAGCAGATAAACTATCTGTAAGCGGAGGTGTCTGTTTGGTACAACAATTATTACAGTACACGAAAGGGTATGTGCGCATACGGGTGACAGGCAGCTCTTATGAGCGCTTTCTGAATATGTGCGCGAAACATCAGATTGAGCTGTGGGATCTCCTGGAAGCGCACAACGCTTATGAGATGAATCTGTCCATCCGTGGGTTTAAAACCCTGAGGCCCCTGGTGAAAAAGAGCGGTA